>Ga0268357_100093_pt1 | contig 164476 bp, 138 predicted proteins | sample BioMet10_FD_192466 | JGI IMG/M metagenome (GOLD analysis project Ga0268357, IMG submission 192466) | Sewage microbial communities from Oakland, California, United States - Biofuel 10 (Illumina Assembly) | ecosystem: Engineered > Wastewater > Sewage > Unclassified | place: USA: California...
TTCAGCGGCCTGCATCATCTACGCCCAGCATAAGATTTTAGGCCGCGGTCATTACCAGATTATCGGCGGTAAAAGCTTCCGTCCTATGGAACTGAAGCTGCGTGGCCTGCGGTATCCGCTCTTAGCGTTCTGTATCCTGTACATCGCTTTTACCATTTTGCTGCCTACAGTGGTCATCTTCCTGGTAGGCGGACTAAAGACTTACGGCTTAGCCTTTACTTTGGAGAACTTGTCGCTGGATAATTACCGGTATATCCTGACCGAATATACGGTCACTAAGGACGCTATCTTTAATAGCGTCACCTTGGGACTGGCGGCGGCGGTCATCACTATGTTTGCCGGCGTGATGATTTCCTACGTTATCGTTAAGATGAAAGTGCGGGGCAAAGGTATCCTGGAGTTCTTAGGTATGCTGCCGTTCTCCGTGCCGGGCAGCGTTATCGCCCTGGGCGTTATCCTGGCCTGGAGCGGTCAGTTTGGTATCAACCTTTACAATACGGTGTGGATTATTCTGGTAGCTTACATCGCCAGATACATGGCGTTCTCCCTGAAAGCTAACTCGGCGGCCCTGGAACAGGTACATGATTCCCTGATGGAAGCATCCCGGTCCTGCGGGGCTACCATGTGGCAGTCCTTGAAAGACATCGTTATCCCTCTGGTGCGTCCTGGCATGCTGGCTTCTTTCTTCCTGATTTTCCTGCCGGCTTTGCGTGAGTTGACCGTTTCTATTATGTTGTATGCGCCGACTACCAGAACTATCGGCGTAGCCATTTATACCCTGAATGAAGATGGCGAGACGGTTATGTCCGCTGCTCTGGCTGGTATCGCGCTCTTGATCATCATTTGCGGTCAGACGCTTATCAACCATTTTACGAAAAAGGTAGGTGAATAAGCGCTATGTCCTATGTACGCTTAGTTAATGTTACGAAACGGTTTGGCAAGGTAACCGCCGTGAATAATTTAAACCTGGAGATTGGTAAGGGTGAATGCTTCTCCATGCTGGGTCCTTCCGGTTGCGGAAAGACAACTACCCTGCGGATGGTGGCTGGTTTTGAAGATTTAAGTGAAGGTGAGGTCTGGGTCGGTGACCGCCTTCTATCCTCGCCGAAAAAGCATCATTATGTTCCGCCTGAGAATCGTAATTTCGGCATGGTGTTCCAGGCCTTTGCGGTTTGGCCTCACATGTCGGTGTACGAGAACGTGGCTTTTCCTCTGCGCATCCGGAAACTGCCTGATGCTGAGATTGAGAAACGCACCACAGATGCTTTAAAATCTACTAATCTGTTGCCGGCGGCCGAAGACAGTCCGGATTCTTTATCCGGCGGCGGCAAGCAGCGGGTGGCCCTGGCCCGGGCTCTGGCCATTAATCCTGATGTGATGCTCCTGGACGAGCCTTTGTCCAGCCTGGACCCGCATCTGAGGGAAGAGATGCGTTTTGAAATTAAAGACCTGCAGCGTAAGTATGGATTCAGCATCATCTATGTAACTCACGATCAGTCGGAAGCCATGGCTTTGTCCGACCGCATCCTGGTTATGAAGCTGGGTGTGGTACAGCAGATTGATACGCCGCTGAACGTTTATAACAGTCCGGCCAACCGGTTTGTGTTCAGTTTCATCGGTTTATCCAGCTTTACCAATGCGGTTTGGAAAGACGGTCAGGCTTATATTCAGGGTTCGGACCAGCCTTTGCCGGAATCTTTGACCCCGGCCGAGGCCATGCGTCAGGAAGAAGTCTTCTCACTGGCCAGTCGTCCCTCGGAAATTGAGTTTACCAGTCCTACTGATCCGAAAGGGGTCAAGGGCATCGTGACTCGCAAAGCTTTCCTGGGTGAGATTGTGGACTACCAGATTAAGGTAGGCGACCAGACCCTCAGGGTGCAGCTGGGCCGCCGTGATGCAGCTCATGAGGTGGATGAGGCCTGCTATCTGCACTTCCTCCGTCCTTTCTGGTACGCTTTGGATAAGTAAGTTTAAACAAGGCAGTTTTTGCTTAATAAAACTCCCGGTAGTTCCGGTCGAATCATCCTTGCGACAGTTCCTGGTGAGCTGTTAGGCAGAATGACGTAGACCGGAGTACCGGGAATTTTTTGTCATGAAACCTGTATATTTTTTAGCCGGGCGGCAAAACCGGGTTATTTTACTTATCCTTCCAGGTAAGCTTTAATCCGGTCCAGGCGTTTGCTAGTGTTGGGGTGGTCGCTGAGCAGACGGGCGAAAAAGGGAAGTTCCTGTTCTCCGGCGGTGATGGCAGCCAGACCATTGTACAATTGAATACCCAGTCCTATCTCGCAAGCGTATTTATCAGCCGCATATTCGTCCCGGCGGCTGTTAAACTGGTGCACCAGGGCAAGGGGCAGCTGCAGTAAGAATTGAAAGAAATAAACCTGCAGGATGAAAAACCAGCTAATAAGGGCGGCCAGGTAACCAGCCAGAGGAATCCAGCTTAAGAGACTGAAGATAAGGATGAAGATATTGTAGATGCGGATAACCAGGTTGCCGAAGGAACTCATGACGTAGCACATGTACAGAATATCGGCATCGTCGTGCTGGATATGGCCCATTTCGTGAGCCAGGATGCCGGCGATGTAGGTTTCCGGCATAGCTTTTAAAAGGGGAAGGGTAACCGCTATATTATTGTCACCGATGGCAAAAGCGTTATAGCTTTTATCCTTACATACGTACAGACGATAGTCAGATGGTTTTAGCCCGGCATGACGGCAAACCAGCTCTAAAGCCTCTTCAAGCTTAACCGCTTCGTCGCCTTTAGGCCGTTTACAGTTCTGTACCCAGCAGATGTAGCGCTGCATGATGGTGGTTTTGGTTAAAAGACCAGGGATGATTAGGGTAAAAGCTGCTAAGACCAGGGTAATGTTTTTCGAAGTAGCTGCTAACTGCAGGGCTGACAGTAAGTGCAAAAGCCAGGGCCAATCTATCTGATAGAAAAATTGCACTAAATACCAGAAAGAACTTAAAATAAACATATTGACGATAAAGGTAAGAATTAAATTAATCATAAGAAGCCTCCTGGTTGAATTGGGCTAGAGTCTTGTAATTTGTTAGTTATTACGGAATAGCATTTTTGCAATGTCAATAATAATTAATTAAATATATTATAATACACCTTATAAGGGCTAAATTTTAATTATCTGTAAAATTTTGGCTGGATGTGATATAATTTCTTCAGTAGTCTATATTTCAGAGGAGAAAGGATGAATAATCATGGATTTAGCGGCTTTATGGAAAGTTTCTTACGGCATGTACGCCTTATGTGTCAAAGATGGAGAGACACCTACCGGGTGCATCATTAATACAGTGATGCAGGTAACTAGTGATAATCCAACCCTGGCCATCAGCCTTAATAAGAAAAACTATACTTATGAGGTAATTCAAAGAACGAAAAAGTTTTCACTTTCTATCTTGTCTGAAAAGAGCAATCCTAATATTATTGCCCGGCTGGGGTTTGCCTGCGGCCGGACTATGAAGAAGTTTGAAGGCGGTTTTTTTGAATGGAAGGAACTGGACGGACTGCCGGTGATTAAGGGAAACTGCTGCGGTCATATTATCTGCGAAGTTCTTAATGTGTTTGATGTTGATACGCACAGTATTATCCTGGCCCGGATTAAGGATACTAAGACTTGCACGGAGTATCCTCCCATGACTTATACCTATTATCATGATGTGATTAAAGGTAAAGCTCCCAAGACTGCGCCTACCTATCAGGCTCCCGTAGCCAAGAAGGATGCCTGGGTTTGCAGTATCTGCGGATATGTTTATGACGGTGATCTGACTAAGGAGCCGGATACCTGGGTTTGCCCCATCTGTAAAAAGCCTAAGAGTGTATTCTTGAAGAAGGTTTAACGGAACTGAGGGAGTTCACGTTGACCCAATCTTGAAGGGGGTTAGGGCGAATTAAGCGCATGCGTTTTACATTTAATAAAATTTTAAAAATTATCCTGCTGATTATATGTACCAGCTTGCTGCTTAGCTGCGGGAAGGCTGATAAAAAACAGCAGACCTTTGCTGATCTTAAGGATTTTGACCACCCTGAGGTGCGTATAGCGGTACTTCAGGGTGCCGTATCTGACTTTCAGGCCCGGGAGCATTTTAAGCAGGCAAGATTTTCCTCTTCTACTTCCTATGTGAATGCGCTGCTTGCTCTTAAATCCGGGAAGATTGATGCGATTGCCTTTGACCGTGATATTTTAAAGTATATGATCCGGGATGTCCCTGACGTCCTAATTATTCCGGATACCTTCGACACCTGTGATACTGTAGTCGGAGTGAGCAAGGATAATCTTCAGCTTAAGCAACAGGTTGATAAGCAGCTTCAAATCTTAAAAGACTGCGGAATACTTGAGGTGATGAAAGAGCGCTGGTTGGTTGAAGGCAAGATTCAGATGCCACCAGAGGTCCTTCAGGAGGATGCTTCTTTACCGGCGCTGAAGATAGGTACCTCGGCTATGTCGCCGCCCTTTTATTTTATGGCTAATAATCAGCTGACCGGCTTTGATATGGAATTGGCCCGGAGAGTAGCTAAGGCCATGGGTCGGAAGGCTGTTTTTACCATCCTTGATTACGATGTTATGCCGACGGCCTTGCAAACTCATAAGGTGGATCTGATTCTGGCTAACCTTAACGCTACTAAGGAAAGGGGCGAGACGGTGGCTTTCAGTCAGCCCTATAATGTTTCGGAATCGACTTTTCTGGTACGTAAAAATACCTGGCTGGGACCGGGTGGACAGGTAGGAACGGCCAACGGCAGCGTGGCGTCGGCTCCGGAGGAAGACTTCTGGTCGGGGCTGAAAATCAGTTTTACCAGAAACTTTCTGGTGGAAGACCGTTATAAGATGATCCTGACTGGTCTTAAAACCACGATTCTTATCTCTGTTTGGGCGTTAATTTTGGGGAGCGGTTTGGGGTTTGGCATCTGTCTTTTGCGGCGGTCAGACCGGAAACTTTTCCGCCTGCCGGCCCAATGCTTTATCAAGCTTATGCAGGGAACGCCGATGGTAGTATTTATGCTGATTATGTATTATCTGGTGTTCAGTGGCTGGAATATCAATCCCATCCTGGTGGCTATCCTGGCTTTTGGGGTTAATCTGTCCGCTTATGTGGCTAAGACGATGCGCAGTGGTATCGACGCAGTGGATAAAGGCCAGTGGGAGGCTGCCTACGCGATGGGATTTACCCAAGTGCAGACCTTTGGTAAAATCGTGGTTCCTCAGGCTTTGCGGCATATTCTTCCGGTTTATGCAGGTGAAGCCATTTCTCTGGTGAAGATGACTTCGGTGGTAGGCTATATTGCTATTCAGGATTTGACTAAAATGAGCGATATCATCCGCAGCCGTACTTACGAGGCCTTTTTTCCGTTGATTATGACAGCGTTGATTTACTTCCTGTTATCCTGGATTTTAGTCTCTGGATTGAGTTTCTTGGAGTACCGGATTGATCCCAAGAAGCGGCCGCGGAAGGTGCCGGGCGTGGTGACGGAATAGTGTGAAAAACAAATTTAGAACTATTTAAGAACGGCTGAGATACCTAAGCTAAGGCTTAGCGGGGCTCCTGTCGTTCTTAATTTTTACAGTTTTAGCGGCAGAGGCTGGTCTAGGATCAGACTGTCCGGAGTGACCTTGCAGGTGTAGGCCAGGGCCTTTACTCCGGCTGTGACCGCTTCTCGCAGGGCCGTACCAAATTGAAGATGAGTGAGGTCGTTGGGTCTGAAATACTTGGCGGCGGACATTTGCACTACGAAGATGACATAAGATTCATAGCCCTGCCGGAGGCAGCGGGTCAACTCCTGCAAGTGTTTGACCCCTCTTTCGGTAGGTGCGTCAGGGAAAAGAACCACACCCTGTTCCTCCAGGGTGACGCCTTTGACTTCCAGAAAGACCCGGTGGAGACGAGGAGGCGTTTTCCTTAGGCGGACGGGCTCTGCCCATTCCAGATAAAAATCAAAACGGGAATTTTCGTGCCGGCATTCAGGCTTAAGGTAAGTGATGTTTGGAAAGAGGCCGCCTGTCTCCAGCCATTCCTTAATAACCTTATTAGGAGCCTGGGAGTCCATATTAATTAAGAAAGGGCGGCTGTTGGCTGTTTCGGCGGCATCAGAAAACGGGTCGTCTGCAGGTTGTTGCCCTGGTATCAGAGCCGCCGGGTCAATTTTTTCTACGGCTATTAAGTCATAGTGGGTTTTGCGCTTAGGATTGGCGCTCTTTTCGCAGTAGACTGTGACGCCGGGACACAGCAGTTCTTTACAACGGCCGGTATTTTTGACATGACAGGTTTCTTCCTTACCGTCAATTTCAACTTGGGCGATAAAACGATTGGGCCGCTTAAGAAAGCGTCCTTTGTGAATAGCGTAATATAGCATGATGCCTCCAGGATAATATTTGGTTAACCGGTCAAGATGTGCTATAATATTTAAACATAGTTTAATTGTATGGGACCTAAAATAAGGGATACCTATACTAGGATGCCTATCTTATTGTAGCATATTTTGCGAGAAAATGCTTTTTAAGAAAATAGGCATTGATTAAAGAACAGAAGAGGTAAAAAATGCGCAGCTATCCTAAATTTTATATTACGCCGAAAGGCGAAAAAATGGCCCGTAAGGGTCACCCCTGGGTGTTTGGGGAAGAGGTTGCCAAGGTTGAGGGTGAGTATCAGAACGGTGACCTGGTAGATGTTTTAACCGCGAAAGGTAAATATCTGGGGACCGGTTTCGTCAATGACCATTCCAAGATCAGGGTACGCCTGATTTCCAATAATACTAATGATAAATTTGACGAGGCCTTTTGGGAACGGCGTCTGCGTTATGCTGTTAATTACCGGCGGACGGTGATGCCAGGAGCAGATTTCAAGTGCTGCCGGTTGATCTTTGGTGAGGCCGATCAGTTCCCAGGCCTGACGGTAGATCGCTATAATGACCTTTTGGTTTCCCAGACTTTGTCTTTGGGAATTGAAAAACGCAAAGCCCTCTTATTTCCTTTGCTGGTGAAAATTCTCCAAGAAGAAGGAGAAGAGATTAAGGGGCTGTATGAGCGTAACGACGTGGCTATACGCCAACTGGAAGGTCTGGAACAGGGCAAGGGATTTTATCCTTTGGAGGAGCTGCCTACGCCTGAGAGAACTCTGACCGAGATTGTGGAGAACGGTATCACTTATGAGGTAGATGTGGAGAACGGACAGAAGACCGGATTTTTTCTGGATCAGAAGTATAACCGGCAGTCGGTGGCGCGCATCGCCCGGGGCAAACATGTGCTGGACTGCTTTACCCACACGGGTAGTTTTGGCTTGAATGCTGCTAAGGGCGGAGCGGCTCAGGTTACGGCTATAGACATCTCTGCCGAAGCAGTGCGGATGGCGAATCTGAATGCCGGGAAAAATGGGGTGGCAGATATCATGCAGGCCAGGATGGCCAATGTGTTCGACCTTTTAACTGACTTGGTAGAAAAGCACGACAAGACCTACGATTTTATCATCCTGGACCCGCCGGCTTTTACCAAAAGCCGTTCAACGGTGCATAATGCGGCCCATGGTTATAAAGAAATCAACCTGAAGGCTATGAAGCTGCTGCCCCGGGGCGGTTATCTGGCTACCTGTTCCTGCAGCCATTTTATGAAGTCCGAGCTGTTTGAAGAGATGCTGCGGGAAGCCGCCGCGGATGCCGGAGTGGCCTTGCGGCAGGTGGAGGTTCGGCAGCAGGCGCCCGATCATCCGGTATTGTGGAATGTACCGGAAACTTCTTATTTAAAATTCTATATCTTCCAGGTAGTCTAAGCTTTACAGCAACCGGTAATAGTGATAAAATCGGTGTTAGCAGCTAATTAAAAGCCAGATGTGATAGAGGGTATAAAAGTTCCTGGAGCGTCTATATGTAACTTATAACTGCGAAAACATTCATGATAGTGGCAGCAGATCAGGATTAAATGTCAGGGTGAAAACAACGTAACATTGATCGCTTAAGACAGGGGGAAAGTTTTATGATGGAGATTAATGATTTGAAATTAGCGATGATTAAATATATGGGCGGAGATGCCAGAAGGATTCATCATTTTATCAAAGTGCATTCTCTAGCCAAGATGATCGGCGAATTAGAACATCTGCCGGCAGAACTTCAGTACACGCTGGAAGTGGCTTCCTTGACCCACGACATAGGCATCAGGCCGGGCGAGGCCAAGTATGGCGTTGGCAAGGTAACCGGTAAGATTCAAGAGCAGGAAGGACCCACGGTGGCTAAAAAGATGCTGACCGGGCTGGGGTGTGATCCTAAGGTGATGGAACGGGTCTGCTTCCTTATAGGCCATCATCATACCTTTGAAAATATTGATGCTTTGGACTATCAGATTTTGGTGGAAGCTGATTATCTGGTTAACCTGTACGAAGATGGCTTACCCAAAGAAAATGTCAAGACGGCGATTGACCGGATTTTTAAAACGCCATCCGGGACTCAGATTTGTAAGGATATGTACGCAGTAGAGTAAATGATTAGGAAGCAGATTACGTGGTTGAATAAGTAGTCTGAACGACAAAAGAGCACCAGTTTATTTACCTTTTCCGGCTTCTTGAGAGGCCTAAGGTAAACAGACTGGTGCTTTTTAGATTCTGACTTAAACTTGACCATGTGCCGATAACTCAGGAATTTTTACATTTGCCGGTAGTTTTGCGGGGGACCAGTACGCTTTTATACTCAATGCGATTAACATGGGTTTCGCTATGAAAGGTACCATGTTTCTGGTAATGCAGGATCTCGGATTTAAGCAGTCCAAAAGCACTTTTACCACAGCCGGTTAAAGAGTGGTCGACGGTGGTTAGGTCAAGTCCTTGCAGTTTAGACGGGAAGATATTGTCAAAACCGGCCAGACTGATGTCCTCCGGAACCTTGCGTCCGCTGTCTTTGATAGCATCAAAAACACCATAGGCTAACATATCGTTGATGGCTACCATGGCGGTGACGTCTGGGGATTTGGCCAGGCAGGTTTTAGCTAATTCGTAGCCGGTAAGATATTCTACTTCAGTGGTATTTAATTCGAAATCCGAGGTTATCTCTTTGGCATAAACAGTGACACTGCCGCCCTCCAGCTGTTTAAAGGCTTCTTTCAGCCCCTGACAGCGTCTCACCCTGGAAGAGTGCTGGTTATTAAGGGTGGAGGAGAGATAGGCTACTTTTTGGTGACCCAGTTTAATTAAATGTTCGCCTAACATTTGGCCGGCAGAGAAGTTGTTCATTTCCACCGTAGCCAGATCCAGGTCATTGTGACGATCGCCAATGGCTACCACCGGCATATGCAGGCTTAGCTCGTGGGCCAGTTCCGGCTGCTGGGGGATCATGGCGAAGATAACCCCTGCTACATTTACTTCCCTGGCCTGCTGCATGATAAACCGTTCGGCATCTATGTTCCAGTAGGTAGTTCGTACGGAGGTGGAATAACCTTCTTTGCGGGCCGCAATTTCTATACCCTGAATAAGGGTGGTATAAAAAGGATTAAACAAAGAAGGACAGATGACCACGATGAGGGTATCTAACGGCTTGATTAAGGCGTAATTTTTGAGGGAGCGTTTCTTATATCCCAGGGATTCGGCCACAGTAATAACCCGTTCTACGGTTTCTTCCGAAAAACGGGTAATGCTTTTACGGTTTAGAATCATGGATACGCTGGCCGGAGAAACTTTGGCTTCTTTGGCAATAGCGTCTAGCGTGATTTTCTTACCCAAGATATTCTCCTTTATGACTTTTGAAGCTAAGATTATTTATCTAAAATTAACTTACACACTATTATAACATAAATTCGCCTGATTACTTAAATGAAGGTTAGAATTTTTTGCTTTTAGAAATCGGGGGCAGATTTAACGAAACTTTACAAATTCTGTTGTCTTAACGGCTGCGTCCGGTAACTTTGGCGGCCAGGTCAGGATAGTTGGTAATGAGGCTGTCTACGTGATTGTCAATCAGGCGCTGCATTATTTCGGTTGTGTTAGGGGTCCAGGCCTGCATTTTGACTCCATGCTTATGCAGCTCATCAGCGATGCCAGGTTTGGCACAGAAGGCACTGCAGGCATTGACGGTGGCAGCCTTGCGGGCGGCGGCATAATTACCTACATCTACCAGCCAGGTATCCATGAGCAGGCCGCACTGGGCCTCGGGCATCTGTTCCTGCACTCGTTCCAGGGTATAATGATTAAAAGAAGAATACCAGATTTTGTCTTCCAAACCAAATTCATGCACTAAGGCGATAAGTTTTTGTTCAATGCCGGGATATTCGAACAAACCGGTCTTTAATTCAATATTAGTAATTAAATTGGTAGTACGGATAAAGCTAAAATATTCTTTTAAGGTAGGGATGGTCTGACGAGGGAAGAACCCTTTAAAGTTTACTCCTACAGATAGTTCTTTTAATTCCGCCAGGGTATGATCCTTTAAATAACCGCTGCCGTTGGTAGTACGGTCCAAGGCTTCGTCGTGCATGATGACAATTTCCCCGTCTTTGGTAAGCTGGATATCCATCTCAATACCATCGCAAACAGTTTCCGATGCTTTTTGAAAAGCCAGCATGGTGTTTTCGGGATAATAGCCTGAAAAACCCCGATGAGCAAAAATCATGGTCATAATTCCTGCCTCCTTGTATTAGTGGTTAAATTTAGCATGGATTTAATTAAGTTAAACTTAAAATTTTAACTAAATTCAATATAAATTTAAACAATATTTAACATTAAGGAGATATTATCATATTTTTCCGAAAAAAGCAAGAGATGTATTTTGTATTCAAAAATAAGGAATATAGTGCTTAAATAAGCCATAATTAAATATTCGTTGATAAATCAGAATCTTTTATTGACTTTTTAAAAACTTAATGCTAATATTTAAACAGGATTAAAAATACTATTGAACTCATAAAAATATTTCAACAAAATTCAACAATAAGGGAGTGGAATTGTGAAATACTTTAAGGAATGCGATGTGGTTGTTATCGGGGGAGGCATTACCGGTACGGCTATTTTGCGGGAATTATCCAAGTATGATTTACACGCTATCCTGGTTGAAAAAGAACCTGATGTGGCTATCGGTACCACCAAGGCCAACAGTGCTATCTGTCATGCCGGTTTTGATGCACCGGTGGGCAGCTTTAAAGCTAAAACCAATGTTCGTGGTAATCAATTGTACCATCAGCTGAAGGATGAGCTTAATTTAGATATCAAATGGTGTGGCAGCCTGGTGGTTGCTACTAATGCAGAGGAAAAGGCAACCTTAAGTGAACTTTTGGAACGGGGCAAGGCTAACGGGGTTCCTGGGTTGAAGATTATTTCCAGGGAAGAGGTCCTGGATAAGGAGCCCAACCTGACTACAGCGGTAGCGGCCTTATGGGCACCGACTGCCGGCGTACTGTGGCCTTTTGGTTGTGCGATTGCTTTTGCCCAGTGTGCGCTGCAAAACGGCGCGGAGGTTTTACGTAATTGCGGTGTGACAGGCTTTCTAAAAGAGGAGGGTGTCCTTACCGGGGTTGAAACCACGCAGGGGACGATAAAGGCCAGGTACGTTATCAATGCCGCCGGGGTAATGGCAGACCAAATTGCCAGAATGGCCGGAGATGACAGCTTTACTATCCAGCCTCGCAAGGGCGAATATATTCTTTTTGATAAGACGGCGGCCAGTTCTTTGGTGTATGGCATCGCCTTCCCTTGTCCTACGAAAAAGTCTAAGGGAATTCTGGTTTGTACAACTACTCATGGTAATACCTTCATCGGGCCTAATGCCAATGATCAGGAAGACCGGGAAGATACTTCTGTTACCCTGGAAGGGATGGATCAGATTATCAGCTCGGCTAAAAAGCTGGTACCTAAGCTCCCTTTGGGCGATTCCATCACTTTGTTCGCCGGTCTCAGGGCCGTATCCAGTACGGGGGACTTCGTACTGGGCGCTTCTCCTAAGGTAAAAGGACTGTTTAATGCGGCCGGGATTCAATCTCCAGGACTTTCTGCAGCTCCGGCGGTAGCTGAGGTTATCGTAGCGGCTTTAGGACAGGTGCTGCCGTTAAAACTTAAATCGAATTTTAAGGCGGCTTTACCGGCAGTTAAAGCGTTTAGCAAGATGAGCGGAGCCGAAAAAGCCGACGCTATCAGGCAAAATAATCTTTACGGCAGGGTCATCTGTCGTTGCGAAACCGTGACGGAGGGGGAAATCGTGGCTGCGATTAAAGCTCCTTGCGGTGCCTGCACCGTGGATGGCGTCAAACGTCGTACCAGGGCAGGCATGGGACGCTGTCAGGGCGGATTTTGCGGACCCAGGGTGACTCAGATCCTGGCCAGGGAATTAGGCCTTTCCGTACCGGAAGTTTTGAAAGAACGTCAGGGCTCGGAAATGTTTTATCCCAAGTTTACGGCAAAGGAGGGCAAATGATTATGACGGAACTCTATGATGTCGTAATTGTGGGCGGTGGTCCCGCCGGCCTTTCTGCCGCGTACAGCGCTTATCAGCAGGGCGCACAAAAGATTTTGGTCCTGGAGCGGGACCGGGAACTGGGCGGAATCTTGCAGCAGTGCATCCACAATGGCTTTGGGCTGCATCATTTTAAAGAAGAATTAACTGGTCCTGGTTATGCGGGACGTTGTATAGATTTAATCAAAGATAAACCAGCTATAGAAACCAGGGTGGATACCATGGTGCTGGAAGTGCATCCGGATAAGACGGTGCTGGCGGTAAATCCTAAGCGGGGAATTTTTACGGTTCAAGGTAAAACGGTTATCCTGACCATGGGGTGTCGGGAAAGAACCAGAGGAGCTATTCGTATTCCGGGAGAACGACCGGCTGGCATCTTTACCGCTGGTGCAGCTCAGCGGATGGTTAACATGGAGGGCTACCTGCCGGGTAAGAAGATAGTTATTCTGGGCAGCGGAGATATCGGCCTCATCATGGCTCGCCGGATGACCCTGGAAGGCTGTAAGGTCATGGCAGATTTGGAAATCTGCCCCTTTTCTAACGGTTTGACCCGTAACATTGTCCAATGTTTGCATGATTATGATATTCCTTTATATTTGTCCCATACGATAACTAAAATTCATGGCAAGGACCGGGTCACTGGAGTTACGGTGGCTAAGGTGGACGAGAAGATGCGTCCTATCCCGGGTACGGAGTTTGAAATCGAGTGCGATACCTTGCTCCTGTCAGTGGGCCTGATCCCGGAAAATGAGTTATCCAGAGGCTTGGAACTTAACTTGCATCCTCTGACCCGTGGTCCGGTGGTCAATCAGCACCGTCAGACCAGTCTGCCGGGATTTTATGCGGCGGGTAACGTGGTGCATGTACATGATTTAGTAGATTTCGTTTCGGATGAAGCAGAAATAGCTGGTAAGTTTGCTGCGCTTGAGGCAGAGGCCAAGCTGGAACCAGTGGTAAAGACAGTGGAAGTGGTAGCGATAAACGGTATCAGAACCTGCGTTCCCCAGCGGCTGGATTTACCGGCCCAGGGTGAACCGGTAAGGTTGTTTATGAGGGCCGGGGCACCGGCTCGCAAGGTGACGCTGGAAATCCGCTGTGGGGAAGAAATCCTGCTTTCCCGGATGCTGCCGGTAGTTAAACCTAGTGAAATGATTGCTATAGATGTACCGGCGGAGAAAACAGCCAGCATGAACGGTAAGGTTAGCGTCGGCTTAAAAGTAAAGGAGGGCTGAAGATGCAAACCAAAATCATGAATTGTATCAACTGCCCTATGGGGTGTGAGCTGACGGTTACCGTAGATGAGGAGGGCAAATTTGTCAGCGTGACGGGCAATACCTGTCCCAGAGGAGCTCAATATGCTAAGGATGAGATAACTGCTCCTACCAGGATGCTTACGGCTACCGTAAGAATTAAAAATGGCTTTTTGCCTTTGCTGCCGGTAGTATCCGGCGGGCGTCTGCCCAAGGATAAGGTGCTGTCCTGTGCTGAAGCCCTGCGAAGGGTAGAAGCTGTCGCTCCCGTTCGGGTCGGAGCGGTGGTGGTAAAAAATATTTTAGGTCTGGGTGTGGACATTATCGCCAGCCGGAGTATGGAGACCAAATAGTTTTGTTTAGCTTAATAAGCTATGCGGATAAAATTTTTAATCATGAGGAGGAAGAAATATGAAAAAGTTCTTAGCCATTCTGATGACCGGTATCATGATGTTAGCCCTTACTGGCTGTGGCGGCGGTGACAAAAAAGCAGCGGATAAGAAAGATGCCGGTGCCGGCGGCAAAAAAACCGTTATTAAGTTAAGTCATGTGTTCTCACCGGATGAACAGCTGTACAAATCTATGGAACTTGTAGCTAAACGCATTAAGGAAAAGACCAATGGCAGGGTAGAGATTCAGTGCTATGGTCAAAATCAGCTGGCCTGCTATAAAGACGGCTTGGAGCAGGTGGCAAACGGAGCTAACTTTATTTCGGTAGAAGATCCTTCTTATTTAGGTGACTATGTACCTGATTTCAAACCTCTGGTTGGACCTATGCTGTATCAGTCCTACGACGAATACGATAAGATGATTCGGACTCCGCTGGTTAAGGACATGATTGCCAAAGCTGAGAAAAAGGGCATCAAGGTACTTGCTCTGAACTATGTCTTTGGTTTCCGTAACCTGATTACCAATAAGGTTATCAAGGAACCGGCTGACTTAAAAGGAATGAAACTGCGTACTCCTGGCAGCAAGTTGTTCATTGATACCATTAATTCCATGGGGGCTACGGCCACCGGTCTGCCTTTCGCTGAGACTTTGTCCGGCGTCTCTCAAGGCGTGGTTGACGGCCTGGAAGGTTCTGAGTTTACCAATATCGGTACTAAGTGCTATGAGTACTGCAAGAACGTTGCTACAACTAAGCATTTCCTGGGTACTTGCGGCGTATATATCAACGTCAAAGTATTTAACAGCCTGTCTCCTGAAGACCAGAAAATCGTAGCGGAAGAGTTTGCTAAGGGCGGCGACGAGATGCTGAAGATTTCCAAGGATTCTTATGACAAGGTTTATAAGGAACTGGAAGGCAAGGGCGTAAAGTTTAACGATGTGGATCATCCTGCTTTCGAAAAAGCTACCGAAGGGGTCTTCAAACAAATGGAAGAAAAAGAGGGCGCTACCCCTGGTATCTACCAGAAACTGAAAGATGAAATCGCCAAGATTAGAAAAGCAGGCAAATAGTAAGGTTGAAAAGTAAAAATTTAAAAGAAGTTTAATAGCTGGATAATGGTGTAATTAAAAGTTAAGAAAGATAAGGGCGGTTCTGCGGTGAGCTATAAGCTCATCGCAGGGCTGCTTTGTACGGAGGACAAGATTATGGGCAAGTCAGGAAATTTTATTCTGCATAATCTGGCCGAGATGGTTTCGGCGGGGTTTTTGATTGTTACTACGACGCTGGTAGTAATCAACGTGATTTTGCGTTATATCTTTAGTTCCGGCATTACTTGGTCTGAGGAAGCAGCAACGGGCTGTTTCGTCTGGTCTGTCTTTATTGGAGCGGCGGCTATCTATAAACATCGTGGTCATATCGGGGTGGATATGGTGGTCAATCTGCTTCCGGCGCTGCCCAAGAGAATCCTGGGTATCCTTATGGATATTCTGTTGACTGTTTTAAACGGTTATTTGAGTTATTTAGCTTTTCTGTACATTATGACCTCCCATACCAAGATGACCCCGGTCATGGGTATTTCTTCGGCTTATATCAGTACCTCGGTGCTGATTTCGTTTATTTTGATGACCGTTTATTCCGTTCAGTTTGTGTATCAGGATTTTACCAAACCTCAGGTAAAGGAAGGTGAAACCAAATGATTGCTTATATTCCCGTAATTATTGTGTTCTTCCTTTATTTTGCCGGCGTACCTATTGCATTTGCTCTGTTTGGCGCTACGGTATCTTATTTTTCCTTTATTGACGCTACTTCACCTACCCAATTAATGTTTCAGAGGGTTATTACTAGTACCCAGTCCTTTCCTCTTTTAGCCATCCCGTTTTTCATCATGGCTGGTTCCATTATGAACTATGCCGGGATCAGCGCTAAGCTAATGAAGGTGGCTGATGTGCTTATGGGCCACCTGAGCGGCGGTCTGGCTCAGGTTAATATCTTGCTCAGCGTACTGATGGGCGGCGTATCAGGCAGTGCTAACGCTGATGCGGCTATGGAAAGTAAGATGCTGGTACCGGAAATGGTGAAGCGAGGCCTGGATAAGCCTTTTTCTGCGGCCGTAACAGCTGCGTCTTCTGCCGTAACTCCGGTTATTCCTCCCGGGATTAACCTGATTGTGTATGCCCTGATAGCTAACGTATCGGTGACCAAGATGTTTATGGGCGGGTATGTACCTGGTGTCATCATGGCTATTGCCATGATGATAACCGTTCATATCATCTCTAAGAAACGCCACTATAAGCCCTCCCGTGATAAGATGGCCAGTGCCGGAGAAATTTTAACGCAGCTGAAGGATTCTATCTGGTCCTTGCTCTTCCCCTTTGGGATTATCGCCGGAATGAGATTTGGTATGTTTACTCCTTCTGAGGCTGGTGCAGTAGCGGTGGTTTACTGTATTTTTGTCGGTGCGGTTATTTATAAAGAGCTGAAATGGGAGCATGTCTGGCCAATCCTGGAAGAAACCGTCTTTGGTACCAGTTCGGTAGTTCTCATCATCGTAGCGGCTTCTTTCTTTGGTTACTATATGAACTGGGAACGTATCCCTCAGCAAGTAACGGAAATGATGCTGGGACTGACCCAGAGCAAATATATTATGCTGATTATGATTAACATCTTGCTGCTGATCATGGGTATGTTTATGGAAGGCGGCGCTGTTTTAATCATCCTGGCACCTCTGCTGGTGCCGGTAGTTACCAAATTGGGTGTGGATCCGGTGCATTTTGGCCTGATTTTCATCGTCAATATTATGATCGGCGGGCTAACTCCACCCTTTGGATCGATGATGTTCACCGTCTGTGCCATCACCGAGACACCTTTAAGCGATTTTATACGAGAGGTAATTCCTTTTATAGGAGCTTTGCTGATTGCTTTACTCCTGGTAACGTTTATTCCTCAGTTGACTTTGGTCATGGCTAATCTGTAAACTTTGATACCTGCTGTTTGTCTTCCGTCGGCAGCGTATGTTAAATTGAAAGTAATGCACTGTCGTTTTGCATTTGCCCTTGCAAAAACGGCAGTGTATTTTTATAATTATGGTAGATAAGATAAAAACATTGTAATCGTCAGGAGCTTTCGCAGAGAAAAATAGGAAGGAAAGAAGGAGGAAAGTTATGTCTAAGTATGTAATGGCCTTGGATTTAGGCACGACCAGTTGTCGTTGTATCCTTTTTGATAAGCAGGGCAAGATTTGCGGAGGGGTGCAAAAGGAATTTACGCAATATTTTCCAAAACCTGGCTGGGTAGAGCATGATGCCCAGGAGATTTGGGAAACGCTCTTGGAACTAATGCATTCCTTACAGGATAAATTCAATTTTAAGGCGGAAGATATTGCGGCCATCGGCATAACCAACCAAAGAGAAACTACCGTGGTCTGGGATAAGTCCACCGGAATCCCCATTTATCACGCTATTGTCTGGCAGTGTCGCCGTACAGCCGCCTATTGCGATAAGATGAAGGAAGAGGGGCTGGTGGATACTTTTAAGGCTAAAACCGGCCTGGTCCTGGATGCTTATTTCTCAGGAACCAAGTTGAAATGGATTCTTGATCACGTAGACGGAGCCAGGGAGGTAGCTGAACTGGGCGATTTACTTTTCGGTACTATCGATACCTGGATTATCTGGAAGCTGACCGGCGGGAGGGTGCATGTGACGGATTATTCTAACGCTTCCCGTACTCTCATGTTTAATATCCGCACTCTGGAGTGGGATGAGGGCATTTTAAATTATTTCAAGATTCCTAAAAGGATGCTGCCGGAAGTTAAACCTTCCAGTTGCGTTTACGGAGAAACCACTTCTGACATTTTCGGTGCGCCGGTGAAAATCGGAGGGGCGGCTGGCGATCAACAGTGTGCCTTGTTTGGCCAGGCCTGCTTTAATCCCGGTGATACCAAGAACACTTATGGCACCGGCGGCTTCCTCTTGATGAATACAGGTGAAAAACCAGTGACTTCCCGGCACGGCTTAGTCACCACTATAGCCTGGGGCGTGGAAGGAAAGGTGGAATATGCCCTGGAAGGTTCGGTTTTCGTGTCTGGAGCGGCTATCCAGTGGCTTAGAGATCAGTTGGGGCTGATTCAAAAGGCTTCTGAGACTGAAGTATTGTCCCTGGCAGTACCGGATACCAATGGTTGTTACGTAGTACCGGCGTTTGTGGGGCTGGGGGCTCCTTATTGGGACCAGTACGCCCGCGGTGTTATCGTGGGGCTGACGAGAGGCGTGAATAAGAATCATCTGGTGCGGGCTACAGTTGAATCAATGGCCTATCAGGTGGTTGATGTTTTAAAAGCCATGGAGGAAGACAGCGGGATTACTTTGTCTTCTCTCCGGGTAGACGGCGGCGCCAGCGCTAATAACTTCCTCCTGCAGTTTCAGGCAGATATTATTAACACGGAGGTACAGCGCCCTGCCTGCATTGAAACTACGGCTATGGGAGCGGCTTATCTGGCCGGACTGGCCGTGGGCTACTGGACCGATAAAACGGAGATTAGAAAAAACTGGGAACTGTCCCGCAGTTTTACACCGCAGATGGATGATTTAAAACGGGCGGCTTTGCTCAAGGGCTGGCATAAAGCGGTGGAAAACGCAAAAGGCTGGGCGTAAATCCTGAACCGGTTAAGAACCTGTGGCTGAACGTAGTGTTTAGCCGCAGGTTTTGCAATATATGGGTAGCTGTAACCGGGAGAAGACTTAAAACTGTTTTTGCAAGAAAATGTTTCTTGTTAAGGCTAAGTGTGATATAATTATTTAACTAATCATATAAAACAGTTGTAATCAGGTATTATATACTGGGCAGGCAGGAGGCATGGACATAAATGAGGGAAGGTTATAAAGAATTAGATAAAAATCAGTATTTAGATAAAGATAAACGCCTGCTTTCCATCAATTTGAAACCTGGCGTTTCCGTCACTGAAGAGGCTTTCCAGCAGATTATCGACAATATTCCTGGCGGCGTTTTTGTCTATTCGGCGGAAGCGGATGAAAGGTTTTCTTATCTGAATAAGAACATGCTTACCATGCTAGGCTATACCAGGGAAGAATTCGACCAGAAGTTTGGCAACCGGTTCTCACAGATGGTCTATGCGGAGGATCGTCAGAGAGTTTTAAAACAAATTGACCATTATATCTCCCAGGGTTCTTATGACAATTGCTATTACCGTATTGAAAAAGGTGACGGATCACTCTTATGGGTTCATGACGAGGGTCATATTATAACGGATTGTCAAGGCCACAAGTGGTTTTACGTGGTGATTGCCGATATAACTCCTTCTCTTCATACCAGGGAGCTGTTAGTAAACCGGAATGAGCAGCTGCGTAAAATTATGGACAACGTTCCAGCCTGCATTATTGTTTATCATCGAGTGGAAAATGTCTTAAGCGTGGTAACGGTCAACAAATTTTTGTGCACGCTGGCCGCCATGTCTTATGATGTATTTGTCCGCCAAAGTTTTGAAGAAACACTTAGCTTGGTTCATCCTGAAGACCGCTCTGTTGCCCGGGCCTTTTTTGATAAACTGTGCCGACAGAAACTGAATTCGGCTGAAGTGGTTTACCGGGCTCAGGTCCTGGCTCCGGGTATGTATCAGTGGTTTCGCTGCCGGGCGGTGCAGGTAGAACAGCCGGACGGGTCATCTTTCATCTATGCTATTTATACGGACGCTACCTATGAGAAAGCGGTAGAACGGGCCAATGAACTGAAATCTGAGTTTTTGTCCAGCGTCAGTCATGATATGCGTACACCTTTGAACGCAATTATGGGTTATAACAGTCTGGCTTTGAAAGCTGAGAAGGTCGTGGAAATTCGCAATTATTTGTTAAAAGTTGGTTATGCCAGTAAGACTTTGTTGTCTTTGATTAACGATACCCTGGATTTGCAAAAAATTGAGTCCGGGGTGATTATCCTTAAGCCGAAACCGGTTCGTTGTCAGGACGTGGTTAGCGAAATCATCAATGAAGTCAAACTTTTGGCGGAGGAAAAAAATATTAACCTGGTGGTAGATAATAGTAAAGCGGTCCTGGCTACGATTAATGTGGATAGTCTGCGGGTAAAAGAGATTTTTGTCAACCTGTTGGCTAATGCGGTTAAGTTTACTCCCGAGGGCGGGAAAGTGGAGTTTATCATTGAATGTGTGGGTCTGCATGAAAACTGTATCCACGATAAGATTATTATCCGCGATAACGGGTTTGGTATGAGTTCTGATTTCTTAGCTCATAAGATTTACATGCCCTTCTCTCAGGAGCGTACCCAGGCTACAGCTCATATAGGCGGCAGCGGTTTAGGTTTATCCATCGTAAAGCGTCTGGTGGATTTAATGAATGGCAAAATCGAAGTAGCCAGCCAACCGGGCCGCGGTACAGAATTTATCGTCTATTTGGATTTAGAACGTACGGAGGATTTGCCTCAGTCTATGGATAAGCCTGAGGAGGAACCGGAAGATTTAAGCGGTTTAAAGTTGCTGCTGTGTGAAGATAATATGATGAATGCCGAAATTGCTAAAAAACTGCTGGAGTATTACGGGGCTACCGTGGTCAGCGCCAGCGACGGCTTAGAAGGTTATAACCGTTTCCTGAAGTCTCAGCCTAAGGCGTTGGATGCGGTACTGATGGATATCCGTATGCCGGTGATGGACGGCTACGAAGCGGCTAAAAAAATTCGGTCTTCCAAGCATCCGGATGCCAGGTCTATACCTATTATAGCGATGACCGCCAGTACCTATGACAGCGATGTTCAAGAGGCTAAGGCGGCGGGGATGGACGGACATGTAGGTAAGCCGGTAGATCCCAAGACGCTGGTGAGTACGATTTTGCACTTGACCAAAAAATGAGGATTAGAATACGTACGCAGATTTAAATAAGCTTTTTATCAGGTTATAAAAACTTTAAATTGTTTTAATTTAATAGCTTTTCTCCTTGAACTACTGCTTAGTGATTGTTTACCTGCTTCTTAGCTACATGGGAAGCAGGTTTTTTCATTTTATACTGGTCATCTCGGTAAAAAGAAGGTGATAAGATAGTCCTTGACAAATATACCGGGTAGGGGTATACTATGACTAAAATAAACCCCTGGGGGGTATAAGTAAAGCAGGCGAAAGTCATGGAGAAAGAAGTATGCACTCGCAGCTGTCAGGGCTGTGTTAAACATAAGCACCGTGATAAAGACGGGCAGGAGTATAAGAGTCTTTTGTGCCGTCTAAACCGGATTGAAGGTCAGGTTCGCGGCGTAAAGAGCATGGTGGAGGAAGACCGTTATTGTGTGGATATCCTGACCCAGGTCAGCGCTATTCAGTCGGCTCTGAACGCATTTAATAAGGAGCTTTTGTCCCAGCATATCCGTTCCTGCGTGGTAGATGACATCCGGGCCGGCAAGGATGAGGTGGTGGACGAATTGGTAAGTACCCTGCAGAAGCTGATGAAGTAAAGGGAAAGTATTGAAGGAGACCATGATGAAGAAAGAAAAGTATATTGTTACCGGCATGACCTGCAGCGCTTGTTCCAGCCGGGTAGAGAAAACGGTAGCGAAGCTGGGCGGAGTGGAAGAGGCCAGCGTCAACCTTCTAACCAACAGCATGCAGGTTCGATACGATGAAAATAAACTTACGCCGGAGGGTATCATCCAGGCGGTAGTGGCGGCCGGTTACGGTGCCAGCCTGGCTGAGCGTCCGGGTATAGGTGAGGCGGCTGGCCCCAGCCGCCTTGCAGCAGGCAGTAAGCTTAGTCCGGCTGCAGCGGCAGCTCAGGCTGAGATTAGCGGTATGAAGCATCGTTTAATATGGTCGCTGGTTTTTCTGCTGCCGATGATGTTTATCTCTATGCACCAAATGTTTTACCACTGGTTGGGTGTAGAGCTTCCGGTGTTTTTGCAAAGCTGGCTGGATGGCAGGGAGAATGCCCTGACTTTTGCCTTCAGTCAGTTTTTATTAGTCTTGCCGATCATGGTGCTCAATAAGCGCTTTTATCTCAATGGCTTTCGCAACCTGTGGCATCTGGCTCCCAACATGGATACTTTGATTGCGGTAGGTTCAGGGGCTTCGGCGTTCTATGGTGTTTTTGCCATTTTTCGAATCGGGTACGGACTGGGGCATGGCGACCTCACTCTGGTGTCACTATACCGGGGGAGTTTGTTCTTTGAATCGGCCGGTATGATTGTTACCCTGATTACCTTTGGTAAATTTTTGGAAGCGAAGGCTAAAGGCAAGACCAGCGAGGCTGTAGAAAAGCTGATGGACCTGGCACCTAAACAGGCAACGGTGCTGCGGAAAGGACAAGAGGTTATTATCCCCATCGAAAATCTCGTGGTGGGCGACGAGGTAGTTGTTCGTCCCGGAGGGAGCATTCCGGTGGACGGGGTGATTATTTCCGGTCTTACCAGCGTAGATGAGGCGGCGATTACAGGGGAGAGCCTGCCGGTGGAAAAGCAGGTTGGGGATAAGGTGACCAGCGCGACCATTAATAAAACCGGGTGTATTCATTTTAAGGCCGAACGGGTAGGCAAGGATACTACCATTAGCCAGATTATTCGTCTGGTTGATGAGGCTAGCGCCAGCAAAGCGCCGATTGCTAAGCTGGCGGATCAGATTGCCGGTGTCTTTGTACCGGTGGTTATGGGCATCGCTTTACTGGCGGGGGTAATCTGGCTGTGGTTGGGTGCCTCTTTTGAGTTTGCTTTTTCTATTGCTATCTCAGTGTTGGTTATTTCCTGTCCCTGTGCCTTGGGACTGGCTACACCGGTAGCCATCATGGTAGGTACGGGTAAGGGGGCAGAAAACGGTATCCTGATTAAGTCCGGTGAAGCCTTGGAAGTAGCACACAGCATTGATACCGTGGTGCTGGATAAGACTGGTACCATCACGGAGGGCAAGCCCCGGGTAACCGATGTCCTTCCGGTAAGGTACGGACGGACGGAACTGTTGCAGTTAGCGGCCGCTCTGGAACAGGGAAGCGAACATCCTTTAGCAGAAGCGGTTCTGACTTATGCTAAACATGAACTGGAAGACTTACCAGTCGGGGAGAAGCGTCTAGAGGTGGCTGCCTCTGAACTGCAAAATTTCCAGGCCCTTTTTGGCAAGGGCATTAAGGCTCAGATAGACGGAGAAACTTGTTTCGCCGGTAATACGGCTCTGATGCAGGAGGCTGGTATAGAGACAGAACCGGTACAGACAGAACTGGATCGTCTGGCAGATGAAGGAAAGACTCCTCTGCTTTTTGCCAGGGGCCGAAATTTAGTAGGTATTGTTGCTGTGGCTGATGTAGAAAAAGAGAGCAGCCGCCAGGCCATTGGTTTATTTAAACAAATGCAGATTGATGTCGTCATGCTGACTGGTGACAATAAACGTACGGCTGAAGCCATCCGTCGTCGTCTGGGTATACCTAAAGTTATTGCCGGAGTTTTACCGGAAGAGAAGGAAAAGCATATTGTTGCCTTGCAGCAGGCGGGGCATAAGGTGGCTATGATCGGCGATGGAGTTAATGATGCGCCGGCCTTGGCAAGGGCCGATTTGGGTATCGCTATCGGTGCCGGGACTGACGTGGCTATCGCCAGCGCTGACGCGGTTTTGATGAAGAGCAGCCTGTTGGATGCGGTGACTGCTATTCGTCTTAGTAAGGCGGTTATCAAGAACATTAAAGAAAACTTGTTCTGGGCTTTCTTTTATAACAGTATCTGTATCCCGGTGGCCGCCGGATTATTTTATACCAGTTTTGGCTGGAAGTTGAACCCGATGATGGGGGCGGCGGCCATGAGTATGAGTTCGGTGTGTGTGGTTATGAATGCGCTGCGCTTAAGATTTTTTAAGCCCAGCCATTTGCATAATGAAGCTAAGGAAATAGTACAGGAGCAAGCAGAAAAAATGGAGAAAAAATCAGGAAAAGGGGCAGAAAAAATGGAAAAAGTATTAAAAATTGAAGGTATGATGTGTGCTCATTGTCAAAAACATGTTCACGACGCGCTGACAAAGATGGCCGGAGTGACGACGGTAGAGGTAGATCTGGCTGGAAAGAAGGCTGTCGTCACGGCAGATAGGGAAATTCCAGAGAGTGAGTTTGCCAAAGTAATTAGCGAAGCAGGATATGAGCTGGTAAAGTAATTTACAGTTGGCATTAGTCAAATTAAAAAAGCATAAGATTTTAAGAAGAGCTGGTTAAGCATAAATTAACTGGCTCTTTATTTATCTTCTCTGTCTCTGCTTGACAAGTAAGCGGTTTTAAGCATATGATAATTAATCATATGTCTTAAAGGCAGGAATAGTCACGATGAAATCATCCATAGAAGGAAAAACCTATTTATTTTTATTATTAAGTACGACGGCTTGGGGGTTTCAGCCTCTCACGATAAAATGGCTGGTAGCGGAATGGTCACCTTTGGCTATAACGGTCTACCGCTTTATTTTAATCGGGGTGATCCTCGTTGCCTGGACCTGGCACCGGGAAGGGCGCCGGATGCTTCCGGATTTTAAAGGCCTGCCTTTGCTGTGCGCGATGGGCCTTTTTAATATTGGTTTTAGCATCTTACAATTTACCGGACTGCAATATACCACCGTCACTAATTGTACGGTAATCGGTGCTTTATCGCCGGCTTTAACCGCCTTTTTAGCGGCGGTGTTCTTACATGAGCGGCTGAGCCGCCTGGCCTGGGGCGGAATTTTTTTATCTTTAATAGGTACCTTAACGGTTATCTGCCATGGTTCTCTGGCTGATTTAGTCAATTTATCCTTTAACCCCGGCGATCTTCTCGTGTTTCTGGCCCAGCTGGACTGGGCCGCTTATACTTTGACCGGCGGACTGGTGATGAAACATCTATCTCCCTGGGCCGCCACCAGTATCGTGGTTTTGGCAGGGGGCATCGCCGGCTGGTTTTACGGCGTATTTTTTGCAAATATGCATCTGACGGTTTTATCTTCGTCTGCCCTTTGGTGTTTCGGTTATACTTTTTTAGTGGGGGGACTTTTGGCCATGCTGTTTTGGAACATGGGGGTCAAGGGAGCCGGCCCAAGCCTGGCGGCTATCTTTATGAATCTTATTCCCCTGGTGGGTGCGGTAAGCGGGGTCCTGTTCCTGGGAGAGCAGTTCGGACTGGTACAGCTTTTGGGAGCGCTGGGGATTTGCGGAGGCGTAGGTCTTACCACTCATAGCTATGAAGCGGCAGATTGGATAAAACGGCATTATCACTTGCATTAATTTATATACTTGCGTCGTTTAGTATGCTATAATTAAAATGTGGGGATTTAACTGTACAGAACGATAGAGCAGGAGCCGTTAAAATGAAAAAATTATTAAGCATATTGTTTTTGAGCTGGTTGCTGTTGGCGTCTGGGTGTGGTAACCAGGGCAGTTTAAGCGATGGGGCTGCTGGTACAGGTACTGTTTCTAAGGCAGAAATTGCTGCAACCGAAAAAGAAAAGCTGGTTATTACCTGGTATTATTTTCCGGTTTTTGCGGAAAGCGGGGACCGTTTAATTGACGGCAGCTATGAAAAGTATTTAGCGGTTAATTTTACCCGGCTGCACCCGGAAATTGAAGTAGAGCTGGAACCGGTAGATTTTGAGAGCGGACCGGAAAAACTGCGCCTGGCGATAGAACGGCAGGAAGCGGATGTAGTTTTTGATGCACCAGGGAGGCTGGTAGCCTATGGTAAGGCCGGCAAGCTGGAAGAGCTTAATGAATGGTTTGATGATAAATTTTTAACGGACGTGGATAATGCCGCTTTGGTAAAAGCCTGCAGTTATAAAGGCTGGTATTATATGTATCCACTAAGTTCTTCACCTTTTTATATGGCCTTTAATAAAGAGCGGCTGGAAACGGCGGGGGCGCTGGGTCTGGTTAGGGAAGGCTGGACTACGGATGAATTTCTGCAGGTGCTGCAAAAATTACATCAGGCCGGCTATATGGGTGGTTCGGTCTTTTGTCGCGGTACTGGTGGTGATCAAGGTACCAGGGCCTTTGTTTGCAATCTTTTCGGGGCAGAGCTTATTAGTTCTGATTTGTCCGCTTACCGTTTAAATAGTGAGCCTGGTATCCAGGGATTGGCCTTAGTTAAACAGCTGGTTGATAAAGGATGGATGACGGACGGTTCTTTTTTTAATGGTTCGGACGAGATTAACAATTTTGTAAATGGCAAGACTTCGTTTACCATTCTTTGGGGCGGGGCTCAGTTAAAGGCAAAGGAAAATCTGTTGTCTGCTAATAATATTCATATCATAGAAGTTCCGTTTCCGACACCTAAGGGAGAGCCCAAGCTGGAATATCTGCTGAATGGTTTTGCGGTGGTAAAAAATAAGCAGGCGCAGAAAGTGGCCGCTTCCAAATTGTTTGTTAAGTATTTATGCGATGACAAGGAGATAGGACGTCTGAACGTGATGCAGTCGGGCGGTCAACCGGTACGTAAAAGTTTCTCGGACATTAATAAGACGGCAGAATTACAGAAGTTAAACCGGTGGACCAGATATTATTCCGTTTATTATAATACGGTGGACGGTTTTTCTACCATGCGGTCAGCCTGGATTGACATGCTGCAGGCCATCTTAAAAGGAACTGTGGATCCGGTGCAGGGAGCCGCTAACTTTGTCCGGGAGGCTGATGCCTCTTTGCAGAAGGCGGTGGATCACCCATGAGAAAGAATTTGGCTCTTTTTTTCAGCGTGGTCGTTTTAATAACGCTGGGTTTATTCTCTTTTTACGAGTTTTCGGACGGGCTGTTTCATAAATCCAGCAGTGATGCGATTCAAATTTTACGTAGCTCCCTTACCCATAACGTCTCTGCCTTAAAATATGAAATTTACGATTCTGTGTCTAAGGTGCAGATTATTGCCGATTCTTTAGCTCAGCTTCCTGATACGGACGGCGAGGAAGTCAGAAGAAAATTGAGAGAGTTTAACGATAGCGCTCATTTTAAGCAATTATTGCTGGTGGATAAGGCGGGTAATGGCATCAATGGTTCGGGCTACCGGATTCAGGTTAAGGACAGCCTGGCTTGCCAGAAGGCACTGCAAGGCAGCACTTATCTGGTTTATACCGACTTTCAGGATGATGAAAGCCTGATTTTAGGTACGCCGGTTATAAGAAACGGTAAAGTGACCGGAGTGGTATTAGGACAGTATGACTCCTTCTCTTTAGCAGAAAATTTGAATCTGGAGAATTTTCAAGGCGAGGGTTATGCCTGCTTGATCAAAAAAAATGGTAGTTATCTGATTAGACCTAGCAGCAACAAGGTCCTTTTTCCAGAAGAAAATAATATGTTTTCCGCTCTGAGCAAGGTAAGCTTTGAAGATGGAAACAGCCTGGAAGAGGTAATGAATGATATTAAACTTAACCGGGAAGGGCATGTCACTTATGCCTTTAACGGTCAGCATCGCCTTATATATTATATGCCGCTGGGGATTAATGACTGGTATCTGGTCAAGGCGGTTACGGATAAGTTCCTTCAAGATAACGTTAAGCCAGTACAAAAATTAATCTTATCCCTTTCGATTAAGCTTTTTCTTATTGCCTGTTTGTTAGTTTTGATTATTTATTCTATTGTGCATGGGTTGCATCAGCGCAGACTCCAGGAGTCTTTGAAGTATAAGCTGCTGGCGGAAAATTTGCCCAGCGGGGTGGCTGAAGTTCTGGTGAACGATACTTGTCAGGTGCAATATGCCAATAGTGGTTTTTATAACTTATTGGGGTATGTTCAAGAGAAATTTAAACAACCGCCGGTTAACGGCAATTTATTCGGCGTTATGAAGCCCGAAGATGTGGAAGCGTTTAAGTCCATGCTGATCAACGTGCAGAAGACGAATAAGACCATTTATTTCGATAATAGTATCCTTACTCATGATGGGCAGTCTAAATGGATTGCCGGACATGGCCGGGTAATCAGCGTTAGCCGCAAGGGTACGGTATTACAGGCTGTCTTTACGGATGTGACGGCTGATAAACTTAAAGAAGCGGCGCTTTTGGAATTATCCAAGATTGATAAGATGACCAGCTTATACAACAAGGTCAGCGTCCAGGAACTGATTGAAGCTCAATTAAAGATTGCCGGTTCCGGGATAAGGGTTTTAGCGGTTTTAGACATTGACGATTTTAAAGAAGTGAACGATACTTATGGTCACTTGGCGGGAGATGATGCAATCATAGCGGTAGCCCGCATGCTCAAGCATTATTTCGAAAGCCGGGCTATTATCGGTCGTATCGGCGGGGATGAGTTTGTCGTCTATTTGCCGCCCAACCGGCGCAAGCATGACCTGGAAATGCAGTTTAGCCAGCTGCAGCTGGAATTTAAGAATATGTATTATCACGCGGGCTGCCGTCCCTTAAGCTGCAGCATCGGCGTGGTGGCAGGTTATAATCTGCCTTCCTGGTCTTATGACCGGATTTTTAACCTGGCGGATAAAAATTTATATCAGGCTAAAAAGAGCAAGGGTAGTGCGGTTGTTACACGTGTTTAAAGAAAGCTTCGAGATTATTTGGCTGTTCTAAGAAAAAAGGCAGGATTTTTAGAATTTTAGAAGAAATATTATACATTACTATTTATTAATTATCATAGCGGTACCAGCGTCATCCTGAGGCTTAAGGTTGCTGAGGAGGGTAATTTTCTTGCTGGTCTGCCAATAAGGAGGAATTTTTATGATAGGTATTAAAAATGTGGTGGCTATCGTGTGCGGAGGCGGACCTGCACCTGGTATCAACAGCGTTATCTCAGCCATTACCATTGAGGCCAGCAAGCACGGCTGGGATGTGCTAGGTATTTGTGACGGTTTTTCCCGCATTGCCCACGGTGAGAAAAAATATATCCGGCTGGATTATGATAAAATCAGGCGTATTCATCAGACGGGCGGTTGTATCCTGCAGATGTCCCGCTATAACCCGACTAAAAAAGAGTCTGACTTGCGTACCGTGGTGGATACCTTGACGGAATTAGGAGTTAATTACCTGGTGACCATCGGCGGCGACGATACGGCTTACAGTTCTTCAGCTATCGCAGCCTATGCTAAGCAGTTAGGTCGTACCATCAATGTGGTGCATGTACCTAAGACGATAGATAATGATCTGCCGTTACCGGAAGGGGTACCTACTTTTGGCTTTGAGACGGCCCGGGCCTTCGGGACGGAAGAAATTGAAAATCTGATGGAAGATGCCAGAACTTCTAATAATCGCTGGTACTTTACTATCGCTATGGGACGTACCGCCGGGCATTTAGCCCTGGGTATGGGCCGCAGCGCCGGAGCGGCGGTGACGATTATTCCGGAGGAGTTTAGTCAGGAAACCATTCCCTTGCAGCAGGTGGTGGATATCCTTACCGGTACTATCGTTAAGCGTTATCTGACCGGTAACAATTACGGGGTAGCCGTTATTGCCGAGGGCGTAATCGAAAAAATACGTCCGGAGGATTTTGAAAGCCTTGGGGCCCTGGTTCTGGATGAACATGGTCATATCCGTTATGCAGAGTTAGATTTTGGCTTGATTTTGAAAAAGGCGGTTTTGGAAGAAGTTAAAAAGTTAGGTATCCATATTTCTATCGTGGATAAGGAAATCGGGTATGAGCTGCGTTGTGCTACTCCTATCGCTTATGATATCGATTATGCCCGTTCCCTGGGTTATGAGGCGGTACAGTTTTTGTTGCGCGGTGAGTCCGGGGCTTTGATTACCATTCAGGATAATCAGGCCAAACCTTTGACCTTTGAAGAGATTAAAGATCCGGATACCGGGAAAACTAAGGTACGCCGGGTAAATATTAACTCGGTTCATTATAAGATTGCCCGCGGTTTCATGATGCGGATGGAAAAGGGCGATTTGGATGATCCTGGTTTTGCCAATGCTTATCATATGACGCTGGACGAATTTAGAAAGAGATATGAGTACCTTTTTGACTAAGTTTTTCAGAGGGACGCCGGTTAGTCGTGCTGTGGACCCGGTACGTCCTAAGTTTTTCAGGTAAATGTAAAGTAAAAGGCCTGCTCCGGATTTGTAAAATTTCTGGGACAGGCCGTTTTCTTTGCTGAAAAAGTTGTATTATAACTTAAAATCTGTTATAATCTTTCCGGTAACTAAAGAACTATGGTTCTGAGACGGTTTGATTGAGTGAAGATTGTGGGGGTAATAATGATGAAGAGAATTGCAGTATTAACTAGCGGCGGTGATTCTCCGGGAATGAACCCGGCCATTCGTGCTGTTGTAAGGAGAGCTATTTATAGAGATTTAGAGGTTATTGGCGTTCTGCATGGCTATCAGGGCCTTTTGGACGGTGACTTTATTCCTTTGGGTGTCAGCAGTGTCGGTGGTATTATTCAGCGGGGCGGTACGATTTTGCATACGGCCCGTTGTATGGAATTTAAAACACCGGAAGGTCAGCGTAAGGCTTTGATGAATCTGGAACATTCGGATGTGGATGGTTTGGTGGTCATCGGCGGTGACGGTTCTTTCCGGGGGGCTTTGGCCTTGAGCAAGATTGGTATGCCTACCATCGGTATCCCCGGTACTATTGATAACGATATTGCCGGAACGGATACTACTTTAGGCTTTGATACGGCGATTAACACGGTTATCGAAGCGGTAGATAAAATTCGTGATACGGCTTCTTCCCATGAGCGTACTTATGTTATTGAGGTTATGGGCCGTCATTCCGGTTATATCGCTCTGTGGTCCGGGCTGGCTGCGGGAGCAGAATCTATCCTGGTTCCGGAAAGTAAGTCTAATATCGATGATATGATTGAACGTTTAAAACATGGTCATAACCGCGGCAAGGAGCATAGTATCATCATCGTGGCCGAGGGCGTCAGCTCCGGGTCTGATGTGGCTAAGCTGATTGAGGAGAAGACTGGTTTTGATACCAGGGTTTCGGTCTTAGGTTACATTCAGCGTGGTGGTTCTCCTTCCGCTATCGATCGGCTTTTGGGTTGTCAGATGGGTGCTAAGGCGGTAGATCTGCTGCTGGAAGGCAAGAGCGGTTATATGGTGGGCGAACAGGGGCATGACATTGTCGGCATTCCTCTGGAGGAAGCCTTAAAAGCTCCTCATGAGCTGCCTATAAAACTTTATGATTTGGCGCGCAGCTTAGCTATCTGATTGGTGGCGGCGGAAATGAGATTTTAATTTAACTTTGGAGGGCCCGGTTGGTTTTGCCTGTAGTACAGGCAGGTCAGCCGGGTCTTATTATTGGAACGGTGTTTTTAAGAGGCGCCTGGTTAGAGGCGGTGGGGGTAAATGAAACGAATCGGTTTAATCATTAATCCGGTAGCCGGCATTGGTGGTAAAGTTGGCTTGAAGGGCAGTGACGGGGAGGCAACGGTGCAGAAGGCCCTGGCTTTAGGGGCGAAAAGAGAAAGCGGTGCGAAGGCTTTGACGGCTCTTCTGACCATTAAGGCATCCGTACCTGACGTAGAAGTTTATACCTGCGGCGGCGAGATGGGGGCTGCAGTTTGCGCCCGGGCCGGGTTGAAAACGGTGGTAATTGACCCTGGGCAGCTGGAGTCAGCACAGGTTGGGGCAGCCGGTAATAAAAAGCCCGCGGCCTCAACCAGCACCGCTGTGGCCGGCAGCACTTCTGCGGCTGATACTATCCGGGCGGCCAGGGAATTGCTGCAGTATAACCTCGCTTTGCTGTTATTTGCCGGTGGGGACGGGACGGCCCGCAATATATTAGATGCGGTGGGCAGCGAGGTTTTGGTGCTGGGTATTCCCGCCGGATGTAAAATCCATTCCGGGGTTTATGCTTTAAACCCCCGTGATGCAGGTCTTTTAGCGGTCAAAGTTTTGGAAAAACGTATCGTGGCTGATAAGCAGGCGGAAGTGATGGACATAGATGAGACTTTATTTAGGCAGAATATCGTCCAGGCCAAGCTTTACGGCTATCTGAAAATTCCCGATGATTCTGCTTTTATGCAGGTAAGAAAGAGCGGAGCCGCCGTAGCCGAAGGCGATGCGGTAGCAGCGGGGGCGGCTTATTTAGCAGAGACGATGGAGCCGGATACCCTTTATATCATAGGTACCGGTTCGACCACTGCGGCGGTCATGCAAGAACTGGGACTGCCTAATACCTTGTTGGGCGTGGATTTAGTTTACAACAGGAAGGTTCTGGCTTCTGATTGTACCGAAAAGGAAATCCTGACTTTTTTAGCTAAATATCCTAAGGCTAAGATTATCGCCACGGTTATCGGCGGACAGGGCTATGTTTTTGGCCGTGGTAATCAGCAGCTTAGTGCAGCGGTTTTAAAAATAGTAGGTAAAGAAAATATTAAATTAATTGCTACGAAGCAGAAGCTGGCCGGTTTACCTCAAAAGCGCCTGTACGTTGATACGGGAGACGATGCGGTTAATAAACTGCTCAGCGGTTATATCCGGGTCGTAGTAGGTTATCAGTATGAGGTACTGATGACCATCGGCTGCTGAAGGCAGACGTTTTATACTGCAGGCCGTAAGAAAGCGAATTAATTGTAAAATTTTGGTCCTCAGGCTTTTCTCCAGCTGGTCTGCCCTTTTCAGAAACTCTAAATAATGATATAATTTTCTATTATCAATAATTGCAGCTAAAGAAAGGAGCAGTCGTTAGGGCGACTGTGACGGTTACTCATGAAAGAAAGTAATATTCGTAATTTTTCTATTATCGCCCATATTGATCATGGTAAATCCACGTTGGCGGATCGGCTGATTGAGGCTACGGGGACCTTGAGTAAAAGGGAGATGGAGGACCAGATCCTGGACTCTATGGACCTGGAGCGGGAACGTGGCATTACCATTAAGGACCAGGCTGTGCAAAGCATCTATAAGGCTCAGGACGGACAGGAATATATGCTGAACTTTATCGATACCCCGGGCCACGTAGATTTTAACTATGAAGTTTCCCGGGCTTTGGCCGCCTGTGAAGGCGCACTTCTGGTTATCGACGCCAGTCAGGGTATCGAGGCTCAGACCTTGGCCAATGTTTACCTGGCTTTAGACAATGATCTGGAGATTATTCCAGTCATTAATAAAATAGATTTGCCCAGCGCCGATCCGGAACATGTGAAAAAGGAAATAGAGGAAGTTATCGGCATTGATGCTTCCGAGGCGGTATTAGTCAGCGCCAAGACCGGTCTGGGAGTAGATAAGGTCTTAGAAGCTATTGTCAAAAGAATTCCCTCGCCCCACGGAGATGTGTCCAAGCCGCTTAAGGCTCTGGTCTTTGATTCTAAGTTTGATTCTTATAAAGGGGTTATGCTGTACGTGCGGGTTTACGACGGCTGCATCAAACCCGGGATGAAGATTAAGATGATGGCTACCGGAGCGGTGTTCGAGGTAACAGAAGTAGGCGTTTTCCGTCCGGCCCTGGTTAATGTGGATGTACTGGAACCGGGACAGGTAGGCTTTTTTGCCGCTTCGATAAAAACGGTGGGTGAAGCCAGGGTAGGCGATACGGTTACCGGGGCGGAAAATCCTGCACCGGAGGCGCTTCCTGGTTACCGGAAGGCTACCCCTATGGTTTACTGCGGTCTTTATCCGGTGGAGAATACCGAATATGACAGTTTGCGGGATGCTTTGCAAAAACTGCAGTTAAATGATGCCTCATTATTATTTGAGCCGGAGACCTCTACGGCTTTAGGGTTTGGATTCCGCTGCGGCTTTTTAGGCCTGCTGCATCTGGATGTAATTACGGAGCGGCTGGCCCGGGAGTATGACCAGAACCTGATTACGACGGCACCCAACGTTATTTATCAGGTCTATAAGACTAATGGAGAAGTGGAGATTGTGGATAATCCGTCTGCTTTTCCTGAGCCGACCGTGATAGACCACGTGGAGGAGCCCTATGTGAACGCGACGATTATCGTACCTAAGGACTATGTAGGAGCGGTCATGGAGCTGTCCCAGGAAAAACGGGGCGAATATGCCAACATGACCTACCTGGATGAGACCAGGGTCATGATTCATTATTCTCTGCCTTTGTCAGAAATAATTTATGATTATTTTGACCGTTTAAAATCGGCTACCCGGGGCTATGCCTCCCTGGATTATGAACTGTCCGGTTATAAGCCCTCAGATTTAGTGAAGATGGATGTTTTGTTAAACGGGGATCCGGTGGATGCCCTGGCGGCTATCGTCTTTAGGCAGAATGCTCAGAGTCGGGGCCGGCAGCTGGTAGAAAAACTGCGCAGCCTGATACCTAGGCAGATGTTTGAGATTCCGGTCCAGGCCGCCATCGGCAACAAGATTATTGCCCGGGAGAACGTGGCGGCCCTGCGCAAGGACGTGCTGGCTAAATGTTACGGCGGGGATATCAGCCGTAAGCGTAAGCTTTTGGAAAAGCAGAAGGCCGGCAAAAAGCGGATGAAGCAGGTTGGTACGGTGGAATTGCCTCAGGAAGCATTTATGGCCATTCTAAAGATGGATAAATAGAATTAACTATCTAAAATTGAGTCGTTGTTTAACTTAAAAAAGGTAAAAAAGAGTTCCCAGGTAAGTGAGAATTCTTTGTCAGAGGGAAGTTAAGCTGTCAGAAGCTAAACAAGGTTATAAGATATGACGGAAGTTATTTACAGGGGTATCTATGTGCATACCCCTTTTTGTTTGCAGAAATGTTTATATTGCGATTTCCCTTCTTATGCTGTCTACGATGCGGAGGTAAGGGAAGAGTATGTTCAGGCGCTTTGCCGGGAAATCGCCTGGCGGGGAAAACAACTGGTAAAAGAAGGCAACCGTGTGGCACCGGAGGCCACCATCTTTTTTGGCGGCGGTACGCCCAGCGTTCTGACCGTGTCCCAGCTGGGGAGAATTGTGGCAGCCTTGAAGGAGCAGCTGCTTTGGCAGGAACCAGTGGAAGCTACCATTGAAGTTAATCCGGGGACGGTGGACCTGGCAAAATTAAAATTCTTAAGGAAACTGGGTTTTGACCGCCTCAGCATCGGGGTACAATCTTTGAACGACAGGGAACTGCAGTCTATCGGGCGGATTCATACGTCTGATCAGGCGCTGCAGACAATCTGGTCTGCCGGGGAATCTGGTTTTAAACGCATCAGCGCCGACGTGATGAGCGGCCTGCCTGGTCAGACGGAACGCACGCTGGAGCAGACCCTGGATACTTTGACCAGTGCCGGCCTCAGCCATTTGTCGGTTTACAGTTTGATCCTGGAAGATGGCACGCCCTTAAAAAAACTAGTGCAAGCCGGGCAGGTTAAACTGCCGGATGAGGATACGGGTCTGGCCATGTATGAACTGACAGAAACCTTTTTGGTCGCCTGTGGTTTAGAACGTTACGAAATTTCCAATTATGCCCGCCGGGGACAGGAGTCGCGGCATAATATGCTCTACTGGCATTATCTGCCCTACCTGGGGCTGGGAGCCGCCGCCTGCAGTTTTAACGGTTCCAGCCGGATGACCAATACCCCTCAGGTCGAACTATATAATAAGGTAAATTTTGGTCACGATTCTCAAGCTTCAACTATCGAAAAGTTAACTCCGGCTCTACAATTAGAAGAATTTTTGTTCATGGGTTTGCGGACCAGGGAGGGCATCAGCTTAAGGGAAGCCAGGAACCGGTACGGGGCGGAAGTCTGGGAAACGTATGGGCGGGAACTGGAACCATTTATAAAGGAAGGCTGTCTTAAGCGCAGCTCAGATGGAGACCGTCTGGCCCTGACCTCTAAGGGGATGCGGTTTGGCAATTTGGTCTTTGAAGTTTTTGTGAAGGTTTGAAAATTTAGGTCAAAAAGACAAAAAAACTTGAAAATTCTATTGACATCCTTGAATAAGGGTGTTATTCTTTAGTCAAGATGTTAGCACTCACAAGTAAAGAGTGCTAATAACTAAAATAAAAGAGTATGCAAGGTCAGGTAATGCCATGAGGCAGGTCCCTGACAAACTGGCGGGATTCAAAGTAGGTGGTTTCATGTTAAGCGAGCGAAAAAAGAAAATCCTACAGATGATTATTGAGGATTATATTTCTACGGCAGAACCGGTTGGTTCCCGTTCCATTGCCCTCAAACATAATCTGGGCTTAAGCCCTGCCACCATACGTAATGAAATGAGTGATCTGGAGCTCTTAGGTTATCTGGAGCAGCCTCACACGTCGGCAGGGCGTATTCCTTCGGCGCTGGCGTATCGGTTCTATGTGGATTCCCTGGTGGAGCCGGGCAGTCTGACGGCTAATGACCGGGCCTTGATTAACGGCTGGTATCAGGAACGCAAGCGTAACATTAATGAGATTTTCAGCTCTACGGCTAAGATTCTTTCCCGGATGACGAAGAATGTTTCGATGGTCGTGGCTAATAAGGTAACCTCAGCGCGTTTTAAGTATCTTAAGTTTTTGCCCTTAGATGCTAATCATGCTATCCTTTGTATTGTTACCGAGGATGGCACCATTGATAACTGCGTGGTAGATATTCCTCTGGGCATGAAGCCCGGCGAGCTGGATTATTTGTCCGGCCGGATGAGTAAGATGCTGGAAGGCCGGCGACTGGACAGTATTGACCAGTTAACCATGCAGCAGGTTTATTCCAATGTGGCTCAGGACCCCAACCTGATGGCTTCTTTAAAAAGCGCTATCAGTAAGCTGGCCGCTAAGAACGAAGAGCATAAGGTTTTCTTAGGCGGTGCCAAACAGCTGCTCAGCCAGCCGGAATTTCAGGACATGGACCGGGTGAAGGATATCCTGGACATTCTGGAAGAGGAACGGGTGGTGCGGGATTTGTTAAGTGCCGGGGAGGATTCGGGACTTAAGGTAACTATAGGTTCCGAGAATAAGTTCTCGGGAATTCAGGACTGCAGTATGGTACAGGCGACTTACCGTTTGAACGGGGAGATTGTTGGGACCATGGCGGTGCTGGGGCCTACCCGGATGGAATACGGCAAGGTGTTTGCGGTAATGAATTATTTACATAAATATTTGGAAACTATTCTCAAAAATGAGTAGGGAAGAAGGAGGAGCGCATGTCCGAAGATTTGTTAAGAGATAAGCTTGAACAGGCCGAGGCGGCGGCTAAGGTTCAGAACTCCCAGGAAACAGGCGGGAGAGATGAGGCTGCAGCGGATGGTCAGGCTGAGGAGCATGGAACCGGAGAGCCGGTAGCCGAAAAAACAGCTGAGGCCCAGCCGGAAACAGTTCAAGCGGAAGATAAGGCTGAGGAGACTGAGACTCCTAAGGCCGGGGCAGTACGTGATTCTAAAGATGAAAAGATTGAGGAGCTTCAGAACAGGATTTTAAGGCTGCAGGCTGATTTTGATAATTTCCGGCGCCGTAATAACGCGGAGCGGGAACAGCTGGCAACCTTCGTTACCGCCGATGTGGTCGGTAAGTTCCTGAGTGTGCTGGATAATTTGGAGCGGGCGGAAGCTGCGGCATCTAAAGCTACCGAGATGGATAGTCTTCTGCAGGGAATGCAGAATATTCAGCGTCAGTTCACTAAAACCCTGACGGAGCTGGGGGTTAAAGAAATTCCCGCCCAGGATCAGAAGTTTGATCCCAAGGTACATGAGGCGGTAATGCGAGGACAGAATCCGGACCTGGAAGACGACACTATTGATGCCGTGTTCGAGAAGGGCTATGAACTCAATCAGAAAGTTATTCGCCACAGCAAGGTCAGAGTAATCAATAATGGTTAAAAATGTTTACAAATATATTAACGATTAATTATTTAAGGAGGAATTTATTATGTCTAAAGTAATTGGTATAGACCTGGGGACTACGAACTCTGTCGTAGCGGTTATGGAAGGCGGCGAACCTACCGTCATCACTAACCAGGAAGGTAGTCGTCTGACTCCTTCCGTAGTTGGTTTCACGAAGACCGGTGAGCGTATGGTGGGTCAGCTGGCTAAGCGCCAGGCGGTATCCAACCCGGAACGCACCATCAGTTCTATTAAACGTCATATGGGCGAAAAAGATTATCGGGTGGCCATTGATGACAAGAAGTATTCTCCGGAAGAGATTTCGGCGATGGTTCTGCAAAAATTAAAGGAAGATGCAGAGAAGTATTTAGGTGAGAAAGTAACTCAGGCCGTTATCACGGTTCCGGCTTATTTCTCCGACAGCCAGCGTCAGGCTACGAAAGATGCCGGCAAGATTGCCGGTCTGGAAGTATTGCGCATTATCAACGAGCCGACGGCAGCTTCTCTGGCTTATGGTATTGATAAGCAGAAGGATGCCACGGTGCTGGTTTACGACCTGGGCGGCGGCACTTTCGATGTTTCTATCCTGGAGTTGGGCGACGGCGTTTTCGAAGTTAAGTCCACTAACGGTGATACCCATCTGGGCGGTGATGATTTTGATGAGATAATCATGAACTGGATGGTAGAAGGCTTTAAGAAAGAACAGGGCATTGATTTGTCCAAGGACCGTATGGCCCTGCAGCGTCTGCGTGAAGCTGCGGAAAAGGCGAAGATTGAGCTGTCCGGTGTGATGAGCACCAACATCAACCTGCCCTTTATTTCCGCCGGTGCGGATGGTCCGAAACATTTGGATATGACCCTGACCAGGGCTAAATTTGATGAATTGACGGCTCCGCTGGTACAGCGCACCTTAGGGCCTCTGCATAAGGCTCTGAGCGATGCGGGCCTGACTCCGGACAAGATTGATAATATCATCCTGGTCGGTGGTTCTTCCCGTATCCCGGCGGTTCAGACGGCTTTGAAGCAGGTTATGGGCAAGGAACTGACCCGCAGCGTTAACCCGGATGAATGTGTAGCAGTAGGCGCCGCTATTCAGGCTGGTGTTCTGGCTGGCGAGGTTAAGGATGTTCTGCTGCTGGATGTAACGCCTCTGTCCCTGGGCATTGAAACTCTGGGCGGGGTATTTACCAAGATCATTGATCGTAATACCACGATTCCTACTTCTAAGAAGCAGGTCTTCTCTACGGCGGCTGATAATCAGCCTGCGGTTGATATTCATGTTCTCCAGGGCGAACGGGAGATGGCGTCTGATAACAAGACCCTGGGTCGCTTTGAATTAAGCGGTATCCCGGCTGCTCCCCGTGGAGTGCCTAAGATTGAGGTAGCTTTTGATATTGATGCCAACGGCATCGTCAATGTCAGCGCCAAGGATTTGGGCACCGGCAAGGAACAGAAGATTACCATTACTTCTTCCGGTTCCTTAAGCAAGGACGACGTGGACCGTATGGTTAAAGAGGCTGAGGCTAACGCCGAGGCTGATAAGAAGCATAAGGAAGAGATTGAAGCCCGCAATCAGGCTGATTCTCTCTGCTATCAGGCGGAAAAGACCATGAAGGACATGGAAGGCAAGGGCAAGGATGATCTGATTGCCAAGGTTAAGACGGCTCATGATACTTTAAGGGAGACCTTGAAGGGCAATGACACCGCTAAGATTAAGGCAGATACGGAAGCTTTGACCAAACCTCTGTATGAACTGAGTGCTGAGCTGTACAAACAGGCTGCTCCTAACGGTGATGCCGGCGGTGCGGCAGGTGCTGCGGGTGCAGCTGGTGCCGGTGCAAGTGCTGGTGCTTCCAGCAGCAGTAAGAAAGACGACGATAATGTAGTCGATGCTGAAGTAGTTGACGACGACAAGAAATAATCTGTCTCAGGAGGCGGCAAAGTGGCTGATAAAAGAGATTATTACGAGGTGTTAGGGGTCGAGAAGAACGCCTCCGCGGATGATTTGAAAAAGGCCTATCGCAAACTGGCTCGTAAGTATCACCCTGACCTGAATAAGGATAATCCTGAGGCTGCCGAGAAATTTAAGGAAGTCAATGAAGCTTACAGTGTGCTCAGCGATGAGCAGAAACGGTCCCAGTACGACCAGTTCGGCCACGCTGCTTTTGAAAACGGCGGTGGCGGAGCTGGCCCGGGCGGTTTCGGCGGATTCGGTGGTTTTGGCGGGTTTGAGAACGCGGGCGGCGGTGCCGGCATGGACGATATCTTTGATATGTTCTTTGGCGGCAGCGGCAGGAGAAGCCGGGCGGATAACGGCCCTCAGAAGGGCGGCGACTTACGCTTTGACCTGGAACTTTCCTTTGAAGAGGCTGCTTTTGGTATCGAAAAGGAAATCAGTCTTTACAAGGACGAGCAGTGCAGTCATTGTCATGGCAGCGGTGCGGAACCTGGTTCCAAGGTTGAGACTTGTCCTCAGTGCCATGGCACCGGTCAGGTTCGCTTCGTGCAGAACACGATGTTTGGTCAGATGCAAAGCAGCCGGCCTTGTCCTAAGTGTCACGGCGAAGGTAAGATAGTCAGCGATCCCTGTCATGAATGCCGTGGTACGGGCACCCTTAAGCAAAATAAGAAGGTTAAGGTTAAAATCCCGGCGGGCGTGGATAACGGTACCCGCCTGCGCGTAAGCGGAGAAGGCGAAGCCGGCCGCAAGGGAGGACCTTCTGGTGATTTGTACGTTTATCTGTACGTTAAACCCCATAAGTTCTTCGAGCGGGACGGTATCAATGTTTACTGTGAGGTACCTATCAATATGGTCCAGGCTACTCTGGGTGCAGAGGTGGATGTACCCACCCTGGACGGCCGGGTAACCATGAAGGTTCCTCAGGGAACTCAACCTGGTACGGTGCTGCGGATTCACGGGAAAGGTATTCCCAGACTCCGGGGCGGCGGCCGCGGCGATCAGATGGTCCGCATCAAGGTGGTAATACCTAAGCGCTTGAGCGAAAAGCAGAAACTGGCCCTGCAGAATTTTTGCGACATCAGTAAGGACAACATTAACCCGGAAGAAAAAAGTTTTTTCAACAAGGTTAAGGATTTGTTCAAGTAATTGTAGTTCCATGTTGTTAAACTTAATGTTTTTGCATAAAGCCCTGCTACTTAAAAAAATAAGCGGCAGGGCTTTTTTGGTGCTTGTGGCTCAGGTAAGGACATGATATAATAATTTATTATTTTGGTTAGAAAGTGGGTTGCTATGCTACAGGAAACGAAAGTCATCGGCGGGATTAAAGTGAATATTTACGGTGAAAAGTCCGACAAGGTTTATTTTTTTATCCACGGACAATATGGCAATAAGGAAGAAGCGGCTGCTTTTGCCAGTCTGGCAGAGCCCAAAGGCTGGCAGGTTTTGAGTATGGACCTGCCCGGGCATGGGGAACGGCAGGATGAAGGTTACGCTTTGTATCCCTGGGTGGTAGCCCCTGATTTAAAAAAAATTTGGAATTTTATGGGCCTGCACTGGGAGCACGTTGCCATAAGGGCCAACAGTATCGGCGCCTGGTTCTGTTTAAAATTTTTTCAGTTTAAGCGGATGGAAAAATGTTTATTTGTTTCCCCGGTGCTAGATATGGAGCAGCTGATTCTTAAGATGATGAAAGAAGCCGGTGTTTCTGAGCAGCGGCTTCAGGGAGAAAAGTTTATCAAGCTGGATGAGGCTAATGTTTTATCCTGGGAGTTTCTGCATTGTGTCAGAAGCTTTAACATAAGAAATTGGCCTGTCGAAACCCATATTCTTTACGGAGCTAAAGATACGATGCTTGATAATAATACGTTTACTGCTTTTGCTAAACGCTTTAACTGCGCTTTAGCGGTGATGGAAGAGGGAGAACACTGGTTCCATACGCCGGAGCAGCTGGCGTTTTTACAGGCTTGGGAGCAGAAGAATATTTAGCGGCGAAGCAGGATTCACTGATATTATATTTATCAGATAAACGGACAGGGCCGGTGAGTAGGCTCTGCCGGCAGGAGCAGATATGCATAGATTTTTTGTAAAAGAATCAAGCCGGGAAACTTTGACTATCACCGGAGCGGCGGCCCGTCATATCAGTATTGTCCTGAGGATGCAGCCGGGCGCTAAGCTGCAGCTGGTAACCGGGGACGGGTTAACGCAGCTGGCGGAGATTGTCAGCTTAAGCCCGCAGCAGGTTCAGGTGCGGCGGCTGGAATTTTTGCCGGAAAGTCATGAACCTTCTGTAAAGCTAAGTTTACTACAAGGGCTGGCTAAAGGCGATAAGATGGATTTTATCATACAAAAAGCGGTAGAACTGGGCGTCAGCGCTATCTATCCGGTAGCCATGGAGAACGCGGTGGTAAAGCTGGACGCAGCCAAAGCCGCGAAGAAAGTGGAACGGTGGCAGAAGATAGCGGCGGCGGCGGCGCAGCAAAGTAAGCGGGATTTTATTCCAACCGTGCATGCAGTGCTGGATTTTAAATCAGCTTTGGCGGCTTCTGGCAGTGAGTTGCTCCTGCTGGCCTATGAGGAGGAGCAGCAGGCAGGTTTAAGGCAGGTTCTGCAGGAACATCCGGAGGCTCAGTCTCTGGCTATTATCATTGGTCCGGAGGGAGGAATTGCCCCGGCGGAGCTGCAGGCGGCCCGGGCGGCCGGAGCAGCTTCCGTCAGTCTGGGTCCCAGAATCTTGCGTACGGAAACGGCAGGGCTGGTCGCAGCGGCGGCCATTTTCTATGAAACGGGCAACTTAGGGTGAAGCAGATAAAGGAGTAAAAAGCATGGAACAATGGCTGGAGGTAAGCGTCAAGGTCACCAGGGAGGCGGAGGAGGCCGCCGCTGAGATTATGAGGGTGGCAGGCGCTCATAATGGTGTGTTGCTGGAGTATGAGGAGCAGGCGGTAACTGTAACGGCTTACTATCCCAAGGATGACAAGCTGGGCGGCCGCCTGGTGCAGATTGATGAAGAGCTGAAGCTGGTGGAAGAAAGAATCGGTGCCTGCCGCCGGGGCGATATTTTATCCCGGGAAGTGGACGAAGAGAGCTGGATAAACGGCTGGAAGCCGTATTTTCATGTGACCAGGGTAGGCCGGCATCTGGTGGTGAAACCGGCCTGGGAGGAGTATCCGGCCCGCCTGGGAGATTTAATCCTGGATATTGATCCGGGGGCGGCTTTTGGCAGCGGTACTCATTTTACGACGGCCTTATGCCTGGAAGAATTAGAGCAGTTGGTCCGTCCGGAAACAAAAATCGTAGATGTAGGTACCGGGTCCGGTATCCTGGCCATCGCTGCGGTGAAGCTGGGCGCCAGGGAAGTTTGGGCGGTAGATATTTCCAGTACGGCGGTACGGCAGGCCAGGGAGAATATTATCCGCAATCAGGTGGAAGGACATATTACCGTGGTGGAGGGAGATTTGCTGCACGGGGCACCGCCTACGGCGGATTTGATCGTAGCTAATATCCTGGCGGATGTGGTTATCGGCATGCTGCCATCGGTACCGGGAAAACTTAACCCGGGCGGGGTGTTTTTGACCAGCGGCATCATAGATGAAAGAGTGGAAGATGTTCTAGCTGCTGCCGCTCAATGCGGGCTGAGCCTTCAGGCGGACCGTCATAGAGGCGGCTGGGCTGCTTTGGTGTTTGGTAAAAGCCTGAAATCCGCTTCAGACAGAGGGTAAGTTTAAACGTAAACAGGCAGTTTAAGGTTTATCAGCCTTGGCCGATACAACGCTGTCTGGTTGGGCCTGATATTATAGTTAGATGGTGGCGACAGGTAAGGAAGGGAAGTTTAGAGTCTTTATGACAAGGAAAGTAGCGTTTTGTACTCTGGGCTGCAAGGTGAATCAGGCAGATTCCGCAGCTATGGAGCATTTGTTTCAACAGGCTGGTTATGAGATCGTACCTTTTACGGAACCGGCCGAAATTTGTGTGATCAACACCTGTGTGGTAACGAATACCGGGCAGCATAAATCCCGGCAGATGATTAACCGGGCCGTGCGTAATAATAGCGGGGCTTTCGTGGTAGTGACGGGTTGTTATCCTCAAACGGCGGCGGCTGAGGTAAAAGCGCTGCCGGGGGTGGATCTAATTATCGGCACTCAGGACCGGCGGAACATTGTAACGCTGGTGGAGGAAGGTCTGGCTCAAAAACAGGGCGGCGACGCGGTGCATCAGTTTACCTCGCAGACGGCTTTTGAAGAGTTGCCGGGCGGTAACGAGGAAAACAAGACCAGGGCTTATCTGAAGATTCAGGAGGGATGTAATCAGTTCTGTACTTATTGCATCATTCCTTATGCCAGGGGACCGCTTCGTTCCCGCAGCTTAAGCAGTATCCGCCGGGAAGTGGAGCAACTGGTGGCTGCCGGCTATAAGGAAATCGTCTTAATCGGTATCCATCTGGGGTGCTACGGGCAGGAAATTACGGACGCAACACCCGGGACGAAGGCTACGCTCTATGATGCGGTCCAGGCCGCTTTAAGCGTGCCGGGGCTGGACCGGCTGCGTTTGGGTTCCCTGGAATCGGTAGAGGTGGAGGACCGGCTGCTGGATTTGATGCAAAAGGATCCACGTTTCTGTCCTCATCTGCATCTGCCTTTGCAATCAGGCTGTGATAAAATCCTGAGCGCTATGCACCGGCCTTACGATACGGCCAGGTTTAAACAGCTTTTAGCGCAGATTCGCCGGAAGGTGCCTGGGATAGCTATTACTACTGACGTTATTGTAGGGTTTCCCGGGGAAACGGAAGAAGATTTTTTGGCTACCTGCGCTTTGGTGCAGGAATGTCAGTTTGCCAAGATGCACATATTCCCTTACTCGGTGCGCCAGGGAACTCCGGCGGCCGCTTATCCGGCCAAGGTCACCGAAGCGGTGAAAGAGGAGCGGGCCAGACGTTTAGCAGTGCTGGACCGGCAGATGCATCAGCATTATTTACAGCAGCAGGTGGGCCGCACGTTGCAGGTGCTGGTGGAACAGCCTGCCCCGGAGGGTCAGGTGGAGGGGCTCACGGGGAATTATCAGAGGGTGTTTTTTCCGGGGCCGGCTGCCTGGGCCGGTAAAATTATCTCGGTGCAGATTACCGGGGTTCAGGGGGACAAGCTGCAGGGAATACCGTTAATTTAAAATTTCCTGTGAAGTTTGCTTCCTAAAAAAGGAAAATCTCTGTCAGGTGACGAATAAAATTAAAGTATAAGTTATGTGATTAAGTAGTTGCGTGATTAAATCTAAACAGCGTGTTCAAATCTAACCTGGTTTAAACGCAGGTACTGCTTTAAGCTCAGGCAACCCTTGAATTTACCGTTATAAGAAAGGATGATAAGCATGACTGATTGTATTTTCTGTCGGATCATTGCCGGGGAGATTCCTTCCAAGAAGGTTTATGAGGATGACAGGATGGTGGCTTTTAAAGATGTGGCACCGGCCGCACCGGTGCATGTTTTATTGTTGCCAAAGAAGCATACGGCCAACATGCTGACCGCGGACCCGGAAATTTTAGCTTACCTGCTGAGCAAGGTAGGTCCCTTAGCTGAGCAGCTGGGCATCAAGGATACGGGGTTCCGGGTGGTTATCAATACCGGCAAAGAAGGCGGACAGTCCGTCGAACATTTGCATGTGCATCTGATAGGCGGGAAGATGTTAGGCTGGCCTCCGTGTTAACAGCTTGGATGGTTAAATTTCATTGACACTGAGAAGTTTTTAAGTTATAATATTCTAGTGAGTATTGCACAGTTGCAGTCAACAGGCGTCGGTGCAAACCGCATATATACACTTCCCTAAGTGTGTGGAGGGAGGGAGACAGATGGCAGAGATTAAAGTTGGCAAAGGCGAGTCTTTAGAGAGCGCTTTACGCAGATTCAAAAGAGCAACCCAGAAGGCCGGTATTCTTTCTGAAGTTAGGAAACGCGAGCATTATGAGAAGCCCAGCGTTGCACGTAAGAAGAAATCCGAAGCAGCCAGAAAACGTAAAACCAGATAATGGAGGCGGGGCTGGATGTCTATTAAGGATCAGTTAACTGCGGATATGAAGCAGGCTATGAAGGACCGTGAGGCTGGTAAGTTAAGACTGGCGGTTATCCGGATGGCACGCGGTGATATTCGTAATGCTGAGATTAATGGCCAAAAGGAACTGGACGACAACGAAGTAATCGCAGTTTTAATGAAGGCGGTTAAGATGCGGGAAGATTCCCTGGCAGAGTTTGAAAAAGCTGGCCGGGAGGATTTAATCACGCAGAACAAAGCTGAAATTGAAATTTTGCAGAAGTATCTGCCGGCAGCTATGAGTGATGAAGAGCTGGCTGCAGCTATTACTGAAGCGATTGCCGCAGTTGGCGCTACCGGACCTAAGGACATGGGTAAGGTCATGAAGGCCGCCATGGGTAAGGTTGCCGGTCGTGCTGATGGTAAAAGGATTAATACCATGGTGCGCAGTTTGCTAAGCAAAAAGTAAAAATGTTTAAGGTAGCGGTGTCCATCGGGCACCGCTATTTTTGTGCCTTGACCCCGGATTTTATCCGTGAGATAAAAGTAATTTTTTTGTGGCATTTTTCTCCCGGTAATGGTTGTGGTCTGGTCTGTTTGGGGAATCTATGATATACTTAAAGAAAATAATTTATGATTTTTTTAGTCTTGGGTGAGAAGCGAGGTGGTCCAGATGGGATTACAGGAACAATTACTTTTAGCAGGGCTGGTTCTCTTTGGTTTGGAAGCAGCCGTGCCAGGATTTGGTATTTGCGGCATCGGCGGTATCTTATGTTTTACCGTGGCGGCTTATATGTATCTGGGCGGCGGGGCCGGAGCGGTGCTGGTGATTGCGGCGGCTTATGCGGCGGGACTGGGACTGCTCTATCTGCTTTGTACCAGGCTGCCGGCGGAAAGCCGCTGGAATCCCTTAATCCTTCTGGAACGGCAGAGAGGTGGTAAAGAAGCGGCCGCCCTGCCCGATAAGACGGATTATACCGGTCAGGAGGGTGAGGCTCTGACCTTGCTTCGGCCGGCCGGAGTGGTTCTTCTTGGGGGCCGCCGGGTCGATGCTCTCAGCGAGGGTGATTTTATACCTGCCGGAACCAGGGTTAAGGTCAGCCGGGTAGAAGGTAGTAAGGTTTTTGTAGAGCGGGCTTAGGCGTTTCGGTCAGGAAAATCTTTTAGGCAGGATAATTTTAGCGGTTACCGAACCTGATGGTTACCGTAAGTTAGGATAAGTAGTTCTTAGAAAAAGCAGGTCTTAGAAAAAGCGAGAAAAATTTTAGGAGGCGTAAAATGTTAGATCTTTTGTTGGGCGGAGGCTTTACCTTTATCGTCGTTATTGCGGTAGTCATCATCTTTTTAAACTTTGTGCCGCTGGGTCTGTGGATTTCAGCAATTGCCGCAGGTGTTAATGTAGGTATTTTTAATCTGGTAGGTATGCGGCTGCGCCGGGTGCCGGCTTCTCAGATTGTACTGCCGCTGATTAAAGCGAACAAGGCAGGCCTGGACGTGAATGCCAATCAGCTGGAAGCGCACTATCTGGCCGGAGGCAACGTGGACCGGGTTATTGATGCGCTGATTGCCGCCCACCGGGCGGATATTCCTTTGACTTTTGAACGTGGCTGCGCCATCGACCTGGCAGGTCGTAATGTGCTGGAAGCAGTACAGATGAGCGTTAACCCGGAGGTAATTGAAACTCCGACCGTCAGTGCCGTGGCTAAGAACGGCATTGAGCTGAAGGTTAAGGCCAGGGTTACGGTGCGGGCTAATATTGACCGTCTGGTAGGTGGTGCCGGGGAAGCTACTATTATCGCCCGCGTAGGCGAAGGCATCGTTACCACCGTTGGTTCAGCGGATAAGCATACTGAGGTACTGGAGAATCCTGATTATATCTCGAAGACGGTTTTACAGAAGGGCCTGGATGCAGGGACGGCTTTTGAAATTTTGTCCATTGATATTGCCGATATTGATGTAGGTCGTAACATCGGAGCGGCCCTTCTGACCGACCAGGCGGAAGCGGATAAACGTATCGCCCAGGCCAAGGCGGAAGAGCGGCGGGCTATGGCCGTGGCTAAAGAGCAGGAGATGAAGGCTTACACCCAGGAGATGAAGGCTAAGGTGGTAGAGGCGGAGGCCAAGGTGCCTACCGCTATGGCTGATGCTCTGCAGAAAGGGCGTTTAGGCGTGATGGATTATTATCGTTTTAATAATATCAATGCGGATACGGATATGCGCAAGGCTATCTCCGCCACCGGCGTACCGGAAAGCGAAGCTGGCAAGGTGCCTAATAACGGCAAGTGAACTTCTGACGGGCTTGGGAGCCGGCCGCTTAGAGGCCGGACCAGAGGCTGGTAAGACTTAGGCTAAATAGCAGATACATTCTTACCATTGGTACCGCCTCGGGCGGTGGAATGGAGCAGGTATGTCGGATATATTCATCTATTTGTTGACCAGCTTTGTGACTTTTGTGTTCTTGGGGTTCGTGCTGTTGTTTTTTTCGGTGCATGGACGCAAGAAGCAGGAACAAAAGCAGGCGGGCGGATTAGGTCATGGTAACGTTTATAAAGAAAAACCAGCTTCAGGCAAGGCTGCATCGCCGGAGGCCGTCCAGGCTCAGGTACGCCGGCCGCTTTTGGGGCCTTGGAAAAACCTGGCCCGCCGGCAGGGCCGTGGAAGTGTTGCTGGTGGAAAACAACGGGTTTTAGCCGGTGATCAGAGTATCAAGATACCGGATCTTTTTGCCCAGGAAGAACCGGAAGCTGCAGCAGGTTCCAACCGGGGCCGGGTAGTTCTGGACGGCCGGGTGGTAAGCGGCGATAAGGTACGCCGGGATACGCCGGAGCGTAAGGAGTATCCGGTGGTGGGCGACGGTGCCAGGGAACCGGACGGCAGTCAGGTCAAGACAGATGATTCCCGGGAGAACTACCAGGTGATTGATGGTAGTGCGGCGGGTGATTATGGACGGGTTAAGACCGATGAGATGCCGGAAAACTATCAGGTTATCCGGGAAGAGGCGGAGGAAGAAGGAACGGCAGCACCGTTTTCTGGCACTTATGAGGCCGGAGGGTTGGCCGCCGCCTGGCAGGCCAGGGAGCAGGCGGAAAGTCCTGTAACCGCCGGCAGCAGTCCGGTGACGGCGGGCGAGCTGAAACGGGGCCTGATACTGGCGGCTGTTTTAGGAAAACCAAGGGCCTTAAAGACGCTGGAAGAAGAACTATATTAAATACTCTAGGGTTGGGTGCCGTACGGGCCTAAAACTTATTCGAACTTTTACTAAAATAGGTCAGGAAACCACAAATAAACACTGGGAGATGACAAGATGTTAAAGGATGTAACTTTAGGTAAAAAGTTCAGCAAAGAAAATTTGAAAAAAATCATGGATGCCTCTCTGGGCGATGAGCTGGGTCAGGTGCAGCGTGACTGCCGGGATGCCGGGATGCCCATCATTATTTTGATTGAGGGCTGGAGGCATTCCCGCCGCAGCGAGATTTTAGGCATGCTAATGCAGAACATGGATGCCCGTGGTTTTAGAGTGTATAGCGCTGCCAAGTTTTGCGACGAGCTGCTGGGAAAAACCTTTTTTGCCCCCTTTTGGCAGCAGCTGCCCTTTCCGGGCGGTATCGCTGTTTATCGCCACAGTTGGTATTATTTAAAAAATTCCGCTGAGATCAACGGAAAAAAGAGTATGGTTAAACCTACGACCTTTGAACACATCAATGCTTTTGAAAAGCAGCTGATAGACGGGCATTACTGCCTGTTAAAGTTTTTTATCCATATTTCCGAGGAAACGCAGAAGGATAATATTAAAAAATCCAAAAAGATTTTAGGGAAAGCCTGGAAGGAAATTCACTCTATTTACACAGAGGAAGGAGACTACAAGAAGTTCTTTAAACGCTACGATGAGATGCTGGAAGCGACCAATACCAAGGAAGCTCCCTGGCGTGTCATCGACGGGGAAGATTTACAGAATGCTCAGCTGGACCTTTACACGACGGTGGTCAAGGAGCTGCGTAAGGCCTTAGTAGCCTTTAAGCTGGATCAGGGTACGAAAAAGCCTGCTACCGGCCAGAGTCTGGTACCGATAGCTGATAAACCGCTGAGCAAGGTGAATCTTTCCCTGACCATTTCTAAGGAAGATTATAAAAATAAACTGGAAGAGTACCAGGCGAAATTGAAAGTTCTGCAGGCCCGGGCTCTGGAAGCCGGATTATCCACGATCATCGCCTTTGAAGGCTGGGACGCCGGCGGAAAGGGCGGAGCGATTAAGCGCCTGACCAACGCCCTGGATCCCTTGAGTTATCAGGTTAATCCTACTTCCGCACCTAATGCGGTAGAAAAGCAATATCAATATATGTGGCGTTTCTGGGTGAACATGCCTCGCCGCGGCGAGATGGCTATTTTTGACCGTACCTGGTACGGTCGGGTGATGGTGGAACGGGTAGAACATTTTACGGCGGATGTGGATTGGCAGCGGGCTTATGCTGAGATTAACGAAACCGAAAAACAGTGGTATGATGATGATGTAGCTATCGCTAAGTTCTGGCTCCAGATTGACAAAGATGAACAGGAGAAGCGTTTTAAAGAACGGGAAGCCGATCCTAACAAGGAATGGAAGATCACGGACGAGGACTGGCGTAACCGGGGCAAGTGGGATGATTATGAGGTGGCGGTTAACGAGATGATTACCAAGACCAGTACTTCTTATGCTCCCTGGACCATCGTGGAGGCCATCAATAAGGAATTTGCCAGGATTAAGGTGCTTAAGACGGTGACCGAGCTGCTGGAAGCTCGCCTGAAATAGATGGGTTTACATATAAGTTAAGAGGTAAATTTTGAACTGGAATTTAGTTGCGGGTATTAGAAAAATTTTAGAGGTAGAGACGGGAACTAAAATCTATGCGCCGGGGCTAAGAACCCCGGTAGCTTTTTTGTATCCCAATCATTATAATTTAGGCATGTCCAACCTGGGCCTGCATATTTTATACCAGCTGATCGACCAGATGGGGCTGGCTTGCGAAAGATTCTTCCTGCCGGAGAAGAAAGACCTGGAGGAATATGAACGCAGCCGGACACCCTTGTTTTCTCTGGAAACGCAAAGGGCTTTGAATGTTTTTCCCTATGTCTGCGTTATGATGAGCTTTGAGATGGATTATGAAAATTTGCTGGTGATGCTGGATTTAGGCAGGCTGCCGTTGCGTTCGGCCGACCGGGGGGAAAATGACCCGCTGGTAATCATGGGAGGACCCTGTGTCACTTTTAATCCCGAGCCGCTGGCTCCCATGGGAGATATCTTTGTTATCGGGGAGGGGGAAGAGACCCTGCCGCGTTTGCTGCGGACTTTGGAAGCAGGCAAAGCATCCGGTCTGTCACGTAAGGATTTATTAAAGCAGGCGGCGCAGCTGCCGGGTATTTATGTGCCGGCGTTTTACCATCCTGTGTACGTTAAAGAGGAAGATGGTTCGCCGGAGCTGCGCGCCCTTACGGCGGAGCCGGAGGTGCCGCCGGTGATTAAGCGGCAGTGGGTGGCCGATATTGATGCATACCCCCATACTTCCGCTATCGTTACCGCCGAGACGGAATTTCGCAACATGTATATTGTAGAGGTGGCCCGGGGCTGCGGGCGGCATTGCCGTTTCTGCATGGCGGGTTATTGCTTTAGAAAACCGCGCAACCGGAAGCTGGAGGGTATTTTGGAAGATATTCGCCACCGTCCGGCGGTGACCGGTAAGGTAGGCCTGATGGGAGCGGCCGTGTCTGATTATCCTCAGATGAAGGAACTGACCAGGGCTTTGCTGGAAGGCAAGGTTCCATTTTCGGTAGCGTCCCTGCGAGCCGATACCCTGGATGAAGAACTGACGGCAGCCTTGGCCCGCAGCGGTCAGAAAACCATGACTGTGGCGCCGGAGGCCGGCAGCGTACGTATGCGGGCCGCTATCAATAAGGGGATTACGGCGGAGCATGTCTATCATGCCATGGAACTGGCGGCTTCTGAGGGTATGGCCAACGTGAAGCTGTATTATATGCTTGGCTTGCCGGGGGAAGAGCCGGAGGATGCGGAAGCCATGATTGAGATGATCCGCAAGGTACGGGCGGATATGGATGCCCTGGGTCACAAAGGTGATTTGATTGTTTCGGTCAACGCCTTTGTGCCCAAGCCTTTCACTCCTTATCAGTGGTCGGCTTTAGCTGATTTAAAAACTTTGAAACAACGTTTTAAAAATTTAAATAATGCCTTTAGGCAGGACCGGCGGGTCAAGATTATCACCGAGTCTTTAAAGGAAACCGAACTGCAGGCAGTTCTGGCCAGGGGCAGCCGGCTGATGGGGGAAGCTTTATTGTCAGCCTATGAGCAGAAGCTTAGCTATAAGCAGGCTTTAGCCAAACAGGGACTGGATTTTGCTGTTGCGGCCCATCGCCAGTTTAAACCGGGGCAGTATCTGCCTTGGAGTCATCTGGATATGGGGGTGCGGCAAGCGTATCTGCTACAGGAACTGGATAAATCGCGCCGTGGGGCGTTTACCCCCATGTGTTTTGAAGGCTGTCATCGCTGCGGGGTATGTCAGTGAAAATAGGGCCTGCCAGGCGGCTTCTTCCGTTGTAGTCAGTTGAAGCCGGAACCACGGAAGGGCAGCATGGCAAGACAGGCGGCTTTCCCATGTGTAGTTAGTTTAGGCCGCCGGAGCAGCGGCTAAGTTAGCTGCGCAAGTTGACTAAAGGAGAGATTATGCATTCTGACTTTAATTTGGTGTCACAAACTAATTTGTGGTGGGGCGCTTTTGCCAGTTTCAGCCAGGCCGGTTTTATTAACGCCTGCTCCTGTCGTCTGCACGGGGAAAGCCACCTGACGGAAGGGTCTTTGAATCTGGCCCTGCATGTGGGCGATGACCCGGAGCTGGTGTTGCGTAACCGAAGGCGTTTTGGGGAGGCTGTGGGTATCGATTATCGCCGTCTGACCACCTGTGCCCAGGTCCACGGGAACCGGGTACAACAGGTAACGCCTGAGCTGGTGGGCCGGGGCGCCCTGGCTTACTGCGATACCATACCGGATACCGACGGGCTGATTACTAATTTGCCGGAGGTGCCGCTGATGTTATTTTTTGCTGACTGCGTGCCGATTTTATTAGCGGACCCGGTGACCGGGGCCATAGGTTTGGCCCATGGCGGCTGGCGGGGAACAGCAGGTCGGATTGCCTTAAAGACGGTTAGGCTTATGCAGGAAGCTTTTGGAGTACGGCCGGAACAGCTTCTGGCGGCTGTTGGTCCTTCCATCGGACCTTGCTGTTACGAGGTGGATGACCAGGTGAGAAGCCGTTTGTCCGGTTATGAAGAGTTCTTTACGCCCAAGGGCGGCGGCAAATATTGGCTGGATTTATGGGGAGTTAACAAAAAACAGCTGCAGGAAGCAGGGGTAAGACAGGTCAGCGTGGCTGGAGTCTGTACGGCGGATAACCGGGAATTGTTTTGCTCATACCGGGCGGAGCAGGGCCGGACCGGACGGATGGGGGTCTGCCTTTGCCGCCCGGAAGGATGTAAATAAATAGTTAAAGAATTTTTAGAGGCATTTTTAGTAATTAAAGGTGCGAAAAAAAGGAAAATACTCTTTGACCTAGAATATAAATATTTTAAGGTGATATAACAATGTTAAAAGAAAATTTGGCAAAAGTAGAAGAAAAAATCGCGCAAGCGCTGTCTAATCGTAAGGAAGCAAAGGAGACCGGGGATAAAGTAACCCTGGTGGCGGTAACTAAGAACCATCTGGCGGAAGTGATTCCCCAAATACAAGCCCTGGGAGTTCCCAATGTAGGAGAGAACAGGGTGCAGGAGGCTAGGGATAAGCAGCAGAAGCTGGGACATGAGGGTATTTGGCACCTGATAGGACATTTGCAGACCAATAAAGCTAAACATGCGGTAGAAATGTTTGATATCATAGAATCAGTGGACAGTGTCAAGCTGCTCCAGTGTCTGGACAAGGAAGCCGGCAAGGCCGGGGTGGTCAGGGATGTGCTTTTACAGATAAATATCGCCCGGGAGCCTCAGAAGACCGGATTTAGTCCGGAGGAGTATGAGGCGGTAGTTCCCGCTTTAGATGATTACCAGCATCTGCAGGTACGCGGTCTGATGGTGATTGCGCCCCAAACCGATGAACCTGAGACGGTACGTCCGGTTTTCCAGGCCGCCTATGAGGCTTTTTGTGAGCTTAAGAAAAAACGTGCCCATATTGATTTCTTGTCCATGGGGATGAGTGAGGATTATCCCATCGCTATTGAAGAGGGTGCCAACATCGTCAGGGTGGGCACCGCCCTTTTTGGACCCCGAGATTATTCGTTACACTAAGCAAAATTTTTTAGGTGAGGAGCGAGGGTAGAAATGGGAAATAAATTTTTTAATCGCATTACGGAAACCCTGGGTTTATATGCGGATGATGACGAGACCGTAGATACGGTGGAAGTCGAAGAAGAAACAGAGCAGGAACCTGAACCTGAGCCTGCCCCGGTTAAAAATCCGCCTCCCCGCCGTCCGTTCTTTAGAGGAGAGGACGCTGAAAAGGCTGAGAAACCAGCGGTGGCAGCTACTCCAGCCGTGCATGAGGTAAAGGAGGAAAAGTCGCCGGTCAGAGGACCTAACCGGGACCGGACGCCCCGCAAGAAAAAATCGCTGCTGAATAACCGGCATTTTAATATTGCCGGAGGGAATAAGACTATCAACATGCCGCTTAGCAAAAAACAGATTAAGGTAGTCGTGTTGGAGCCTTCCAGTTTTGATGATTCGCAGAAGATAGCTGATTATCTGCGCAATAATCAGCCGGTGGTGGTTAATTTCGAGACGACGGATAAACTGGTGAAAAAGCGGATGACCGATTTTATCAGCGGTACGATTTACGCTTTAAACGGCAGCTTAAAGATGATTGGCGCCAATATTCTGGTTTGTGCGCCTAAGAATGTTGATATTGATGCCGGGGTCAATCTTTACGGGGACCAGGGCGGCAGTGACAAAGGTGGTAATAAACCATGGAAAAAATAACACAAATAACGGGCAAGGTGGCCTTTATCGGCGGCGGCAACATGGGTGAGGCAATCCTAAAGGGCATTTTAAGCGCGGGAATCATCGCTGCCGGGGACATTACGGTAGGTGAACATGTGCCGGCGCGCTGTGAATATTTAAAGCAGACGTACGGGGTGCAGGCCTTGACGGATAATAAGGCGGCGGTACAGGGTGCCGGCTTTCTCATTCTGGCGGTTAAGCCGCAGATGGTGGATATGGCTTTGACGGAAGATCTGGTGGCGGCAGTTCCTTCTCAGGCCACGGTGCTTTCCATCATGGGCAGCGTAGATTTAGCCAAGCTGCACCGTATCTTTAAGAGTCACCCGGTAATCCGTACCATGCCTAACACGCCGTTGGCGGTGGGCGCAGGTATGACCGCTATAGCGCCTGACGACAAGGTTAGTCCGGAGATGATCGAGGTGGCTAAGGCCATCTTTGGTTCTTGCGGTGAAGTCGAGGTGGTGCAGGAGAGCGCGCTGGAAGCTATTACGGCTATGAGCGGCTGCGGTCCCGGCTATTGCTTCGTTTTAATTGATGCCATGGCTGATGCGGGGGTTAACGCCGGTTTACCGCGGGCTCTGGCTATTAAACTGGCGGCGCAGACCTTTGCCGGCAGCGGCAGGATGGTGCTGGAAACTGGTAAACACCCGGCGGTTTTGCGGGATATGGTGACCAGTCCCGGCGGAACGACTATCGCCGGTATCCATGCGCTGGAGAATAAGGGCGTTCGGGCGGCGATGTATGATGCTATTTTGGCCGTTTTGAAACGCAGTGAAGAATTAAAGGGTAATAAGTAATGGCTGAAAAGGAAAAAATCTTAAGATACTTTAAGGCCGGTGGGGACGAGGTTTTAGCGGCCAGGCTCTTAGACCTGGCGGAAGCCGCCCGTAAGACCGGTAAATATAAGGTCAGCGAGTTTCTGGACCCCCATGAAGCTAATGTGGCGGAGATTCTCTGTGCTAACTTTGATAATATCAAGCTGGAGACAAGCGGCGGCTTTAGTCACGCTGAGCGCCAGAAGGCGGCGTTCGTGTCCGAAGATTTTGCCGGCACGGTGGATTTCGGCCTGGCGGCTTTTCAGGTGACCTGGGATAAACGTTATGCCCAGCTGGGGCACCGGGATATCTTAGGCGCCTTTATGGGGATGGGCTGTAAGCGGGAAATACTGGGCGACATTGTCCTAGTTGGCGAAGGCGCACAGTTTGTGGCTGATAAGAATTTCTTAAATTATATTCAAGCTAATTTAACCCAGATTGGTTCGGCCAGCGTTACCTTGCAGCCGATTGAGTTAAGCCAACTGCAGATGAAAGAAGAAAAGGTTAAGCTGATCAGTGCCACCGTGGCCGCTTTAAGATTGGATGCCGTGGCGGCTGCTGGTTATGGTACTTCCCGTTCCCGTATGGCGGAGGAAATCAAGGGCCAGAATGTTAAGGTAAACTGGAAGGAAGCTAAAAACGCGGCCCAACCGGTAAATGAAGGTGATGTCTTGTCCTTCCGGGGCCGGGGCCGGGTAGAGGTAGCGGAAATCCGCGGGACTACTAAAAAAGGACGGCTGAGTATAACCCTGAAGAGGTACATGTAGGTTTTGTCAGGTACCTATAAATTGAGATCAGGAGGATTTATAAATGTTAACACCGCTTGATTTGAACAGTAAAACCTTTGCTAAAAGTTTTCGCGGGTATGACATGGATGAAGTGAAGGAGTTTTTTGCCCAGGTAGCAAAAGATTACGAGCGTCTGTACCATGATAATGTGGAATTAAAGGATACGGTGGAGCGTGTTAGTGCTAAACTGGAGTATTACCAGCAGATGGAAGGCACGATGCAGAGTACGCTGACCGTGGCCCAGGAAACGGCGGAAGAGGTTAAGCGCAATAACGCTAAAAAGAGTGAGCTGAAAGAAAAAGAACTGGCCGTGGTGGTTGATCAGAAGACCACGGAGGCTGAGGCCTATGCCCAAAAAACCAGGAGTGATGCTGACCTGCAGGCCAAGAAGATTCGCGACGAAGCTGACGCTTATGCGGCGAAGGTCCGCAGCGAGGCTGATAATTATGCGTCCAGGATTAAAAGCGATGTGGAATCGGAGACGGAGAAGCTTAAAAGTGATACCCAGTCCTTCGTGGACCGGATGAAGCATCTGGCAGAGATTGATGTGGCCAAGGTCAAAATTTCTTCGGATGAAACCAGTAAGAAGCTTTTAGCCGATGCCCGGGAGCAAGCCCATACTTTGGTAACGGAAGCTACGGAACGTTCCCGCAAGCTATTGACCGATGCCGAGGCGGAGTCCCGGGATATGAGATTTGATGCGGAAACGAAAGCAGCGGCGGCTTTGAACGTTTATGAAACCCAGATTAAAAAGCTGGCCATGAACCGCAATACGATTATTGCTTTTCTGGAAAGTCAGATTGATAACTTTAAAAATTTCGCCGGCGGTATTTCCGACGGTATTTCTCTGGATGATGAAATAGAAACTATTAAGGCCGCCAAAGAGAAGATTTTAGGTGAGCAGCAGGTGCTGGCTGCTAATAAGGGTAGCCGCAGCAGCCGGGTACTGCAGGGAAACTTGTTTAAAAACCGTCCGGGCGAAGATCTGGATTTGGCGGTACCGAAGTTTTCAGTGCCTGTTTCCGGTACTAAACCTCGCAGTACTTCGTCTGCAAATAGTGCAGCTTCTGTCAGTACTACTTCGTCTGTAAATAGTGCAGCTCCGGTTAGCGCTACTTCGTCTGTAAATAGCGCAGCTCCGGTTAGCAGTACCATTCCTGTAAATAGGACTACTTCCGCTGTTACGAGCTCTCAGGCAAAACCTGAGTTAAAATTGTCCCGGGCAGCCGATGTAGATCAGGCTCTGACGGCGGTGAAAGCTAAAAATAACCTGGAAACACCTAAAATAATTCCTGCAGGGAAGACTTCTGCCACGACTGCCCCAAGCAGTATCACTAAAGAAGAAGCGGGTAAGCAAACAGGGGCCGATACTCAAGCTGTCGAGGCTGCTGCTAATAGACCTGAGCCGGACTGGCTGAAATGATCATACTGGTCAGGCATGGTGAGGCTACCCATCATACCCAGCATTTGACCGGAGGTTGGACGGACAGCAGTCTGACCGAGAAAGGTCGTACGCAGCTGGAAACGGTGGGCAAGGTTTTAGCCCGTGATTTTAGTGGTCAGGCTTGCAAGCTGCGTATCCTGGCTAGTGATTTGAAACGTGCCCTGGAATCAGCGGAGCTGCTGGCAGCAGCCCTGGGTTCCAGGGAAATCGTAGAACCTTGTGGCTTTCTCAGAGAAAAAAATAACGGTCAGGCGGCAGGCCTGTCAGAGACTGCCGCACGGGCCCTATACCGGGAACCGGACGAAGAACGTTCCTTGGATCATCGCAACTACCCGGGCGGCGAGACTCGCCGGGAGTTTTTTAAACGCACGCTGGACGGGCTGAGGGCTACTACTGATTGGGAAAAAGAAAATCTCTTAATCGTGGCGCACAAGGGCTCCATCCAAAATCTGATTTTTGCCTGGCTGGGTCTGGGTATTGAAGCGGTGAACCGGTTAAATTTTTCGGTAGATGTTCTGCCGGCCAGTGTCACGGTATTAGGTATCAACAAATGGGATGAACATGCTATTTTTTGCTTAAATAATAATTTGGCTCTGCAAGAGGCTGCCAGTTACGGTATTTTTAATTATAAATACGGTGCTCTTGACGCTTGCCGCATAAAGTAGTATAATTATTTCGTTTCTAAATAGGTTAAGTTAATAAAGTTAATGCGATGATAAAGACAGTAGCAGATCAAGCAGGTTAAGCGAACGGGGTAAAGTGAGAGCCCGTACCTGGGCTGGTCTGTGAAAATCACTTTGGAGCAGCCGGGCCGAACTTAAGTAAGCCTGGGCCGGGAGTGCGCACGTTAAAGCGCGTCAAGTGGCAGCGATAGCTGTAACTAGGGTGGTACCACGGGTATTAAGTCTCGTCCCTTTGGGGAGCGGGGCTTTATTTTTTTGGAGGTGTAAAAAAGTGGAGTATAACAAAACATTGAATTTGCCGACCACGGATTTTCCCATGCGGGCAGGATTGCCTAAAAGAGAACCTGATTTCCTGAAGTTCTGGGAAGAAAACCAGATTTATGAAAAAAAGCAAAAACTGCACGAAGGGCATAAGAAGTTCGTGCTGCACGACGGACCTCCTTACGCTAACGGTCATATTCATATGGGGACCGCGCTGAACAAGATTTTAAAAGATATCGTCATTAAGTATAAATACGCCCGGGGCTTTGATACTCCGTATGTACCCGGCTGGGATACCCACGGCATGCCTATTGAACACGCCTGCCTGAATGCGGCCGGTATCGACCGGCATAAGCTGGATACCCTGACTTTGCGTAAAAAATGTAATGAGTATGCACATAAGTTTCTGGATATTCAGAGAAATGAGTTTAAACGTCTGGGCGTTCTGGGCGACTGGGATCATCCTTACATTACCTTGAACCACTCCTTTGAAGCGGAACAGATTCGCGTCTTTGGCGCCATGGCTAATAAGGGCTATATCTATAAAGGTAAGAAGTCCGTTTACTGGTGTCCTCACTGCGAGACCGCTCTGGCGGAAGCGGAGATTGAGTACGCCGATATGAAGACGCCTACCATTTACGTGAAGATGCCTATTGTCAAGGATAATGGGCAGATGCCGGAGGCGGCTAAGGGCAAGAAAGCCTATATGGTTATTTGGACCACTACGCCCTGGACCATGCCGGCCAACGTTGGTATTACCTTGAATCCGGACTTTGAATATGCCTGGGTGGAAAACGGCGATGAAGTCCTCTTCATGGCCAAAGATTTGGTTGCGCAGGTGGAAGCGGATTGCAAACTGACCTTTGGTCAGGTTTTAGGAATCACCAAGGGCCGGGATATGGAATACGCTGAGTGCGCCCACCCTTTCCCGGAATATAACGGCCGCAAGTCTCTGGTCTGCCTGGCGGACTATGTAGATTTAGAAACCGGTACCGGCTGCGTCCATACGGCTCCTGGTCATGGCGACGTGGACTATATTACCGGTGTGGAATATAAGCTGCCCATCCTGTGTCCGGTTGACGGTCAGGGTAAGTTTACGGACGAAGCGGGTGAACGCTTTAAGGGCATGTTCGTCTTTGATGCCAATATTCCTATTCTTAAATATTTAGCTGAGCTGGGGGTTCTTCTGGGCAAGAAGAATATTAGTCACTCTTACGCTCACTGCTGGCGCTGCAAGAATCCTATCATCTATCGTGCCACGGAGCAGTGGTTCGCTTCTATAGACGGTTTCCGGCAACAAGCTCTGGATGCCATCGCCAACGAAGTGGACTGGATTCCTGACTGGGGTGAGTCACGTATTCATAACATGGTAGCTGACCGGCATGACTGGTGTATTTCCCGCCAGCGGGTCTGGGGCGTACCTATTCCTATCTTCTATTGCGATAAATGCGGCGAGCATCTGGTAAACGACGCAACGATTAAAGCGGTGGCCGATCTCTTCGAGAAGGAAGGCAGTGATGCCTGGTGGGCGCATACCGCTGAAGAAATCCTGCCGGCGGGTACCAAGTGTCCTAAATGCGGTCATGACCATTTCCACAAGGAAAAAGATATCATGGACGTTTGGTTCGACAGCGGTTCCTCTCATTTTGCCGTTTGCAAGCAGAATGAGAAACTGGACTGGCCGGTGGAGATGTATCTGGAAGGCAGCGATCAGCATCGCGGCTGGTTCCAATCCTCTCTCTTAACCAGTGTGGCGGTGACCGGGCATGCGCCTTATAAATCCGTTCTGACTCACGGCTACGTGGTGGACGGCGAAGGCCGCAAGATGTCCAAGTCCGTGGGCAATACCGTGGCTCCCCAGGATGTCATCAACCAGTATGGTGCCGATATTGTCCGTCTCTGGGCGGCTTCCAGTGATTATAAGGCTGATATCCGTATTTCTAAGGAGATTCTGAAACAGTTGGCTGAGGTTTACCGGAAAATCCGCAATACCATGCGGTATATGCTGAGCAATACCAACGACTTTGACTACGCCAAGGATAAGGTTGCCTTTGCCGAGATGGAGGAGCTGGATCAGTGGGCTTTGATGCATTTGCAGCTTTTAAAGAAGGAAGTTACGGCTGCTTATGAAAGCTACGATTTCCATGTGCTGTATCATGCTATCCATAATTTCTGTACGGTGGAGATGAGCAGTTTCTACCTGGATATTATCAAGGACCGTCTGTATACCAGCCGGGCGGATGCCAAGGCTCGTCGCAGCGCACAGACCGCTATGCACGAGATTATGATGGATTTACTGGTAATGTTAACTCCGGTCTTGAGCTTTACGATGGAAGAAATCTGGGAGTTTGTCCAGAAACCGGCTGATGCTCCAGAGTCAGTGCAGATGCTGCCCTGGCCGGAGGTTAAGGAAGAGTACATCGACGAAGCTGAGGAAGCCAAGTGGGATAACTTTATCGCTATCCGCAGCGAGATTACCAAGGTGCTGGAGCTGCAGCGCCGGGACAAGAAAATCGGCAATTCGCTGGATGCCAAGGTGGAGCTGCATGCTACCGGTGAAGCTTTGCAGGTTTTGCAGACGGTAGAAAAAGATTTGCCAACCCTGCTGATCGTCTCTCAGGCTAAACTGGTGGAAGGCCTGGAAGGTGGTGCGGAAGCTACCGGCCGTGAAGATTTAAAGGTTACCGTAGGTCCGGCTGAGGGCCATAAGTGCGAACGCTGCTGGGTTTACAGTAACACCGTAGGACAGGATGCTGAGCATCCGACCCTGTGCGCTAAGTGTGCGGCCGTGGTGAAGAGTCTGTAAGCTCTGTTTTATCCTGATTAAAGAGCTGCCAGGCAATCTTTAGCAGGCAAACGGAACTGAAATTTGAGTCAAACAATATAACGAAAGAGCGGTTAATCCTGTTGTTGTTCCCTTTTATGCGGAACTACCCAGCGGGATTAATCGCTCTTGTTTTTTGGTAAATTATTGTTTGCAGCAGATTGTATCGGGCTTACTTGCAGATAGTGATGCATTAGATTGTATCAGGCTTTTTTACAGAGGGCGTTACAACATGTTTGTGTCAGGTTTACTAGCAAATGGTTATGCGGCCGTCAACTCTGGCATTCAGGTTCTGGTGAGACTCCAGGTATTCCTCCGCTACCTGAAAATCGGAAAGGGCTATGACTCGTGGCGTTTGCAGCTTACCAAGCTCTGCCTTTGAGAGGCCGAGAAAACTTTCGGCATTCATATAATGGAAAAATTGCAATCCGACAGTAAAAATTTGCTCAGCTGTTATTTCTTGACTGTTAAAGGTAAAGCTTTGCAGCTGGTGTTTGCTGCGAGAGTATACTAAACGCACTTTGCCCGGCAGCTGGTAGAATTCCGTGGTACCGCTGAACATCTCATCTCTCAGAAGATGAAGCATGGCCCGGCGCAGCTGTGCGCCGCTTAGCTTAAGCAGGTAGATATTCTCATTGAAGGAAAAACCTTCCTGCAGCTGGCCTAAAGTGATCAGGGGACCCATATTTTCTACCCGGATACTGCCGGAGCCCAGCAGCATGATATCCAGACTCAGGCTGTCGGTGAGCAGGTCACAAAAAAGGTTGCCCAGTTCGGTTTCCTGGTTGCGTTTAGGATGGGTAAGCGTGCGGGCTAAACGGGTGACTAGACGGTTATATTTTTGATCAGTGACCTGTTTATAACCGGAGATTAGATTTTCTATGGCTTCGTCCCGGGGACAGGTCTGGTCATCAATAGGGACCAGGCTCCAACTCCAGGCGGCTGTCGAGTTGGTATCGGTATCGACATCGATATCGAAGCGGCCGATATAATCAGTTCCGGTGCCGGCCTGAGCGATTAAAATATTATTGATTTCCAGAGGTTGTTCCATGACGGTGTGAGAATGCCCGCCGATGATCACATCAACGCCGCAGGCCGGGTTAAGGAGGGCGGCCAGTTTTATATCATAACAAATAGTAAACTTTTTGACTAGTACCCTATAAAATATTAGTAAATTATCAAGTGGTATGTTAAAATTGTACTAATGATATTAAAAAAATTGTGTTGCTGTGCGAATTTTAAAAGTTCAGCGTAAAGTTATCTTAGAAACTTTGTAGATAGAGAATTTAGCTAACCATTTACTACTTTTATCAATGCTAAGGAGCTAAAACTATGGAGCCACAGGTAAATCAAAATTACACCCTAAGTTTTTTGTTCACGCCGCAAGCTTTTTTAGTAGATAAGGTCTTTGTAAGTTCTGAACCTTGGTCCCGGACGGGGGGCGAGGATGAGCTGAACGCTGGAACTGTAGACAAGGCTGGGAAACCTGTTAGAAATACGATGTTCTGCAATCAGCTTGAAAAACTGCAGCAGGCTTTCCAGGCTGACCCGTATCAGGCCTTGTGGCAATTAAGCTTCACGGAACCGGAAGCAGAGGAAAGTCCGTCCTTGCACTTTTTGCATGTTCTGGCTCAGAGTTTCCTGAAGCAGTTGACCGACCAACCGGAACTGGCTGTAGCCAGAGAAAAGACCGTGGCCGCTTTGCCTGAGGATGTTTGTCACAAAATCTTGCAAATGGTTCCTTTTGGCCTGGGAACAGAGTACATTGATGTTGCCTGGTTGCGGCGGCAATGGCAGGAACTAGGCAGGGTGTTTTCCAGGGAAATAGCTGCCTATACGGGTCCGGTCGCTAAGTATTTAGCCGAAAAGAATCCCAGGCTGCGGGTACCTGAACGTATATTTTTTCATTTGGTCGAAAGTAAAGCAACGGGAGCTCCTTTCGCTTTTCTGGCTACCTATACTTCTAAAGATGCACAAGGAAATGTGAGGCATCAACCTCTGCTGTATGCTTTGTCGGAATATAAATCGGAACATGGCAAGCTTTTGGAACTGCTATCCTGCTTAAATAAAGCGGCGGAAGAATCTAAGCTGGTAGCAGAGCTGATGGCTAGCGGAGAGATGTTTCACCCCTTAAGTTTTACGGCTAAAGAGGCCTACACTTTTCTAAAGGATATTCCTGTACTGGAAAAAGCTGGCATTTTGTGCCGGGTCCCTAATTGGTGGAAAAAGAGGGCAGCATCCGTATCATTGTCCGTAAAACTGGGAGAAAAGAAATCTTCTCTTTTGGGCCTGGAAACCCTGGTTTCGCTGCAGCCGTCCCTGATGGTGGAGGGTCAGGAATTGACGTCGGCGGAAATTAAACAATTGTTGTCCCAAACGGAAGGTCTGGCTTTCTTAAAAGGTAAATGGGTGGAAGTAGATCATGCCCGTCTCCAACAACTACTGCAGAAAATGCAAAGTTTCGAATCGGAACTTTCGCTGCGAGAGGTTCTGCAGCTTAACTCAGGCGTTATTAAAGATGCGCAGGCCAAGGTGGAGGCAACTTATACTAATGGCCGCTGGTTGGAGAAAATTTTTGCTAATTTGCGCCAGCCTGAAGCTAAAGGGAGCGTAGCGGTAACTGATTCTTTTGCGGCGATTCTGCGTCCTTACCAAAAAATCGGCTTTAACTGGCTCAGCTATATCTCCGACCTGGGGTTTGGGGCCTGTTTGGCGGATGACATGGGCTTGGGCAAGACTGTGCAAATATTAGCTTATCTGGACCGTCTCCGGTTAAAAAAACCTCAAGCCCGGGTGCTCTTGGTGGTTCCTGCTTCTTTGCTAGGCAACTGGCAAAAAGAGACCAGCCGTTTTGCACCGGAAATTAAATTGCAGGTACTACACGGCCAGTCCGTTGCCAAGCTGGAGCAACAGTTGGAAACGGAACAGGTTTTCTTAACCTTGACTACCTATGGGATGGCGGTGCGGCTCAAAGGACTGCAAAAAATTAATTGGGCCTGTATAGTTTTAGATGAAGCCCAGGCGATAAAGAATCCCGGTACCAAACAGACAAAAGCACTTAAGAAGCTTCAAGCCGGAATGCGTATCGCTCTTACCGGAACGCCGATTGAAAATGATTTATCCAACTTATGGTCCTTGTTTGATTTTTTAAATAAAGGTCTCTTAGGTACGCCGAAAAACTTTCAAGATTATACTAAAAAGCTGGCGGAGCATCCGGATGGTTATGAGCACCTTAAAAATATGATTGCGCCCTTTATCCTGCGGCGTCTTAAATCGGACCGCAGTATTATTGCCGATTTGCCGGAGAAGCAGGAGATAATTGATTATGTGTCTTTGTCCAAAAAGCAAGTGGCCTTGTACCGTAAACAAGTACAAAACTTGGGCGAAAAACTGAACGAGGCGGAAGGCATAGCCAGGCGCGGGCTGGTATTAGCTTCTTTAATGAAGCTTAAACAGATTTGCAACCACCCGGATCAATTTTTGGGGCAGCCGGGTTTTGCACCGGATGACAGCGGAAAATTTGCTCTACTGAGGGAACTTTGTGAGACCATCGCGGCTAAAAGGGAACGGGTCCTGGTCTTTACCCAGTTCAGGGAGATGACCGAACCATTGGCCGCTTTCCTGGAAACGGTTTTTGGCTGTCAAGGATTAGTACTGCACGGTGGCGTAAGGTTATCTAAAAGGATGGAACTGGTGGAGAAGTTTAACGGAGAGGCCTACGTACCTTTTTTAGTGTTGTCGGTCAAAGCTGGCGGCACAGGTTTGAACCTGACGGGGGCCAACCATGTTATCCACTTCGACCGGTGGTGGAATCCGGCAGTAGAGAACCAGGCCACGGACCGGGCGTTTCGCATTGGTCAACATAAGAATGTGTTTGTACATAAATTTGTGACTACCGGCACGGTGGAAGAGAAAATTGATGAGCTGATTAATTCTAAGAAAGCTTTGGCAGAAAATATTATCGGTGCCGGCGGTGGGGAAACCTGGCTGACCGACTTAAGCAATGCTGAATTGATGCAGATGCTGAAGCTGGAACAGTAAATAAAGCCCTGCAGGAATACTTGCGGACAGAAACTAACTTGATTATTTAGTGCCAGGGTGCCGGCCTGAACAGAGCTGTCGCAGAAGCTTCACCAGCTAGCTTTAGTTATGGTGGCTGCCTGGGCGAAACAAAGTAAAATGTAAGTTAAAGAGGTAAAAAGCAGATGAAGAGTTATTATCATGGGCGGAGTCAGTATAAATCATTATCGGTGGGAGAGTTGCGGGCTAGGGCGGGGCGAAGTCTAAACCGGGCAGCCAGGGACGGGGCCGATTTTGAACCAGTTGTGGTACTGGGAAGAAAAATTAGTGAAAGCTGGTGGGGGCAGGCCTGGTGCCAGAATCTGGAGCGTTATGCTGATTATGCTAACCGGATTGGACGGGGAAAACGCTATGTTCGTTCCGGCGCCGTAGTGGATTTAAAGATTAGTACGGGCTTGATTAGTGGCAGGGTTCAGGGGAGCCGGCGCACTCCTTATAAAGTAGAAATTGCCATTAAACCAATTTCAGCTGGAGTTTATAAAAATATTCTATCTCGTTGCTGCCTGAAGGTGCAGACGCTGGAAGCCTTAATAGAAGGCAATTTTCCAGAGGAATTGAAAGAACTGTTTCTGGATAAGGAAGGTTTATTTCCTACCCCCGAAGAGATTTCCTTCGACTGCAGTTGCCCGGATTGGGCATCCATGTGCAAACATGTAGCAGCGGTTATGTACGCTGTGGCCGTCAGGCTGGACGAAAATCCTTTCTGGTTCTTCCAACTGCGTGGGATTGATGTGGATAAGCTCATAGGAACGACCTTAGACAGTAAGGTGGATCAGATGATTAAAAATGCCCGGAAACCTAATCCGCGTATTTTGAAAGGAGCTGATCTGGTTGGTTTATTTGGAATAGAAAAATAATATTATGTGAGGTATGAGCCGCTAGAATTATTTATCTGAGTGGTTATAAATTATGAAGGGAGTTTTTCTTACATGTCCTGGTTTTTAATTTTACTTTTAGCCCTGGGGGCTGCCCTGATTTATGCCAAATTTTCTTACAAGCCCAACGTCCATGAATTAGCTTTCAAAAAAGAATTTGACGCTTTTAAAAAGCTGTATGCCGTTAAGTTTGAGAAGGATCCGGATTTACTGGAGGCAGTAGAAAGCGTGGAAGTGAAGGCCTTGGTCTTTTGCGCCCAGAAACCGCAATCCTTTCCGGACCAGGTTGATTACAAGCAGCGAACTTATGATCTGGTTCTGACCTATCTTATCTCTAAATTGATGCTTCCTCCGGCCCAGCAAAAGGTGGCGGCAGTTTTTACCACTGACAAAAGTAAAAAATACATTGATTTTTATCAGTTCCTGTTGGAAGATGCTCTTCAGAAACAGATTATCTCCAAAGAACAATATGAAAGAGGTCAGGCCACTTTAAAGGATACCTTAAATCCTTCTATCGCTAAAGCTGAATAAGCGCAAAAAAATAACGCGCCTCAGACGCGTTATGCAAACAGCTTATTCAAATATAATTGAGAAGTTCAGTGTCATTCATAATGTTTTAATAAATCGTTAATGATTTCCTTTTTGGTCTTGCGCTTCTTTTTTTCAAAGTTACGGTAATTATTATCCCGGTGATCCGTGGAATAATCCGCATAGTCAAAATCATCGTAGCTCTTATCATAACTGCGATTATAATCTCCGTGTCCGTCGTCAAAGAAATATGACAGATTGGGAGTTTGTTCAAAGTTAAAAAATGCGTTTAGCATCATAAGCTCCTTCCCGCGCTAAAATCGCGGCGCCTCTTACAAAAAAACACTTCTCTAAAAAATTATTATATCACATTTTTGTCGTTTGACAAATAACATCTTAAGTACTAATATTGATGTGTATGTAAAATTTAATCACGGACTGTTTGGGAAGATAAAACAGTCTGCCGATAGAAAAGATGTAGAGGTGTAAGTAATGAGTGATTCATATCGTGATAAATTTCGGGAAGAAAGTTTAAAACGCCGGCAAAAACAAAAAAAGTTTATGCTGCGTTTATTACTAGGGGTTATCGTGTTAGTAATTTTAGCCGGTATTGCCGGCGTAGTTATACTTACCAGTGCTCCTATCGGTGATGTCAATCTTTCTCCGACGTCCATGGCGGATATGCTGCAATCTTCCTGGAGTCAGGGAGAAGCAACCTCGGAAGGTCTGCTGGCGGTATAATGGAGCTTAAAGCCTATGAATAAAGAATTGACCCGGGCGGCTTTACTCCTAACGGTTGCCCTGGTAATCCAGGCCTTGCGGGTTATCCTGCCGTTACCAGGTCTGGTTACCATGTTCATAATCGGTTCGGTCGTAAATATGTGCCTGGTGCTAACCGTTTGGCTGAGCAAGGTACAATATGCCTTATTAAGCTGTGCTATCCTGCCTTTGCTGGCCTATCTTCAGGGACAGCTGGCCTTTTTACCGATGTGGCCGGTAGTTTTTGCCGGCAACGCTATCTTAGTTCTGGTAGCTGCCAAACGTCAGGACTGGCGTCTCTGGGTATTTGGTCCCGTGCTTAAGACCGTAGTTTTATGGGCAGGCACCGGTTTAGTCCTGCAGCTTTTACAGCTAAACGGCATCTTAGCCAAGCTGATGCTGACGATGATGAGCTGGCCTCAGCTCGTTACCGCTTTAACAGGTATCGGTCTGGCTAAATTAGCCGCACGTCGTACTGGTCTTCATCGCTAAATATTTAGAAAAGTGGTTGACAAGAGCGGAATTTACTGATAAAATAACTATTGTTCCTGACAAATCAGGTGTCTGCCGCTGTGGCGGAATTGGCAGACGCACATGACTCAAAATCATGCGGTAGTGATATCGTGCCGGTTCGACTCCGGCCAGCGGCACCAACAGAGAACATGCGGGTTTCGGCAGTTTTGCCGGAACCCTTTTTTATTAACTTTTTTGGTGGTTGACAGACTTTCTGACAACAAAATCTCGGTCCTTGGACCGAGATTTTGTTAATATACGTAGTTGATGTAGCAATTTAATTGCCTTAGATATTACTTGTTTTATTATGCCTCAAAATACTTACTTAATAATGACTTTATCTGCTTACTGAAACAGGTAACTGGTCATGGACAAAGAACCCATGGTACGGGCATCGTTAAAAACCTGGACCGGGGATTTAGGACCGGCAGCCCCCAGGGCATAAAGCAGGGGCAGGAAATGTTCCGGGGTGGGACAGGCCAGCCGGGCTTCCTGTCCCTGGCCGGCAAAGTTAAGAACTGCGTTAAAGTCACCGGTCAGGATACGATCCCGGATGTAATGATCAAAATGATCAGCCCATTCATAGCCGCCAGGCAGGTCCCAGTTAAGGCGGCCCAGGTTGTGCACTACGTTGCCGCTGGCGAAGATTAAAATACCTTCGTCCCGCAGACTGCTTAGCTGACTGCCGATAGTTAACTGTTCCTGCGGCGTCAGTTCTCCGTCAATGCTGACCGAGACGACGGGAATATTAGCAGAGGGGAAAATCTTACTTAAGATGGACCAGCTGCCGTGATCCAGGCCCCAAGAGTTATCTACCCGGGTCTTGCCGGGCAGGAGCCGGGCTACCTGGTCTGCCAGCTGGGGGGAACCGGGAGCCGGATATTTTAGCTGATAAAGTTCCGGGGGAAAACCGTACATATCGTAAATTTGTTTAGGCTGCAGCTGGTTGTTAATCAGGGTGCCGCGGGTGTACCAGTGGGCTGAGAGCGCCAGGATGGCTTTAGGTTGGGGGAGACTGGCGGTCATCTGCCGCCAGCCTTCTACAAAGCGGTTTTCTTCGATAGCGTTCATCGGGCTGCCGTGGCCGATAAAAAGTACAGGCATCTTGGTCATGCTTAATCACTCCTTCTTAGTCGTGCTACAGGCCGTAAAGTAAAAAAGACAGGTAGCTGTTAGTAAAATTAGGTAATCAACTTATTAAAAATAACTTACTTACTTTATGTAATTATAATAACAGACTAACTTACTTTTGTCAAGTGACTTACTTTAAATCACTATTTATGTTATAATTAGTTACAAGCAAAGATAAAATTAAAACCAGGTAGAGCTAAAACAAGGAGGGTGCAACAGATGGTTAAATTTGAGCTTTGTCCCCGGTATGAGCTGGCCATTGCCTTGCTGGGCAAACGCTGGACCGGTCTGATAATCAAGGTGCTGTTCAGCGGGCCGCAGCGTTTTACGGATTTAGTGGAAGTTATTCCTAACCTTAGTGCTAAGATGCTGACAGAAAGAATGAAAGAATTGGAAAAGGAGGGGATTGTCCTGCGTAAGGTTTATCCCGAGACGCCGGTGAAGATAGAGTATGTGCTGACCCCTAAGGGCCGGGAATTGGCACCGGCTCTGGAGGCTATTCAAAGCTGGGCGACTAAGTGGATTAAGTTGCCGTCAGCCTCGGAACCGGGGCAGGAAGACGGTAAGGCTTAAGGCTGACCGCAAACTAAATTTGGCGAAGGCGGCTTCAGGAGAGATGGAACAGGAGAAACGAAAAAATGCTTTATACGATAAAATGGCTTTATGCCTGGGTCTTGCCTCCCGGCGGTTTTATCAGCGCCCTGGCTTTGTTAACCTTATATCTATTCTTGCGCCGGGGCCGGGGACGGCAGGTCCTGCTCTTGCTAACTTTATTTTTGTATCTGTTGTCCAGTCAGCTGGTGAGCAACCTGCTGATAAAACCGCTGGAAAATAAATACCCTCAGCCGCCCCGGGCCGAGGGTGATGTAGTGGTCTTTTTAGGGGGAGGGTCTTTCGGTAATGTACCGGATTTTGACGGAACAGGGCAGTTAGGTCCTAATGCGGCTAATAGGCTGTTGACTGCGGCCCGTCTGCAAAAACATCTGCAGGTACCGCTTTTGCTATCCGCCGGGCAGGTGTTTGCCGATGCGGGGACCGAGGCCGTTATTGCTAAACGGGCGCTGGTCAGTCTTGGTCTGCCTGATAAGCAGCTCATCGTGGAGGACCGGAGCCGTAATACTGCTGAAAATGCGGTTAATACGGCTAAATATTGCGCGGATTTTGGCTGGAAGCGGCCTATCCTGGTGACCAGCGCGTTTCATATGCCCCGGGCCATGCTGTTTTTTGAGCGGGCCGGTTTAAAACCTCAGGCTTACCCCTGTGACTATAGTACCAATGGCATCGACCATCTGAATATCTTTTCCTGGGCACCCAGGATAGACTGTTTGTTTAACTCCTGTCTGGCGCTGAAGGAATATGTAGGTATCCTGGCATTGAAAGCGGGAGCTCAATAGGTTCATAACCTGGTTAAGCATTCTATCGCTTGGCATAAACTCAAACTGAAAGTAAGCGCTCAGCAGGTTACCGTCAGCGGCATCTGCCGGTCAGCGCCGTCGGCCATCAAGGGTGAGGCTGCCGCAAAGGCAGGTGCTTATGGCAAACAATACCGGGAAATAAAAAGCAGCAGGTGTATCAGCCGTATGTTGACGGCAGGTACACCTGCTTTTTAAACTTCTTTTTAGCAATTCTACTTTTGGACTTTTACTGCTTCAGGCCAAATCTTAGCCTTAAGAGAGCTCATTTCTTTAAAATCTCAGCCAGGTCCTGCTCCGGAGTGGTGATAGGAGCGATGTTATAGTTATCGACCAGGACCTTCAGGACGTTAGGCGAAACGAAGGCCGGCAGGGTCGGACCCAGCTTGATGTTCTTGATGCCCAGGTGGAGCAGGGTTAAGAGGATGCAGACGGCCTTTTGTTCGTACCAGGACAGGACCATGGATAAAGGCAGGTCGTTTACGCCGCAATTAAAGGCTTTGGCTAAAGCTACCGCTACCTGAATGGCGCTGTAAGCATCGTTGCACTGGCCCATATCGATGATGCGGGGCAGTCCGGCTACGGTGCCCAGGTCCAAGTCGTTGAAGCGGTATTTGCCGCAGGCTAAGGTCAGGACGATAGAATCCTTGGGGGTCTGTTTAACGAACTCGGTGTAGTAATTACGGCCGGGCTTAGCACCGTCGCAGCCGCCTACCAGGAAGAAGTGGCTGATCTTGCCGGCCTTGACTGCTTCTACGATAGCGGGAGCAGCGGCCAGTACGGCATTGTGGCCGAAACCGGTGGTAACCTGATGGCCGCCGTTGATACCGGTAAGAGCCTTATCTTCCGGATAGCCGCCCAGTTCCAAGGCTTTCTCAATAACCGGGGTGAAGTCCTTAGCTGCACCGATGTGGACGATTTCCGGATAGGAAACGACCTCGGTGGTGAAGACGCGGTCTTTGTAAGAAGCTTTAGGCGGCATCAGGCAGTTGGTGGTGAAGAGAATCGGTGCCGGTACGGCGTCGAATTCCTTCTGCTGATTCTGCCAAGCGGTGCCGAAGTTGCCTTTTAAGTGTTTATATTTCTTCAGCTCGGGATAAGCATGGGCCGGCAGCATCTCGCCGTGGGTGTAGATGTTGATGCCTTTATCTTTAGTCTGTTCTAAAAGCAGCTGTAAGTCTTTCAAATCGTGACCGGTGATGATGATGAAAGGTCCTTTTTCAATGGTCAGAGGAACGGTGGTAGGAGCCGGAGCACCGTAGGTCTCAGTGTTGGCCTTATCCAGCAGGGCCATGCAGTTTAAGTTGACTTCGCCGGTCTTTAAGACCAGAGGCAGCAGTTTATCGCCGCTGTTTTCGTAGCCGATGGCGTCCAAGCCCTCATAGAAGAAGTCAGCCACCTTACGGTCGGTGTAGCCCAGGACCAGGGCGTGATAAGCGTAAGCGGCCATGCCCCGCAGACCAAATAAGATTAAAGACTTTAAGGAACGGATATCTTCGTTGCCGGTCCAAACGGTGGTTAAATCAAAATCGGCCGGGGTTTCGCCGGGAAGAGTCTGAGCAGCGGCATGAATCTCGTCGATTACTTCCTGGACGGTACGGCTGTTAAAGTTAACGTTGGTAATGGTGGTGAATAAACCGGATAAGATGACCTTATCCGTGGCGGGAGAAGCTTTCTGGCCGGCAGCCAGCAGCTTGTGAGACAGGGCGATAAGAGCGCCGGTCAGCTTATCCTGCAGCTTAGCAGTATCAGCGGGTTTGCCGCAAACGCCGGCTCTGCCGGTGCAGCCTTTACACATAGCGGTTTGTTCACATTGGAAGCAAAACATTTCGTTCATAATAATTTCTCCTTTTTTTTACTTAATGTAGGTTTGTTAATGGCCTAAGCTTATTAATCGTCTAAAATCTTGCCGTCGGTGGAAATCGTTACAACCTGCCAGGGAATCATCTTACCGCTGTTTTGCAGGGCCGTCTTGACGGCATTTTCGATGCCGCCGCAGCAGGGCACTTCCATCCGGACGACGGTGAGGCTCTTTACATCATTGTTCTTGATGATTTCCGTCAGCTTATCGGCATAATTTACGGCGTCCAGCTTCGGGCAGCCGATGAGGGTGATATGGTTCTTGATGAACCTGTCGTGGAAATCAGCTCTGGCGAAAGCCGTGCAGTCAGCCGCTACTAGCAGCCGGGCACCGTTAAAATAGGGGGCGTTGACCGGCACCAGCTTAATCTGTACCGGCCATTGAGAGAGCTGAGAAGAAGCCGCTTGAGCCGGAGCAACTTCGGTCTGTCCTGGCACGGGAGCAGCGGGGGCTGCGGTCCGGTTAAGGACCTGGCTGCGGCTGCCGGGGCATCCGCCGACCGGGCGTTGGAAGGTTCTTAAGCGGCTGCCGGGGCAACCGCCGGCCGGAGCGTCCCCCAAGAGACCTTTTTCGGCTTTACTTTTCAGCACGGCCGCCTGGTCGTACTCAGCGGCTTCCCGCTCTACAAAGGTAATAGCGCCGGTGGGGCAGTTGGGCAGGCAATCGCCCAGGCCGTCACAATAATCATCACGCATTAACTTAGCCTTGCCGTCAACCATGGCGATAGCGCCCTCGTGGCAGGCTTTGGCGCAGGCGCCGCAGCCGTTGCACTTAGCTTCATCTATCTCGATAATTCTACGTTTCATCTTCATTCCTCCCAGATAATCAATTTTTAAATCATTGTTTCTAAAATCATCGTTGCTAAAAGCTTAATTTAAAATCAGTATTTCTTGAATCAGCCTTGTTTAATTCACTAGTAACCAAGTATTATTTTTGGTGGTAACGTGTTTTTAACTTTTCTTTCTGACGTTAGTATATTATAATTAAAAAGAAAAAGCGGTTGTTTTTACAACAGAAAGGAACGCTATGGAAAAAAAATTAGTTGTTTTGGAAAAGTCCCCTTTATTTAAGGGGATTACCGCAGGCGATACTACAGCTATCCTGGGTTGTTTAGGCGGGGTAAGAAAAAAATATCAAAAGGGAGAATATATCTATAACTACGGGGATAAGATTGATTCGGTAGGTCTGGTCCTGACCGGCGGGGTTGATTTGATTGAGGATGATTATTGGGGCAACCAGAATATCATTGCAATGGTGGAACCGGGGGAAACTTTTGGCGAGGCTTACGCCTGCGTGGACAAGGAAGTCATGGGGGTTACGGTGCAGGCCTCGGCTAAAGATACAGAGATTCTGTTCCTGAATATTAAACGGATGTTGACTACCTGCTCTTCGGCCTGCGTCTTTCATGCCAAGCTGCTGCATAATCTGGTGGGGCTGATTGCGGCCAAAAATTTACAGATGCATGCTAAATTATCTTATTTAGTTCAGCGCAGCACCCGCAAGAAGCTTTTGGCTTATCTGCACGGGGTTTCTAAAAAGGCCGGCGCGTTAAGCTTTACCATTCCTTTTAACCGGCAGCAGCTGGCGGATTATTTATCGGTGGACCGCAGTGCTTTGTCCAGCGAGCTGGCGAAGATGCAGAGCGAAGGTTTGCTGCAGTTTGAGAAAAATAACTTTAGCTTGTCGGAGGTGGCAGACGTAAATCATGACTGAGAATAGAAGCGACTGGGAGCAAGAGCAAGAGCAAGAGCAAGAGCAAGAGCAAGAGCAAGAGCAAGAGCAAGAGCAAGAGCAAGAGCAAGAGCAAGAGCAAGAGCAAGAGCAAGAGCAAGACCTGGTGGACCGGGGCATTGCTCCGGAAACCATGGCGGCGGTAAGAAAATTTGTCACGGAACGTAACTGGGATCAGTTTCATAATCCTAAGGATATGGCCATTTCTCTAAACCTGGAGGCGGCGGAGCTGCTGGAGGTGTTTCAATGGTCGGGCACGGACCTGGAGGTTAAGGGCAAACGGCCCCAGATGGCGGAAGAACTGGCTGATGTGTTGATGTACTGCATCATGTTGAGCCAGGTTCTGGGACTGGATGCGGATACGATAATCCGGGCCAAGCTGGTTAAAAACCGGCAAAAATATCCGGTGGAGAAAGCGTACGGCAGCGCAAAGAAATATACGGAGCTCTAACCATTGAAGATGTCCAGGGCCTGTAGTATAATAACAAAGTATGTAGATAAGCTGGTCTAAGCGGCTTATCTAAGGTTCCGCGTCCACGGGCCTCAGGACCGTGGAGGGGCGAAGGACCGGAGCAGTGGTAAACGAAAGGTGGAGACCTTATGGTTAAAGAGCCGGTGAGACCTGAAAAGGATGGCAGCGAGCCGCAGCATGTGCGGCGGGTGCGTTATAAAGGCCGTTATCCCAAGCATTTTCAGGAGAAATATAAGGAGTTAAATCCGGATAAGTACGGGGACACGGTGCAGCATGTAATCAGTAAGGGCAGCACGCCGGCGGGAACTCATATCCCCATCATGGTGAAGGAGATTCTGGATTTCTTGCAGATTAAGCCCGGGCAGAAGGGGCTGGACGCCACCTTAGGTTATGGCGGACATACCAGGGCTATGCTGGAGCAGTTGCAGCATCAGGGGCATTTGTATGCTACCGACGTGGACCCGATTGAATCCGCAAAGACGAAGGAGCGTTTAGCCAAGCTAGGTTATGACGAAAACATCCTGACGATCCGCAAGATGAACTTTGCCGGGATTGATAAGCTGGCGGCGGAGTTTGGACCCTTTGACTTCATTCTGGCTGATTTAGGAGTATCCTCCATGCAGCTGGATAATCCGGCTAGGGGCTTTTCTTATAAGAATGAGGGTCCCTTAGATTTGCGGATGAATCCGGAGCGGGGTGTCTCGGCGGCCAACCGGCTGAAAAATATCTCCCTGGACGAGCTGGAAGGGATGCTGATGGAGAATTCGGACGAACCTTATGCGGAAGCTATTGCCAAAACCATCTTGGGCGATTTAAAGCGGGGCGTTCCCATTGAGACGACTACCGCCCTGCATCAGGAAATTGAGCAGGCGTTAAGCTTTATTAAGCCTAAGGAGCGGGTGGAAGAGGTGAAAAAAGCCAGCGCCCGGGTCTTTCAGGCCTTGCGGATTGACGTGAACAGCGAGTTTGAAGCTTTATATGCCTTTTTAGCCAAACTGCCGGCGGCGGTGGCTCCCGGCGGACGTATCGCGGTTCTGACCTTTCACTCCGGGGAGGACCGGCTGGTAAAAAAGGCTTTTAAGCAGTATCTGAAGGATGGTGTTTTTTCTGCCATCGCTGATAACGTAATCCGCCCTTCGGCGGAAGAATGTGTACGCAACCGGCGGGCTCGTCCTACGAAGCTGCGCTGGGCCGTAAAGGCGTAACGTCAGAGCCTGGCTGGCAGTTGATTAAACTGGGCTCTGAAGGTACTTAAGTCTTAGGTAAAATTTCAGGAAGGAAGTTACTATGTTTAGTAATTATTTAGTTAAAAAGTTTAAGTTTGAGCAATCCGGGCGGGGGAGGTCAGAAGCTGGTTCCTCTTTGTTGCGGGCTGCGGGCCGGGGGATGCTGGTACTGCTTCTGGTAATAACTACAGCTGTATTTACCGCCTGCGGCTCAGAGGCAAATCAGAATCAAGGCAGGGCCTCGGCCAAGAATCGGAGCAGTCAGAGCACACAACAGGTGAAACGTCCGGCGAAGAAGACTAAGGCCCTGAAACCGCCGACGGCTAAAACGGCCGACCAGGCACCGGCCAGCGCGGCTACCTTAGCGGAGGTGCCGGAGTTCGCAGACCAGCCCTTTGTGACTTTGAATGATAATGTGCCGGTGTTTAAACCGGAGGAATTAACCACTGAGGCTTCCGAAAGCTTCAGCGACCTGGATGGACTGGGACGTTGCGGCGTAGCAACGGCGCTGGTCGGCCGGGAGACGATGCCAACGGAGAAAAGAGGCATAATCGGTATGGTCAAGCCCAGCGGCTGGCACTTGACGAAATATGAGTTTATCGCCGGGAAGTATCTGTATAACCGCTGCCATTTGATAGCCTACGAGTTAACCGGGCAAAATGCCAACCCTAAGAACCTTATTACCGGGACCCGCTATTTAAATATCCAGGGGATGCTGCCCTTTGAAAACAAAATCACCAGCTACGTAAAATATTACGGCAATCATGTCCGTTACCGGGTAACACCGGTATTTAAGGGCGAAGAACTGGTAGCCAGGGGGGTACAGATGGAAGCCTGGTCCGTGGAGGATAACGGCGCAGGTATCCATTTTAATATTTTTGCTTACAATGTACAGCCGGGTGTGGGACTTAATTATGCTGATGGTTCCAGTTGGGCTTTATAGCATTTAGGTCCGAAAATAGAAGTTTTAAGAAGTAAACGCTGGAGAATTAAAGGATAGAAATAATAAAGGCTTTCTGAACCCTTAGCTTAAACTAATAGCTTAAACTAAAGGGGATTCAGAAAGCCTTTGTGGTATGTGCTAATTGTCAAAAAGTTTTTTTAGAGAGCGATAAATGCTGCGCAAGCAGGACAAGAGCCAAATACCGGCCGTCAAAAAGATAAAACCATAGAGGAAAAGCCGGTAGTTGTCAGGAAATAAATAATAACTGCTGATCAGGACCAGGACCACGGCGGTGATAATCAGGGTCAACCGTTTCTCCCAGCCTAAGGGATTTTCTTTGCGCCGTTCTAAGAGGAGGAACAGAGGCCGGGTGAGTTTTACCTGAATCTCATACAGCAAAAGAAAACTGCACAGGACGGAGCCGGAAATGATCATGATCCGGGTGAAGAGGGCCATGCTTTCCATGGAGCGCAAAGCTTCCTGGTATAAAAGCTGGCCGTTGACCGGCAGCGTGCATAAGATAAAGATTAAAAGGGTTGTACTGGAGAGAGAAATGAGAAAGGCCAGCTTGTTTTGCATAAATAAGTCCCTTCAGCCCCAAACGGCATAAATTTTGGCTTCTTATAAAATAGGATAGCTTAATCTCTGATACGGCTTAATATCTAACAAAGCTTAATCTCTGATAAAGCTTTACCTCCCATAAATAATCTTAATAAAGTTCCTGGTAAATCTTTAAGATGCGGGTTTCATCGAAAGGTACCGGGTTATTCACCAGCAGGCGCTGCTGATTTTGGACCACGGAAGCGGCAAAGACCGGTAATTCTTCCTTTTTAACCCCGTACTCGTGCAAGGCTTTCTTAGGAATAAGGCAGTTCAAAAGCTTTTCCAGCTCCGGCAGGACCTGATCCTCCGGGCACTTTAACTCCCGGGCCAGGTAGGTGTTCATAACGGCCAGTTCTCCGTCCGTCTTAAGCTCCCGGTAATTTTTCATGACGCCGGTAAACATGGCGTAGTTAGCTTCGCCGTGGACCACATGGTAGCTGGCACCTAAAGGGTAACTTAAAGCATGGACGGCTGCACAGCCGGCGTTGCCAAAAGCGATGCCGGCATAGTTACTGGCCAGGAGGAATTCGCTTAAAAGCGGCAGCCGGGCTTCCGGTCCCTGAGCACGGATGGCCTGATAACCGCTTAAAATCATATGGATGGCTTTATAGCCGAACAGCCTGGTCATGGGATTGCCCTTGGGTGACAGACTGGACTCGATAGAATGAATCAGCGCGTCAATGGAGCTGGTAGCGAAGACCCTGAAGGGCAGGCTCTGTAAAAGCTCCGGGATTAAAACCGCTTTGTCGGCGTACATTTCCGGCACGGCCAGACCTTTTTTGGTGTGACGGCTTAAAAGGGCCAGGATAGCGATATTGGTTACTTCGCTGCCCGTACCGCAGGTGGTAGGTACCAGGATTAGTTCCTTATCCCGGCAGGGAGGAATCTTACCGTCGAACAAATCCAGGATAGGGGAAACGGTTTTTAAGGAGAATAATTTAGCCAGGTCCAGCACCGTCCCGCCGCCGATTCCGATAACCCTTTGATGCTGGCCGGTTTTGACCATATCCCGATAGATGGCCTCCGCCATCTCATCGGTGGGTTCGCCCTGACCGTAGTTTTCCTGGAAGATAACGTCGCAGCCCAGCTTAAGCGCCCCAAAGCAAGGCTCGTAAATATAACGGTTGGTAAGCACCAGGTCGCCCTGGCCTAATTGCAAATCCCGGGCAAATTCCCCGCAGGTTTCGTAATGGAAAATTTCTGGTTTTAACTGTAATAACTTCATGTGGGTCAGACTCCTTTGTATTTTTGGTATAGGCCTCAGAGGGCCAAAACAGGGACCCGGCTTCAGCCACCTGTTTTTAACTATCTACTATTATATTATATAACCGCCGCTAAATTTGTGCAATGGCAGGTCTTGCCAAGGAGGCGTTTTACGGTTAAGATTAAAGGGTACAGTCATACCGGTAAATAAAGTTTTTCTTTTACCGTTTTGATTGGGGCCGGTCTCTAATGCGATTAGTGATGTTGGAGTTCTAAGTTACCAGTAAAGGATGAAATAATTATGCTGCATATAGGTTGTCACCTTTCTTCGTCCCAGGGCTATTATGCCATGGGACAGACCGCCCTGGAACTGGGGGCGGATACGTTTCAATTTTTTACCCGCAATCCCCGGGGCGGCAAGGCGAAGGATCTGGACCCGGCGGATGCGGAGCGTTTGATGGAGCTGGGGCGGGAGCATAAATTTGCCAAGATTATCGCCCACGCTCCCTATACGCTGAATCCCTGTTCTCAGACTCCTAAGACCAGGGACTTTGCGGCCCTGGTGATGGCCGATGATTTGCGGCGGCTGGAATATACGCCAGGCCAATATTATAATTTTCACCCGGGCAGCCATACGGGGCAGGGGGTGGAGGCTGGTACCGCTTTGATCTGCGCTCTTTTGAATCAGCTTTTGAAAAAGGAGCAGACCACCACGGTCTTACTGGAGACCATGGCCGGTAAGGGCAGTGAGATTGGCGGAAGTTTTGAGGAACTAAAGGCCATTTGGGACGGGGTCGTTTTAAAAGACAAGCTGGGCATCTGCCTGGATACCTGTCACGTTTCTGATGCCGGCTACGATATAATCCATAACCTGGACGGAGTGCTGGAAGAATTTGACCGGATAATCGGTTTAGATAAGCTGAAGGCCGTTCACCTTAATGACAGCCTGAATCCGCCCGGGTCCCATAAAGACCGTCATGCCTGCCTGGGGCAGGGCTGTATCGGACTGGAGGCCTTAGGAAAGGTCGTGCGGCACCCGGCCCTGCGGGAGCTGCCCTTTGTGCTGGAGACACCCAACGAACTGCCGGGCTATCAAAAAGAGATTGACTTAATGCGTAAATTAGCGCAAAAATAGGATGCTTGGAGGAAGCGCTAGGCTGAAAACTATTTTTGCGGGTAGTAATTAAACAGTTAAAAGAAGAGAAGGCTTATAGAAGATAGGCCTTCAGGGAGGTTAACCGATGTTTCAGGATATTGCACCTCAAGTATTTCATAATGAATTTCATCCTTGTGATCCGGTGGCGGAAGATTATCTAATCTTTTATCAGAAGCATAAGGTCTTGCTCCATACGGATCAGGACCGTCTGACCCTGCCCCAGTACGGGCAGGTAAGCTCCGAACTGCCGGCAGAGGCGGTTCAGGATTTGACCTATTTATTTACGGTAGGTACCCGGGCGTTTTTTCTGGCGGGAGAAAAGATGCAGGCGCTGGTCCAGGCGCACAACCTGCTGCCGGGACTGGACTACCAGGACCTGAGCGTGCTGCGCCATGGCGTGCCTAACTGGTTGGCCTTTGGTGCGGCTACGGGCGGGCATCTGGGTAAATGGTACCATACCCATAAATATTGCGGCTGCTGCCGTGCGCCGCTGCGTCCCTCTACCAAGGAGAGAGCCCTGGTCTGTCCGGAGTGCGGTCTGATTGAGTATCCCCGCATTAATCCGGTGGTAATCATCGGCGTTACTAAGGGCGGGGAGCTGCTTTTGACCCAGTATGCCCATGCCGGCTACAAACGCCATGCCCTGGTAGCCGGGTTCGTGGAGTTTGGGGAGACCCTGGAAGAAGCGGTGCGCCGGGAGGTCAGGGAAGAGGTGGGGCTGGAGGTCAAAAACTTCCATTATTATAAGAGTCAGCCCTGGGCCTTTTCAGAATCCATCCTAGCCGGGTTCTTTGTCGAGGTGGAGGGTAAGGCTAAGGTACAGCTTAATGCGGATGGCAGCGACGAACTGGCCACGGCGGTCTGGTTTCAGCGCGGCGACCTGCCTCAGGATGATGTTACCGTCAGCCTGACCTGGGATATGATTGAAGCTTTCCGCCGGGGCGAGGTTTAGTTCGGCCTTAGGATTGGAGCAAAAATCTTAATCCGCCAAGTCCGTTCTTAGGACCAGAGCAAAAATTTTAATCTGCCAAGTCCGGCCTTTAATTTACTGAGGAAGAAATGTTATGAATTTTTTAGAAGATTTGAATGCCAGCCAGCGGGAGGCGGTGACCACTACCGAAGGGTATGTGCGGGTCATCGCCGGTGCCGGCAGCGGCAAGACCAGGGCGCTGGCTTATCGCTTTGCGTACCTGGTGAACGTGCTGGGGGTCCTGCCGTCTAATATCCTCTGCGTAACCTTTACCAACAAGGCGGCCCAGGAGATGCGGCAGCGCATCTTAAAACTGACCGGGGATAACGCCACCGGTCATATCAGTACCTTTCATGGGTTCTGTGTCACGGTGCTGCAGGAAGAGGCTCATGCGGTTCAGTACCCGGATAAGTTCCTGGTGCTGGACAATTCAGATATTGACGCCATGCTGGCTCTCATCTACGAGGAGCGGGGACTGACCCTGCGGCATAAGACTTTTGCCGAGGCCCGGGACATGATTGAGCTGCAGAAGCTTTTCAAGCACCCTCATTATTATGAGGACATGATTGCCATGCCCCTGGAGAACCTGCGGCAGAAATACGAACAGGCTCAGACCGTGGATGAGATTATCTTTTACGGTTATCTGTACCAGGAAAAGAAATGTTTCGGCCTGGATTATAACGATTTAATTAAGTTTACCTTGTATATTTTTGCCGCCAATGCAGAGATTAAGCTTAAGTGGCAGAAAAGGCTGGAATACATCATGATTGATGAGTTCCAGGATATCGATAAGCTGCAGTATCAGCTGATGGAGGCTTTGTGCGGCTACCACCGGAACCTGTTTATCGTGGGAGACCCGGACCAGACCATCTATACCTGGCGGGGGGCCAACGTGCGCTATCTGCTGGAGTTTGACCAGCAGTTTCCGGAAGTCAGGACCATCTTGATGCTGCAAAACTACCGGTCTACCCCGGAAATTCTGGCGGTGGCCAACAGCCTGATCAGTAAAAATAAGAACCGGATGCCCAAGGATTTGGAGGCGGTACGGCCTTCCTGGGAAAAGCCGGTCTATTATCATGCTGCTAACGGGCAGGAGGAGGCCTGGCAGATTTCCCGCCAGATAAAAAAACTCCGGCAGGAGGGTGCCTCCCTGGGGGAGATGGCGGTCCTGTACCGGAGTCATTTTGTCAGCCGGGGCCTGGAAGAAGTGTTCCAGAAGGAAAAGCTGCCCTACGTGTTATATAGCGGGGTGCAGTTTTATAACCGGGCGGAGATTAAGGATGCTTTGTCCTACCTGCGTCTGGTGGCCTACCGGGATGATTTATCCCTGGCCCGGGTGGTAAACCGCCCCCGGCGGAATATCGGGGAGCAGCGGCTGAAGCTTTTGCGCCAGTACGCCCGGGAGGAGAATTGTTCCTTATATACGGCGCTGACCCGTCTGGCGGATACGGAGAGCTTTGCCCGCACCGGGGCTAAAAGCTTTTTGCAGCTGCTGGAGCGGTACCGGGAGAATTATAGCGCTCTGCCGGTATCGGAGCTGCTAACCAGGCTGCTGGATGAAAGCGGCTATGAGAAAAACCTGCGGACCGAGGGCAGCAGCGAGCGGCTGGACAATCTGGCGGAACTGAAACAGTCCATCTACGAATACGAAACTACTTGCGGGGAAGAGGCGGTGCTGGAGCATTACCTGACCCATGTGGCTTTATTTACCAACACGGATACGGCTGCCTCTTTAAACAAGGTCAAGCTGATGACGGTGCATGCGGCCAAGGGTTTAGAGTTTCCTTATGTTTTTCTCTGCTCCTTGTCGGAAGGCGTGTTCCCGGCCAAGAAGACTGCGGACCGGGAAGCCATGGAGGAAGAAAGGCGCCTGGCTTTTGTGGCGCTGACCCGGGCCCAGCGGGGGCTCTACCTTTCGGAGAGCGAGGGTAAGACCTTAAGCGGGGTCTTTCGTTTTCCCTCCCGGTTTATCCTGGATATCGACAAGCTTTTATTGAACTATGTGAATCCTCCTCCGGAGGATTTGATCAAGGCGGCCAGACGGCAGATGGAAAACGAAGATGAAGTTTTGCGGCCGGCCGCCGCGCTGGAGTTTAAAACCGGTGACCAGGTGCTGCACCAGGTGCTGGGGCCGGGAACTATCTTAAGCGTGGATGAACGTAAGAAAGCCTATGAGATTAAGTTTGAGATGCTGCCTACCAGCCGGATCATCAGCTTCCGGGTGAAGCTGGAGCGGAGATAAGTAGCAGTAAAAAAGACCTGTTTAACAGTATTAGGTTACTGTTAGCAGGTCCTTTTTACTGCTAAGTTTACTAGAGGTTGCGCTAAGCTCAGGCGGTCTTTTTGTCTGTTTTCGGCACCGCGTCCGGGGCAGAAGCCTGCGTAGAAGCTGCACCTTGATAGGGTACGACGGCGGTACCGTCTTCCTTCACGGTGACGGTGCGGGTCAATTCGTCCATCCAGGCGCCGGCAGCATGGTTAAAGGTCTTGATGACAATCTTATCCGGATACAGGTACAGGGAGTTAGTCCAGATGGTATCTCCGTCCAGGGTGGGGTTATGCACGTCCAGGATGTGCTGATGATAATAGTTGATGGGATTAGCGAAGCTGGGGTTGGTGGCCTTCGTATGGGTGTGGCCGGAAACCCAGAGGACAACCTGCGGATGAGCCAGCAGGACTTTTTCAAGCTCTGCTGCCGGCTGTGCTATGGAGTTAGGCGTGTTAACGCTCTTATTGTAGTTGGACAGGGTGCCCTCCAGGGGACCGTGGAAGAAAATCAGGGCCGGCTGCCGGGGGTGAGCTTTCAAGGTAGCGTCCAGCCAGTGCAGCTGCTGTTCCGAGATCTCGGTAGAATATTTACCGCTGGCCGGTTCCGGGGATAAGAAAATCAAAAGGTAGCGGCCCAGTTCCTTCGTGTAATAGATATGGGGCAGCTTAAAGGCTTCCTGGAACCGTTTAATTTTTTCCTCCCGGCCGGCCAGGTCCGTGCGGACCAGTTTGCCCTTAGCCATTTGGTCTTCATAGATGAACTCGTGATTACCGGCGATGATGGCCTGGGGCTTGGTAATTTTAGCGGTAAACTCCCGGGCCCAGGCGTAGTTTTCTTCACTGCCGGTCAGCTGCACCAGGTCCCCGGTGAAGACTACTAGGTCCACGTCGTCCCAGGCGCTGACCGTGGCGGCGGTTTTTAGTTTATTATTAATGCGCTGCTGCCGTTTCTCCGGTTTGTTCTCCAGGGTCTTACTGGGGTAGTGAGCGTCGCTGAGCACCACCAGGCGCTGATAGCTGCGACTGGCTTCCGGGGAGCCGGAGGTGGTACTGGCGGATGGCTTAGGCTCTTGGCCCGGGGCGGCGGAAGAAGAGTTACCCAGGCCGCAGCCGGTGCACAGAGCCAGACAGGTGGTAAAAAGCCAGAGATAAGTTAAGAGAGATTTTTTCATGACAGGATCTTCCTTTCATCGTGCTGTACTAGCTTAAATTATTATAACCTATGTGCGCAGTTAATGGCATAAGAATCCGCAAGAAATTAGGGCAAGTGACCTTTGTGGCCGCCACCGACGGCAATCACAGCCCGAGCTTCTTCGTATCCAGTTTGTATCATATGGGTACATTGTGCAGATTAATAAACTATATACACAAAAAGGGTATCTTACCTGCCGAGCCTTATTAATGCAGAAAACTGTTAAGGACGGCGTGGTGAGACTGGAACTGGTAGAGGGGCGTACCGGCACGGTAGAGGTACAGGGTAATCAAACAACTAGAGCGGACTATATTCGTGACCGGCTCCATCTGACTGAGGGCAAGGTAGCCAATATCGCACAAATAGATAGAGATATGCAGCGGTTTTTGCTTGTCGAGTTGCCATAAGTCATTAATCAAGGCGTCCAGGCGGCAGGCGAAAAAAATAAAACTACCACGGCTGTAATAGTCGTGGTAGTTTTGTTGTCAGGCTGCTTTTTTAGCACTATCTGCTTCGGCAGAAGCTCCTTCGTACGGCACGACGGCGGTCCCGTCAGCCTTGAAGTTAACCGTCCGGGTAAGATTTTCCATCCATTGTCCGGTAGTATGATTAAAGGTCTTGATGACAATCTTGTTCGGGTACAGGTAAAGAGAGTTGGTCCAAATGGTACTTCCATCAAGGGAGGGATTATGAATGTCTAGGATTTTGTGGTGATAATAGTTGACGAGATTGGCAAAACTGGGATTGTTGGCCGGAGTATGAATGTGGCCGGAAATCCAGAGTGCGATTTGAGGATTAGCCAGGAGTACTTTTTCTAGTTTCTTAACCGGCTGAGCTATTTCATAGGGCATATTGATGCTCTCGTTGTATTTAAACAAAGTGTCTTTCAGAGGAGCATGAAAGAAAATCAAGGTGGGCTGTTCGGGATGATCCTTAAGAGTAGTCTTTAGCCAGTTAAGCTGTTGGTCTGAAATCTCTGTAGAGAATTTGCCGCTGCCAGGCTCACAGGATAAGAAAATCAGCAGGTAACGGCCCATCTCCTTCGTATAATAAAGGTTAGGCAGTTGAAAGGCCTCCTGGAAACGTTTGATGTTTTTCTCCCGTTCCGCCACGTTAACACGGACCTTTTTTCCGTTTACCAAATTATAGATTACTTCATGATTGCCGGCGATAATGGTTTTCGGTTTATTAACTTTATTGAAAAGTCCTTTGGCCTGTTCCAAAGTTTTAGTATCGCCGACCATCTCGACGATATCACCGGTGAAAACTACCAGGTCCACATCTTTCCAGGAACTGATCGTAGCTGCGGTTTTAAGTTTGTTGTCAATCCGGGACTGGCGCTTTTCAGGTTCACTGACAGGGGTTTTGGAAGGGTAGTGTGCATCACTGATCACTACCAGGCGCTGATAGCTTCTGGCAGGCGCTGTGGCCGAGATGGATGAGGCAGCAGCTGCTTTAGCCGTGTCTGGGGCTTTAGCAGCACAGCAGCCGGACACTAAAATCAGGCTGGTGGTAAGTAGAAATAGATAGGTAAAGAAATTTTTCTTCATGAACGGAGCACTTCCTTTCAACGCTACCAAGATTAAGCTGATTAAAGAAGCAAGATTACTATATGCTCTGGTTAACACATAATTCTTGCCTCTTGTTTAGATACTTAAATTTAACCTCTAAATCATTTAAAAGTCAAGTTTAATTGGTGATAGACGTAATGTTTCTTAATTGTTAAGGGTAAATGTAAACTGTTAATGGATATGCCTAAAATTTCTAAAAAATCAATCAAGTGACATTTTTTGGCAGTAACGTGATATACCTTTCCTTTCTTTATCTATATAATCAAAGTCAAGAAAATCCCAATAATAAAGGAGTGGAAAGGTATGGAATTTATCAAAGCGTTGAACTCGATTTTCTGGGGCTGGTTGGTGGCAGGTGTACTTTTAGCCTGCGGGTTATTCTTTACTTTTAAACTTAAGGCACCGCAGCTGCGTTACTTTACCAAGCTGCTGTCCAATTTAAAAGGTGCTAATTCCGGCGAAGGCGGTGTGTCCGGGTTCGGAGCCCTGTGTGCCGCCGTAGGCAGCGAGGTCGGAACCGGCAGCCTGGTAGGCGTGGCTACGGCCCTGGCCTCCGGTGGCCCGGGCGCCATCTTCTGGATGTGGGTTACCGCCGTACTGGGTATGCCTATCATGTTTAGCGAGGCGGTTTTGGGACAGCTTTTCAGGGTTAAAAATGCTGACGGAACTTATCGCGGCGGTCCGGCCTATTACATGGAGAAAGGCTTACATAATAAAGTGCTGGCGGCCTTGTTCTCTATTTCTCTGATCATCGGCATCGGTTGTATCTACGTTATGATTCAGAGCAATTCCATCGCCATGTCCATCACCGGGGTGGTAGACATCAGCCCGGTCTGGGCTGGTATTATCCTGACGATTGTGGTAGGGCTGGTTATCTTTGGCGGTATTAAGCGTTTGTCTGAGGTAGCTTCTTATATCGTGCCTTTTATGGCTTTAGGTTATCTTATCCTGGCGGTTATCGTGGTGATTACCCATATTGAATTCTTCTGGGATACGCTGGTGTTGATCTTTAAATCGGCTTTCGGGGTTAATCAGGTGGCCGGAGGTGTGGCGGGAGGTACGGTCAGCTACACGATTCAACAGGCTTTCCGTTACGGCGTGGCCCGGGGCCTCTTCAGTAATGATGCCGGCAACGGTACGACCCCCAGTATGCATGCTTCCGCTAATGTGAAGCATCCGGTTAATCAGGGTTTGTCCGGTATGTTAGGCGTGTTCACTACGACCATCGTGGTCTGCAGCTGCACCGCTTTTTGTATCCTTTTGTCCGGGGAACTGGGTCAAGGTTCCACCGGTATTCAATTAACCCAGGCGGCCTTTGCTTCTTCGTTTGGCGATTTTGGCAAATGGGTAGTATTCCTGGCCATGTTCCTGTTCGGTTATACCACCTTGCTGGCGGATATTTATTACGGCGAGGTCAATGCCATCTGGCTGTTCCCTAACGGCGGAGATAAATTAATTAAAGGTTATCGTCTCTTAAGCTGCGTGATTATCGTTCTGGGCAGCGTGCTTCCGGTATCTTCTTTGTGGGAGATGGCAGATTTTTGCAGTGCCTTTCTGGTGTTCTTCAACGTCATCGCTCTGGTGGGGTTGTCTAAATATGTGGTCTTTGCTCTTAAGGATTATCAGGAGAAACGTAAGACCGAGGCTCATCCCCGCTGGAATTATGAGGTGAATGTGATGGAACAATATAAAAAGGAGGCCGCTAAATGACTTTTAAAATGGTTTCGTTAAAACGCCCGGCTCAGGGTAGTGAGGTTAAAAAATTCGGCTATGCCAATGCCGCTAAGGTTCAGGCTTTCCACCGCAGTTTCCCTGAATATAAGGAAACGCCGCTGGCGGATTTAAAGAACTTAGCCGCCTATCTGGGAGTGGCCGGCCTGTATGTGAAGGACGAAAGCTACCGGTTCGGGCTGAACGCTTTTAAGGTACTGGGGGGCAGCTTTGCCATCGGCAGCTACATTGCTAAAAAACTGGGTATGTCTATTGAAAATTTGCCGTATGCGGTTATGACCAGCGGCGCTATCCGCCAGAAATTAGGACAGGTGACCTTTGTGACCGCCACCGACGGCAATCACGGCCGGGGTATCGCCTGGACCGCCAATCGTCTACAGCAGAAGAGCGTGGTCTATATGCCTAAGGGCAGCGCTCCGGAACGGTTAAAGAATATTCAGGCCCTGGGCTCGGAAGCCAGCATTACGGATTTGAGCTATGACGACGCAGTGCGTCTGGCCAAGACCAATGCTCAAAAGTTTGACTGGGCGGTAGTGCAGGATACGGACTGGGAAGGTTACACGGAGATTCCCACCTGGATTATGCAGGGTTATACCACCATGGCTTATGAGGCGGTGCAGCAGCTGCACGGGACTAAGCCGACCCATATCTTCCTGCAGGCAGGAGTAGGGGCGATGAGCGGAGCATTGACCGGGTTCTTTGCTGATTTATACGGCGACGGGGCGGATGCGCCCATCGTGACCATCGTGGAGCCGGAAGGAGCCGCCTGTATCTTTAAGACCGCTCAGGCAAACGACGGCCAGCTGCATTTCGTTGAAGGTGAGATGCATACCATCATGGCGGGCCTGGCCTGCGGCGAACCCTGCCGTACCGGCTGGGAGGTTTTGCGGGATCATGCGGACTATTTCGTGTCCGAGCCGGACAGCGCAGCGGCCACCGGTATGAGGGTGCTGGGCAATCCATTGACCGGGGACCCAAAGGTCGTATCCGGCGAAAGCGGAGCCGCGACCCTGGGCTTTGTGGCTGAGGTAATGCGGCGGCCGGAGCTTAAAGGGCTGCGGGACGAGCTTAAGTTAGACCAAAACAGCCGGGTGCTGTGCTTCTCCACCGAGGGCGATACGGATAAGGCTAATTACCGCAAGATCGTGTGGGACGGAGCCTGGGCCGGGTGCAAGTAAGTTATAAGCCGATTTAGGGGTTAATTAGTATTAAAGGTTAGATGTAAGAGGTGGCTGCTGGTTAATCTGGCAGCCACTTTTGCCATATACTTTTCCGCCTGTAAATGAAAAGAGCGTTTGGCCGGAGAGACTGTTAAGCTGGATAAGAAGGGACGTAGCATGGGAACAGGGAAACTTAGCGCTGCACTTTGGCCTGCCGCTCCTGAAAACAAGAAAGTCTGTTGTCGCACTTTGTCTTGCCGCTCCTATAAAAAAAGACCGTATCTTGGAGAAGATACGGCCAACAGAGAATTAGGAGAGGGTTCTTGTTTTATCATACCGGGAAGGACCCGGCAGAATAAATGATTTAAGCGTGGGTCTGTGGTAAACGCAGGCGGATCAGTTCGGCAAAGAACTCTGCGCCGGTGGCCAGAACATCATCATTGTAATCGAAGGTGGCGTTGTGCAGGGAGATGTTATCCGTGCTCTTGGCACATTTGCCGCTGCCTAAGAGTAAAAAGCAGCCGGGGATTTTCGAAGCGAAGATGCCGAAATCTTCCGAAGCGGTCCAAGGGTCGCAGCTACCGTTGACATTAGCGGCGCCGACCACGTTCTTGGCGGCCTTCACGGCGAAGCTGACGCATTTTTCCTGGTTGACGGCGGGCTGGAACTCATGGGTGTATTTGAAATCATAGCCGGCGTTATTCATCAGGCAGGTGTGTTCCACGATGCTACGCATCCTGGTCTCGATCAGGGCCTGCATCTCCGGCGTATAGCTCCGGGTGTCGCCTAAAATTTTAACGTTGGAAGGAATGGCGTTGTGAACTCCGTCCATGTACAGTTCCGTGCAGGAAACTACAGCCGTACCCAGCGGGTTAGCGTTGCGGGAGACGATGGTCTGAAGCGCCAGGATAATTTCCGAAGCGGTGACCAAGGGGTCGATGCTCATATGGGGGCTGGAGGCATGTGCGCCTCTACCTTTGATGTGGATAGTAAAATTATCTTCGCTGGAAGCGATGCCGCCTACCCGGGTGGCGATGGTGCCGGCGGGTAGGGCGGGCAGGTTATGCAGGCCATAAATTTCGTCCATAGGATAGTTTTCTAAAAGCCCGTCCTTCAGCATGGCGTTGGCGCCTTTGCCCGGTTCTTCCGCCGGCTGGAAAACAAAGCGGACGGTGCCGTTAAAATTCTTCCTTTCGGACAGGAGCTTAGCCGCTCCCAAAAGGGTGGTGGTGTGGCCGTCATGTCCGCAGCCGTGCATCTTGCCGGGATTTTGCGATACGTAGGGAGGCTGGCCCTGCTCCGGCAGGTTCAGCGCATCCATATCTGCCCTCAGGCCGATGACTTCTTTGCCGTCCCCGACAGTCAGGGTGCCTACTACGCCGGTACCGCCGATGCCGGTAGCTACCTGGATACCCATTTCTTGCAGCTTCTTAGCTACGAAGGCTGCCGTGTTTTTCTCCTCAAAGGCGGTTTCCGGATGCATATGCAGGTAATGCCGCCATTCTTTTAACTGTGCGATAAAGTTTTTGTCCGTCATGTTGTTTCCTCCTCGTTATGATATAATGTAGTAACTAAAAGTTTATCAGCTCTTAAATATTATTATATTGATTTTTACGGGAATTAATACCATGATAGAGGAGAAAAGTATAATAGGATTGAGGATACCTGTTGAGCAATACCAATTAAGGATATAAAAGGATATAAATTGAAAGGAAAACACTATGCAGATTGTCGACTTCAGGATTAACCCTGACCAGCACGAGGCCACTCAGCACGGCACGGCCGCTTTTCCCTTGGCCATTTACGAAACTGTGCTGAGTAAGAACGTGCTGGGGTTTATCAACTGGCATTGGCATGAAGAATTGCAGTTCTGTTATGTCACGAGGGGAGCGGTTTCCTTTCACGTGAACGAAAGGGAATATTTACTGTATCCCCGCAGCGGCATCTTTGTCAACAGTGGTTATCTGCATATGGCCAAGCCGGCCGGCGGGGCGGACAGCACCTATCTTTGCCTGGACGTGAGTCCCCGTTTGCTGGGCTCTTTCGCCGGCAGTATTTTTGAACGGCGCTATGTGGAACCTTATGTACGTAATCCGGCCTTAGCCGAACTGCTACTAAGTCCGGATGTGCCCTGGCAGGAGGAAGTGATGCGCTGTATGCCGCAAATCAATACCTTGTGCGAGCAGGGAGGTTTTGGCTTTGAATTTGACGTGGTGACCTTGCTAGGACGGATGTGGGTTACCTTGCTGCGCAATTATCAGGAACAGGACGAGAAAACTTTCGGCAGCCACCTGAAGAAGAACACAGTGGCCCAAGCCATCATCACTTATTTGCAGCAGCATTATACCGAACCGGTTACCCTGGAAAAGCTGGCCCGGGAGGTCAGCTTCAGCGGCAGTGAATGCTGCCGCTTGTTTAAGAAGGTTACCGGTGAGACTATCTTTTCTTATCTGCAAACCTATCGTCTGACCCAAAGTGTGGACCTGTTGTGCCACAGCGACCTGCCGGTAAGCCAGATTGCTTACGAGGCCGGATTTTGCAGTACCAGCTATTTTATTAAAACTTTTAAGGGCCGGTTCGGGATTACGCCTAAACAGTATTTAAAAAATCTGGCCCAGGAGGGTAAATAAAAAACCATGCGGGCGGCCAACGTTTCCCGAAAACAGGTACGGTTAGCAGACAGGCATGGTTTTATTCTTTTATGAAGGGCACAGGAGGGGTACAAGCCCCTAAAGAAGATGCTTTTATTGGATATACTTAGCTTCTAACTGGCCCAGGGTACCGTTAAACTGTACTTCTTCCATCCACAGGTTAACGAAGTTTAAAAAGTCCTGATCGCCTTTTTTCATCATGATGCCGAAATCGTTCTTGGTGAAGGGGGCATTGACCAGGGGAGCGGCCAGTTTAGCATTGTCGCGCACGTAGCGGCGGGCTTCCATGGTTTCCGTAATCATAACATCGGCTTTACCGGCGGCGACCAGGCCGGGAATTTCCGCATTTTGCGGATGCACGATTAAAGTAGCCTTAGGCAGGTTGGCCTTGGCAAATTTTTCGTTGGTGCCGCCGGGATTGACCATTACCCGTACGGCCGGTTTATTTAAATCAGCCAGGGTTTTGTATTTGCCGGCATCGGTCTTCCGGACCAGGATGGTTTTGCCGAAGACCAGGTAGCCTTTGGACAGGTTAACTACTTTTTCCCGGGCGAAAGTCCGGGTGATGCCGCACATGGCAATATCAAATTTGTCGTCCAGGGTGTCCTGGGTCAGCTTGGACCAGGTGGTGGGCACAAAACGGACCTTGACGTTCAGCGCCTGGGCTAACAAGGTAGCGGCTTCGGTATCAAAACCTTCGTAGCTGCCGGTGGTTTTGTCTAGGTAGGACATGGGCTTGTAGTCGCCGGTGGTGCCGACCAGAAGCTCGCCCCGCTGGGCGATTTCCTGCAGCTTGCCGTTATCGGCGGCCATGGCGGTCAGGCTGGTCAGGGTTAACATTAAAGCCAGACAGAATCCTAAAAGTTTTTTCATGTTGTACAACACTCCATTCCAATAAAATACTGTTTACACAGTTTAGAATTATTATACCGCGAAAAAACTAAAAAATAAAGGGGGAAAGCTTACGATGCAGACTTATAACATCATCATCGATGGCAATAAAAAAGAAACCACCCGGCATGGTGGTTACGAGTTCCCCCTGGCGCTGTACCATACCAGGATCTGCAAGAATATCCTGGGTTTCATCGACTGGCACTGGCATGAGGAACTGCAGCTCAGCGTGGTGATACAGGGGCAGGTGGAGTTTCAGGTCAATGAAGATATTATGGTTTTAAAAACCGGGGAAGGGCTGTTCGTGAACAAAGGACAGCTGCACCGGTCCAGTAATTATCAGCACAGCGACAGTACCTATATCTGCGTGGATTTTCAGGCTAACCTGGTGTCCGGTTTCGAGGGCAGCGTCCTGAGCCGGAAATATGTCCAGCCCTACCTGGAAAATGCGGCTTTGCCCTATCTGGTCCTGAAAAACACAGAACCCTGGCAAAATACTATTTTAGAGCAAATTAAAACCTTAGGCGGCCTTTTTGAAGCTAAGGCTCCTTATTATGAGTGGGAAATGACCCTGCTTCTTGAGCAGATCTGGCTGGCGCTGGTAAAAAACAACTTTGCGGCCCAGGCCCTGCCGGCGGAAGCGGCGGCTAAGACTACCTGCAAGCAGATCATCGGCTATATCCGGCAGCATTATATGGAGAAGGTGAACCTGACGGATCTAGCTCAACTGGTCAATATGTCCGAGGGGGCCTGCTGCCGGGAATTTAAGCGGGCCATGAAATGCACCATCTTTGAATATTTGATGAATTACCGGCTCAGTGAAAGCGCCCGGCTGCTTTTGACCACCGAGGATTCCATTACCGAGATCGCTTATCAGTGCGGTTTTAGCAGCGCCAGTTATTTTATCGGCCAGTTTAAAAAGAAAACGGATACCACTCCGCTCGCTTATCGTAAGGATAAGGTGGAACATAAGGAGGGTATCCTGTCAGCTATGGGTAAGCAATAAGAGTAAGGTTGGACTTGCTGCCATCGTTAGATTTTTTACTATCAGCGCAACCAAAACACTTCTAGTCTCTTATGAATTAAGTTTAAGATTAAAGCTTCTGCCGGTTAAGTTCCTGCAATTTTTCCTCTAAAATCCGCTTGGCCTGGGCCGGCGGATTTTTTTTGATAATCTGACTGACCAAATCATAGCCCAGGGGGCCGATATAATCCGCCGAGAAAGCCGCCGCGGCGTCCAGATGTTTCTGGCAGTTTTCCTCGTCCGGTTTTAAAAGGTGGATGGCCTGGGTCCGGAACAGGCTGACGCAGCTGGTTAAAAGCTCCAGGCTTTCCAGGAGGCGGTCCGCGATGAGGGGTTCAAAGGCGTTGAGCTCAAATTCGCCGTGAGCCGCCGCCAGGGTAATGGCTGTATCATTGGCGATGACCTGCATAGCGCACTGCATGGTCATCTCGGGGATAACCGGGTTGACCTTGCCGGCCATGATGGTGCTGCCCTGCTGCAGCTCGGCCAGGTGAATCTCACTAAGTCCGCCGTGGGGACCGGAGTTCATCAGGCGTAGATCGCCGGAGATTTTCAGCAGGTTTACCGCCAGGGCTTTTAAGAGCCCCGAAACTTCTACGAAAACATCATTGTTCTGGGTAATATCCATGGGATATTCTGCCGCCGCCAGCCCGATATCCGTCAGGCGGCGCAGCTCCTCGATGACTTGGAACCGGTATTTACGGGAGGCATTGTTGGCCACGCCTACCGCGGTACCGCCCAGGTTGACCTGCCGGAGGCGCTCCTCTACTTTGTAGAGCCTCCACCGGTCCCGGGCGATAGCCTGGGCATAGGCTCCGAATTCTTCGCCCAGGGTGATGGGCACAGCGTCCATCAGCTCGGTCCGGCCCAGTTTCTTAATCTTTTCATAGGCATTTTCCTTTTCCTGGAGCTCCGTCTGCAGGGCCGCGCACTGAGCGCTCAACTCCCGCAGGGACTCGATGGCGGCAATCCGCAGGGCGGTAGGGTAGACATCGTTGGTGGACTGGCCCCGGTTCACATCATCCAGCGGATGAATCAAGTCATACTCCCCCGGTTTTTTACCCAGGACTAAAAGGGCGGCGTTGGCGATAACCTCGTTCACGTTCATGTTAGTGGAAGTACCGGCCCCGCCTTGCAGGGCATCCAGCGGGAAGGAGTCATCATACCGGCCGCTTAAGATTTCGTCGCAGGCGGTCAGGACAGCTTCGTAAATACCAGTCTCCCGCACCTTTAAATCCTTATAGGTGAGGGCGGCGGCTTTTTTGACCTTTACCAGGGCATAAATCAGCCGCCGGTTGGTAAGCTTGTGCTGTAAGGCAAAGTTTTCCCGGGCCCTCAAAGTGTTAATACCATATAAAGCGTTGTCCGGCAGCTGCCGGCTGCCTAAGCTGTCTGTCTCGGTGCGCATATTATCATCCCTTTGTGAAACGGTGTAAAAAAGCTAAAGCGGCGGCGTAAGTTTATTTTAGCTGGCCTAGCTGCTGCTTAGGCAGATAAGCCCAAGAAAGGCGTAAGTTTTATAGGGCCGGGCTGGGCCCAGCCTGTGGTTATTCTAATTCGGCCTGCAAATAGGGGAATATCCCCAGGCTGCGTTTTAAGATACCCTGCATATAGGCGATGGTGATGCCATAGTTGGTGATGGGTATGTTCTGGTCTTTGGCGCATTTCATCCGGTAGCGGACCTCCCGCTCGTTGAGCATGCAGCCGCCGCAGTGGATGATCAGGGCGTAGGGGGATAAGTCGTCGGGGAACTCGGTGCCGCTGGAGGTCTTAATGGTCAAATCCTTGCCCGTGTAGTTTCTCAGCCAACGGGGAATCTTCACCGTGCCGATATCATCACATTGACGGTGATGGGTACAGCCTTCGGCAATCAAGACCGTATCTCCGTCCTGAAGTTTCTCAATGGCCGTGACGCCGCGAACTGCTTCGTCCAGCAGTCCTTTATAGCGGGCCATTAAAATCGAGAAGGAGGTGAGGGGAACTTCGGGCGGCGTATCCGCCGAAACCTTGGCGAAAACCTGGCTGTCGGTGATGACCAGGGCCGGCTTCTTGCCCAGTCCCTCCAGGGTCTCCCGCAGTTCATATTCCTTAACCACGATAGCGGTGGCATCGGCTTCCAGAATATCCCGGATAGCCTGCTGCTGGGGCAGGATTAACCGGCCTTTAGGTGCGGCCTTGTCGATGGGGACCACCAATAAAACAAAGTCCGCCGGATGGATTAAATCACCTACCAGGCGCAGTTTGCCTTCCTTGTCCGGTACCAGCTTGCCGATGCGTTCCTTTAATTCAAAAATATTTTCTTTTTTCAGCGCGCTGATATAAATCTCCTGGGGGCCCGGGGCCGGGTGCTCCGGTACCAGGTCGCTCTTATTCAGGGTGATGATATAGGGAATCTCCTTGGCCTGGAACAGGGAAAGCAGCTCCCGGTCACAGGAGCAGAAGCCCTCAGCGGCGTCAACTACCAGCACCGCAATATCGGTTTTGTTTAAAACCTGTTTGGTCTTGCGGACTCTCTGCTCGCCCAGAGCGCCTACATCATCAAAGCCCGGGGTGTCGATAATCATGACCGGCCCCAGGGGTAAAAGCTCCATGGCCTTGTAAACCGGGTCGGTGGTGGTGCCTTTGGTTTCGGACACGATGGCCAGCTCCTGACCGGTGACGGCATTTACCACGCTGGATTTACCGGCGTTGCGGCGGCCGAAAAAACCGATATGTATCCTTTCCCCGGAAGGGGTATCGTTCAGTCCCATGACAGGCTCCTTTCTTAAATATGAACTAAGTTAAATACAAACTAACTTAAATACGAACAAATATGAGCTAAGTTTAAAGCTTAACTATGGGGGCCGCAAATTTTTCGAAACCGGTAATCAGATTCGGTATCTCTTTACGGTAGAGACGACCCGAAAAGCCCTCGTGAGGCAGCCGGATAAACTGGGCGCCTGCCGGGCAGATGGGCTGATATAAAGGATCGGCGATAATAACTTTTTCGGCGGCCAAAAGATTTTGCAGCTGAGCCTCCGAATCAACTACCCGGTCTCCGGGTCCTAAGAGCTCCGCCTCTGTTTCCAGGGGGCAGAAGACTCGGGGCTGACCCGCTCCGGCTAAGCTTAGGGCCAGCGCCAGGGAAGTACTGTAAACGCTTTCCCCGATGAGAACTGGACTGAGAGACGGTCCGGAGCTGGCGGCGTTCCTGCCGGCAGCGGACTGCCGCTTAGCACAGGTCCGTACATCCTGTTTCGTCTGGGCGGCCTGGCGCAGATCGGCGGCGATTAAATCCGCCATCTTTTGCCCCAAGGGTACTCCTACCACATAGGGGGTACCGAAGCGGCGCTGTAAAATACGGGCGGCTTCCAGGCCGCCGTAAGAAACTACCAGGTTAACGTCGGCCTCGCCGGCCCGGATGATGTCATCCAGGCGGGAGCCCATAGCCCAGCGGCTGATAACCTTAAAACCATGCCGGGTCAACACGTCGGCCAGGGACTGGTCGCTGCCATTATAAGAAAAGTCCAGGGGGGCCAGGCCCAGAATATTAACGGCCAGGGCAGAAGCTGGTTCCTTCTTCATTTTGCTAGCAGACGGCTCCTGTACCATCTGCTCCGCCAGGAGGGCCAGAGCCATGGAAACACCGGTGAGATAATAATGCATGCTGTTGGTGGGCAGGGCAAAGGTGGGAAGACCGCATTGCGCCTGGACGGCAGCGGCTGCGGCAGGTAAATCCATCCCGGTCATAAAGGGAATCTGGCTTTGCAAAAGCAGGATAAAACGGGGGTGCAGGTTTTGGGCCGCCTCCACCACGTCGTGTACCAGCTTGTCGTCATTGCCTAAGATAGCGTCCATCTCGGTAAGACCGGAGATGTAATACATGCTGTCCATATCGTACCAGCGGGGTTCGTCATGGGTAGCGTAGGTAGAGTTGCAGCCGGAAGGGTCGTGAATTACCACCAGGCCGCCAAGCTCGAACAGGGTATTGACCACGCCGAATAAGTCAGCGGAGTAGGTGGAGGTAAGGGCAACGGTTTGTTTCAGTGACATAAGCTGCACCTCCAATCAGCCCTCAGGGTTGCAGCCAGGGTTGCAGTTAGGGTTGCGGTTAGATTGACAGCTAAACTTTTTAGCAACATAAGCCGCACCTCCGTTTTCCGGCCGGGGCAGAGTTAAGGCTGCCGGCCTTAATCTTCATTGACATAGGTTGCACCCCCAGCCTTTGGTCTGAATGTATTCTTTAGCTTCCTTTTCGGTCAGATAGGCTTCCACCATGAGCTGCGCCAGGTGGCTTAAGCCGCTGAAGCCGTACAGGCCGCCGCATTCGGCTATATCTACAAAATGCCTGGTGCCGGTAAAATAAGCCGCCTTCTGGCCGATGACCAAAAACTGTTCCTCGTGGCGGGGCAGTACCCGCATTTTATGGTGCAGGGTGGAATATATTTCTAAATCAGGATAATGTTCCTGTAAATATTCAAAGTCTTTTTTATCTTCCGGCGCCACCAGGTCGGTATAAATCCTGGTCACGTTAAATTCATGATAAAGCAGCTGCTTAGCCAGGCTGAAGGGCCTAAAGGTAGCTGCATAATCAATGGCGACGGGGGTATCCCCGATGACCAGCCTGGCCTTAAAGAGGCTGCGTTCTAATTGCAGCATGGCCTCGGTGTAGTCCGGCCGGGGAACGCCTAAAGCATCCGCCAGCTGATAGAGGGCCGCCCGGATTTCCAGGCAGTCAAAACTTAAGGGCAGGTACAGGTTCTTCTGGCCCAGGGTTTCCTCCAGCTGCGCTGCACCGTACGTTACTAAGGGGTTATAAGATACGTTTAGAAAGCTCTTACTCATCTCCAGGTATTCCTCCGCCGTATGGCAGAGGGTCAAATCCCGCAGGGTAAAGCCGTTGTCCTTAATCAAACGGACCAGTTCGCTGTCTTCTTTCGTAGGCAGGTTGTTGCCGATGATATTGACCGCTTTAGGGTCGTGGGGCACCGGCTTTAAAAAACTATAAATCTGCCAGCGGGTCCGGGCTTCGGCGGTTAAACCGCTTTTGCGCATGATGGGGTCCATGCAGCACAGGCTGAAGCCTATCTCCGGGTGGCGGCGTCTGACCTCGGTCAGAACCGCGTCCAGGTCGGTACCCATGAAGCGGTGGATACAGGCCGGATAAATAAACATAAACCGGGGCTTCTTGGGCAGGCGCTGCAAAATATCGTCGATGCCGTCTTCAATCAGGGCTTCCATGGAGCCGTCCATCAGATTGTTCTCTTCCACCAGAATAGAGGAGAAACGGTCCAGGCAGCCCATCTCGGCGGCGGTAAGCACCACGCCTCTCAGGCAGCCGGCGGCACAGATATAGACCTGGTGGGATTCGGGGACCAGCATGGTGGTGTGGACGATATTCCAGGTACCACGGGCCGGCGGCGAATATTCCAGGCCGGACTCAAAGGGAGCAGGGTAGGCGGCGTCTTTAATTTTAAGGGCGGCGCCGGCGGTGTTCAGGTGGGCAGAGGCTTCCGGACTGCCGTTAATTTTTTGCAGCATCTTGGGCCTCCCGGTAAACTACCTCAGCTAACTGACGATACTCCTGAGCCATGGACGTGTCAGGGAAAGCTTCAATAACGGTCTGATGCAATTCCTCGGCGTCCTGCACCACGGTGCTGCGGGAAAGACAGCCGCTGATGTGGCTGTGGATATCTTCCGCCAGCTCCTGCACCTTAACGTCTTCGTTTTTAACATTACGACGGTTCAAAATCAAACCGCCTAATTTGGCGTAACCCCGGTCCTTGAAATTCTCCAGGGCCATGGCGATATTGGCGGCGGCGTGGAGGGCCATGTTTTCCCCGGAGGTGACGATGAAGACCGCGTCAGCGTAGCCCTTGCGCATGGGCATGGAAAAACCGCCGCAGACCACGTCGCCCAGGACATCGTAAAAGACCACGTCCGGTTGATATTTTTCGTAGGCGCCTTTTTCCTTAAGCTTCTCCAGAGCGGCGATGATGCCCCGGCCGGCACAGCCCATCCCGGGGGTAGGACCGCCCGCCTCTACGCAGACGATGCCTTTGTAACCCGGGACGACCATATCTTCCAGAGTGAAATCGTTATTTCTCGTTCTGATCAAATCCAGCACGGTGGGAATCGTTCCTTTATGGTGCAGGTTGGCGGTAGAGTCGGCTTTAGGGTCGCAGCCGATCTGCATGACCTTAAGTCCCTTTTCCGCCAGGGCGGCCGCCAGGTTGCTCACCGTGGTGGATTTGCCGATACCGCCCTTACCGTAAATAGCTATTTTAATCATTATAAGCTGTCCTTCCTTGAGAATATTTACCCCTGATAATCGCCCCGGCCTACGCAGACTTCGTAACCGATGGCCTGCATCTGCTCCTTAAGTTTGCGGATACCAGCGGCGGCATCGTCTCCGGTGCCCACTTTGTTGTCGTAGAGCAGATACTTCCGGCGCACGCTTAAAGGAGACAAATTAGGCATGATGACGTTGCAGCCGGCTAAAACACCCAGCTGCCGTCCGTCGCCTTGCACCGTGCCCAGGGCCGTGGTGCTGGGCAGGAGTACCCGGGGCAGCATGAGACGGCAAAGGCTGAGCATAAGGAGCGTGGTAGCGGTACTGCCGGGCGCAAAATCCCTAAAAGGCGTATCCCGGTGGGGGATAAAGGGACCGATGCCGATCATCTGGGGCTGAAAGTCGTGCATGAAAAGCATATCTTTCGCTAAATGCTCCGGCGTTTGATAAGGAGAACCCACCATACAGCCGCAGCCGGTTTGAAAACCGATATCCTTTAAGTCCTGCAGGCACTGCATCCGGTGCTTCCAGGACAGGCTGGCCGGGTGTAAAAGCTGGTAATGCGCCTCATCCGCCGTTTCGTGGCGCAGAAGGTAACGGTCAGCTCCAGCGTCGTAAAAACGCTGGTAGCTGGCCCGCTCTTTTTCGCCGATGGATAAGGTGATGGCGCAATCCGGGTAAGCCTGCCGGATAGATTTAATTAAAGCGGTCATCCGGTCATCGTTATACCAGTTGTCCTCACCGCCCTGGAGGACGAAGGTCCGGTAGCCCAGGGCGTAGCCTTCCTCACAGCAGGTCAAGATATCTTCCGGTGTCAGCCGGTAACGGGAGACCTGCTGGTTACTGCAGCGGATGCCGCAATACTTACAGTCGTTGTGACATATATTGGTAAACTCGATGATGCCGCGAAAGAAAATCTGCCGTCCGAATAGTTTTAAGGTCAGCGAACGGGCCAGGGAACCGGCATAAGTCACATCCTCCGGCGTGGGAGCGGCTAAGAGCCGGACCCACTCACTAAAAGACAGATTATGTTCCCGGTTTAATTTATCGATGAGGACTTGGTTAGACATAAACGCTCCTTTAACAGATGCGGGGTAACAATTCGCCGCCGGGAGGAGGCAGCATGGTCTCCGCGCCAATCTCGGTGGTGACCACGACCTTGCCGGGCAGCTCGGCGGTAACTTCGCCGATGATGGCGGCTTCCTTGGAATACTTGCCCTGACGGAGCGCCGCCACAATCTGGGGGGCTACCTCTTGCGGGGCAAAAATAACCAGGCGGCCTTCGCAGGCCAGGTATAAAGGTTCCAGACCCAGCATGCCGCAGACGCCTCTCACCGCGCCATCTACCGGGATGGCGGAGGCCTTCAGGCGGATGCCCACCTGGCTCTGGCCGGCAATCTCGTAGAGCACGGTACCGACGCCGCCTCTGGTGGCGTCGCGGATGACATGGATATCCTTTGTCACGTCCAGCATGGATTTAACCGTGCCCCATAAAGGTGCGCAGTCGCTGGTCACGTCGGCCTCGATGCCGAACTGTTCCCGGGCCAAGAGAATCGTGCAGCCGTGCCGGCCTACGTCGCCGCTGACGATGACGGCATCGCCGGGCTTAGCACTGGCACCGGAGGTATGAGCGCCGGGCTGAATTTCCCCGATACCGGTGGTAGTGATGAACAGATGGTCCACCTGACCTTTGCCGGCTACCTTGGTGTCACCGGCTACGATTTTCACGCCGGCTTCAGCGGCGGTCTTTTCCATGGCGGCGACAATCTCTTCCAAATCTTCAAAAGGCGTGCCTTCTTCAATGACGAAGGCGCAGGTCAGGTATAAAGGCTTGGCACCCATGCAGGATAGGTCGTTGACCGTGCCGCAGATGCTGAGCTTGCCGATATTGCCTCCGGGGAACTTCCAAGGGGAAACGATGAAACCATCGGTGGTAAAGGCCACCTTGTTGCCGGGCAGGTTCAGGACCGCCGCATCATCGGCGGTAAACTCCGGGTTGCCAAGATGCTTTTTAAAAACTTCTTCAATTAACTGCGCTGTTTGTTGACCGCCGGCGCCATGGGCCAGCGTAATAGTTTTAGCCATTTAGATATTGCCTCCATATTGATAATAAGCTGAGCAGGCTCCCTCATGAGAAACCATGCAGGCACCTACCGGATGTTCCGGGGTGCAGACCTTGCCGAAGACCTTGCAGTCGCTGGGCTTGCATTTGCCCTGCAGTACATCGCCGCAGCGGCAGGCCGGATTACTGTGGCCTTGGATTTTAGGCAGCTGGAACTTTAAGCGGGCGTCAAACTCCTGGTAGGCCGGCCGGAGTCTTAGTCCGCTGCCGGGGATGATACCCAGTCCGCGCCACTCGTTGTCGCAGGGCTCCATGAACTTCTTGATCAGAGCCTGGGCGGTTTTGCTGCCGTCCCGGGTGACTACCCTGGGATAACAGTTTTCAAAGAAAGGTTTTCCTTCCTGCAGTTTTATCAGGATGACCGCCAGGGCGGTTAACAGCTCGCTGGCCGTGAAACCGGCCACTACGCCGGACACGCCTTCCTTAACCATCTCTTCGCAAAGGCGGGTGCCGGTGATGGCATGGACGTGGCCGGGATAAAGAAATGCATCGGCGAAACCTTTGAGAGCCCGGTAGGCATTGTCCATAGTCTTGTTGGCCGTCAAAAGCGAGAAGTTCTTAAGCTTATCCGCCGCGGCCTTCTTGACCGCCAGGCAGGCCGCCGGTACCGTGGTCTCAAAACCGACGGATAAAAAGACCACTTGCTCTTCCGGATGGTCCTTGGCGTATAGATAGGCATCAAGCCCGGTATAGACCACTTTAACCTTGGCTCCCTGGCTGCGGGCGCCGGCCAGGTTCATCTTAGAACCTGGGACCCGGACCAGGTCGCCGAAGGTACAGATGGTGGCATGGTGTTCCAAAGCCAGCATGACGGCTTCATCGATATAATCTACCGGCGTGACGCAGACCGGGCAGCCGGGCCCGGAAATTAAATCCACGTTAGGCGGCAGCAGGCGGCGGATACCCAGGCGAAAAATCTCGTGGGTATGGGTGCCGCAGACTTCCATGATGCGCACCTTGGGACCCTGGTAGCCGGTCACTATCTCCCGGGCGGAGCGCTTAGGGGCAGCAGCTGAGGCTTTCGCTGCGCCGCTTGGGACGGGCGCCTCCTGAAGAATGGACTGCGTGCCGGCTGCCGCGCCGGGAGCTGCGTCCTGCGGAGCCGTTGAAGCTTCGCTAGGCACTGCCGCAGCTTGCAGAGCTGACTGCGTGCCGGCTGCCGCTTCTTTGTTCGTTACGGTTTCCTTCATCACAGCGCCTCCATGATGGCATCAGTTTCAGTCTTATCGTCGTTTGTAATCTTGGCAATGGCGATACCGGCATGCACCATCACATAATCACCGGGGTCCAGGTCGTCCAAAAGCTCTGCCGAAACCTGGCGTTTAGCACCGGACGCATCCACTAAAGCTACTCCATCTTTAATCGTTACTACTCTGGCAGGTAAACCAACACACATGATAATATCTCCTTTCATTCTTAAACGCTTGAGACTGCCTGGTGAAACGGGCAGCTTAGCTAAGTAAATCTTCCCAACCGCTTGGGTCTTGAGTCCGGCCTCCTTAAGGCCGGGCGGATATATTAAAAATTTCTCTAGCCGTTTAGATATTGAACCCTAGGTATTTCTTTGATCCTGCAGCTTCTGCATGGCCGCCACCGCCTGACCCAGGGCGATACCGCCGTCGTTGGGAGGTACCAGGCTGTGGAGCAGGACCTTGAAGTTTAAGGACCGCAGCCGTTCGGCACATAACCTGACCAGCAGCTGATTCTGGAAGACGCCGCCGCTTAAGGCGACGGTGCTAAGTCCCGTACGTTTCTGTGCTTCCCGGCAGCCTTGGATAATCTGGTCGGCCAGGACCACATGGAAGGCGTAGGCCAGCTGGCCGGCTTCCAACCCTTGCAGCTTTTTAGCGGTCAGCTGCCAGACCAGTTTATCCGTGGGCAGGCAGAACCTGCCGTCGGGATCTTCCTCCAGGGGTAAAAGCTCTCTCGGGTCCAGGCCCGTGGCAGAGTAAATATCGTCCCGCAGGACCGGTTCAGAGAAGCTGGCGGACGGAGAAGGGGCAGGGCACTGGCTCAGACGGGCCCCCCCGGCTCCTCCTGCTCCGGCGGCATCCTGCTGGGAGCAGACCTTGCCGGATTCCTCGTAGGCCTCCGCCGCAAACTCCAGGTACATGGAAGCTTCACCCTCAAAGGTGGAGCTCTTTCTGATGCCTAAGATGGCGCTGACCGCATCGTAGAGCCTTCCGGCGCTGGTAGAGGTTACGCAGTTGACCTGGTGGTCCAGCATGAAGAACTGGGCCAGGATATTTTTAACATCGCAGAGCTCCAGGTGCTGAATCAGATTGGAAGCCGGCGCCTTCTTTTTATCCGTCAGGCTGTAGAGCATGCTGACGGCGATACGCCAACCTTCTACGGCCGAGATGTCGCCGCCGGCCTGAGTAAAGGGCTTAATAGAGCCCAGGCGGGTAAAGCCGCGATAATCGGCCTTAAAAAACTCGCCGCCCCAGACCGTACCATCCGTACCGTAGCCGGTCCCGTCAAAGGAAACGCCGATAACCGGCTCCGGGTAATCATTCTCCGCCAGGCAGGATACGATGTGGGCGTAATGATGCTGTATCTGCAGCACCGGCAGACCTTTAGTTTTACCTAAATCCTGCGCCACCTGGGTGGTGTTATACCGGGGGTGCAGGTCGCAGGCGATGAGCTCCGGTTTATTTTCCAGCAGGGTCTCCATCCGGGTGATGGACTCCTCCAGAGCCCGGACCGTGCGTAAATCAGACATATCGCCGATATAGGGCGAAGGATAGAACAAATTATTGCTGCCCAGGCAGAAGGTGTTCTTGAGCTCGCCGCCCACCGCCAGAACCTGGCCTTTAAAATTATTGGCCAGCATGAAGGGCAGAGGGGCGTAGCCGCGGCTGCGGCGGATCATGTAAGGCTTGCCTTCAAAAAAGTCCATGACCGAATCATCGGCCCGCAGGCGGATTTTCCGGTTATGAGATAAAATAGCGTCGCACATGGAGCTTAAAGCGGCTACCGCACCCTCGTCGTCCCGGCAGATAGGCGCGCCGGAGGGATTGCCGCTGGTCATGACCAGGGCTTCCGGCATCTGCACGCCGTCCGGGTAGGTGAAGATTAAGAGCTGGACCGGGGCGTAGGGGAGCATGACCCCTACCTTGGGGTTGCCGGGCGCCACCGCATCACACAGCTTACTGCCGGCCTTACGTTTTAACAGGATAATGGGCTTTTGGTGGCCGTCTAAGATGGCGTCCTGGCCCGGTTCCACCCGGCATTCCCGCCGGGCGGCCTCCATATCCTTCAGCATGACGGCAAAGGGTTTCACCGGACGATGTTTAAGCTTTCTCAAGCGGGCTACCGCTGTTTCACTGGTGGCGTCGCAGCAGAGATGAAACCCGCCGATGCCTTTGATGGCTACGATACCGCCGCCGGCAATAATCTGCCGGGTTTTAGTAAGCGCCGCCGGACCACGTTCGCCGCTGCCTAGCAGATAAACCTCGGGGCCGCAGTCGTTGCAGCAGACCGGCTGAGCGTCATAACGCCTGGTTTCGGCGTGAGTATATTCATATTCGCAGGTGGGGCACATGGGAAACTCGCCCATGCTGGTCCTCACCCGGTCGTAGGGCATGGAGTCCAGGATAGTCAGCCGGGGTCCGCAGGCCGTACAGTTAATGAAGGGGTGCAGGTAGCGCCGGTTATTTTTATCAAAGAGCTCCGCCTTGCATTTATCGCAGATGGCGATGTCCGGAGAAACGAAGATGTCGCCTCGCTCCTTGGCGCTTTCAATAATATCGAACCTGGTATAGGCGGCGTTTTCATCTCCGGGATGGACATCTATTTTTAAGATGGCCGCCCGCTCCGGCGGATTAAATTCCAGCTCGTGCCGGAAGGCGTCCAGCTGCGGCGTTTCGCCCCGGGCAATGATTTCCACGTAGGGGCCCTTATTGCAGACGCTGCCTAAGACGCCATGTTTATCAGCTATCCGGCTGACGAAGGGGCGGAAGCCCACCCCCTGGACGATGCCGTAGACTTTGATGTTAAGAGTTGCTGGCATAGGATCACCTTCTTTCAAGCAGGGAACTTCAACTAATTTTAACTAATTTAAGAGGCAGATCAACCGGCGGCACGGTTAAGCTGCGCCTGGCTCCGGCTGATTATTTTTTTAGGTAAGAGGCGTTTAGAAGCTTTAGTTTTACATCTTGCCCGAAACCGCAAAGTGGGGCAGGTTGAGAAAAGCTCCTTGATAGAAAGGCACGGCCCGCTGCAGGAGGCTGTCGCCTATGATGCAGTCATAGTGGCCCTTTCTAACCAGCTCGCTGAACTGGTCCTCCTCGGTCAGATGCAGGTCGCCTTCTTCCCGCAGCTCTTCCGGCAGCAGGAACCAGGTAGCCGTTTGTACCTGGGCCGCCGGCAGCTTTTGGCGGATAATCCGCCGCAGGGAGTGGGCTGCCACCTGCTGGTGTACGATAAGAATTTTTTGCCAGGCCGGGTTCAAGGTTAAACCTTGGGCTGTCAGAGCCTGGGTCAAATCTTCCCCCGCCAGGGGATAATTAAATTCATAGGGGGTGCCGAACTTAGCTTGTAAATATTGAGCGGCTTTTAAACCGGAGGGAGCGGCCACGATATTTTTAGACGTCTGGCCTGCTTTTCTGATGGACGCCAGTTTGCCATCCATGCCGTAAACGTATACTTCCTGGTAACCGGCGGCCTGCAAGACCTTTTGCAGACGCTCAGCCGCATCCAGGCTGCTCATGTCCAGCGGTGTGGCCCCTAAGACACCGACCGGGCCGGCAGGTGAAGTCAGGTTCCGGGCCTGATTTGCGGCTTGGTGTTCCGCGGCTGTCGGTTTAGTTGCAGCGGGCTGGTCTGTTTTAGCTGTCAACTCAGTATCAGCTGCTGAATTTTTTGCTTTAGTACTATTTGTTTCCGTCAGCTCAGCGAAAAGCTCCAGGTAAGCCTTGGCCGCTCCTTCATCGTAGTGGCGGGTACCGTTGGTATCCACCGTCAGGATGGGCAGGTGCAGTTTGTGCTCAGCCATCCGCTTAAGCGCCTTATAATCCGTACCGATAACCGCCGGCACCGGGGTGCCGATGATGGCGGCGAAAGACGCTTCCACCTGGCCGGACGCCAGGGCTAATTTTTCAATGAGTTTGTCGTCCCGGCCTAAGATGGCATCCATGTCCCGGAGACCGGCGCTGAAGATGGCACTTTTCTGCGTGAACCAGCGGGGCTCGTCAAAACCGCAGATATTACCGGCACAGCCGCCGGCGTCGCAGATGACGATGATGCCGCCCAGACCGTAAAGCACAGCTGAGGCTCCGGACTGGTCCGGGGCAAAGGGGGAGAGATGCAGCCATAAACCTTTCATGCCTGGTTCCTCCCTTCCAGATTATGCACAATTTTAGTGTCAGATCCTTCTTCCTGGTTCTGAGGGTCTTGAGAAGTCTTAACGGTATTGTTCGATTCCGCCGCAGCTTTGGCGGCAAAAGCGGATGCACTGCCGTAAATATGGTTTTGTTTCCGGCCGGACGCCGCCTGGTCCAAAGCTTCCTGCAACTGGGTGAACAGCAGCCTTACCCCTTCGTAACCGAAGGGCTGGCGTTCCTCGTTAAAGGGAACGTTCACGCTGCCGGGGTGATAATATTCGGCATCCTTGCCGAGGGTCAGGTCAATATCAGAGTCTGAGCAATCGTAATATAACATGGTGGGAGACAGGTTGGTATAAATCCTGGTCTCCGGGCTCAGCTGGGCCAGCTTGCGGATATAAACGAAATCCTCCGCCGCCAGGTTGCCGTAAATCTCCCGGACGGTAAGTCCGTAGCGGGTCAGGGCCAGGGCCAGCTCAAAGGAGTTAGCGTTGAGCATGCCGCCGATGGCTACCTTCACCTGCCCGTAGGCTTTGGTGAAAGTTTCCACGGCTTGACGGGCCTGTTCATAATATGCTCCGTCCTGGACGGTAGTGCCTAAGGTGCGGGCCAGGATGTGATACTGGTTTTTAATCTTGTCCAGCTGATACATCCGCGTCAGCTCGATGCTGGGGATGTGGAGCCGGGTTTCCATTTCTTCGGCTGCCAGCCGCACTTCCGGGTGCAGGATAAGGTTAAAGTTGGCCTGGGCCATATTTTTATATTCCTGCAAAGAACGGCAGCGGGAAATTTCGTTAATCTGCTTTAAACCGAACTGGTGCAGCAAATCGTACAGTTCGCAGTCATCGTTCAAAGGTGCAAAGTGTCCTAAGAGGTTCACCGTATCCGGACGCTTGGTCAGAGGCTCCAGCAGGGAGTAAATAGCCTGCCGGACCGCTACCATGGGTGGTTTGCGTCCTTCCCGGGTCAGGGCGTACATATAGCAGGGTAAAACCGGCAGTCCCGCGGCTTCGGAGGCCTTGCGGCAGACCCGCTCCATATCCGTGCCCAACAGGGCATCTACGCAGGTGATGCAAATCATCACTACCGTAGGCTTTTGGGGCAGGGCCTGGCAGACTTCCACCACGGCCTGGGGGATGGACCGGAGATGCTTGCCGGTGACGATGTCATTCTCATCCATATTTAAATAGAAGAAACGGTCACTATAACCGCCTAATTCGCTTAAAATAGTCGTGTTGCGGCCGCAGCAGCCCGGGGCGACCAAGAGCATCACTGAGCCCGGGATGGCCAGACCTGCCCGCTTGACGCCGAAACCCTGGGCGCCGGGGGAGTTAAAGGACAGGGTGGCGGGGGAACTGTAAATCAAATGGGTGTTAGAAATCAGCTCGGGGGGAATCTGGTCCCGGCCCAAACCGGCCAGTTCTCTGGCGGTGATATAATAAGGCTGTTTGTTCATAAGTTCCTCACTGATTAAACTTAATCTTTCTCCGGTCAGGCTTACTCTTCCTTATCGCTTAAGAGCAGCTTAGCCAGGTCTAAAAATTTTTGGCTGATGGGGAGGGCAGGGTCGCCTTCGATGACGGTCCGGCCCTGGTCCTCAAACTGATTAATTTCGTCGGAGCGGGGGATATCCCCTACGATGGTCAGGTGGCGTTCTTCGGCGAAAGCCTTGACCTTTGCTTCCTCGTCCGGCACATTGCGCCGGTTGAGGATAATGCCGCGTACCTTGGCGTAGCTCCGGTCCGCAAAGTTCTGCACCGCGCTGTTGATGTTGTTGGCGGCGTAGAGGGCCATCTTTTCCCCGGAAGTGACGATTAAAACCTTGCTGGCGTAGCCCTCCCGGATGGGAGCGGCAAAACCTCCGCAGACCACGTCGCCCAGCACATCGTATAAAACGATGTCCGGCTTAAACTTTTCAAAGAGCTCCAGGGACTCCAGCAGGTTAAAGGTGGCGATGATACCGCGCCCGGCGCAGCCTAAGCCCGGGGTAGGTCCGCCGGTTTCGATACAGAGCACCCCGCCGTAACCGGTTTTGGCAATTTCGTCGATGCTCTCCGGGTCCCGGTCGTACTCCCTCATGTAGTTCATCACCGGCAGCAGGGGTTTACCCCCTAACAGGTTGATGGTAGAGTCCGCTTTGGGGTCACACCCGATCTGGATAACTTTCTTTCCTAAAAAAGCAAAGGCAGCCGACAAATTACTAGTAATAGTAGATTTGCCAATGCCGCCTTTTCCGTAAATAGCAATTTTTAACATTATTAACCTCCCATCTTTCAGCTCGGAAAAGGCCCTTACTGTCAGAAGCATTTCTTGTGTATACATTATACTATATGTAGTTAATTTTGAAAAGGAGTTAAAAGAATATTCTAGAAAGAATCACAATTAAGTTAAGCAAAATGCGGGTTTTTGTGTTACAATGAAGAAGTAAAATTAAATGAGCAATTAACTTTTTTAGAAGTCAGGTGTCAATATGTGGAACTCAGAAAAAATTAAAACTTTCTATCAGCGTCATCAGGGCAAGGTAAAGGTGTTAGCCGCCGGGGCGGTAATCTTTATCCTGGCTTTCTATGGTATTTGTTATCTGGCCAGCCTGAAAGCCGCCGAGATTTTTAACATGGTCATGGCTAAGCAGCAGGTATTGCAGGGTTCTTTGACCGTGGAGCGCCTCAGCGCCAATCTGTTCGGGCAGGTCTCTTTTGACGGCCTGGTCTGGCAGGGGCCGGATGGCCAGGAGATTGCCAACATTCCCAGCGGCAAGTTTAAGGTCAAGCCCTGGGATGTGGTGACGCAAAACTTAAGCACTACTTCCATTACCTATTTGGAATTAAACGAGGCTACGGTTCTGCTCCAGTTCGATAATCAGATGAAGCTGGTGAACGTGGACCGGAGTATCAAAAGTCTTAAGGTGGGGCAGCTGGATGAGAGGAAGGTCCGCTGGTTAGAACAAGGCAGCTGGCCGAACCTTCAGACCAGGGTGGCCCTGGCGGCAGAACCTAACTCCGCTCCGGAGGGCGACGGGGCGGCTAAGGCCGGCGGCGCTGCCCTGGACCAGGAAAAATTTGATCAACAGAAAAAAGCGCAGGCAGCCCGACAGGAGGCTGCTATAAAGCGCCGGCGGGAAGAAATGAAGACGGATAAACTGGTGCGCAATAAGGAAATGAAGGGGACCATCGTGCTGAATAACTGCACCGTACACGGGGTGGCCCCTAAAAGAGACTTCTTGATGAATCAGGTTAATGCCAGGCTGGAGCTGGATACCACCAAAGCTTTAAAAATCGCCTTTTCCTGCGGACCCTTCGGCGGTACCGTCGATGCGGACGGGATGGATTTAAGAGGGAAGATCGACTTGACCAAACCTATCCCGGAGTGTGCCCTCAGCCTGAACATTGCCAACTGCAACCCTTCTTCCCTGGGCAGCGGTATCAATGTTAAGGATGATGTTTCGGCGGATGCCAACATTACCGGCCTGCTGCCGGAACCTATTATCGAAGGGTCCCTGCATATGGCGACCCTGGATATTCCGGCCCTGCATTTTACCAACGTGGAAGGATTATTCCACTATTCTAACGGTATTATTTCCGCTCATGACGTGACGGCCTCAGTTTATGGCGGCAAGGTGGAGGCCAGCGGTTATTTTAATCTGAACAACAAGCATTACAACCTGGACTGCAAGGGGCATGAGCTGATGGGCTCCGTTGCGGCCAAGGATATGAAACTGAAATGTAACGTGGAGTTGGACCTGCATATGCGCTCTTCCGGCAATGCCAAGAAAACTTTGACCTACGGCAGTTTTACTTCTGGGAAGGGTTCCTATTATTTCGTGCCCTTTAATAAAATCAGCGGTAAGTTCAGCAACCTGTATAAGACGCTGAGCTTTAGCGATGTGATTATTTCTACCGCGCTGGGAGATGTGAAGAGCGATGCGTTCAAGATTGTGGACGGTAAGCTGCAGTTAGGACGGATTTATCTGGAGAGCCCGGCCATGAAGGGCCGGTGGGATTTGCGGTAATTTCAAAGGCACCCTGAGGTTGAACCGTCTTACTGAGTCAGAACTAAAATCTTGTGGGTAGTTGGTCCCGGCAGGTAAATTTTTTAGATGAACGGGTGCTTAAAGCAAGCCTCGCGAAACTGCCTAAGCGGCAGGTTGACCAGCTTATCCTTGTGCTGCACCAGGGCGAAGCTGCGTTTTAAATCTAGGCCTTCAATGTCGCAGAGCCAAAGTTTATGTTCCCGGGCCAAATCTTCTACCAGACGGCGGGAGATGACGCTGAGACCATGACCGGATTTGACGCCCTGGATGATGGCTTCAGGACTGTAACAGGTCCAGGCGACGTTTAAGGGAAGGTCCAGCGCTTTGAGCTGTTTTTCCAGCTGGGCCCTGGTACCGCTGCCCCGTTCTCTCAGGAGCAGAGGCTCGTGGGCCAGCTCCCGGAGCGGGACACTGGGGCGGCCGTAAAAACGGTGCTCGTTGGCACAGGCCAGGACCATCTGATCCTCGATGGCATCCTCCTGTTTTAATTCCAGGCTCTCAACCCGCCCTTCCACTAAACCTACGTCCAGCTCGTTCTTTAACAGTTTCGCTTCAATAATCTGGGTGTTGGCTACTAAAACCTCGGCGTTAAAGCCGGGGTTTTCTTTTTTCAGATAGGTCAGAAGGGGGCTGATGATGCAGCTGCCAACGGTGATAGTAGCGCCGATGCGCAGCCGGGAATGGGCGGAAGTGCCTTGCAGGAAATCGTCCAGTTCCAGGTTCAAGTCCAGGATGCGACGGGCATAGCTGTAAAAACGCTTACCGGCTGCGCTTAAATAAAGGCGGCGGGACAGGCGGTCGAACAGCAACAGGTCGTACTTGCGCTCCAGATTGGAGATGGCCTGGCTTACGGAGGACTGGGTAATATACAGGTTTTTGGCTGCTTCGGTGATGCTGCCGGTTTCGGCTACGGCTACAAAAATTTCTAACTCCCGTTTAGTCATGTTAAACTCCCTTGTTTGGTTGCTGTAGTATAAGTTTGGAGCGGCAAATGTACCGGTTATTTTTAGAAACCGGGCTTTTTTTTATTTTACCACGAAAAAAACTTAGTGTAAATTACAAAGTTTATGGGACATTTATTAAGTAAATACTTAAGTATTTTTAATAGTGTAATGTTTGTTACAAAAATGCGCCGAAGACGGCGGCGGGGTACCGTTTACAAACTCATTTCCCTGTGGTACAATAAGCCCACTCTGGTGGAGGAAACTGGGCTGCGCAGACCGGTATTTTTAAAGCCGAGCCGTAATTTTAAATAATAACATTAGCCTGAAAAAGTAAAAAAAAGCAAAGGAGCAACTACACATGAATTCTTTACAACGCAATTATCAAGGTCTGTTATTTTGTTTAGCTTTAGCTATCCCGTCCTGGTTCTTAGGCAAAATGTTCCCCATCATCGGGGGAGCCGTCATCGCCATTCTTCTGGGGATGCTGGTGACCGTGTTCTATAAGGATAAAGGAGCCCGGGAAGCCGGGATTAAGTTCACCTCGAAGAAAATTCTGCAATGGGCGGTTATCCTGCTGGGCTTTGGCCTGAATCTGAACGTGATTATCGCCACCGGCAAGCAGTCCCTGCCCATTATCGTCTGCACCATCGCTACTTCGCTGACCATCGCCTTCGCCCTGCATAAGGTAATGCGGATTCCCGGTTCTATTGCCACCCTGGTGGGGGTAGGGTCTTCTATCTGCGGCGGCAGTGCTATTGCCGCTACCGCGCCGGTTATCCGGGCGGATGACGAGGAAGTGGCTCAGGCCATCAGCGTCATCTTCTTCTTTAACGTACTGGCGGCTATCCTGTTCCCGCCTTTTGGCAGCTTTCTGGGTTTTGATACTACTACCGGCAACGCATTTGGTATTTTTGCCGGCACGGCGGTCAACGATACTTCTTCCGTAACTGCTACCGCCGCTACCTGGGACAGCATGTGGAACCTGGGTTCCGCGACCCTGGACAAGGCGGTCACCGTGAAGCTGACCCGGACCCTGGCCATTATCCCGATTACTTTGGGCCTGGCCTATCTGCAGGCCCGTTCCGCTAAATCCTCCAACGCCGGCAGCACCTTTTCCTTTAAAAAAGTTTTCCCCTTTTTTATTATTTATTTTGTCGGCGCTTCCATCATCACCACCCTGGCTTTAAACCTGGGCGTGTCGGAAAGCCTGTTTACCCCGGTTAAAGAACTGAGCAAGTTCTTCATCGTCCTGGCCATGGCCGCCATCGGTTTGAACACGGACATCGTGAAGCTGATCAGGACCGGCGGCAAACCTCTGGCGCTGGGCATGTGCTGCTGGATTGGCATCACGGCGGTCAGCCTGGGCTTGCAGCATATCCTGCACCTGTGGTAAGAAAACCTGTGTACGCATAAACTCAGGGCCAAGGGGTAAGAGATAAATCTAAGCTGAAGACCTAAGGTAAGAATTTAAGGTAAGAATCTAAGAAAAATATTAATACTCCTCAATTAATACTAAATAGTCACAAAGGCTGGTAAGTGCCGGTAAAGTTAGCATGGATGCGAACTTAGACCTGACCTTACCAGCCTTAAGTGTTTTTTAGGGGCGATCTGGTTTAAACATTAAATAAATCGTTCAAGGACTCGCTCATGGTGGGATGGGTGTAAATCATATCCCGCAGGGCGGTATATTTAATCCCGTTGTCCATGGCCAGCTTGATTAAGTTGATCATTTCGTAGGATTCTTCACAGATGAGCGCTGCGCCCAAAATAAAACCGGTAGGTTCGTCGATGACGGCCTTTAAGAGACCGGTGGGCTGGCGCAGGACCTGCGCCTTGGGAATCGCGGCGGCGGGGAGCTTGGCGACCTTAATCTTAAAACCGGCGGCCAGCGCTTCGCCTTCGCTGATGCCTACCCGGGAGAAGGGCGGGTCGATGAAGACGCTGAAGGGGACGTTATGACGTTTGCTCAAATCATAGGTTCCCTGGCCGGACAGCTGACTTTTGACAATGCGGAAGTCGTCCAGGGAAGTATAGGTAAACTGCAGGTTGCCGGTAACATCGCCCATGGCCCAGATATTGGGGGCCGTGGTTTTTAAAGTGTCATCGGTCTGGACGGCGCCGCGGCTGGTAATCGCCACGCCGGCAGCTTCCAGGTTCAGACCCGCGATATTGGGACGGCGGCCGGTGGCCACTAAAATGGCATCTACTTCCAGCTCCTGGTTTTGGCCGTCCTGGCTGTAGCTGATTACGGCGGCGGAGCCTTCCTGACGCACATTTTGCACTTTGGTGCCGGCTAACAGGTTAATGCCTTTAGTCGTTAAAAGCTTAGTGAGGGTCTCAGCCACATCCTGGTCTTCCCTGGGCGCAAAGGCCGGCAGGTCCTGCAGCACGGTGACCTGGCTGCCGAAGTTGGTGTACATGGAGGCAAACTCCAAACCGATGTAACCGCCGCCGATAATAGCCAGCCGGCGGGGCAGGTGGTCCAGTTCCATCAAGCTGCGGCTGTCGTGTACCAGGGGATTATCTTTTAAGCCGGGGATGGGGGGAATAAAGGAAGCGGAGCCGGTGTTGATAAAAAGATGTTCGGCTTCCAGGGTCAAGGTTGCGCTGTCCGTCTTGACCTCCACCTGGGTATTGCTTAAGAAACGGGCCCGGCCGTCAATCACGTCTATATTGGGGCTGTCCGCCAGCTTGGCATAATTCTTTTGCCGGAGCATGCCGGTCAGGCGGCGCTTTTCTACCATAGCATCGGCATACAGGGCGGCCTTTTGTTCGAAGGTTTTAGCCGCGGCAGCTTTTTTTATATTTAAGCCGCTGGTGACCAAAGACTTGGAGGGAATACAGCCTACGTTGATGCAGGTGCCGCCGTACATGCCTTTATCCATCTCAATCATTGCGACTTTGCGCCCGGTGGAGGCCAGATAGCCAGCCAGGGTCTTACCGCCTTTGCCAAAACCGATGATGATATCGTCATATTTTTTCATATTAGTTTCCGCCTTTCTGGGAGCTGGACCTGGTGCTGGAAGGTACCGGCCAGCTTAAGCTCCTTTACAGTTCCTGTTTTTTAAAATTTTATCACTTAAATTTTGAATCGTAATCTGGGCCAGTCTTTTGCGGCACAGCTGGTTCAAATCTTCGGTAATCCCGTCCATCACTTTGGCCATGCCGGTGGAAATCAGGCAGGTCAGGTCGCCGCCGCCGGAGTGCCAGCCGGCTTTGACCGCCGGAGCGCCTACCGCGTCCAGGATGGTACAGAGGTTAATCTTATCCTGGGTCTCCAGCAGTAAATAGCCGCCGTTGACCCCTTCCTTGGTCGTAATCAGGTAAGCCTTGCGCAGCTTGCCCATGATTTTGCGGATCCGGGCCGGATTGGTGCAGACGTTGCGGGCCAGCTCCTCGCTGGATACCAGGCGGGGATGGTTGGCCAGGAAGACCAAGGCGTGCACCGCGGTAGTAAATTCTCCATTCATAGTTTATCTCACACTCCTTAGGGAAGATAGGCTTTGCGCCAGGGACGGGTTACTGGGGCCGGCTCCTGGCCGGCAGCTGTTAATAACACGATTGCTTTGGACGGACCAGGGCTGAAAGCGGGTTATTTTACCAGACCGTAAGTCCAGGTGTTCACGCCGCCAAAATCGTAAACATTGGTGTAACCCATCTTAACCAGTTTCTCCGAAGCCTGACGGCTGCGGTTGCCGCTGCGGCAGTAAACCAGAATCTCGGCATTTTTATCCGGCAGTTCCTTAGGCGGCTCCGTTCCGATGCTTTCGTTAGGAACCAGGATAGCGTTCTTGATGTGGCCTTCGGCGTATTCGCCTTTGGTGCGCACATCTAAAATGATAACCTTGGCATTTTTATCCATGCGTTCCTTAGCTTCCTGAGGGCTGATCTTGTGGTACTGGGCACCGGCGGCACTTTGGCTGGCCGAGGCGGAAGCGGCGGGCTTCTCCATTGGCTTTTCCATGGGTTCGGCCATGCCGCAGGCTGAGAAAGCGAAGGTGGCCAGGGCGATTAAACAGAGAACGGCAGCTTTACGGATAGTCATGATGTTGTCTCCTTTTTTACACTAAATTTTGCAAAGTTGGTTCGGCAGTTCCGATAAACTGTAAATGTAGTTTTAAAAATTACAGTTTCTATAATGTAATTATAGCGATTACAGTTAAAATTGTCAAGAGATATTTCTAAAATAATTATCCGGTTATAAATATTCTTGAATTTATCTGGCTTTTACTTTGTCCAGCAGTTCTAGTATAATAAATAGGAAAGAAATTTTGCAAAGCGAGGTTTATGATGCTAAAGCTAATTTGCGTACCGCTGGGAGGCAGTGCTTCCCGGAAGATGTTTGATGAGGCGGCGGCGCTGCCTTTTGAAGAAACCGTGCTGGTGACAGCGGACCGGGAGCTGGAACGGCAGGCCCGGGAGAGACGGGTGCAGGCGGTAACCTTTGATAATCTGGCCCGGATGATTTTGCACCAGAGCGGGAGATCCGGCAAAGCGGGCCCTAAGTCCTCTACCGGGGTGAAGCTGATTTCCCGCCGGACCCAGGAGCTGATTATTGCCACTATACTGAGCAAGCTGGTGGAATATAACGGGCTCAGTTATTTTCGAGGCCTGGCAGAGCGGGAAGGCTTTCTGCAGGCGCTGACTTCTTTAATCGGGCAGCTGGGGCGCAGCGGCGCTACCGTAGAAGAAGTGGAGACAGTTTTTGCCAACTGGGAAGACCGTCCGGCGGCTTATCAGCTTAAGGACCGGGAGGTGGCGGCGGTTTACCGGGCCTACCGGAGCTATTTAAAACTGCATGGTTTATATGATGTAGAGGGACTGTACCGTCTGGCCTCGGTTGCGCTGGCTTCCGAAGAGGCGTCCTGGCCCTGGCGGCAGGTCTATTTTTACGGCTTTTATCATTTTGAGGCTCTGGAAATCGCACTAATCGAACGGCTGAGTAAAATCTGTCAGGTAACGGTGGGGCTGGTTTACGAAGCGGACCGGCCGGAGCTGTTCCAGGCCCTGGAAGCTACTTATGCCAGCCTGGCCGCTCTGGGTTCCAGCGAACGGCTGGATGCCGCAGGGGAGCGGGTACCGGTCCTTAAGTTCCTGGCGGCCAACTGGCTGCGGCCTGGTGTTCATTATCCGCTGGGCGGGGAGAAGGAGGCTCAGGTGGCCGGGGAGCCTTTGCCGAACGCAGGCAGCCTTAAACCGGATCCGCTACCGGTAAGGGTGTGGCAGCTGACCGATCAGGTGGAGGAGATGCGGCAGGTAATGCGGGACATTAAGTCCAAGCTGCTGGCGGGGGAAAAAGCTGCTTCTATCGCTATCGTGGTGCGCCAGATGGCGGATTATAACGGGCTGGACAACTGGTGCGCCGAGTACGGGATTCCCTCCCGGCTGCCCCGGACCGCTGTTTTAGCCGGGCTGCCTCTGACGGAGTACCTGCTGTTATTTTTGCAGGCGGCGGCCGGTCAGGGAAGACGGCAGACGGAGGCGGTGCAGCGGTTCCTGACCAGTCCTTTGCAGGAGCTGTGGTTCGGGCTGCAGCCCGGTGTTTTTGCCGGCTTGACCAAGGACTTTTATTACCGGGAAGCGGCGACCTTCTGGCAGGCGGCGCTGGAACTGGACCCCAGCGGGCAGGCGGCTCAGCTGAGGGAGGCGATTCAGGCTGTACCTGCCAAGGCTACGGTAGAGGAGTACTGCACCAGGGCGGCTGAATTCCTGGCCGGACTGCAGGTGGCGCTGAAGGCTGGTACCTGCTACCGGCAGAGCAATTTATCCTTAGCGGCGCTGCAAAGTCTGCTGGGAGCGGAGCAGAAATTGCAAAGTCTGCTTAAAACTTTACCGGGGGAGTATCAGGACGGGGGCCTGGCAGCTAAAAAGATTCCCCTGACTGATTTTGTGAAGCTGCTGGAGGAAGCGGCGGCCGAGACTCAGGTAACCCTGGCCACCGGCAATACGGAGGGTATTGCCATTCTGGCGGCTACGACCCTGGAAGATTTGCAGTTTAAACATGTATATATTCTGGGCCTGCGGGAAAACGAGTTCCCGTCCCTGAAAACGGAAAACTGGCTCTATGACGACCGGGAACGGGGAACGCTGCGTTCCCTGGGTTTAGATTTGCCGGGCTCTTTGAGCAGTTTGGCGGAAGATGCCTATTTTTTTGCCACGGCCTGCGCGGCGGCTACCTCTTCTTTAACCTGTACTTATTATGAGGATGAACGGCAGGGGGTATCGGTCTTTGTTAAACAGCTGCAAGAAATTTTTGGCCAGGGTATCAGGCAGGAACCGGACCGGATGCAGGAGGCCGGGCACGCCTTATCGCCCGGAGAGCTGGGCGGCTTTCTAGCGGCGGCGGGCGGCGAGCTGCCGGAGTGGCTGCTGCCTCAGACGGCGTCCCGGGCAGCGTCCGCCGATAAATTACGTGTTCTGCAGCCTGAATATAACGGGGTCCTGGGAGACACGCAGCTTAGGCAGCAGGTTCAGGACCGGATTGGCTGCGATTTTAGCGCGGCCAAGCTGGAGACTTACTATAGCTGTCCCTTTAGTTTTCTGGCGGCCTACGTCTGGCGTCAGAATCTGGAGCCGGAGGCGCAGGAGGGACTAGAGCCTTCCGCTCAAGGCACGCTGCTGCATAAAACACTGGAGAACTTTATGAAGCGGCAGCTTAAGGCTGGACTGCGGCCGGAGCAGCGGGAGCGGTATCTGCAGGAGCTGGAGGAAGATTTTACGGCGGCCTGCGAGGATATGATCCGCGCCGGGAAGATTAGCGACAGTGAGTTCTGGCCGGCCGACCGGCAGGACCTGTGGGAAGAACTGAAACGCTGGTTGGAGGCAGAGCTGGCTTACGCAGCGGCTTGGGCTTACCGGCCGGAAGCTGTGGAAGCAGCTTTTGGCGGACGGGGGCAGGGGCAGCCGGCTTTAAAACTGGCGGTACCTACGGAGCAGGGTCTGAAGAATATTACCGTTCAGGGGCGGATTGACCGCCTGGAGGCTCAGGAACATAAATATTTCATCAGTGATTATAAAAACAGCAAGGCGCCGGCGCAGAAAGAGTTTCTGCACTCCGATCTGCAGCTGCCCTTGTACTTAACGGCGGCTCAGGCGGTGCTGAGGCAAAAAGATCCTCTGGCCCAGGTGGTGGGCGGCGGCTATTATATCCTGCGCAGCGGGGTCAGGCTGAACAATTTTGTCTTGGCGGAGTATGCCGGAGAGATGCCTTTTAAATCCTATGCGGCCTGTCAGGAAGGTAAGATTGCCACCCTGGCGGAGCTGGAGCAGCAGGTGAAACTCACCGTAGGCGGCCTTATAAGCCGGATGGACGGAGGCAACTTTACCGCGGAGGAAGCCAAGGGCTGCAGCCGTTTTTGCCCGGCGGCGGATATCTGCCGCTGCCGTTTAAACGCACAGGCGGAGGAGGCAAGTGAAAATGCTTGATTATACACCGGAACAAAAAAGTGCTATTACCAGCCTGGACTGTAATACGGTCGTATCGGCCGGAGCCGGAAGCGGCAAGACCCGGGTGCTGGTGGAACGTTTTTTATACATTTTGAGCCAATCCCTGTCGCAGCCTCAGGCTCAGCCGGTCCTGGCCCAGGAAATCCTGGCCATCACCTTTACCCGTAAAGCGGCCACGGAGATGCGGGAACGGATCAGGCTTGAGCTGGAAGAACGGCAGGCGGACGCTACGGAGGACCAGGAGTTTTGGCAGCGGCAGCTGGCTTCCCTGGACCGGGCTCAGATAAGTACGATTCACAGCTTCTGCAACAGCCTGCTGAAAAGCAACCCGGTAGAGTGCGACCTGGACCCGGCTTTTATCGTAGGCGAGGATAGCGACAACGATGAGTTCTTGACGGAGAATGTCCGGGAATTTTTGCGCCAGGAGCTGCAAAAGGGCAGCGAGGACGCGGCTTTGCTGTGCGCAGAGTACGGCAGCTACCGTTTGCTGCAGCAGCTGGAGACTTTATTAAAAAGCAGTTTTGGGCCGGAGCAGGAGGAGAATCTCTGGCTGCCTTACGAGGCGGCGCTGGCCCAGATTGAAACTGAGCGGCAAAAGCTGCTGGAAGCTTGTAAGCCTGAGTTTTTAGAGCGTCTTAGCGCCAAGAACCAGGAGGTCTGGTCGGAGAAGGATGAAATGCTTAAGGCTGCCCTGGCGGATTTAACCCAGCCGGCGTCCCTGGATTTTCTGGCGGATTTGGTTAACGGGCAGCTTAGCGCCCGCAGCAAGGCAGATAAGGATTTGGTGAAGGAGCTGCGGGACACGGTAACAAAGCTGGAGGCGTATCCGGCCTGCCGCCGGGCCGAAAAGCTGCTGCCGGCCTGGCAGAGCTTTCTGCAGGGGCTGGAGAATTACCTGGCGGCGGCGCGCCGGGAGCAGGGCTTTTTATCCTTTGATGATCTGGAGAAGCTGGCCCTGCAGCTGCTTAGTACCCACCCGGATGTTTTGGCCCGGGTGCGGGGACGCTATAAATATGTGATGGTGGATGAGTTTCAGGATACCAACGAACGGCAGCGCCAGCTGGTTTATCTTTTGAGCGGCGGGGATAAGGAGCATTTGCGGGGGCAGCGCCTCTTTGTGGTGGGGGACCCCAAGCAGTCCATCTACCGGTTCCGGGGGGCGGATGTGAGCGTCTTTGCCCAGGTTCGGAAGGAGATTTTGGACAGCGGCGGCCGGGACATCGTCCTTAGCGACAATTTTCGTACGGTGGACCGGATCCTTCAGGTCTGCAATGATGTTTTCAGCGACCTTTTGGGGGAGGACCGCCACCAGGACGTATTTTTTGAGAAGCTGAGGGCTAACCGCTCCTCCCGGCTGACTCCGGCGATGCTGGTCCTGACCTATCAGAAGGAAGAGGCCCAGGCGGAGCGGCAGGCGGAAGCCCGCTGGATTGCGGCGGAGATCGTGCGGCTGCATCAGGAGGGGCTGGCCTTCAAGGAGATGGTGCTGCTGTTTAAGGCCATGACACCGGTGGAACTGTATGCGGCCGCTTTGCAGCAGGCCGGCGTTCCCTACGTGATTGTGGACGGGCGCGGTTTTTATGAGCGTCAGGAAGTGATTGACCTGATGAACCTGTTGACGGTGCTGCTGGATGCTGGAGATAACCTGGCCCTGACCGCGGTGCTGCGTTCGCCGTATTTTGGCTTGGATGATGAAACTTTGACCAGGCTTTATTTAAAACCCCAGGTTGCGGGAGAACGCATCAACCTCTGGCAGAGCTTGGGGGAGGCCGCCGGGGCGGCGAAGCTTACGGATGAGAGAATTCAGCCTCAGAATGCGGCCGGGTTTTCCCGAACATCGGCTGGAACTTCAACTACTGCTTTGTACCAGGCCGCCGGCACTAAGACCGTGGCCGGGGACGGGGGTTCTCAGCTGGCACTGTTGCAGCGGGCCTATGACCTGTTGAGTTATTTGCGGCAGGAAGCGGCCTGCCTGAGCCTGCCGGATTTATGTCAGACCATCAGCCGGGTGCTGCAGCCGGAGCTGGTGCAGCTTTTGCAGGAGCGGGGCCAGGAGAAGCTGGCCAATTACCAGAAGTTTATGCAGCTGGCTAAAAGCTTTGCGCTGAATAAAAACGGCACTACCGCCGCTTTCTTGGAGCGCATACGCACCCTGCGGCAAAACGGGGTCCGGGAGGCGGCCGGTACGGTGGCGGCCGCGGACGCGGTTTCCCTCATGACCATTCACAAGGCCAAGGGGCTGGAGTTTGCCACGGTGTTCCTGCCCTATCTGGATGGAGGCAGTGCTCCGGACCGGGAGATGCTTAAATATCAGCCGGGTTACGGCTTAGGCATCATGGTGCGCAGCGCCAGGGGCGAACTGGTGGCTACCCCGGTTTTGGAGCAGATTAAAGCGCATAATCAGGAACTGGACCGGGAAGAGCGGGCCCGTTTGCTCTACGTGGCTATGACCCGGGCCCGGGACCGTCTGTATCTTATAGGCGGGCAGGTGGAGACCAAGAAAGGTCCTTCTCAGACGGCTTCCTGGGTCAAAGATATTCAGGCGGCCCTGGGAGAAGGATACACGGGCCTGCAGCTGGAACAGTGCAGCTTAGCTGAAGTGGGCCGCTTAACGGCGGCGCCGCGCCAAGTGCCGGAGCTGGCCCTGGACGAAGCGGTCCGGCAGCGCATAGCGCCCTTGCCGGATTACGGGGCCCATAACATGACCCGGTTCTCCGCTTCCAGCCTGCAGGAATATGAATATTGCCCCCGGCGCTACTTTTACCAGGCAGTGGCACGCCTGCCTCTGCCGGAGGGTGCGGCCGGAGAAGAGCCGGCCTTCAAGCTGCCGGCTACGGTGCTGGGTCATATTGTCCATACCGTTTTAGAAAAATATGACGGTCAGAACCTGGAGGCGGTTTATCAGGAGGCGGTACGTGAGTTTGCCGGCGGTAATTTTGAACTGGCTCAGCCGGCCCGGGACCTTTTGGAGCAGTATTTGGCCTCGGTTTTGTTCCAAAGCTTCGCTGCCCTGCCCCGGATTAGGGAATACGGGTTCCAGCTGCCGCTTTTGGCGGATGAGGACCGGGACTATGTGATCACCGGTTCCGTGGATGCCATCGTATATAATAAGGAAGGAAGTTTAGACATTATTGATTACAAGACGGGCCAGCCTCCGGCGGACGGGACGCCGAAACAGGGCTACGCTTATCAGCTGGCTTTGTATAAGCTGGCGGTGGAGGAGAAGTTTAACCGCCCGGTGCGGCAGGCGGCCCTGCATTTTTTGCAAAATAACCAGGCCTGGGTCCTGCCGGATGGTGATTACCGCAAGGAAATGACTAATCTCTGCCGGGAAATAGCCGTCAAGAAAACCGAGGCGGAGTTTGCCCCGGATACGGATAAGTGTGCTTTCTGTCCTTATAACCAGTTATGCCGGCGGTAAACCTGACCGGCGGAGTTAAAAGTAAATTTTATGCAAACTTTGGAGAATAACGGAAATTTTATGTATTTTCCCGTTAAACTATGTTAAAATAGAAGCGGTAAAGAGAGGAGATGGCTCAAATGTCAGAAGTATCTCAGGAAACAATGATGTTTAAACGTCATGCAGATAGAGTGCCGGTGGAGGAGACAGTAAGAGAGGTCTATGCCGCTTTGGCCAGCAAGGGTTATAATCCGGTGGATCAGTTGGTAGGGTATTTGTTGTCGGGTGATCCGGCCTATATTACCAGCTATCAGGATGCCAGAAACAAGCTGCGCCGTTATGAGCGCTATGAGCTGCTGGAGGAACTGGTGGCCAGTTATCTGGAGAAGATTAAAAAATGAGGGTCATGGGGCTGGATTTAGGTTCCAGGACTATCGGCGTAGCTATCAGTGATGGGACCGGGCTTATTGCCGGCGGGGTGGAAACTATCCGCCGGACTTCTCCGGAGCGGGACTGGGCCCGTTTGAATCAACTGGTGGCGGAGCTGGAAGTTACCGAAATTGTGTTAGGTTATCCTAAAAATATGAATGGAACGGTAGGCGAGCGTGCCCAAGGCTGCGAGCAGTTTGCACAAGCTTTGCGCGCCCGCTTTCCCGCTCTTAAGGTGTTTTTATGGGATGAACGTTTGTCAACGGTGGCGGCGGAGCGGGTTTTGATTGACGCGGATCTGCGTCGCAGCAAGAGGCGCAAGGTCATTGACAAGATGGCGGCAGTGGTAATTTTGCAAAATTACCTGGATAGTCTGCGTCTGCGCAAACAAAGCTGAAGCAGTTACTCAAGGCAGCGCAAGCGTAAGGCGCACTAGAGCCGCCTGCTAAGTTTGCGTTAGGTAACGTGAGACCGGGCAGGTATAAGGCGCTTCCAAAATCAGCGCGCTTAGTTTAACTAAAGAAGAGCGAGGAAATAGCGTATGTGGAAAAGGGTTGCGGTAGGGACGGCCTTAGTCATCCTGGCGGCGATCGGCTGTGTGATTCAGTTCGGCGGGGCGGCGGCGGTGAAACTGGTGACCCATATGCTGGCGGACCAGCAGGTAGTCGACGGTACGCTCAAATATGACAAAATCAGCGCCGGCTGGTCGGGCAGCGTAGAAATAAAAAACTTGCAGTGGCTGGCACCTAACGGAGATAAACAGGCCGAGGTGCCGCTTTTGACCATGTCTCTGAACCTGTGGGACACGCTTTTGAAGGGCGGCGGGGTAGCCTCTATCTCGGCGGTGACCTTGGAGAAACCGGTCTTTTACGGCCTTTATACTTCGGAAGGCGGACTGGACCTGTATCATAACATCTTGTTCGTGGGCGAAGAAAAGCCGTCGGCTTATAAGTCTCAAAAAACTTTGGAACCTACCCAGTTCCGCGGGTTGATGGAAATCAAGGATGGTCGTCTGGAAGCGCGTATCAATGATCTGCCCATCAAGATAGCCAAGTTTTCCGCCCAGGGACTCTTTAAAAGTTACCCGACGGTCAAGTGGAGCTTTACGGCCCACGATGAAGCGGCGGATATGGTCCTGAATATCGAAAAAAATGGCAAGGCCATGAAGGTCAGGGGTGAGATTAAGAAGGCCGATGCGGCTTCTCTGGCTCATCTCTTCCCCAGCTTGAAGGATGTGGCTTTAAAGAGCGGGCGGCTGGAAACGGCCAACATCAACGCCGACCGGGATGATCAGGGTCGTTGGACCTTATCCCTGGATGGCCGGCTGCAAAATCTGAAAGGGCAGGCCTTTAACTTTGATTTTGCCGAGGGCAGCGGCGGCTTTAGCGCTACCCGGGACCAGATCAAGCTGGATCAGCTGGTGCTGAGAGTGTCCGAGGTGCCCTTAAGCTTTACCGGTACTGTTAAGACGGCGGCGGGAACGCCGGATCCGCCCCGGTATGAGCTGCGGTTCAGCGGCAAGGACTTTGCCTGCAAGGCTTTAAGCGGCGGACTGGATTTTGAGGGCCGGGCCGAGGTGGAGGGCACTTTGACCGGTACTTCCCTGGAGCCTAAGCTGGAAGGCAAGTTTGCCAGCAAGAGTATGAAGGCGGCGCCTTTGACGGTCGAAAATATTCAGGGCGGTTTCAGCATGCAGGCCGGCAAACTGCAGCTGCAGGAAGCAACCGGTAATTGTTACGGAGGCAAGCTGCGTTTAAACGGTTTTGTTGAACTGAACAGCCGCAGCTTTAATCTGAAGCTGGACGGTCTGGACCTGGATGCGGCTAAGGCCAGCTCCGGGCAGGTAGGAGGACGGCTGAAGTTCAGCGCGGTCTTTATGGGCAGCAACCATCCGGACAGCGCCATGGGCACCGGCAACTTCGAGGTGGCCGACCCGGTGTATGAAGGTACCAAGGCTTCCTATTTCCAGGGGGACCTGAACGTGGTCAAAGGAGTGTTTGGCTTGCAAAACCTGAAGATGCACAAGGGTTTTAAGGATATCGTCCTGGCGGCCGCGCTTAACGCAGATAAAAAAGTAACCTTTAAAGCGGTTTCCGGAAAGATTAATCCCTTTTAATTAACAGGCCGCACCCTTTACCTTAACTGACCGAGTATTTTTTATTGTAAGAATGCATCCTTTTTAATTGACAGACGGCAGCCTTATGGTATAAAATGTTATGCATATGTGAACCCAGGTTAAAATAAGTAAATTTAAGTGAAAAATTAAGGAGAAAGACGATGAAAGAAAATAAAGAGACCTTGAAGAACCAGGAGGCACAGGCAGACCTTGCTAAACAGCAGGCTGACGGCGCAGCGGAAGATGAATTGGAAGAGCAGGTCGTAGTTATCACGGATGAGGATGGCTGCGAGTCCTATTACCGGGAGGAGCTGATCCTGCCGGTAGATAACAAGAGTTTTGCGGTGCTGGTAGGCTTTGATCCGGAAGAAGCCGGCGATGAGGAGGATGCAGCAGATGAGGTTGACGAAGCTGCCGACGAGGCCGCGGAGACCGAAACCTGCAGCTGCGGCTGTCATCATCATCACGCCGACGATGAGGATGATGAGAATTATGAGGACGATAACATCATCATCGCCAGGATTGATACGGATGAGAACGGCGAAGAGGTCTATGTAGGTCCTACGGATGAGGAATTCACCAAGGTCCGTGCCGCTTACGAGGCCTTGTTTACGGAAGAAGAGTAAATTTACCCAGGCAGGGCTGTCTTTTTTAAGACAGCCTTGTTATAATTTCAGCTTAGAAAGAGAGTTTTAGGGGGAAATGTTAATGAAGAAAATTATACCGCTGGTGATATCCTTAATCCTGGCTATCCTCCTGGGCGGTTATTGGGTGCTGAATTATACCGGCAGTAACGCCGATTATGCCAAGGGCAAACGTTACATCGTAACCATAACCCCGGGCATGACCACCTCCGATATAGCTCAGCTCCTGCATAGCAAGCACCTGGTCAAGACGCCGGAGGCTTTTCGTCTGGAGGCCAAGGTGCGCGGTTTGGAACGCAATTTGAAGGCGGGCATGTACGAGATTGAAGGCGGTATGTCCAACAGCGAAATTGTAGATGTTTTGTCCAAGGGACAGGTCCACATGCTCAAGTTCACGGTGCCGGAGGGTTTCAGCATCGTCAAGACCGCCAAAAAACTGGAAGCGGAAGGACTGGGCAGCGCCGCTAAGTTCGAAGAGGCGGCGAAGAACTATACGCCCTATCCTTATATGGAAACCAGCGACCCTAACGTGGTCTACAAGGCGGAAGGTTTTATCTATCCCACCACCTACCTGTTTGAGGTAGGTTTGTCGGAGAAGGACCTTTTGGCTATGATGGTGAAGGAATTTAACACCCAGCTCAATAAGGAAAATATTCCCGAGGAAGCTCAGCAGCAGGGAATGAGCATCAGAGATTTAGTGAACCTGGCGGCCATGGTAGAGATGGAAGCGGTCTACAAAGAGGAGCAGCCGCGCATTGCCGGCGTGTTCCTGAAGCGGTTGTCTATTTCTATGCCCATTCAGTCGGATACTACCATTCAGTATATTCTGGGTACCCAAAAAGAAGAAGTTACCATTGCTGATACTAAGATTCAGAACCCGTATAACACTTATCAGAACCCGGGCCTGCCGCCCGGACCTATTGCCTGTCCCAGCATGAGCGCTATTAAGGCGGTGCTGCACCCGGAGAAGACGGATTATTTGTACTTTGTGGCGGAGAAGGACGGGCACCACTACTTTACCAGAACTTATGCGGAGCATCTGCAGGCTATCGATAAGATTAACGCCACCGGCAGTGTGGGCGACAATGCCGGGATTGTAACCGGCGGAAGCGGCAGTACCGCCGCTCCTAAGCCTTAAGATTAAGGGTAGACCTAAGAACTAAAGCTAGACCTAAGAACTAAAGCTAGACCTAAGATCTAAGGCCAGACCTAAGATCTAAAGCTAGACCTAAGACCTAAAGCTAGACCTAAGAACTAAGGCCAGACCTAAAACCTAAGCCCTAAGCTGATTGAGACAGAAATTTTAGTTGCATGAGGAGAGTTAGACAATGACGCGTACGCTGGTTAAACCAGAGCTTTTAGCCCCGGCCGGCAGCATGGAAAAAGCCAGGCTGGCGCTGCTTTACGGTGCCGATGCCATTTACCTGGGCGGCAAGATGTTCGGCCTCCGGGCTTTTGCCAATAATTTTGACCGCCCGGAGCTTAAAGAGGTCACCGACCTGGCCCACAGCCTGGGTAAGCGGGTCTACGTGACGGTGAACATCTTTGCCCACAACGAAGATTTGGCACCTTTGCCGGAGTACCTGCGCTTTTTAGCCGGGGCCGGGGTGGACGCTATCCTGGTCTCGGATTTGGGCGTTTTTGCGGTGGCCCGGCGGGTTGTGCCCGAGCTGGCGCTGCATGTCAGTACCCAGGCTAACACGACCAATGTGGAAGCAGTTAAGGCCTGGACGGACTTGGGGGCGGCCCGGGTAGTTCTGGCCCGGGAACTTTCTTTACAGGAAATTGCCGCTATCGGCGCGTCTACTCAGGTGGAACTGGAAACCTTCGTCCACGGCGCCTTATGCATCTCCTATTCGGGACGCTGCTGGCTCAGCAGCTACCTGACCGGACGGGACGGGAACCGGGGCGCCTGCGCTCAGGCTTGCCGCTGGGAGTACGACCTGGTGGAGAAGACCAGGCCCGGCCAGCGGTTCGGAGTGGAGGAAGATGCCCGGGGGACCTACGTGATGAACTCCCGGGACCTGTGCCTGGTGGACTATCTGCCTCAGCTGATGCGGGCCGGGGTATGTAGCTTTAAAATTGAGGGCCGCATGAAGAGCGCTCACTACGTGGCCTCGGTGGTCAGCGTATATCGCCGGGCCATTGACGCCTGCTATCCCGACCCGGACCATTATCAGGTTTTACCGGCGTGGCGGGAGGAGCTGGAGAAAGTTTCCCATCGTCCTTATACTACCGGCTTTGCCTTGGGCACGCCGGATCAGAGCGCTCAGGTTTACACCACCTCCAGCTATGAGCAGACTCACGAGTTTGTAGGCCTGGTTCTGTCCTGGGACAAGGCGGCCGGGCGGTTGTACCTGGAGCAGCGCAACAATCTCAAAGAAGGGGAAGAAGTAGAAATCCTTCTGCCCGACGGTTCCTTAGAGGAGCTGCGTTTAAGCGACATGCAGGATGAAGCAGGGGAAGCGATTACTTGTGCTCCTCATGCTCAGCAGAAGTTTTCAGTCCGCTGTACAAAGAATATACCGGCCGATGCCATCTTAAGGCGGAAAATTAAGTCTTAAAGGGCAAGTTTTGGCCCCTGATAATTTTTTTGAGTCTTGGGTCCTTTTGAAAACTGAATTTCTTACTAAAACGTAAAAATCTTTACGAAAAAGTAAAATTATATAGGCAAAATGCAAAATATGTGGTAAAATATTTTGGTATCATTAAGTGCAAAGATTGATGTCAGGAAACGAGGGTCGGTTTAATGGAACGTACAGGAAGAATTTTTCATTTCTTGGCCAACAAAAAGCTGGACTGCGTTATAATCAAAGATGTCTGCGCGATACGTTATCTGACCGGTTTTACCGGTGATTCCAGCCTGCTTTATGCGGATAACGATAAGGCCGTCTTGGTGACGGATGGTCGTTATGTCTACCAGGCCCGGCAGCAGGTGAAGTACTGCCAGGTTTTGGAGTACAAGGCGGAGCATGCGGACAGTATATGGGAAGCGGTAGCCGCACAGGTGGATGGCAACCGTACGGTAGGCTTTGATGCAGACGCCTTCCTTTACCGGGAGATGATGAGCCTGCAGCAGTACCTTAAACCGGGCTTGAAACTGGTGCCGGTGAGCCTTAAAGAATTGCGTATGGTCAAGGATGACCAGGAGCTGAAGAGCCTCTGGCAGGCTACTAAGATTGCAGACGAAGCTTACAGCCGGATGCTGGCGGAATTAAAGCCGGGGATGACGGAAAAAACATTGGCGGCGCACCTGGAATACTATATGCGCAGCCTGGGTTCTGAAGAAGTGTCCTTCCCTACCATCATTGCCTCCGGCTATCGCTCGGCGCTGCCCCACGGGCTGCCTACCGATAAAGAGGTCCAGGTAGGCGACTTTGTCACCTTTGATTTTGGCGCCGTTTATAACGGTTATCATTCTGACTGCACCAGGACGGTGGTTTTAGGTATGGCTAACTCCTGGCACAAAGAAATTTATACTATTGTCGAGGAAGCTCAGTACCGGGGCCTGAAGAATGCTAAGCCAGGCATCACCGGGGCGGAGCTGGATGCCATTGTCCGGGATTATATCACTTCCCGGGGCTACGGCAAGAACTTTATCCACGGCCTGGGGCACGGCGTGGGGCTGGAGATTCACGAGCTGCCCCATATTAACAAGCGGGGAGACATTCCCTTGAAATCCGGTATGACTTTTACCATTGAACCCGGCATCTATATACCGGACAAAGGCGGAGTTCGTATAGAGGACACGGTTGTTTTGACTAATGATGGTGCCAGAGTGCTGTCAGGCCTAAAGAAGCAACTGTTAGAAATTGTCGATTAATTTTTAGGAGGGTATTTTATGATTTCTACAAGCGATTTTAAAACCAATTTAACCGTAACCATTGACGGTGATGCCTGGCAGGTAGTGGAGTTTCAGCATGTAAAACCTGGTAAGGGCGCAGCTTTCGTACGCGCCAAGATGCGCAACCTGTGCACCGGCTCCGTAGTTGAGCGTACTTTCAACGCCGGCGAGCGTATGCCCGAAGCCCGTATTGACCGTCGGGATATGCAGTATCTGTATAAGAATGATGATATGTATGTGTTCATGGATAACGAAAACTATGAGCAGATGGAACTGTCCAAAGAGCAGATCGGCAGCGGCATCAATTTCCTGAAGGAAAACATGCCCGTCAAAGTTGTAGTTTACGAAACCCGTATCCTGGGTGTAGAACTGCCTAACACCGTGGAGCTCACCGTGGTTAAGACCGATCCCGGCATCCGCGGCGATACGGCTACCGGCGGCAGCAAGCCTGCTACCATGGATACCGGCTACGTAGTAAAGGTACCTTTGTTCATCAATGAAGGCGACGTACTGCAAATCGATACCCGCAGCGGCGATTATATCGCCCGGGCTTAAGCCTGGCGGTAGAGCGAGAATTCGGGCGGCGGGGCAAAACCGCGCCCTGGTTCTTAGAAAACGGTATAGCTAATAACCTGCGGCTTTAACTTCGGTTAAAGCCGTTTTTTTAGTTCCATTCTGACCCGCCTTATGGTATAATAATTCATAGCTTAAGTAAATATGCAAGCTGAGCAAAAATTTAAGCTAAGGGTAAGCTGATTTTAGATCAGGTAGGTTAAAACAGGGAGGTGCCGGTATGGACCCGGAAAAGAAAACAGAGGCGCCCCTGGTACTGGAGGCAATACCGGGCTCGAAGACCAGCCAGGAAAATGCCGATGCTGAGTTTGGCTATATCGAGGTTTCAGATGAGGTTATCAGCATCGTGGCCAGTCTGGCGGCTTGTGAGGTCCCCGGCGTGGTGGGTATGAGCACCGGCTTTCGGGAAGGCATCAGCAAGCTTTTAGGCAAGAGCAACCTGGCTAAGGGCGTGAGGGTGAAGGTGGAGCCTGGCCATTCGGTCAGCCTTTTTGTTTATGTCATCGTAGAGTATGGCACCTGTATCCCGGAAATAGGCCTGAAGATCCAGGAGAAGGTCAAGGAAGCGGTAGAGACCATGACCGAGTACGAGGTAAACTACGTGGATGTACACGTGGAGGGTGTGGAGCTGCGTAAGCGCAGCCAGCTGGAGCTGAGCCTGGAAAACGAAGGGGACCAGCCGGAGCCGGAAGAAAATGAGGACGAAAATTAAACCTCAGCGGTGAAGAATTAAGACCGAAACCACCGGTTGGTAGCAGATGACGAAGATTAAACCGCAGCGGCGGTTTTGTTTAAGGAGTGAGCAGTGTGGGCATAACCGATAGGATTATCCTGACCTTGTATACCTTTTTGATGGCTGTGGTAGCCATTCTTTTGGTTTTAGGCAGTTTGGGGGTCATTCCCCATCAGGCGATTTTGAACTTTATCGCGACCATTCCCGGCAACTGGGAGTACGCGGTGGGCGGGGTAATCCTGCTCCTGGTCAGTATCCGGCTGCTTTTGGCCGGCATCGGCGTCTTCGGGGTTAATACCCTGACTTTAAGTGAGGCGGATGGCGGCAAGACCCTGGTTTCTAAAAGGGCTCTGGAGGATTATATAGCCGATATCGCCCAGGAAGTATACGGTATCTATAATGTTAAAGTAGTGGTCAAGATGGAGGAGGACGTGATCAACGCCCGCATCAACGCCTCCCTGGAGCCCGGGGTCAACGTGTACGAGGTGACCAGCGAGGTCAAGACCAATATTAAGGAGACTATCAAAAAGGTTATCGGTAAGGACGTCAAAGAAATCGAAGTGTTCTTTAAGCAAATTAAGGGCACCGGGAACAATAATGGTTGATAGAGGGAGTGCTGTTGATGTTTAAGGATATTATCCATGATATTTGGGAAAATTACCGGGCCAGGTTCCTGTGTACGGTGTTCGGCCTGTTTATCGGTTCCATGTTCCTCATCGTGGGCTTCTGGCAGACCCTGTTTTTAATCATCTGCGTCCTGGGCGGCTTTTTTATCGGCTACAAGATCGATAAGAAAGAGGACCTGGTAGAGTGGCTGGACCGTCTTTTACCGCCGGGTTACCATAGATAAGGGGAGGATAAGCTTATGATACGCAGGTTGGCACGGGAGATAGTTTTACAAAGCTTGTTTCAAATAGACTTTACCCAGGCTGAGCCGGAAGAGGCGCTGCAGGTGGCTTTGGCCGAGCAGAAGTCGGATGAGTTCAGCGCCGAAGAGCTGGAGAGCGAGGAGCCGCGCACGCCTGCAGAGGTAGATAAGGCGGAGCCTTATGCCCGGGAGGTGCTCCAGGGTGTGCTGGCGAACCTGCCGGCCATCGACGGGCTCATCAGTAAGTATGCGGTGAACTGGGAGCTGAAAAGGATGCCGGGCATTGACCGGAACCTGCTCCGGATAGCGGTGTATGAGATGCGGTACGCTACGGAGAAACAGCCGGTGAACATTGCTGTGAATGAAGCGGTGGAGCTGGCTAAGGCTTATGGTTCGGAGAATTCGGCCCGCTTTATTAACGGGCTCTTAGGGAAAATGATGCGCGAAGAGGTTTAAGGGATATCATTAACAGATATTCTTAACAGATATTCTTAACAGATATCCTTAAAAGGTATTGATGAAGCTGAAAGAAATTTAGATGAGGCATGAAACAGTATAAATGAAGTTGGAAGAAGTTTATTTAGGGATAGATACCAGTTGTTATACCACCTCCCTGTGTTTTATGAACCGGGAGGGGCAGGTTAAGGCGGAGGCTCGCCGGATTCTTTCTGTCAAGGAGGGCCGGTGCGGTTTGCAGCAGTCCGAGATGGTGTATCAGCATACCCGGAACCTGCCGGACCTTATGGAAAAGGCGCTGGAAGGCGCCCGGCAGCAGGAGCTGGAATTAAAGGTGCTGGGGATAGGAGTTTCCACTAAACCCAGACCCCTGGCGGATTCTTACATGCCGGCTTTTTTGGCCGGATATGGTTTAGCCCGGAGCCTGGCGGCTTTTCAGCAGCTGCCGTTAGTCGAAATCAGTCATCAGGAGAATCACTTGGAAGCCGGAATCTGGTCCGCTGGCGGGCCTAAGGCCGACCGCTTCCTTCTTTTGCATGCTTCCGGCGGCACCACGGATTTGCTCCTGGTGGAGCGGGACGCGGCCGAAGACCGGTATCGTCTGACCCAGGTGGGCGGCAGCATGGATTTGCACGCCGGGCAGTTCGTGGACCGGGTAGGGGTGGCCATGGGGCTTGCCTTTCCGGCCGGACCGGCTTTAGAGAAGCTGGCGGGGACGGCGCAGCAGCCTTGGGCTTTGCCGGTGGCGGTGCAGCAGACCCAGGTCAGCTTAAGCGGACCGGCGACGGCGGCTTTACGCAGTCTTAAATCCGGGGCAGACCCGGCGGCGCTGGCAGCCGGGGTGGAGCAGGTGCTGGGCGAGACCTTTGCCCGGATGCTGCGCAACGGAGCGGCCCGTTATCAGGTAGACCAGGTGCTTTTGGTAGGCGGAGTTGGGTCGAACAAGCATATTCGCCGGCTGGTGGAAGAGAAGCTGGCTAAAAGGCAGATTAAATTGTGGGTCCCGGACCCTTATTATAGTTGTGATAATGCTTCCGGCTGCGCTGCTTTTGCCCGGAGGCTGGGGCAGCAAAAATCATAGGGCGCAGGAAGCTGCTTGGCGCAGGGCTTAAAAAAGCATAATAATGCGCAAGACGGAGATAGTTAGCAAAACCGGGATTAAATTAGACAGGATACGGGAGCTGGTCATGGCTGAACCTAAACCCTATACCGTAGGGGAGATTAATCGTCTGATTAAAGACATAATTGAAGATAGCGGCCTGGTAACCAACGTCCAGGTCATCGGAGAGGTTAGTAATTTTAAGCGCTACCCCTCCGGTCATTGTTATTTCACCCTCAAGGATGCCACCGGAGTTTTGAAATGCGTCATGTTTCAGTTCCGGGCGGTCAATCTGCGCAAGCTGCCGGTCAACGGCGAGACCGTGGTGGCAGTGGGGCGCATCGGCGTGTACGAGCGGGACGGAGTCTATCAGCTGTACGTGGATGTGCTGCTGCCTCAGGGCAAGGGCGGCCTCATGGAGGCTTATGAGAAATTAAAGGCCAAGCTGGAGGCAGAAGGGCTTTTTGCCCCGGAACGCAAGCGGGAGCTGCCGGGGCACCCGGCCCGGGTGGGTATAATAACTTCCCCGGCGGGCGCGGCGGTGCGGGATATTATTACGGTTTCCCGCCGGCGCAATCCCGGCATCAAATTATTATTGTATCCGGTGAAGGTGCAGGGCGAAGGCGCGGCTAGGGAAATCGCCCGGGCTATCAAGTTCATGAACCGTCATCAGCTGGCTGACGTTTTAATCGTAGGCCGGGGCGGCGGTTCCATCGAAGATTTGTGGGCCTTTAACGAAGAAGTGGTGGTGCGGGCCGTGGCGGCTTCCGCCATACCCGTTATTTCTTCGGTGGGGCACGAGACGGATTTTACCCTGGCGGATTTTTCCGCCGATAAAAGAGCGGCCACGCCTTCCCAGGCGGCGGAGCTGGCGGTACCGGACCAGGCGGCGTTAAGACGCCAGGTTTTAGCTTTACAGGACCGGGCGGCAGGCGCCTTAGAGCGGCAGCTGCGGCAAAAGGAGCAGCAGTGTCTGCGCCTGACCGGGGCGGGGGTGCTGCGTAATTCAGAGGCTTTGTTCGCTTTGCCGGCGGAGCGGCTGGATAAAGCTTTGTTCCGGCTGCAAAGCCATATTCAAAGTACCTTAAATGCACCGGAAGCCAGGGTACGGGAGCTGAGTCTGCGGCTGCAAGGCCGGATGCAGAACCGTTTAAACGTACCGGAGAATCAGCTGCGGGAGCTGCGTTTGCGGCTGCATAATCAGTTGGAGCGCGGTTTTAGCGCACCGGAGACCCGCGTCGAGCGGCTGCAGCTTAAGCTGCGGCAGGAGCTGCAGGGAAGACTGCAGGAGGCGGACCACGGTTTGGCGCTGTGGGCGGCTCGTCTGAACGCAGTCAGTCCGCTGGCGGTTTTAGGACGGGGCTATTCCCTGACCCGGGGCCAGGATGGAAAGGCTCTTACCAGTACGGACCAGGTGCGCTGGGGCGAGGAGCTGGTGACCCGCCTGCAGGACGGAGAAGTGGTCTCCGTGGTGCAGCAGATTACCAAAACGGGCTGGGAAAAGCCTGAACCTGAAAAGGTTTGAACTCGGAAAGCCAAACGACGTTTAGAAAAATGGTTGGAAAAGTTTGAACGCAGAAAACTTGAACTTAGCTTAGAAAAAATGGCTGGAAAAGTTTGAAACTGGAAAAGCCTGAATAGTGCAACGGTTTTCCTAAATAAGATAGTAAAGGAGAAAGGGTGCGCCGTGACGATGAAAAAGGTAGCCAAAAATATAAAATTTGAAGAAGCCCTGACGGAGCTGGAGAAACAGGTCAACTTGCTGGAAAGCGGGCAGCTGCCGTTAGAAGAATCTATCGAAGCGTTTAAATATGGCACGGAGCTGAGCCAGGTCTGTCTGGAGAAGCTGAACACGGCCAAGGCGGCGGTAGAAAAGCTGCTGGTGCCGGAAGAGGGCGAAGAGCATTATAAGACCGAGGAGTTCAAAGATTTGGAGGATGGAAATGGACTTTAAAAAATATTATGAGGACCGCAAAAAGTTAGTCAATACTACTTTGGAAAAAAGGATGCAGATTAAGGGCATCTCTAAGATAGATGAGGCCATGAAGTACAGCCTTCTGGCCGGGGGCAAGCGGCTGCGGCCGATTCTGCTCATGGCCAGCTGTGACGCGGTAGGCGGCAAGGGTTATGACTGCCTGAGCGTGGCCTGCGGGCTGGAGATGATTCATACCTATTCCCTGATTCATGATGACCTGCCCTGCATGGATAACGACGATTACCGCCGGGGCCGTCTGACCAATCATAAAGTTTATGGCTATGCTCCGGCGCTTTTGGCCGGGGACGGGCTTTTGACCCTGGCTTTTGAGGTGATGCTGGAGCAAACCCACTGCGATCCTAAAGTACTGGTGAACGTGGTGCGGGAAGTAGCCATGTGCGCCGGTAAGGATGGCATGGTGGGCGGCCAGGTGCTGGATATGGAGGCCGAGAAACGGCCTATCAGCGCCGAGGAGCTGAAGACTCTCCACGAAGGCAAGACCGGGGCTCTGTTTATTGCGGCTATCAGAGGCGGCGCTCAGCTGGGCGGGGCTACGGAAGAGCAGCTTTTGGCCTTGACCACCTTTGCCCGCTACCTTGGACTGGCCTTCCAGATTACCGACGATATCCTGGACGTGACCAGCACCACGGAGGAGCTGGGCAAGCCCGTGGGCAGCGATGAAAAGAACCATAAGACCACTTATGTGACGCTTTATACCTTAGCGGGGGCGGAAAAGAAGGCGGAGGAAGCCATCAGCCAGGCGCTGGACTCCCTTAAAGATTTCGGCCCGGAGGCTGACCCGCTGCGGGAGATTGCCAAGATGATGTGTGCCCGTAAGAACTAAGGAAGGTGAGACGCGGGATGGATGACAGTATCTTAAACCGAGTAAACTATCCGGAGGATTTGCAGAGCTTAACGGTGCCTCAGTTGGAGAAGCTGGCTGCCGAAATCCGGGAGCTGATTATTAACGTGGTAGCCAAGAACGGCGGCCACCTGGCTCCGAATCTGGGCGTGGTGGAGCTGACCCTGGCCCTGCATAAGGTCTTTAATGATCCGGAGGATAAATTTGTCTTCGACGTAGGGCATCAGGCTTATATTCATAAGATTATCACCGGGCGCAAGGACCGGTTCGACACCCTGAGGCAGTATAAGGGCCTGTCAGGCTTCCCCAAGCGGCAGGAGAGTCCCTTTGATGCTTTCGGCACCGGCCACTCCAGTACGTCTATCTCGGCGGCGCTGGGGATGGCGGTGGCCCGGGATTTGAAGGGCGAACATTATAACGTGATAGCCGTTATCGGCGACGGCTCCATGACCGGCGGCATGTCCTACGAAGCTTTGAATAACGCGGGCGACCTGCAGAAGAAGATGGTGGTCATCTTGAACGATAACGAGATGTCCATCTCCAAAAATGTGGGTGCCATGAGTAAATATTTCTTCCAGCTGCGCACCGGCGATTTCTACAAAGGCGTGAAAAAGGATGTGGAAGGCTGGCTGAAGGGACTGGAGTACGGCGGCGATGTTCTTACCGCCGTGGACCGGGTTAAAAAAAGCATTAAGACCTTGATGCTGCCAGGTTCGATATTTGAGCATCTGGGCTTTAAATATTTCGGGCCCATTCAGGGCAACGACCTCAGGGAACTGCTGCCGGTGCTGGAAGAGGTTAAGCAGGAGACGGGGCCGGTGCTGGTGCACGTGGTGACCAAGAAGGGCAAGGGCTACGGCCCGGCGGAGGCTAACCCCAATCAATTCCACGGGACGGGGCCTTTCGAGATTGCGACCGGCAAGAAGATTAAAAACCCGGGAGCGGCGGTTACTTATACGGAGGTCTTTGGCCGGACCCTGGTGGAGCTGGCCCAGGAAGATAAATCCATTGTGGCCATTACGGCAGCTATGCCGGACGGCACGGGGCTGAATTATTTTGCCAAGGCTTATCCCCAGCGGTTTTTTGACGTGGGGATTGCCGAGCAGCATGCGGTGACTTTTTCCGCCGGGCTTTCGACCCAGGGGATGAAGCCGGTGTGCGCGGTGTATTCCACCTTTTTGCAAAGGGCCTATGACCAGGTGCTGCACGACATCTGCATGCAGAACCTGCCTGTGAAGCTGTGTCTGGACCGGGCCGGGCTGGTGGGGGATGACGGCTACACCCACCACGGGGTCTTTGACCTGGCGTTTTTGCGGGATATGCCCCATATGACCGTCATGGCGCCTAAAGACGAAAATGAGCTGCGCCATATGATGAAGACTATGCTGGAGATGACGACTCCCTGCGCTTTACGCTATCCCCGGGGCAGCGGCCTGGGGGTCAGCTGCGAGGGGAAACCCCAGGCACTGCCAGTCGGCAAGGCCGAGGTGCTGCGCTCCGGCGAAAAGGTCTTTCTCTGGGGCCTGGGCAGCATGGTCCACACCGCCGAAGAGGTGGCAGACCTTTTGCAGGCCGAGGGCATCAAGGCCGGGGTAGTTAACATGCGGTTTGTCAAACCCCTGGACCGGGAGCTTCTGGCTCAGCAGGCTCAGCCCGGTAATACCATCGTGACCTTAGAAGAAGGTGTGCTGCAGGGCGGCGCCGGCAGTGCGGTCCTGGAAGCGCTTAATGAACTGGGTCTTTTGGAGGGGGTCAGGGTTATGCGCTGCGGTATCCCGGATGCTTTTGTGCCTCAGGGCGATAAGAAGTTTTTATTGCGGGATATCGGTCTGGATGCGCCCAGCCTGGCCGCCAGAATTAAGGCAGCAGTGCAGGATAAGGCAGCGGTACAGGATTAAGACGCAGTGCAGGATTAAAGCAGCGGTATAGGATTAAAAGATAAATTTTAAGAAGGAACCATCGTGAAAAAACAAAGATTAGACAGCTATCTGACCCAGCAGGGTTTCTTTGAGAACCGGACCCGGGCTCAGGCGGCTATCATGGCCGGGCAGATTCTGGTCAACGAACAAAAAATAGATAAGCCGGGTACCCCGGTGCCGGAAGGCGCGCAGATCCGCATCTTAGGCGAAAAAATGCCTTACGTGAGCCGGGGCGGTTTTAAGCTGGCCAAGGCCCTGGAGATTTTCCCCATCAGCGTGACGGGGAAGGTCATGGCGGATATTGGAGCCTCCACCGGCGGTTTTACCGACTGCGCCCTGCAAAACGGCGCGGCCAAGGTGTACGCCCTTGACGTGGGGTACGGACAGCTGGCCTGGAAACTTCGCAACGACCCCCGGGTGGTGAATATGGAGCGTACCAACGTGCGTTTCGTCACTGAGTCCAGTTTACCGGAGCAGGTAGAGGCGGCGACTATCGACGTGGCCTTTATCTCTTTGGATAAAGTTTTACCGGCGGTGAAAAAAATATTGCGGCCGGAGGCTTTTGTTATCGCCCTGGTGAAGCCTCAGTTTGAGGCGGGCCGGGAAAATATAGGCAAGAAAGGCGTGGTAAGAGAGGCAGCGGTACATCAGGAGGTCATAAATAAGGTCATCGCGATGGCCCGGGCGGAAGGCTTTAGAGCTTCAGGGCTGGATTTTTCGCCTATCAAAGGGCCGGAGGGTAATATTGAGTATTTGCTCTATTTGACCCTGACCGGTCCGGACAGCGTGACGGAGCAATATGTAGCGGAACTGGTGGCCAAGTCTCACGGCGATTTGGATTAGCAACAGGTAAAAGGCAGTTAAAGAGGAGAACAGATGGGTATTTTCCACTTGGGAATCTTTCCCAACATGCAAATTGAAAAGGTCCGGGCTACTTTGCCGCAGGTGGTGAAGCTCTGCCGGAACTACGGGATTGAACCGCTCCTGCCTCACGATTTGGCGGCGGTCTATGGTACCGAGAGCTATGATAAGCATAATTGCGGGGGACTGGGCTGCCTGAGTGCGGCGGTCTCCTTAGGCGGCGACGGTACCTTCCTCCAGATGGCCAACCGGGTGGTGGAACGCCAGGTACCGGTGTTCGGTATCAACTTCGGACACCTGGGCTTTTTAGCGGAGCTGGAGTTTCAAGGTCTGGCCCCGGCCTTAAAGAACCTGGTGGAGGGCAACTGTGTTTATGAGAAACGCCATCTGCTCCAGGGCACGGTGTGGGAAGGCAACATCTGCCAGGCCAAGGCCCTGGCTTTAAACGAGTTCGTGGTGGGCACGGGCGGGGTCGCTACATTATCCCACCTGGAGCTGAGCATCAACGGCAAGCAGTCCGGCATTTATGCGGCGGATGGCATCATCGTGGCCACGGCCACCGGTTCCACGGCCTATTCCCTGTCGGCCGGCGGGCCCCTGGTCCAACCGGAGCTGGATGTGATGATTATCACCCCGGTGTGCTCTCATGCCCTTTCCTCCCGGCCTCTGGTGATTCCCTCCAGTGAGCTGGTGGAGCTGAGAACCCTGGAGCCTAAGCCGGAGCTGATGCTTTTTGCCGATGGCCGGGTGGTCTCGGCCATCGGGCCGGAAGCAGACATTAAGATTGTTAAAAGTGAACAGACCATTAATTTTATCAGGCTCACAGGACGCAGTTATTACGAAACCTGGCAACTTAAATTAATTAGAGATATGTGAGGTAGAGTTTAATGAAATCTTTACGGCAGGCCAAGATTAAGGAAATTATCGAGCATAACAACGTGGAGACTCAGGAGGACCTGGCCCTGGCTTTGGAGAAGGCCGGCTTTAACGTGACCCAGGCTACGGTATCCCGGGACATTAAGGAAATGATGCTGATCAAGGTACCGGATGCGGAGGGCAGTTACCGCTACGCCTATCCCAAGGAACACGGCACCATGGTGACGCCGGAGCGGCTGGAGCGGACCTTGCGGGATTCTCTCATCAGCGTGAGGGTGGGCGGCAACCTGGTGGTTATTCACACGCTGCCCGGGACGGCCCAGGCGGTGGCTTATATGCTGGACTATATGAAATGGCCGGAGGTGCTGGGCACCGTGGGCGGCGATGATACCATCTTCATCGCCATTGACAGTGCGGAACATACCGGCGTTTTCGTGGAGCGTTTAAATAGCATTCATTAAGCGGCAGGGTCTTGCTTAAGCGCCGTTTAGTCGCGGGTTGTAAAAAAAGCATTCATTAAAAATTTTCGCTAATCGAGGTTTAAGGCATGTTAAAATCCCTGCAGGTGCATAATTTTGCACTAATTGAAGATGCGACGGTAGAGTTTGCTCCCGGGTTTAATATTTTCACCGGTGAGACCGGTGCCGGTAAATCCATCCTGGTGGATGCCTTCAGCATGGTGCTGGGCAGCCGGGCGTCGGTGGATTTTATCCGCAGCGGTACGGACAGCTTCTGGGTGCAGGCGGTATTTGACCCGGAGGAAAATCCCCAGGTGAAAAAAATCCTGGCGGAGCAGGATATTGAGGAAGATGAGTGCCTGTTCTTAAAACGGAAGCTGAGTTTAAACGGCAAGAGCCAGAATTTCGTCAACGGGGTACAGGTGCCGCTGGCGGTGATCAAGTCTTTAAGTGAGCTCTTGGTAGATATTCACGGGCAGCATGAGAATCAGACGCTGTTAAAGCCGCAGACCCCTCTGCGTCTGGTGGATATTTTCGGCGGGGCAGTTTTGAAGCAGGCGCTGACGGAGTATCAGGCGGTTTATGGCCGGTATGTGGCGGCGGCGGCTAAGCTGCAGGAGCTGCAAAACAGTGATGCTGACCGGGAGAGGCTCCTGGACCGGCTGGACTGGGAGATTAAGGAGATTGAGGAGGCGGAGCTTAAGCCGGGCGAGGAAGAGGCGCTCCAGGACGAGGCGAAGCTGTTGCAAAACGGCGGCAAGATCATGGCGGCGGTCAGCGGCGCCCACCAGTCCCTGGATGAGGAAAAGGGCGTGCTGGAGGCTCTGGCTCAGGCCCGGGAGGACCTGGGCGGGGTCAGCCGTTATGACGGGCGGCTGCAAAAGTTTTATGAGGTGCTGGACAGCGCCTGGATTAACCTGGACGATTTGCGCCAGGAGCTGAGCGGCTACCTGTCAGGCAGTTCCTTTGATGAGGAGCGGGTGGAAGCCGTGCAGAAGCGGCTGGATTTGTATTACCGTCTGCATAAGAAATACGGGGCGGAATATGAAGACCTTCAGCACTATCTGGAGAAGGCCCGGGCCCGCTATGCGGAGCTCCAGGACCTGGAGGCGCGGATTGCCCAGGCCGGGAAGGTTCTGGCGGCGGCTCAGAAGGAGACTTTAGCCAAGGGCACGGTCCTGACGAAGCTGCGGCAGGAGAAGGCCAGGGCTTTGGCCGGGGAAGTGACCAGGCATATGCGGGATCTGGCCATGCCGGACGGGCGCTTTGAACTCTCCTTTAAGGAAATTCCTTGCGGTCCTCACGGCCGGGATGAAGTAAATTTTATGTTTTCGGCCAATAGGGGCGAGCCCTTGCAGACCCTGGGCCGGGTAGCTTCCGGCGGCGAGCTGAGCCGGGTGGCTTTGGCTCTGAAGACGGTTTTGTGCCATGTGACCGGGGTGCCCACCATGGTCTTTGATGAGATTGATACGGGCGTGGGCGGCATCACGGCCCAGAAGATGGCGGAGAAGCTGGCCATCATCGCGGCCAGAAGTCAGGTGCTCTGTATTACTCATCTGCCGCAGATAGCATCTTATGCCGACCGGCATCTTTACATTTTTAAAGCGTCTCAGGGAGAGCGCACGGCTACCAGCCTGAAGCTTCTGGAGGGACAGGCCAGGGTGGAGGAGATTCGCCGCATGACCGCGGGGGATAACGCCTCGGCGGCGGCGACAGCTTCGGCCAAGGAGCAGCTGGCGGCGGCCGCACGGTTTAAAGCCGGGCTGACCCGCTTAATTTAACCCCTAAATTACCAGAGGACGGTAAAAGTTTGAACTGTTTTAACTGATTATTTGAACTGATTAGAGGAAGATGTTAACAGCTGCGGGAACAAATTTAGCCGCTGTTAGTAAATAAATATACGGAAAACAGGTGTTAATTATGTGGAAAAAGATGCATGATCCCAGTTTGGATGAACATTTTGTCAGCAGCGAGGAGGTCTATCACGGCCGCCTGCTTCATGTCTTTCGGGATAAGGTGACGCTGGTGGACGGCAAGGAGACTACCCGGGAATTAATCCGCCATCCGGGTGCGGTAGCGGTGGTGCCCATTCTGCCGGACGGGCGCATCGTGCTGGTGAAGCAGTTCCGTTATCCGGTGGACTCGGTGCTCTATGAGCTGCCGGCAGGCAAGCTGGACCCGGGCGAGGATCCTCAGCACTGCGCGGTCAGGGAGCTGTCGGAGGAAACCGGCTTTGAAGCGGGGATGCTGGAATATCTGACCACCATCGCCACCACCCCCGGTTTTGCCGATGAGGCTATTCATCTGTACGTGGCCAAGGATTTGCGCAAGCATGAGCAGCATACCGATGAGGGCGAGTTCATCAACCTGGAGTACCTGACCATGGAAACGGTACGGGAGATGATTATCAAGGGCGTTATTTATGACGCCAAGACTATCGCGGCCCTGGGCTTTTTGGCTTTGCGGCAGTAAGGCATAAGCGGAAGCGCCGGTAAACTTGGTTCAAAATTGTGTAAGTTGTAAGTTTAAACGCCGGTAAGCCGCAACTTAGGACCTTCGCCGCCTAAATTATTGTTAACTGAAAAGAGCAAATGTCAAAATTAGGGTCGTGCCAACGGCCCTTTTTTGTTACGTCCGTTACACTTTTTAAAAATATTGGGAAATGTTAGTTTACTTTTTTCAGAAAAGCAGGAATGTTTGAGGCAGGTAGCGAAATTACAGTACATTAAGATTTATGATGCCAGGTGGATAACCTAGGTTGATAAAAAATTTCTATACTGAGAAGGGGGATTTATATGAAAGCCTATACAGGAGACCGTATCAGAAACGTGGCCATTGTGGGTCATGGTGGAGCCGGAACCACATCCGTAACCGAGGCCCTGCTTTACCGGTCCGGAGCAATTTCCAGAATGTGTAAGGTAGAGGATGGGGCTACCACCACGGACTTTGAGCCTGAAGAGATTAAGCGTAAAGTGTCGGTTAATGCCACTTTAGCCCCGGTGGAATGGCGCGATACCAAGATTAATTTTATCGATACCCCGGGCTTTGCGGATTTCGTAGCCGAAGTTAAGGGCGCTTTCCGCGCGGTGGACAGCGCGCTGATCGTGGTCAGTGCTACGGCCGGTGTGCAGGTAGGTACCGAACAATGCTGGAAATTAGCCGAGGCGGCCAATCTGCCCCGTATCATCTTCGTTAATAAGATGGATCGTGAGAACGCTGATTTCGACAGCATCATTGACAACCTGCGGGGTAAGTTCGGCAAACGGGTTCTGCCTCTGGAACTGCCTTTAGGCAAGGAAGACAGCTTCAGCGGTGTTATCGACTGCTTCAAGATGAAGGCTTTCCGGGGCAACGGCAACGGCGCGGATGAAATTGAAATCCCTGACGAGCTGAAGGATTATGCCAACGATATGCACGAGAAGCTGGTAGAAGCTGCGGTTGAGGCGGATGACGATGCTATGATGCGTTATCTGGACGGCGAGGCCATCAGCGACGAGGAAATTCAGAAATGCCTGATCAAGGGTATCCGGCAAGCTATCATCTTCCCGGTTATCTGCGGCAGCGCCTATAAGAATATCGGTCTGGGTACCTGCATGAACACCATTATCGACTACACCTACCCGGCCATCCTGAACGACTTTGAAGTGACCAACGTGAAGACCGGCAAGGTAGAGACCAGAGATGCGGGCGCGCCTATGGCAGCCTTAGTCTTCAAGACCACCTCCGATCCCTTCGTAGGCCGGCTGAGCTTCTTCAGAGTTTTCTCCGGTACCATCAAGGCCGACAGCATGGTTTATAATGCCAGCCGTGAGAAAGAGGAGCGGGTAGCCAGTGTATTTACTATGCGCGGCAAGACCCAGATTAACATGGAAGAGGTGGTAGCCGGCGATATCGGCGTAACCTCCAAGCTGCAGTTTACCGCTACCGGTGATACCTTAAGCGACAAGAATGAGCCGGTGCTGTTTGCACCCATCGCATTCCCCCTGCCCATGTACATGCGGGCGATTTACGCCAAGAAGAAAGGCGACGAGGATAAGATTGCCGGCGCTTTGAGCAAGCTGATGGATGAGGATCCCACTATTATCGTGACCAAGAACCCGGTGACCAAGGAAACCTTGATTAGCGGCATGGGCGACCAGCATATCGATATCATCATGGAGAGGATGCAGCGTAAGTTCGGCGTAGAGGCTGAGCTGAAGCCGCCTATCATTGAATACAGAGAGACAATCCGCGGCACTGCCGAGGTTCAGGGCAAGCATAAGAAACAGTCCGGCGGACACGGCCAGTACGGCGACGTAGTGATTCAGATGGAGCCTCTGCCTCCGGGAAGCGGTTTTGAGTTTGTAGATAAAATCTTCGGCGGCGCGGTACCGCGTCAGTATATCCCCGCGGTAGAAAAGGGTATGCGCGAGAATATTGAGCACGGCATCCTGGCCGGTTATCCGGTCGTGGATCTGCGCATCAGCCTGATTGATGGTTCCTACCATTCCGTGGATTCTTCGGAAATGGCCTTCAAGATGGCTTCCACCATCGCCTTTAAGAAAGCCATGGAACAGGCGAAACCTGTCCTGCTGGAGCCCTATTACAACCTGGATGTAACCTGCGCGGAGTCCATGATGGGTGACGTCATTGGCGATTTGAACACCAAGCGGGGTCGTATCCTGGGCATGCAGGCTTTGGATGACGGGATGAACGTGGTCCACGCTCAGGTTCCTTATGCCGAGATTACCGAATACGCGGTTGACCTGAGGGCTCTTACCCAGGGTCTGGGTACCTTCGAGATGAAGTTCGATCATTACGAAGATGTACCCGCTAAGATGGCGGAGAAGATTATTGCTGATACCGCCGAGGCTAAGGAAACGGCAAGGGAGAACAAGAAGTAAAATCAGGGGCGAACGTTTAGGAAGCCTTTATGACCAATTAGATAAAAAAGGGAGTTTGTCGGATGGCAAACTCTCTTTTTTGTGTTATAATTAATACTAAGGTTTAACTGTTTTTGAGACTAAGGTTTAACTGTTTTTGAGACCAAGTTTTGCCTGTTTTCAAGACCAAGGTTTAACTGTTTTCGAGATTAAGATTCGGGACTACTAAAATTTGGTTATTTTAACTGCCTGTTTTAAAAGGCGGTGATTATAAAGGAGGAGTACAGCATGCAAGATATCAATGCTCTATGTATTAAAACTTTACGCTTTTTGGCGGTGGATGAGGTGGAGAAGGCTAAGTCAGGCCATCCGGGACTGCCCCTGGGGACCGCTCCCTTGATGTATACCATCTGGGACCGCTTTATGCGCTATAATCCGCAGACGCCCCAATGGTTCAACCGGGACCGTTTCGTTCTGTCCCCCGGCCATGGCTGTGCGTTGCTGTATGCTATGCTCCATGTGGCCGGTTTCGACCTGTCCCTGGATGAACTGAAGAATTTCAGGCAGTGGGGCAGCCGCACTCCCGGTCATCCCGAATACGGCGTTACGGCGGGCGTGGATCTGTCCACCGGTCCTTTAGGCCACGGCCTGGCTATGGGCGTAGGTTTTGCCCTGGCCGAGAGTATGCTGGCGGCGCAGTTTAACAAACCCGGTTTCCCCGTGGTAGACCACTACACATACGGTATCGTTTCCGACGGCGACTTGATGGAAGGCGTAGCCTCTGAGGCTGCCTCCCTGGCCGGTACTATGGGTCTGGGCAAACTGATTTATTTATATGATGATAACAAGATTACCATTGAAGGCAAGACCTCTATTGCCTTTGGCGAAGATGTAGAAGGACGCTTTAAGGCTTATGGCTGGCAGGTTATCCGGGTTGGCAGCTCCGAAAATGTTGAGGCCCTGGCTGGCGCTATTAAGGTGGCTCAGAGCGATACGAACCACCCGTCCTTAATTATGGTACCCACCCATATCGGCTTTGGCAGTCCGAAACAGGATACCTCCGCTGCGCACGGCGAGCCCCTGGGCGCCGAGGCGATGGCTAAGACCCGCGAAGCTGCAGGCTGGCCTAAAGAGACCTTCATCGTGCCTCATGAAGTGTACGAGCATTTCCAGGCTAAGCTGCCTCAGTGCCAGCAGACCGAAGCAGAATGGCATAAATTGATGGAAGCTTATGCTGCTGAATATCCGGCTGAGGCTCAGGAACTGAAGGCCCGTCTGGACAACAATTATCAGGTAGATTTAAGCGCTCTGGAAGCGGTATTTGCCGGGAAGACCTCGGTGGCTACCCGCGGTGCCTCCGGCGACGTGCTGCAGGTACTGGCCAAGGCGGTTCCAGCTCTGGCCGGCGGCAGTGCTGACTTAGGTCCTTCTAATAAGACGGTGATGAAGTCGACCGGTTATTATTCCAAAGAGACTCCGGAAGGCCGCAATATCCACTTTGGCGTCAGAGAGCACGGCATGGGCGCAATTTTGAACGGCCTGACCCTGCACGGCGGCCTGGTAGTTTACGGTGCCACCTTCCTGGTCTTTGCTGATTTCCTGCGTCCGACCATGAGGATGGCGGCGCTGATGAAGATTCCTTCGATTTTCGTTCTGACCCACGACAGCATCGCCGTAGGCGAAGATGGCCCGACCCATGAGCCTATCGAGCAGATTATGAGCATGAGGGTTATCCCGAATCTGACCGTGCTGCGTCCGGCTGATGCCCTGGAAACGGCGGCAGCCTGGAAGTACGCTATCGAGAAGAAAGATGGCCCGGTAGCCATCTGCCTGACCCGTCAGAACCTGCCGGTGCTGCATCAATATGCAGAAACCGTGCATGCACAGGCCCTCAACGGTGCCTATGTGCTGGATGCCGGTCAAGAGAATGCTAAACGTCAGGCCACCATCATCGCTACGGGCTCCGAAGTGTCCATCGCTTTGGAAGCTCAGAAGAAACTGGCGGCTGAGGGTGTGAACGCAGCGGTGGTTTCCATGCCTTCCTGGGAAATTTTTGAGGCGCAGGACAACCGTTATAAAGAGACCGTACTGCCTAAGGATGTGCCCACCTTCGCGGTGGAAGCCGGCGTAACTTTGGGCTGGGCCCGCTACACCGGTTGTGAGTGCCATGTACTGGGCATCAACACCTTCGGCGCTTCGGCTCCGGGACCTGTAGTTATGGAGCGTTACGGCATGACCGCCGACGCGATCGTTAATTTGGTGAAGGGAGCCCTGTAAGATGTGGGAGTCCCATAAAGTAGCTGAGGGCGAGGCAAAAAAGGGCTCAGTTCCGGCAGAGGCTGTATCAGCAGGCAGAACAGCGGTGGCGAAATCGACCGCCGCCGGGCCTGTACCGGCCGGGCTGGATGCAGCTCAGGCCCGGGCCCTCAAGCATCTTTTGACTATTGCCGGTTCGGACAGCAGCGGCGGTGCCGGTATTCAGGCCGATTTAAAGACCTTCGCCGCTCACGGCGTTTTCGGCATGAGCGTCATCACGGCGGTCACCGCTCAGAACACCTGCGGCGTGACCAAGGTGCAGGATATCGACCCGGAGGTCATTTCCGCCCAATTGGAGGAGGTCTTTACCGACATCCGGGTGGACGGGGTGAAGATCGGCATGGTGTCCCGGCCCGAGAGCATTAGGGCCATTGCGGAAGGCTTGCGCAAATATCAGCCGGCCATCGTGGTCTTAGATCCGGTGATGATTTCTAAGAGCGGATATAACCTGCTCCAGCCGGAGGCTTGCGGCGCGCTCATTAAGGAGCTTTTGCCCCTGGCCACCCTGGTGACCCCCAATCTGCCGGAGGCGGAAGCCATCAGCGGCCTGACCATTAAGACCAAGGCCGACATGAAGGCGGGAGCCGAGAAAATCCTGGCTCTGGGCGCCAAGGCGGTGCTGGTCAAAGGCGGGCATCTGGAAGGCAGCGCGGATGATTATCTCTTTGATGGTCAAAGCGAGTTGTGGCTGCCTGGAGAACGCCTGAACACCAAGAATACCCACGGCACCGGTTGTACCTTGTCCAGTGCTCTGGCCTCTGATTTGGCATTGGGACTGACCTTGCCGGAAGCGGTAAAGGCGGCCAAGGCTTATGTGACCGAGGCTATCCGTTATGGCATTCCGCTGGGGAAGGGCTGCGGCCCCACCCATCATTTTGTCGCTTTGTATAAGCGGATGGGCTGGTTGAAATAAGTAGCTCATACCTGTTTAAGCGGCAGGCAGTTTTGGTCGCCAAGGCAGCTGGTAGAAACCGGTCGCTTAGAGTTAAATGGTAATAGAACATCCTGCTCGCAGCTGTAGGGCTGCCGGGCAGGATGTTTGTTAAATACTCACTGGTTGCTGTAACGGACCGCTGGCTGAAGCTGGCGGCCGGACCGGTTAGTTAAGTGGTAGTGATTAGTTAAGTAGGAGAAACAGTTATGGATAAATCTGAGTTAAGTACGATTATTGCCGACCTGCTGAAAAAGCGGCCGGTACTGCATCATATTACGAATTATGTGACTGCTCAGGCCTGTGCCGATATGGCCCTGGCCGCTGGGGCAGCGCCGGTGATGGCCGAAGATGCCCGGGAGATGGCGGAGATTACCGCCGGGGCGGATGCCCTGGTGCTGAACCTGGGTATGATCAGTGAAGCTAAGATGCAGGCCATGGAAGCGGCTTTAAAAACCGCTCAGGCGAAAAAAATCCCGGTGGTGCTGGATCCGGTGGGGGTTATGAGCTCCAAGCTGCGGCTGGAGTTTGCCTTAAAGCTCCTGAAGAGCGGCGGGGTGACCATCGTCCGGGGCAATTTAAGCGAGTGTAGGGCTCTCCTGGAACAAAGGACCGGAGGCCGGGGGGTGGATGCGCCGGAAAGCGATAATCCGGAGGCCATGAAGGTAGCCAAGGATGCAGCTTTTAAATATCAATGCGTCTTCGGCGTGACCGGGAAGGTGGATTACGTCAGCGACGGCAAGCGGGCGGTCATGTTAAACGGGGGCAGCGAGATGCTGACCCAAATCACCGGTGCCGGCTGTATGACCACGACCCTGGTGGCCGCTTGTGCCGCCGTGGCCCGGGATATGCTGGAAGCCTGCGCTTTGGGTATCGTCATCATGGGGCAGGGGGCGGAACTGGCCGCCAGCTTCCTGGAAAAGAAGGACGGGCCGGGTATGTTTAAGGCGCGCCTGTTTGACGGGGTTTACCACGTGGTGAACCAGTGGAGCGCCCTCAATTTGGAACCGAAGAAGGTTAATTAAAATGTTAAAAGTAGATTATCGTCTTTATCTGGTGACCGATACGGCCTGCCTGAAGCACCAGACTTTGCTGGAAGCGGTGGAAGAAGCTCTGGCGGCCGGGGTGACCCTGGTCCAGTACCGGGCGAAAAAGGCCCTGGGCGGGGAGATGTACAGCACCGCCCTAAGACTGCAGGTCTTATGTGCTAAGTATAAGGTGCCTCTTATCATCAACGACCGGCTGGACGTAGCGCTGGCCGTGGGAGCGGCCGGGGTGCATTTAGGCCAGGACGATCTGCCGGTGCAGGTGGCTCGCCGCCTGGCGGGGCCGGACTTCATCATCGGCGCTACCGCCCACAACGTACAGGAAGCCCGGACGGCCGAGGCGGAAGGCGCTTCTTACCTGGGCTGCGGCGCAGTCTTTGCTACGACTACGAAACTGGATACGGTGCCTCTGGGTCTGGCAGGGCTTAAGGCTATTCGGGCCGCGGTGGAGCTGCCTATCGTCGGGATTGCCGGTATCACTGCCGCCAACTACGGGCAGGTGCTGGCTGCCGGGGCCGATGGAGCCGCCGTGGTCAGCGGCATCTTAGGGGCAGAGTCCATTAAGGCGGCGGTTCAGGAGTTCTTGCAGGTAAAATAAACTTAAAAGATTCGTTGTAATTTCTGTAATCCGTAGCAGAAATTCGTCGTAATTTCTGTAATCCATAACAGAAATTCGTTGTAATTTCTGTTATCCATAGCAGAAATTCGTTGTAATTTCTGTAATCCATAACAGAAATTCGTTGTAATTTCTGTTATCCATAGCAGAAATTCGTTGTAATTTCTGTAATCCGTAGCAGAAATTCGTCGTAATTTCTGTGATTCATAACAAAGATTCGTTGCAGTTTTGCAGAAATCTCATGAAAAAATCCGGTCGTAAAAACGTTTTAAGCGTTTTCACGACCGGATTTACTTTATAATCTTCTACCTAACCGCAAGGCCTAATTCCACGTGGCTAAACACCGCCACCAGAACTCGCGTTAAATCTTAAACGCGGCCCGCCTTACCTCCTGCCTTACTTACCCTGAGCCAAGATGGCCTGCACTCTTTGGGCCATGGTAGAACGGCCGGTGGAGCTGGCCGCTGCGGTATTGTCTTCGGCAGACTGACCAGACTGAGCAGCCTTAGCGGTCTGCGTTTGACTGCCACCTTGAGCTGCTGCAGCATCCGCCTTGGACTGCGTATCCGCTTTCTGGTACTCCTGCTCGACTTCCTTCATTTCCTTTTGGACCTGGCGCTGCTGATCCTTTATCTTGGCCTCTTCGTCGGCTTTTTCGCTCTTTTTGACGGCCTTGTTAAAGTTCTTATCATCAAAATCTTTGAACTGGTCCTGCAGCTCTTTCTCGTTATAGATAGCCGGAGAGTTGCCGGCCTCGGTCAGATAGGGGGTCAACAGCATGATGACCTCAATCTTCTTCTTCGAGGTGGTACGCAGTTTAAAGAGCTCGCCTAAGAAAGGAATCTTGGACAGAATGGGCACGGCCTGGATGTTACGCTGTTCTTCTTCGTTAATGAGACCGCCGATAACAAGGGTCTCACCGTTGCGCATGCGCACGTTGGTATCCGCGGTGCGGCTGGTGATGGTGTAGTTTACATCCTGAGTACTGGCCCGGGCGGCGCTGCTGACCTCGGTATGGACCACAGAGGTGATTAGTCCGTCTATATCACTGACAATGGGGGTATACTGCAGCTTGATGCCGGCATCCACGTAGGTAGTGGTGGTATTGGTAGTACCGTTAGTCGTTGATTCGGTAACCACAGGAATGTGGTCGCCGATGAAAATCTGGGCCTGCTTGCCGGGAATGGTGATGACCCGGGGCGTGGCCAGAATCTTGGCCTTGCCGTTGGTCACCAAAGCGCTCAAGGTAGGCAGGTAGCGGAACTGGTAGGCACTGCCGTAGTTGATGATGCCGGGGTACTCTTCATCCGTAGTGGTATCGTTGGAGTTGATGTTCTCCCAGGTCCAACTTATGCCCAGCTTCTTGGTATCCTCCCGGTTGATGGCGATAATCTTGGCCTCCAAGGTTACCTGCTGAGTGGCTACGTCCAGCGCCTTGACCGCATTGCGGACCTTGGCCTCATCGGCTGAGCTGCCGGTGAAGAGAATAGAGTTGGTGACCGCGTCAATGCCCAGCTTGCCGCCGTTTGTCATCAGGCCGCTGAGGGACTTTTGCACTTCCTCCGCCTTGGCATAGTTTAATTTAAAAACGGTCACATCGCCGTTTTTGTTCATGTTCTCCGCCGAAGAAACCATGACTATGTCGCCGTAATCCTTGTAGGACAGGTTCTTAGCCCGGGTGACGATGTCCATGGCCGTGGGGAAGTCCACATCATGCATATCAATGCTGATGTTGCCGGTAACTGAGTCGTCAGCTACGATGCTGCGCCCCGAAATGCTGGAAAGGGCGGTCAGAACGTCCTTGACGCTGCCGTTATTAATAGATAAAGAAATACTGCCGGGAGCCGCCAGGGCTGTCAAAGGGCTGAGAGCCAGACACACTGCCAGGATACCCGCACGCATAGTTTTGTTCATTGAGGACTACCTCCCGAGAGTTAAGTGGGTCATATCGCCATCCTGGTCGACTTCGGCATAATTAGTTCCGATAGAAGTTACATAATAACCATCGCCTACGTCCTGACCGATACGGTAGGAACCGCTGCGGCCGGCGTACTCGATAATAGCCATCATCTGGGTGCCGTTTCTGACTACGCCGCGCAGATGCGGCTCAGGTGCGGCTGCCGGGGCGGCCTGATAGCTGCTGCCGCCACTAGCGCCGGCGGGAACCGGAGCTCCCTGACGGCCGGCCGCCGGTGCGGGAGCCGGTTTAGCCGGGGGCGTAATAATGTCGGAGGGTGCCATAAAGGGATTGCGGTTAATCCCCGCCACGATGACGGTAGGATCAGCCGTATTATCCGCGATACTGCCTGCGGCAGGTTGTCCGGGCTCAGCCGCCTGTTGGGAAGTAGGCTCGGCCCAGGCTCTGGCAAAAAGATTCTCCAGCTGTCCGCTCATATCGAAACGGCAGTTAAAATGCATGGCGCTTAGAAGAAAAAAGGCGGCCATGATAAGACGCGGGAAACTATCTTTTTTACGTTTTCTAGTCCTCATGATCCTCATGATAAGTACCTCCCCCAAATTAGCATTAACTTCTGCTGTGGTCACTGGTCTCTCCAAAGCGGACCAGAAAGAGTGGATGACGATTACTAATAGATATAAACTCAGCAGGGTATTATTTATATATAGTTTATTATAGCGCTTTTTGGGGGAAAAAGGAATACCTATTTCAGGAGAGTTGGGTCATTTAGGAAAAATTAGTATAGAAAAAGGCGTCGTACTTAAATTTATAAAAATAAGAACATTTTTAAACTAGTTGAGTTAATTTGATTGTCTAAACCTTGCCGGTGTGCTAAAATTGAAAGCAAATAGAACTAGTAAGGTATTTGCTTGGAGGTGGGTGCATGGCCACACAAAAGAAACGTCTGGGCGAGATTCTGATGGATGCGGGGGAGCTGACCCAGGAACAGTTAGATTATGCCCTGAAGGAACAGAAAAAGGGCAAGAAGCGGCTGGGCGAGGTGCTGGTGGATCTTAAGTTCTTAACTGAGCGCAAGATCCTCAAGACCCTGGAGAAGCAGCTGTCGGTGCCTTATGTCTTTTTAAGCGATTTTGAGATTATGCCGGAGGCCATCTCGGCGGTGCCCATCTTTTTGGCGGAGCGCTATACCTTGGTGCCCATTAAAAAGGAAGGCAACCGGCTGACCATTGCCATGAATGATCCGACTAACTTCTACGCCATCGACGACGTGCGCATGGTGTCCGGGTGCGACGTGGCGGTGGTTATTTCGGAGAAAAAGGAAATCACGACCGCCATTAACAACTACTACGGGGTTAAGGGCCGTATCGGGGATGCGGTAGGAAAACTGAATCAGGAAGCGGTGAACCAGAGGGCCAATGCGGTGCGGATGGTGGAAGAGGAGAACGACGACGCGCCGGTCATCAAGATTATTAATTCTATTATCGAACAGGCTATTCGGGATAAGGCTTCCGATATCCATATCGAGCCCCAGGACGATGAGACCCGGGTCCGTTTCAGGGTGGACGGCGTCCTGGCTCAGGCGGCTACCTTCCCTATTGCCAGCCATGCGGCCCTGGTGTCCAGGGTTAAAATCATGGCCAGCATGGATATTGCGGAGAAAAGGGTGCCGCAGGACGGACGTATCAGCGTCAGCCAGGGGGACAACAGCATCGATTTGCGTGTCAGCACTTTGCCGACGGTCTTAGGCGAAAAAATCGTTATGCGTATTTTGGACAAGGCCACCCAGCTGGTCAAGCTGGATCATCTGGGCTTTGCCGAGAAGAACATGGAGCTGTTTAAACATCTGTACAGCACGTCCTACGGCATTGTGCTGGTAACCGGACCTACCGGCAGCGGCAAGTCCACCACCTTGTACGCTACCCTGCAGGAGCTGAACGACCCCACCAAGAACATCATTACCGTGGAAGACCCGGTGGAGTATATGATGCAGGGCGTCAACCAGGTAGCGGTCAACACCAAGGCCGGCCTGACCTTTGCCAACGGCTTGCGCAGCATCTTGCGTCAGGACCCCAACATCATCATGGTAGGCGAAATTCGCGATATTGAAACGGCGCAGATTGCTATTAATGCGGCCCTGACCGGCCACTTAGTCTTCAGCACCCTGCACACCAACGATGCGGCCGGTGCCATTACCAGGCTTCTGGATATGGGGGTGGAGCCCTTTTTGGTAGTCAGCAGCTTAAGAGGCGTGGTGGCTCAGCGCCTGGTGCGCAAGATTTGTACCCACTGCAAGGAAGAGTACGTACCGGAAGCGGTTTCCCCGGAGCGGGCCTACATGGGCCTGGGGCCGGATGAGCCGGTCAAGCTCTACCGGGGCAAAGGCTGCCCCCAGTGCAACTTTACCGGCTATGCGGGCCGAATGGCTATCCACGAGGTCCTGCCCTTTATCCCCGAGATGAAGGAGCTGATCATGAAGGGGGCGCCTGATAATAAAATTTTTGACGCCGGACGTAAGATTGGCGTAACCAGCATGAAAGAAGACGGCATCCGGAAAGCTCTGGAGGGTAAGACCTCCATTAACGAGCTGCTCAGGGTAGCGTACACGTAATATAAATTAAGTAAGGGCCGGCCTGACCGTAAAGGGCCGGCGCCTGAAGTTAGCTGGCTTGGTACAAATAGTTAGGAATGGGTTAGAGAAGCGTCTCGAGGGGACCAATTATGAATGAAAATACGATGTTTCGCCTGATGGCTTTTGCCAAAGAAAAGAAAGCTTCCGATATTCATCTGTCGGTGGGACTGCCGCCTATGCTGAGAATCAACGGGGTGATTAACCCGGTAGGCGAGATGCCGCTGGATGAGAAGACCGTTTTTGCTATGATTAATTCGCTGATGAATGATAAGCGCCGGACCCAGTTCTTTGATGTAGGGGAGACCGACTTTTCCTATGAGCTGGAAGGGGTCAGCCGCTTTCGTGTGAACGCCTTTAAGGAGTCAGGGAGCACGGCAGCGGTTCTGCGCCTGATTTCTACCGAGATACCGACCTTTGAGCAGTTGAAGCTGCCTGAGGTTATCAGTACCCTGGCCATGCTGCCCCGAGGACTGGTGCTGGTCACCGGACCTACCGGCAGCGGCAAGTCTACCACCCTGGCGGCGGTAATTGATAAAATCAACCACTACCGCAAGGCTCACATCATCACCTTAGAAGATCCTATCGAATATAAATATACCCATATTAACTGCATCATCAACCAGCGGGAGGTGGGTACCGATACCCAGACCTTCGCTTCGGGGCTTAGAGCCTCCCTCCGTGAGGACCCGGATGTTATCCTGGTAGGCGAAATGCGTGATCCGGAGACCATCGCTACGGCTATCACCGCCGCTGAGACCGGACACTTGGTTCTGGCCACCCTGCATACCCAGGATGCAGCCAGTACCATTGATCGTATCATCGACGTGTTCCCGGAAAATCAGCAGCAGCAGATTCGTATTCAGCTCTCGGGCAACCTGCGGGGCATTGTGGCCCAGCAGCTTTTGATGGTTTCAGATAAGAGCGCCCGGGTAGCGGCCTTTGAAATCCTGGTAGCTACTCCGGCCCTGCGCAACTTGATTCGTGAAGGAAAGACCTATCAGATTCCTTCGTATATCCAGACCGGCAGCCGCTACGGCATGATTTGTATGGATGCTTACCTGGCCAAGCTGGTCAATAAGAGGATTATAGCCAGGGAAACAGCGGAAGAACGCTGTTATGACCCGTTGATGTTTGAACGGTATCTGCAGGGCATGTAAGTTTGATGGCAAATTAAAGGGGGAAAGTCCCGGTGGATGATTTTACCTATAAAGCCCGCAAAAGGGACGGCACTGTGGTCGAAGGCACGGTCAGCGCGCCGGACGAAGAAGCGGTAGCCGCCTTCCTGCGACGGCAGAACCTGTACGTGGCCGGTATCAAGAAATCGACCAAGGCCGGCAAACAAATCCAAAACTTTTTTGAGAAGGATATCGGCGTGTACGATGTGGCCATCTTCTGCCGCCAGTTTGCTACGCTGCTCAGTGCCGGCGTGCCGCTGTTAAACGGCATTGAGATTCTGAGTAACCAGGTGGAAAAACTGAAGTTCCGGTCCATTCTTTCGGATATGGCGGCCAAGATTCGGGAGGGCCGGGCTCTAAGCAGCGTTATGGAAGACTACCCCAAGGTATTTCCGGACCTTTTGGTGAACATGGTGGCCGCCGGCGAGACCGGCGGTATTCTGGAGACGGTCATGGAGCGCATGGCCACTCAGATGGAAAAAGATTATCGCATGAACCAGAAGTTTAAAAGCGCCATGGTGTACCCGGCCATCGTTATCAGCGTGGCCTGCATCGTGGTGGCGATTATCATGAAGTTCGTTATGCCAGTCTTTATCGGTTTGTTCCAGGGCCTTAAGATGGAACTGCCTTGGATTACACGTATGATTATTGCGGCCAGCAATATTGTAGGCAACTACTGGTATTTGCTCATTGCTTTGGTTATTGGCACGGTGGTAGCTTATAAAAGGGCTTTAACTCAGTATAAGTTTCGTTTAGCCCAGGATAAAATCTTTATTCAGGTACCAGTTTTTGGTGATTTGTACAAGAAAGTCATCATTACTCGTTTTGCCCGGACCTTTGCCAGTCTTTCCCGCAGCGGCGTGCCGGTGCTCAGTGCTTTGAACATCGTAGCCAAGGCTACCGGCAGCGTAGAGGCAGCCCGCATCTTGGGGGAGGCAAAGAACAGCCTGACCGCTGGTAACACCCTTTCCGACCCAATGGAAAAGAGTGGGCTATTTCCGCCTATGGTAGTCAGCCTGACCAGAATAGGCGAAGAAACCGGTAGTTTGGACGCCATGCTGGATAAGGTGGCGGACTTCTACGGGGCCGAGGTGGATGACACCATTGGAAGATTGCAAACTATCTTGGACCCTATTCTGATTGTGTTCTTAGGTATTACCATCGGAACCCTGGCCGTGGGCCTGTTACTGCCCATGTTCGACGTAGTAACGAAGGTTGGACAGTTATAAACTTATCAGGTAAATGTTAATCAGGATAATGAATGTCAACAATTTTTAGAATACGAGTAATAAGAAATATAAAATCAGTAAAAATCTTACAAATTCCGTAGAGCAGGCTCCAAGGGGCTTGTCAAAAAACCAACCCTGGGTTATAATAATTTCAAGAAGTTGCGAGACGCAACTTAAAACAATGAAAGGCAAAAATGAAAGGACGTGTTAGAAATGAAATCTTTAAAGAGTAACAAAGGTTTTACGTTGATTGAACTGGTAGTAGTAATTGCTATTCTGGGTATTTTAGCTGGTATCGCTATTCCTAGATTCATGGATGCAACTGCTACCGCTCGTGGTGCGAAGATTGTGGCTGATATGAGGACCATTGATAGCGCTGCTATGTTGTATCAGGCTAAAACTGGTGACTTACCTGGTAGCATTGAAGCCTTGACCAAGTCTTCCACTGTAAATGGTGGGACTATCCAACCTACTTTGGCTGCTTGGCCTGTTCCTCCTACTGGTACTGCTAAGATTACGAATAATGCTGGTGCTAGCGTTACGATTACTCCGACTGCGACAGAATATACTTTAGGTTCGGCTACTGCTAGTGATGGAACTCAGGCTCGTGCTCTGTATGGAAAGTTGACGGTTGATGGTATTCTAGCTATTGCTAAATAACAAATTTGAGAAGAAATATTTATAGCTAAAGTTAAAAGGCCTGCCTAGTGCAGGCTTTTTTTTTAGAAGTACATATTTAAATTAAATTTTAAACCTAAAGTCCCGTCATTTTATACCTAGACCGGAGCTTCAAATCCAAAAGCTTCAAAAAGGGCCTTCTGTTTCGCAGTTATTTCACCCACATGAGTTGCATGGTTAGGTTGTTGGTAAAGCTCAATAACATCAAGCTCGTCTAAAAGCTCTGCCAATGTGTATTTAGCAAACAGATGCTTCTCATCCATAACCTTTTTTATGCGACATAGATAGATGAGTGCTACGAACTGTACAAACAGTTTGCCATCTAAATTTTCTTCCGACGTAACAGACTCTCGCCGCATGTTAAGACGTTCTTTAAGGTTGCCGAAGGCCTTTTCAATTAAGTCTTTAAGCCTGTATGTTCGCAAAGCTTCCATCGGATCACTTATGCCGTTGGACAGAAGTGCAAAATAACCAAAGTTCTTCTCGGCATCAGCCACCGCCTCTTGTTTGGCTTCTACCCTCATGCCCCGAACCGGGGTAGCTCCATAGATGAAATACTTATCATACTGTTTTTGGTGCTCTGGGTTTAGTTTGCCACTCTTAAGCTCGGCTTCATACATATCCAATTCCTCGTAAAACCTGTTCTGGTCATCAACGGCTTTCTGAGCATTGTAGTAATAGAGAACATAAATACGCCGCTTGTCGTTAACAACTTCACCGCTGCGCGGTTTCTTTTCCTCATAAGGCCATTCTTGTAGCTGTCCCATGGCAAATATCTTGCCATCGGCATGGTAATATTCCCTGGTCCTTAGCGTAAAGCGTATCTCCTCCAGTTTTTTCTTTATAAAACTTAAGGACAGCTTGCCGCCTACCAGAAATTTATAATGTTGACGGTACATGGCGTTGACGTTGTCAGCACTATAAAAGCCACGGTCCATGACTAGCTTTACCTTGTCCAGTTTTAAGAAGTCGATGTCCTTTAACAGGTTGGTTACGGTCTTAACATCGGGAATGTTGCCAGGCAGTTTCTTGTAGTAAGCTGGTAAACCAGAATTTTGGCCTAAAAGCAGCAACAGATTTATCTGGGGCAGCTTGTCACCGTCCTTGTTCTTACCGTATTTAGCTTGCTTTATGAGCGAGGAATAGGAAGAAATGGACGTACTATCCACGGCTAAGAACTCTGTTTCCAACCGACGTCCAGCCTGCAGTTTAAAGAACTTCATCTTATCGGCCTCAGTAATGAGGCTGAACAACTCGCTGCTGCGTTGAGATGGCAAGTCGTGTTTTAAAGGGTGGCAGTGGGTAAGAGACCATTTATGAAAACGGTAAAGAGGTTTATCTTCCAGGATAAGGAAGTAAATTACAGATAACAGGTGCTTGTACAGTGATGGGAAGCACTGCTTTAAATCCTGAGTTACTCCAGCAGTCTCTCCGATTTTATCCAAGAGATAAGTGGCACCATAAAATTCACGGTGACATTCTTTCACAGGAGCAGGACCTTGTTTAGGAGATTCTTGCTTAGTTTTTTCTAGTTCCAGACGCAATAGATACCTTTTATTAGGCACGAAGGCACCTTCAACCATTTTACCGATGTAATTGCGTTTGTGGTCTCCACGCTTTTTCTTCGCATCCCAATAACAAGTATCTTCATAAACATATTCAACCCCGTTAATTATTTGCGTTTTACGATGCATGTTATCACCCCATAGGTATATTATATACCTATGGGAAGGAAGTTGCAATAGGCAAAGTGTGTTTATTTATGGACGTTTTGAATATTTTCTAGATATAACTTTCCGGGACGATAGGTTTAAAGATACTGATTTGCAGGTGGATTATGAAATCGTTCTCATATTTGGAACTACAAAAGACAAGTATGAAAAAATACTTAGACTACTTTATATTAATTATATATGTGTCTTTACTCTGTTTTATTAGTTATTATCATGAACCGTGGCATGATGAAGGGCAGGCTTGGCTAATTGCTCGTGACGATAGCATCTGGCATTTAATTACTTATACAGCCCATTTAGAGGGTCATCCGCCTTTATGGCATCTTATTTTGATGCCTTGGGCCAAGTTAGGTGTAGCTTTTCCTTTGGGTTTAAAATTGGTGAACATAGTCTGTGCGGGCGGGGCTATGTGGCTTTTAATTTATAAAAGTCCTCTTCCTTGGTTTTTAAGATATATTTTACCTTTTTCCTACTATTGTTTTTATCAGTATGGCATTTTAAATCGATCTTATTCATTGTTAATGTTCGGCTTGATGCTGGCCGCCTATTATTATCCTCTGCGGCAAAATAAACCGTACCATCTTATAGTCTCATTAGCTATTACAAGTGGTGCCCAAGCCTACGGAATGATGGTGGCTATCGGGATTGCTGCGGCTTGGCTCTGGGAAGTACTCCATAGTTTGGGGAAGAGAACGTTTTCTTGGACTGCTTTGGTAAATGTTTGGAAAGTTAATCGGCAGATAAGGGCTCTTGTATGTCTGTTTTTAATAGTTTTCTTGTTAGGTTTATCCATGTTGCCTAGGCATGATACTTATTTTGTAGGTGGTGATATTCCTGAACATTTTGGCTCTAGCTTTCTTTATTCTTTGATTATAACGCCACAGCAGATGTTGTTTTCTCATGATTTTAAAGACAATATTATGCGGCAAGCCATACCTTTTTTTACAGAGAATGTGCAAACATATTGGCAGATGCACCATAATTTTGGCTTTTATGCTGTAATCTTCTTATTGGGTTATATTTTGAGCTATCTTTACGGTTTTTTTATTCAGTTGTTTATGTTATATTTAGCTTATAAGAGCCGGAATTTGCTCTTATATTTGTTGCCGGTACTGGCTTACAGCACTCTTGCGTCTTTAGTTTATTGGGGGTTTTATCATGAGGGTGTGCTTTATTGCTTTTTTATATTCTATATTTGGATTTTTTTTGCCAATCCCGAAAAAGTTTATGCAATAATCAATGAGTTTAAACATAAATTTACTAATGTCTGGGAATTCAGATTAATAAAATTAATAATGATAGGAATATTAGCATATATATTTTATGTTAATATAAGCTGGTCTTTTGTGGCTTCCTATAATGATTATAGATTAACTTATGATGCTAGTGGCGAAATAGCTTCCTTTATGAAGGAAAATAATCTTCAAACTACAAATTTTTGGGTTTCGGCATCAACTAATGAAGATAACAAATTTATATCAAGTAGTCCATATAATATCAATGCATATTTCTTAAAAAATGTTATTGCGAATTTAGACGACTGTCAAACGCAGGTTGCTTATCACGAATATAAAAAGTTTAGGACGGATGAAATAATTCCTATTTATCAACAGTTGGGTTATCCAGATTTTTTATTAACACCAGCTGAAAGCAAGTTGAAATTACTGGATTATGTTTTTGTAAAAAGACCTTCATATGTGCTGATTAAATCTTTTACCGGACATAAAATTTGGAAAAAAAGTTATACTAATGTTAATATTTATCTTTATATGAGAGCTGATTTAACCAGTATTTATCCGCAATTTAATGTTTTAAAAATTTCGGAAAAGGAATGACATCTTTGTCAGACTTATTATTTTTATGTGGGGGTTTGAGCCATGCTGAGGACTGGAGGTAATAATAATGTGGTTGGTGCTTCTATATACTTAGTTTCTCCTATAATAGTCTTTTTCATAGCTTGGTTGCACTGGTATATTAGCATCCCTTGCTGCCTTGTTTTGCTTTATGGTACGTATAGGTTTTTTAAAGATAACGATATTTTGACGCTGCAGGACAGCCGGCTAGCTTCAACGACTGAAGGCAGTCTTGCGTTATTACTGGTGTTTGTCTTTTTGTTAATCACAGGACATGGTATGCTTGTGGGCGGGGCTGGTTATGATATGCCATGGCGTAATGTTATTTATCAGGATATCATCAATCAGAACTGGCCTGTTATTTATTCTATTTCAGATAGTGCTATGGTTTATTACTTAGCTTATTGGCTGATTCCTGCCTTTATTTCCAAATTATTGCATCTTAATCCGGTATTTAGTAATTTGGTTTTGTTCTTGTGGACCTATATTGGGTTACGCTTGTTTGTAACTTTGCTATGGGATGTATTGCATTTAAATAAACATCAAGTCTTGCCTTTCACTTTTATTTTTCTTTGTTGGAGCGGGTTAAATACCATAGGTATGATTATCGTGTCCGCGTTGAACTGGGCTCCTTTTTTGGTAGATATACAATATGGTTGGAATACTTGGTGGTATACAGGTGTTAGCGCTTCTGTTTTAAATGGTTATCAGGCTGCTTATATGATAAGAACTGCTTTCGATAGCTTGTCCAATACTTTTAATCAATTTGTGCCTGCTCTTTTAGTTGTTATATTATTTTTAAAATATACCCATATTAAAAATTATGCGTTTCTTGGTTTGTTGTTAGTGCCATTTTCTCCGCTGGGGTTTATTGGCGTTTTTATTTTAATGTTGGGCTGTTCTCTATATCAAATAATTCTTGCTTACCAAAAAAAGCAAATAGTGGAAGTTTGTCATTATGCTTTAAGCAGGATTAACATCTGTGCGGCTGTGACTATTTTTCCGGTCTTCTATTTCTATTTTACCGCTAATAATGCGGTAACTACTAACGGGAGCAGTATTTTTTTCACTCCTTTATCTGGTTTTACGCCAGCACGGATTTTTATACTGGCGCTATATTATTTTTTGCAGTTTGGTGCCTTTTGTTTGTTTTGTTATAGGGAAAACAAACACAATTGTTTATATTGGTTAGTTTTAGGAAGTTTGTTAATTTTTCCGTATTTTCGTGTAGGAGCAGGGGGCGATTTCTGTTGGAATGCTTCTTTGCCGGGATTTTATATTTTGATGATTATGACTATGAAAGAACTTTTGGAGATATTTAGAGGAGAATGTGAACCGTGGCGTTTATTTATAGCTGGTGTTTTAATCAGTATTATGTCGTTAACGACGTTTATGCAATTTGGCTCGCAAATGCGTAAGTGCATTCAACTTAATTCGCTATATGTACCTGGATACGTGGAAAACTTGGGGGATACATTAGCAGATAAATCTAAAGAAGAAATCCAAAAAAATTATGCTAATTTTACGACGGTTAATTATGAAGACAAGTTCTTTTTTAAGTATTTAGCTAAAAGGTGATGAATAGATTAGATTGCAAAGCTTTATGGCTTTAATTTAAGGTTTTTCATAAAGATATTTAGGAGCAAAACTATGCGCTACATAATTATCGGTGCCGGGGCAGCGGGTCTCACAGCTGCCTATGAACTGCAAAAGAATAAGGAGCAGGATATTACCATCTTAGAGGCTGAGGATCACTTGGGCGGTATTGCTGCTACGGTTAATCATCAGGGCAATAGGATGGATTTGGGAGGACATAGGTTCTTTACTAAGTCAGATACGGTAATGGCTCTTTGGCAGGAACTGTTACCTTTGCAAGGGCACCCGGCCAAAGATGAAATTTTGTTGGGTGAGATAGACAAGACCTTTGATGGTACTGCTGACCCGGAACATACGGATGAGGTGCTTTTGCAGCGCCGCCGAATTTCACGTATTTATTATCTTAAACATTTTTTTAGCTATCCGGTATCGGTCTCCTGGGCCACTTTTAAAAATTTGGGCTTGGGCCAATTGTGGAAAATTGGTTGGAGCTATCTGCAGGCTTTTCTGTTTAAGCGCCCGGAAAAGAGTCTGGAGGATTTTTACATTAATCGTTTTGGTAAAGTACTATACAGCATGTTCTTTGAAAATTATACAGAGAAGATTTGGGGCGTTCATCCTTCTAAGATATCTCCGGATTGGGGTTCGCAGCGGGTTAAGGGTTTATCTATCCTGGAAATTTTAGGTTCCTTAATAAAAAAACCTTTTATGAAGCCGCAGCAGGTGGAAACATCTTTAATTGAGCAGTATTATTATCCTAAACTGGGTCCGGGGCAGATGTGGGAACAGTTAGCACGGCGGATTGAACAAGCTGGCGGTCAGATTAAATTAAACCACACGGTCCAACAGATTGTGAAGCAGGCGGACGGATCGTTTAAGGTAAGTGCCTTGAATGAACACGGAGAGAAAGAAGTGTATCAGGCCGAGGCGGTCTTCTCGTCTATGCCATTATGTGATTTAGTTAGAGCCTTGCCGGAGGTTCCAGAGCCTGTTTATGATACGGCCGTAAATCTGCCTTATCGGGATTTTATCACGGTTGGCCTACTGGTGAGCAAATTATTGCTGAAGAACGATACCAAATATAAAACCGTGGGGAATATTGTTCCGGACTGCTGGATCTATGTACAGGAGCACGGGGTAAAATTAGGCCGTTTGCAGATTTTTAATAATTGGTCGCCTTACTTGGTTAAAGATTTGGAGCATACCGTTTGG
>Ga0268357_100105_pt1 | contig 153823 bp, 118 predicted proteins | sample BioMet10_FD_192466 | JGI IMG/M metagenome (GOLD analysis project Ga0268357, IMG submission 192466) | Sewage microbial communities from Oakland, California, United States - Biofuel 10 (Illumina Assembly) | ecosystem: Engineered > Wastewater > Sewage > Unclassified | place: USA: California...
TCTTAACTTTATTATAACACATCACGATGGAGAAGTAAAGTTAAAATATTGTTTTAACCTGTATTCATGCTAATTTACATTGATTCTGTGATTAATTTCTAGTGATGTATTTTGGGAATTCAGGTTAAAAGCTTTTGTGGCAAACCAGGAAAGCAGTTTTTGGCAAAGTAAGAAAGCAAGGCAGGGACAAAATAAGTTAGCAATAACAACAAGCCTAGGGATGTGTGTTAAAATTTATTTATGCTATTAAACAAATTAACACATAAAGATTATACAAAGTTTAGAGGAACTTTTCAACTAAAACTTCCTTTAAATATCGAAATCGTAATTCCGGATGATGACTCTGTCAGGTTGCTGGGACCAATCTTTAAAAAGTCAATGCCTAAAAGGTAACAACTGTAAGTTAGCACTTATCTTTTATATTTGCATAAATTACAGCTAGGTATTATAATAGTATTAGAAAAGTATTATTAAAGTATTATAATTTTATTGGAGAGAAAACTTAAATGATCAAAGAAACCGATGGAGATAATTTTGAAACTACCCGCAGCCTGGAACAAACTTTGACCTTTACGACCTTGAAGCAGGAGTTTGCCGATGCAGGGATGATTTTGGGACCGGATCAAATGCGTACCTTAGGTCTGGTAGACGATGAAGGCCTTTACAGTAACCTGGCTTTGCTGCTGGCGGAGGAATGCCCTTTTACCATTAAGGTCGGGGTTTTTCAGGGCACAGATGTGATGATTTTCAAACACCGGCAGGAGTTCGGGGGTTCTCTTTTTAAACAGCTGCAGGCGGTTTATGATTGCTGCGATCGTTATAACCAGACCAGAACGGAGTTTGGCGGACTAAAACGGATTGATACCCGCGATTATCCTGAAGATGCGGTTCGGGAGGGTTTGGTTAATATTCTGGTACATCGGGATTATAGCGTGCGGGATAGTGCTTTAATCAGCATTTTTGATGATCATTTGGAATTTAAAAATTTTGGCAGTTTGGTGGAGGGGTTGACTACCGAAGATATTTATGCCGGGGTTTCTAAGTTGCGCAACCGAAACCTGGCCGGAGTTTTCTACCGGCTTAAACTTATTGAGGCTTATGGTACCGGACTGCCTCGTATTTTTAAAAGCTATGAGGGTTCCGGTTTAAGACCGGATTTGCAAATTACACCGCATGTTTTTAGCTTAAAGCTGCCCAGCCTCAATTATCGTAAGCAGGTGGCTTTTAAGGTCAGAGAAACGGTGGAGCCTTTTGCAGCTGCTTCTAGTGAATTAAAGTCAGCTAAGCAGGCAGAATTGTTTTTTACCGTAGGGGAGAACAAAGTGTTAGAGTTGTTCGTAGATCATGTTTTGCTCCGGCGACCGGATCTTGAACAGGCCCTGAAGATATCACAACCTATGGCCATTAAACTTTTGCGCCAGTTGCTGGATAAAAAAGCTATCATTAAATTGGGACGTGGTAAGAGTACCTGCTATAAGCTGGCGGGTGATGAAGCTTAATTTGTTGCTAAAATATAATGTATCTGGTATATTAAAAACAGAAAGGGATTAACTAGTAAGTTAGAAGGGAGGAGTCTTCGTGAAATATTTTTATAGCGAAATAGACCATATCGTTACTACTTTCAATGATATTCATAAAGATGACCATGGCATAGAATATCTGCGAGTTTACCATGAAAGGCCTTCAGTAAATTGTTTTGATTATCTGGAAACCAGGTTGCCTGATTTGAATGTGGTTAGTAGCCAAGGTTTTAGTGATGATGAAGTAAAAAATTTGTTGCAGTACACGCGTAATAATGCTGCCTTACTTTGGGAAATTGCACGTGAGGAGGGCGGTAAAGTTGCCCACGCTAGCTAAATTTTTGGGTTATTACATATTTGTAGTTGAAAGATGGAAAGAACATTTCGACCTGTAATAAATAACAAAACCCGGCTCTCATTTCGAGAACCGGGTTAATTTTTAGGCTTACTTTCCCATCATCTTCCGGTAGCCCATATTAAAGAAATAGAACAGCACCACGTAATAGACAAAAGCGCCTAAGGTGGTGGCGCTGGAGAACCAGACGGGGAAGATGAAGAAGGCCAAAAGCAAAAAGAGCAGGTTAAAAAGGCTATGCCAGAGCAGCTGGCCCGAAAGACCGTATAATCTTTTATTATTGATAATCTTGCCTACGGCTAAGACGCTGTTGCGGGAGGCAAAGATGCCGAAGAAAAACCCGCTGATGCCGTACAGTACCAGGTTGATAATTTCGCTGATAGACATGGTCTCGCTCCTGTTCTTATTCGTGTTCCCCTTGGGAGTTGATGCGGCTTAAAAATACAGGGCCCGCAGGCCGTAAAACAATAAAAATAGACACCCTTATTATAGCTTAGTTAAGGGTGTCTATGCAAGTTAAGTTTTAAATCAGGCCCATGGCTCTGGGTACGGCCAAAGATAATTCGGGGATGAAGGTTACGGCTAAGAGGATGATAAACAGGGCGGCCAGATAAGGTAGCAGCCTCTTGAACAAATCCTCGATGGTCACGTGGCAGATGCCGCAGGAAACGAACAGGACGGAGCCTACCGGCGGGGTCATGGTGCCCATGCACATGTTAAAGATCAGCATAACGCCGAACTGGATGCTGCTCATGCCGATCTTGGTGGCGATGGGCAGGAATATCGGGGTGAAAATCAAGATGGCCGGGGTGATATCCATGAACATGCCGACGATCAGGAGGATGACGTTCATCAAAAGCAGGATGACGTAGGGGTTATCTGAAACGCCCATCAGCGCGTTGCTGATGGTGGCCGGGATGCCGGAGTAGGCCATAACCCAGGACATGGCCGAGGAGGTGGAGATTAAGAAGAGCACGATACCGCTGGTCACGGCGCTCTTTAATAAAATGTCCATGAAGCTTTCCCAGGTAATGGAGCGGTAGGCGATGGACAGGATCAGGCAATAAACTACGGCCACGCCGGCGCCTTCGGTAGCGGTGAAGATACCTTTGACGATACCGCCGATAACTACCACGATCAGCATCAGGCTGGGCAGGGCTTCAATAAACATCTTCAGGCCTTCGTTAAAACTTACCTTGGGGGAAACCGGATAATCATGCTTCTTGGCATAGAAGTAGGCGATGACCATGGTGGCCAGGCCCATCAGGATGCCGGGGATGTAACCGGCCATGAACAGGGCCGAGACGGAAACGCCGCCGGCGACCATGGAGTACACGATGAAAGCCGTGGTGGGAGGAATCAGAAGGCCCGTAGGAGCGGAGGCAATGTTGACGCAGGCCATGAAGGCGGGGTCATAGCCCTCTTCCTTGGACATGGGGGCCATGGTGCCGCCGATGGCGGCAGCCGCGGCTACTGCGGAGCCGGACAGGGCGCCGAACAGCATGTTGCCTAAAACGTTGGTCTGGGCCAGAGCGCCGGGAATGCGGCCAACCAGCACCTTGGCGAAGTTTATCAGGCGGCGGGCGATACCGCCGTTATTCATGATATTGCCGGCCAGGATGAAGAGGGCCACGGCTAAAAGGGAAAAGCTCTCCACGCCGCTGTTCATCTTCTGGATAGCGATGAAGGTGACCTGGTCCCAGGACAGGGAGCTCATGGCGGTAATCAGGGAGGAAATCAGGATGCCCACCGAGATGGGGCAGCCCAGGAACAACAAGACGATAAAGGATACGAACAGGACAATCGCAGCTAACATTATATCCATGGTGCTCAGGCCTCCTTTTCTTTGGCTAAGTCAATGCCGGTTACATCTTCCCAGATATGCACGATCTGGAGGAAGCAGATGAGGACGCCGGAAACCGGGCCCATGCTGTAAACCAGGCTGCGGGAAATATGCAGGATGGGGGAGAACTCCATGCGGGCGCTGTAGACCAGCTTGATGCCGCCGACCACCATGATGGCGAAGACGGTAGCTAAAATCAGCACGTCCATGCCGACAATCAAAAAGTGCTGGATGGCCGGAGGAAACTTATCCCGGAAGAAGAACAGGGCGATGTGCTCTCTGGTACTGAAGGCATAGGCGGCGCCTACGAAGCCCAGCCAGATTAACAGGTAACGGACGATTTCTTCGGTGAAATCGGCGGGGTTGTTCAGGACGTAACGGGTGACGACCTGGTACATAACCAGGAAGGTCATGGCAATCAGCAGCAGGGCTGCGATGCGGGCCAGAATATAGTTAATGGCTTTTTGCAGCTTGATTAAATTTTGCTTCATAATGTGTGCGCTCCTTTACTCACTGAACCGAATGAATGGCGTCCAGCAGCTCTTTAACCTTGGGGTACTTGGCGGCATAGTCGGCATTCATCTGTTTGGTAGCTTCCTGGAAGGCTTTCTTATCTACGTCCTTGACGAACTCTACGTGCATCTTGGACTTGGCTTCCTCCACCGCATCCTTGATGGATTTTTCCCAAGCGACCTTGTGGGCCTGGGTGGATTCGGTAGCGGCTTCAATTAAAATCTTTTGGTCTTCGGGGGAGAGCTTTTCCCAAACCAGGCTGCTCATGATGAGGGCATCCGGAATCATGGAGTGCTCGTCGTAGCTGAAGACCTTGCAGACCTCGCCGTGCTTGCCGGTGGTCAGGGCCGTCTCGTTGCTCTCGGCTCCGTCGATGACGCCGGTCTGGAGAGAAGTGTAAACATCGCCGTAGGACATGGTAACAGGGGTGCCGCCCAGGGCCTTCATCATATCGGTCTGGGTCTTCATGTCCTGGACACGAATCTTGAGGCCTTTCAGGTCCGCCGGTTTGCGGATGGGTTTATCTACGGTGTAGAAGGAACGGGAACCGGAGGTGTAGTAGGTCAGGGTTACAAAGCCGTCGGGCTCGCTGGACATGAAGAACTTACGCATTTGGGGAGAGTCCATGACCTGGTAGAACTGAGCTTCGCTTTCGAAAATGTAGGGCAGGCCGAAGGCGTTGTAGCCATCGTTGTAGGTGGCCAGACCCGGGGCGCTGACCTTGGTCATGGCCAGTACGCCGGCCATGAGCTGCTCGATAACATCGGTCTCGCCGCCCAGCTGAGCGTTGGGGTAAATCTTAATCTTCAGGCGGCCGTCGCTTTTCTGGGCTACCTTGTCGGCGAACTGCTGCAGGGCAATGTGGACGGAATGTTTCTCATTCATGTTGTGGGCCAGGGCCAGGATCATCGGATGCTCCTTGGTGGCCTCGGCGCTGCTGCCGGCGCTTTGCTGTCCGCAGCCGGTAAGGGCGGCTATCAGAAACAGCGAGGAAAAGAGGACTGCTAAAAGCTTTTTCATGTTTTTCACTCCTTCGGTAAATTTACGGATATGATAGCGGGAGCGCTGCAATTAGCGCTCGCAGGAAAAACGAAGTTTATCTTCCTATTATATAGGTAACTTATATGGGCCGCGGGCGGCCGAAGGTTTTACCCTCAGCGGCCGCAAACGTTCGGTGGTCGTACTACCGGCGCCAGCGGCCCGAGCAATTTTACATGCCGATCAGATCAAACTGCTCAAAGGACACGGTAAGATTATACGCCGACTTTGGACAGGGGTACTTGATTAAAACGGTCTTGAGGCTCTGGCTGTAATACCAGCCGCTCTGAGCCGCTTCAAAAGAAGGCCGGTAGAGGAAATGCTTCAGTTTCTGGCCGTCCAGGCTGACCCAGAAGGGGGCCTTTTCCCGGTGTATAACTTCTAAAAGCACGTCCTCCAGGGGCGAAGCGTAGGCACCCTGAGGCTCAAAGCTGAACTTTACCTGCTCGCCGGCGGTCATCCTGATGGTGGTGGTGCGGGACAGGCCCCGCTCGTAGTCCAGGGTCAGGCCGTCGTCCTCGTACAGGTCTAAGCTGCCGTCCTTATCCGGCGCGGTGATAAGGTGCAGGCTGGTGACCTGGTCCTGATGCAGGTTTTTAATTGGGTTGCCGGCCAGGGCAATAATCCCGCCGCCGCGGATGAACATAGGAATGCTGGCCAGGGTGACCGGTATTTCGATGGTCCGGCCCCCCTGATATTTTTCTCTGGTCGAGAAATCGTAAAAGACCTCGCCTTCCGGCAGATAAATCTTACGGGTGGTGGCGCCTTTCTCTACCACGCTGGCTATCAAAAGGCTGTCGCCCAGCATGAAGTTCACGCCCTCCTCGTAGCAGCGCTCATCGTTTTGGAAGACCGAGAACAGCGGCTGCATGATAGGCAGCCCCGTCACATGGGCCCGGTACATTAAGGAGTACAGGTAGGGATTCAGCTGATAACGGAACTGGACGGCCTCCCGGATATATTTCTTGCTGCCGCTGTACATCCAGGGCTCCGTCACCGTGTTGTCGATGTTGGTGGAGTGGATGGAGAAGCGGGGTTGGAAGATGCCGTTCTGGACCCAGCGCACGAACAGCTCCTCTTCCGGAGCCGGGCCGTAGAAACCGCCGATGTCGCAGCCCTGATTGGCTACCCCCGACAGGCCCATGCCCAGGATGGTGGCGATGTTGTACTTTAAAGCTTCCCAGCAGGTCAGGTTATCCCCGGCCCAGGTCTGGGCGTACTGCTGGATGCCGCTGTGACCGCTGCGGCAGACCACGAAGGGGCGGGTGCCGGGAAAGGTCTCCCGGATGGCCTCGTTGGTCAGCTTGCACATCAGATTGCTCATCACGGCCTTCAGGTGGCCGATGGTTTCGCCCTGACCGTCAAAATCTACCCGGCTGTCCTTGTCCACCAGGCTGTCATACTCGCAGTTGTCGTTCCAGACGGAGGCGGTGCCTTCCTCCAGCACGTTCTTCTTCAAGTACTCCTTCCAGACCTGACGGCCCTTGGGAGAGGTGAAATCGGCGAAGTGGCCGGGGCCGCCCCACCAGGTACCGATGGCGTCATTCTTACCATCGCTGGTCTTGACGAAAATGTTTTGCTCCTTCAGCTCTTGTAAGAGCGGATGCATCAACAAGAGGCCCGGTTTGACGTTAGGGGAAACACCGACGCCTCTTTTGGCCATCTCCTTGAAAAATTCAGGCGGCTGAGGGAAGCGGTCCTTGTTCCAGGTAAAGACGCAGCGTTTGTTGCCCGGCTGGGTGGTGTAGCCGCTGGATAACTGAAAGCCGTCGATGGGGATGTCTTCCAGCTTGCTGGTGTCGATGAACTGTTCGATTTCCTTATCGGCGTCCTTATCCAGCTCAGAATAGTACATGGAGGAACCCAGGTAGCCCAGAGCGTAGCGGGGAAGGAGGGCCGATTTACCGGTCAGGTCCGTGTAGCGCTCGATAATTTGATTGATAGCGGGCCCGGCAATGAAGAACAGATCGATGTCGCCGCCGTCGGTGCGGTAGCGGCTGTAGGGCTTCCAGTAGTTGCGTTTCTCCCGGCCCAGGTTAAAATCGCATTCGCAGCTGTTGTGGTAAAAATAGCCCACCGCCTTCTTGGTCTGGCGGCTTAACTTTATATAGAAGGGAATATGTTTGTATAAGGAGTCCGTGTCCTTGGGGTCGTAGCCCATGGCGTCCCCGGGGCTCATGGTCATAAACTGGCGGCATTTGTTAATCTTACCGCCCTTTTCCCCAAAGCCGTAGAAGCAGTCGTCGTAAGAAATCTCACTGGTGTGGATGCGGCGCAGGTTGCCGTCCTCCTGGCAGGCCAGGTCGGGGATATCGGCGTGCAGGCAGGTGCCCTCGGCATCATAAATGCGGATGGCGAAAGGCTGCTTGGCAATGACCACCTTCAGCTTGGCTCCCTGGAGCTGGAACTGGTCGGAGGTCTCGGTCAGGACCGCCGTCTTGGCGGTGATGCGCTGACGCTGGCCTTTAAACAAATCGTCCAGCCGGTCTTCCCAGGCGGTGAGCATCAGGGTGTAGGATTCTTCGGCAAAATTAGAGGTGAAGCCGGCCCTGATCCGGATGATATCGTCAGTAAGAAACCACAGACGCAGCGATACGCCGTCGGTGGTGATAAGGTAATAGTTCTCTTGAGGCGTGACCTTAAGAGTGGTGGAACAGATGATCATGGCGGTACTCCTATCTGCCGGGTTAGCGGCAATGAGTTCTATTTTCTGATAAATCTCTTTTTTTTGATTAATCTGTGTTCACATTTTATCCATTTTTCTAAATAATATCTACGTAAAATTTGTCACATTTGTAATATTTTCAACCTTTCTTGCTTTTTTCAGGTGAGGCAGTTATACTTAAGGCAAAGAGGGGGCGGGACCGTGATTGATAATGCCAGGGCTTTGCTGGAGGCCGGCCGCAATATTGCCGGCGAGCGGGTAAACGGAGTCAACGACAATATGATGGAGCTGCATTACCATGACTTCTACGAGCTTTATTACCTGGAGTCGGGGGAGCGCTATCATTTAATTGAAGATAAGCTTTATCATCTGGTGCCGGGGCAGTTCATCCTGTTTAAACCCTTCATTTTGCACCGGTCCTACGGGGAGCAGGATATGCCTTTCGGCCGCCTGTTGATTTACTTTCGCCCGGCGGCGCTTCTGTCCGACGAATTAAAGGCGGCGCTGGAGGATGCCTCGGGAGCTTATCAGCTTAATGCCGCCGACAATGCTTTCTTTTATCAGTGCCTGAACCGGCTGCTGGGTGAGCAGGAAGAGCCCCGGGAGTATAGCCCGGAGTATCAGGCGGGTCTTTTGAACATCATGCTCATTCATTTGTTCCGCAGCAAGAGGGAAGAGGTCAAGCGGGACAAGAAAAGCCGGGTAGCCAAGGTTATCAGCTGGCTGTCCAGTAACTATGCCGAAGAAATCAGCCTGGAGAGCCTGGCCCGGCAGTTTTACGTGAGCCCTTATCATCTGTGCCGGGAGTTTAAGCTCTATACCAGGTCCACCATCGTCCAGTATTTGAACGCCATCCGCATCATTGAGGCGCAGAAGATGCTCCTGACCACGGATAAGAGCATTACCCGGATCAGCAGCGAGGTGGGATTCGACAGCATTACCCATTTTGAACGGGTTTTTAAGAAAACTACCGGCTTGACGCCCCGGGCGTCCCGGAAGGTGGAGATTTAGGGTAGCAGGGGAGTTCTTAACAAGCGGAAGAGAGATTAAGGACGCTAGTTTTCAAGACTAGCAAGGTTAAAGCAAACGGTATTTAGAGCAACAATCGCAGATAGCACTGTTTGTGCCGTCACCACTGGTGACGGAAGGGAGGTTAACATGAAAAAGTTTTGGGCCGGCCTTTTGCTGGCGCTTACTCTGACCGTGACGGCGGTTCTGCCGGCACAGGCCGGGATGATTAGTCAGGAAGATGAGATTTCTATGGGACGGCAGACGGCTCAGCAGCTGGAAGCTCAGTACGGGTTGTATCAGGACCAGGCGGCCACCGAAAGGGTGAACCGCATCGGTCAGAGTCTGGTGGCGGTCTGCGACCGGAAGGGACTGCCTTATTCCTTTAAAATTTTGAACACGGATGATGTGAACGCCGTGTCCTGTCCGGGCGGCTTTATTTACGTGAACAAGGGACTCATGGATTATATGCCCTCGGATTCGGAGCTGGCCGGGGTGCTGGGTCACGAAATCGGCCACGTGGTCAAAAAGCACGTGGTGAATCAGATTGAGAAGAACCTGTGGACCAACCTGGCGGTGATTATCGCCACCGGCGGCCGAGATATCGGCCTGGCCATGGCGGCCAGCCAGGTGCTTAGCGCCGGCTACAGCCGCACCGACGAGCGGGGCGCCGACAAGATGGGTTTCAAATATTCGGTAAAGGCAGGGTATAATCCCTACAGCATGCTCATCACCATGTATAAATTAGAAGATTTGGCCCAGAAGCAGGGCGCGCCTAACTACGGACTTTTCAGCAGCCATCCGGAGCCGGCGGAGCGGGAGAAGCGGATGAAGGAGCTTTTGACGCCCCTGCAGGTTAACCCCAGCGTGGCGCCCCATCAGGACAGCGCCGAGGTCGTGGACGGCAGCTGGCACTTTAACATCACCCAGACCGTGGGCAGCGATAAACCTATGTACCGGGCTCTGTCCCTGGCGGGCGGTTTGTATGCGGCCCGGGAGCGGGGACCCATCGCCCCGGAGAAATTTATCGTGGATGACCAGGGGGACCAGGCCACGATTTATTACGACGAGGTGCAGCTTTTGACCCTGTACCCGGTGGATGCGGCAGGCTTTGACAGTGTGGGGGCTTACGCCAACGCCTGTGTGAAAATTTTGCGGGATTGGGCGCCTATAGCCAATGCTCGGAATTTTGTGAAACCTAACGTGGAGAAGATTAAGTAACCCTCCAAATAACAAACAGCGCCTTACGGGAGTAAACTCCAACGTAAGACGCTGTTTATATTTAGGGGGATTATTTTATTAATTGTACCAGCTTACTATATAATACTTCCTTATCGATAGGCTTGGGCACATGGTCGTTCATACCGGCGTCCAGGCACTTCTGCACATCTTCGGCGTAAGCGTCGGCGGTCATGGCCAGGACGGGGATGGCAGTCGCATCGGGATGGTTGCAACGGCGCAGCATGCGGGTGGCGGTGTAGCCGTCCATGACCGGCATCCGTACGTCCATCAGGACGGCGGCGAAGTCGCCCGGTTCGCTTTGGCGGAACAATTCCAGCCCGCGCTGGCCGTTCTCCGCCCGAATAGTTTTTAGGCCCCACTGCTTAAGCAGATGGATGGCAATTTCCGCGTTGATATCGTTGTCCTCACATAAGAGGACGGTACGGCCTGCCAAGGTTAGCTGCTGAGACTTAGCGGCAACGCCAGCTTCGTCTGGCCCGGCGCCTTTCGTTTCAGCTAGACTGGCGGCAGCAACTTCAGCTGGCCCGGTACTGCTCGTTGCAGCCTGCCCGGCAGCGCCAGCTTCGCCGCTAACCGTCACAGCTTGCCCTGCGCCGCCACCAGCTACAGGGTACAGTTTCGTCGTCCCGCCTGGCACCGGCTCTTTGCCAGACACAGGTTCCAGGTATAAATCCACGGTGAAGCAGCTGCCCCTACCCAGGGCACTGCTGACACTAATCTGCCCGCCGCATAAATCCACCAGCCCCTTGACGATGGACAGGCCCAGCCCGGTGCCCTGGTTACGCACCCGGCCCAAGGTATCCTGGCTGAAGGGCTCGAACAAATGCTGCATGAACTCCGGCCGGATACCCACGCCCGTATCTTTAACGAGGAAGCGGGTATGGCCGGCTTCATCTACTGCTTCCACTGTCAGTTCGACTTGACCACCGGAGGGCGTAAACTTCACGGCGTTGCTCAAAAGGTTCAGCAGAATCTTCTGGGTAACCTCCCGGTCCAGCAAAACGCTGCCATTTGGTCCGTGCTCTTTGTGCAGGGTAAAGTTGATGCCGCGGGCCACGGCCTGAGCCTGAATCGGCGTGACCAGCATATTCAAAAAATCTGCCAGCACCACTGGCGTCCTATGCAGCTCCAGCTTGTCGTTTTCCATCTTGCTCAAATCCAGCACATCATTGACCAAATCCAGCAGCAGCCGGCCCGACGTCTTAATCTTGACCAGATAAGCGTTTTTAGCAGGCAGCCCTTCCGCCTCCAGGGCAATATCGGTCAGCCCCAGGATGCCGTTCAAAGGCGTGCGCATGTCGTGACTGATGTTGGCAAAGAAAGAAGAACGTGACTCCTGCGCCTTTTGAGATGCCTTAAGCTCCATCTCCAGGTTCCGCGCATATTCCTGCTCTTTCAAATGGAGCTGCTCCGCCTTCAGGTTGCGGATGACTAAAATAAGGGCCGTGATGACCAACAGCAGGCTGATTGCTACGATCAGCACCCCCAGAATCAGCCTGGAAATGGGGATACGGCTAAGATAATTCAGCAGGGAAGGTGACTGGTTCAGGGAATGCCGCAGAATCTGGCTGTCTAAAAAGGCCTGGTCCGTAAAAAGGATGGTGGTATTTAGAATGTCGTAAATAAGCGGATTAGCACGATTATTAACCCCCATGCACACGCTGTATTCGCCGGAGGGGACGATGCTGATATTATAATTCTCGCTGCGCAGGTTCTGCATCATATAGTTCACTATCGTCATCGGGCAGTAAACCGCATCCACCCGGTGCTCGGCCAGCGCCTGAAAACACTCCCGGTTGCTGTCGTAAACCAGATGGGGCGGCAGGGTCTGGCCCATGCCCTTAGGCAGATTATTAAGCACATAGTTCACATCACCGAAAGCAAAGCCAACGCGGCTGACACTGGTGGTGTCGCGCAAGGTGACCTGGGCTATGGTCTGTTTATAAATGGGGCTGGTGAGAAAGAGCTGACTGCTTGCGGCGATGCTGTAATCATCCAAAATCATACCGATGGCCTGAGCTTCACCCTTTTTGAGCATTTCCAGCGCCGCCTCTTTGGAGGGTGCCGCCACCGGCTGCAGCTTAAGTCCGGATAACCGACTCAGATGGGCTAACAAGTCGGGTAAGGCGCCTTGTAACTGGCCCTTCTGGTCTACATAGCTGAAAGGGCGGTTATGGTCGGGCAAGACCACTAAAACCGGTTCAGCGTAAGCGATAAAGTCCTGTTCCGCCTTGGTAAAGACCGGCTTCTGGCCATTGGTGTTGGCCAGATATTTTTGATTCAGGTTAACCGCAAACCTGGGATTGATGATAGATATCTGCTCCAGGGCATTTTCCAGCTGGGGCAGAAGGTCCGGCCGCTTTTTGGACAGGCCGAAATAAAGAGGCATGGGGCTGTACTCCGCCACGACTTTGTAGTGACTGTCGCTGCCCAGGTTAGTGATAGCGATGCCGTCGATGTTCCCCTGACGCAGGGCATCGGTCAGCTCCTCCACCGTTTCTTTTTCTACCAGCTGGACTTTTAGCTGATGCTCCCGGGCCCAGAGGATAAACTGCCGGGTATCTTCCCCGCTTTTTAAAACGCCCACCCGCATGCCCTGGAAACCATCGTAATCGTTAAAGACATAGCGGTCGTCATCAGAGCGGACCGTCAGCGTCAGATAGACGCTGCCCATGTCGCGCTTGGTCAAAAGCAGGCGCTGCTGCCGCTCCTCGTTAGAGAAAAGGGCAGGCATCAGGTCAACCTCGCCGTTATAAACCGCATTCAGGCAGGCATCAAAAGATTCGTAATTCTTAAACTGGTAAATCCAGTGGGTATACTTGGCGACCTCGTACAGGTACTCCAAATCGTAGCCCCGGTACCGGCCGTTTTCATCCTTATAATAATAGTCGCCGTCGTAAAAATAACCCACCGTCACCACCGCCGGACGTGCGCTGCCCTTGGCCAGAACCTGGGCAGGATTAACCAGCAGCCCTGAGAGGCAGATGGCGGTAAAAATAAGCAGCAAGAAACGGCTGACTAGGTTATGAAAATGCTTAGAGGCTGAAGTATGAAATGTCATCATAAAACCTCGTTTTTCAAACTAAAAAATAAAAAAGCAGAAAGCAAAGATAACCTGAGTAGTTTTACTTAATTTTAGCATAATCAATCGGCAAAGGCAAATAATGAACCAAAAGGCAAAGGGGATAAAAGATACCTTAATTTTTACGGCTTTTGCGTAGTTATTACTGAATATGGTATTTGGCGGCGCAGATTTTGTGGTATAATATAGATGTAAAAGTGTCTATGTTTTTAAAGCTGACCATAAAGGTATGGATAAAAAGACCAAGGCTGAGCTTAGCACAGCTGATGGTAAAGTAAGGAAATGGTTATTATGAAGAGATGGCAAAATTGGCTTAAAAAAATAGAAGAACGGAAAGGGTTTATCCTGGTAGACGCGATGGTGGCGGTGCTGATTCTGGCCATTGGCCTGGCGGCGCTGGCGCTCTTGTATACGGGGGGCATTGGGACGCTGCATCATTCGTCCGTTAGAGAAAAAGCTATTCAAGTAGCGGCTGAAAGATTAGAAATTCTTAAGAATGTTGATAGAACTAAGTCTTTAGCGGATATTAATGAATTAATTGCTAAAGCTAATGCAAACCCTAAAGTAACTTTCCCTAATGATGATAGTCTTGTTTACACCGCTACTATAACACCTTTAGAATCAAGTATTGAGCAAGCTAATGGTCCTAAAGGAGATCGAGATATTTATTTGGTAACGATAAAAGTTACTTGGCCTAGCAGTGATCCTCAGGGAAATGAAATAGACTTATTTACTTATGTAACTACCAAGGATTCATGATTGATAGGAAAATTTAATGTAAGTAGGCAGGGAGTAGCCATGAAAAATAGAGATGGTTTTACTTTAATTGAATTAATTGTAGGAATTGCTATTATGCTAATCATATTTGGTGGCATAGTTAATATCTTTGGAGCTAGTGGGAAATCTGTGCAGGCAGGTATGAATCAGCAGGAAGCTTATGAAGAGGCGCGTGTAGCAATGGAGGAACTTAAAACATCTTTGCGGTATGCTACGCCTGTTGATCCAAATGGTAATGTGTCTACTGATATCCCTGTGGAAACGTCTACAACGTGGACGTATACGGGTCAGCAATTTAATAAGCATTGGAATATACCGGAAGGTACTAATGAGGCCTATACAATTACGGTTGAGCTAAAACCAGGAGATAGTTGGCAGGATAATAGTAAAAGACAAATAGTTATCACTGATAGCAGGCATCCAGATAAACAGATTAAATATCCTAAATATGAAAAAAATAGTGCTCTTACTGTGAATAGCTTTCCTATCACAGTTGATACAGATGCTTTTAATACTGGAGAAACACTTTATAAAATAACCTTACCAGTAAAATATAATATTACTGAAGGTGAAAAAGTCGATACATTGGAAAGTAGGGTAAAACCTATAATGGGATCGCATTATGATGAAACACAAACCGTTTCTGGTTCTTACAATGATTTAGCAGCTGATGTTACTAAACAACAGGCAAATATATTGATTAAAACCGTTGTTGCTATGGAAAAAAAAGGCACGTTAGCAAAAAATGCTAAAGGCGAGCATGTTAGTCAGATAGCTTCGGGGGCAATGTATCAATCTACTTCAAATCAAGCTGGGACGTCTGTGAAAGTTAAAAATCAGTTAATTAGCGATAGGAATTTGTCTGTTATAAATCAGAAATCCTGGGTATTAATACCAACGCTAACTAATAATACTAAGACGATTACTGCTTGGGCATTGTACATTGCAAAAAACGTGGTTAATGATGTTGACGGTGCGGCACGGATTGCCAATCTTACAGATTCAAATTATTATAAAACACAAGCTGAACAAAATGAAATTTATTACATTCGCCCTAAATTTGGTATGCTAGTGTATAAATTTATTGCCGATGCGGATGGAAATATTACCCAACCAGATGGTGTTTTTGGTTATGCAACTGGTGTGGCTGATTCAACTGATCCCAATAGTATTATTATTGATGTAAGAACTTGGGTAGATGGTTCTTCAAAAACAACGACAGACTTAATTAGTGATACTGCGTTTCAAAATGTTAAGTATTATGCTTCTTCTGGTTCTTCAACAATTGGATATATTGATGACTTATATTCTGGTACTACTAGAACACAAACCGGAACTTATTGTCGTATAGATTATAATGAGATAGGTAGAGAATATGTTAAAGCAATATGTGATTTTAAGGGAAGTGTTTATGAGTATTATCCTGATGCGATAACTTTTAATGTTAATAAATAATGGGTTTGTATAAGAGTAGGTGTAATTATGAAATCACGAAAAGGTTCTATAACGGTTATAGCTCTAATTATGTTATTATTTTTGGTCATAGTTTGTGGAGCATGGATTGTCATGATGACACAAGAGAAAACAAATGCTTTTGCAGATGAAAAACAACAACAAGCCTGGTATGCAGCAGAAGCTGGTTATAAACGTGCTGCTGTTTTACTAACTCAAAGTAAGGCTAATTGGGATGACAAATGGGATTGGACAACTAAAAACTATGATAACTTTAAAAATGGTAATGTAAAAAAAATAAATTTAAAGAATTTATCTGAAATATCGTCTACTGATAAGGATTCTGAAGGAACACCTTGGTATGCTGTGAATATTAATGAAATTACTAGTGATTCATATTCTTATCCCACTGCAGGTCTTCATACATTTACCATAAGAGCTATGGGAGAATATATGGGTGAAAGGAAGATTATTGAGCGTACTGTCACTTTAACAGTAAAAAGTAGTGGTGGTAGTGGCGGCGGCAGTAGTAGTGGAACAATTATTTCTGGTACTCGTATAGTAGAAGCTGGAGGTACTGTTACTGTAGATAATTCGGTTGCAGCTGGTGATGGTGATAGTAATGGGGCTGGTGTTACGGGTCAAATTGCTGCCGGTAAAGGTATTGTTGAAGAACGAGGTAAATATAAATATGGTAAAAATAGTGATAAAATAGATTATACTACTGGTAATATTGCAACACCTTTGCCTACAAAAATCGCTATTACTGCTTTTGCTGAAAGTACTTATGGAATATTTACTAAGTTATCTGAAGTTACAGCAGGTGCTGGTTGGGGATCAACCCCATTAACGTTAGAAAATAATTCCTTAACTAAGATATCTTGGCCTATAAATTGGCACTATAAAGATCAATGGAATGATAGATCTGGCGTTTTTCAGTATAAAATTATCGGTGGCAATGGGGCTATTTTGTATGTTAATCTTGCTGGTAGTTCTGGTTATACGAACATGTATTTTGAACAAGGTATTTGGGGACCTAGTAGTGGTGAACCTTTAACTTTAATATTTGATGATGATGTTTATATTAATGGAGAAATTCATGGGAATGTGCGTATTATAGCTAAGGGTAATGTATATTTGGGAAATCGTCCGATGAGTGGAAAAATAATGGTTGTAGCGAATGGTGATGTGATAGTTGCAGGTAGTACTAGTGATGCCTTGATGTTTATTTCCTCAAATGGTAACGTTGAGTTAAATAGTTCGGGAAGTAAATTTTACGGGCAAATCCAAGCTGCTGGAAGTGTTCTTTTGAGTGATAATAAAAATGTTCTAAATACGACTGTAGCAACAGAGTTTAAAATGCCTGAAATGGAATATAATTAATATTTTTATTTCCTCCCGCACCTTCACCGGTGCGGGTTTTCTTTTATTTCACTAATCCCTCACTTGACAAATTCCTCCTTTGCCCTTACACTTAGGCCGCAGGCTAAAGAGCCTGCCTCATCTGCGTCAGTGTGCTATAGGCACGGCGGCGCATTAATATCGGCCGGGAGGGCCGGGGTTTGGCTTTAAGTTTGCCCCTCAGCCTCAAGGCCGCTAAGAAGAATTTTAGGAGGAATTAGTATGGCTCAGAATATTATGTGCCCTCAGTGCGGTGCGTCTGTTCCCGAAGGTTCCCAGTTTTGTAAGGCTTGCGGGGCGCAGGTTATCGCGCCCCAGACCATCGTTAAGGAGAAGGTGGTCGTGGCCGACACCAAAAGCGTGCTTTTGGCGGTGATCCTGGCCAGTACGTTTGGCCCCCTGGGTCTCCTGTATTGCAGTATCCTGGGTGCGATTATTATGTTCGTGTTCAGTCTGGTGATTTTTATCATCACCTTTGGCTACGGCGGTTTCCTGGTGTGGCCCTTGTGCTCTATCTGGGCTTTCTTCGCTACTCGCAGCTACAATCAGAAACTTTACCGCAAGGCTCAGGCCAGTGTGTAAACCTGGGTAGTTAAAAAGTGTAAACCCATGTCTTGCAAGAGCAGGCACGGGTTTTTATATGGGTTTTATTTGCTCCGGTCAGGAGAAAAGCTGTTCCTCAGGTCAAAGGGTTTTCGCCCGCTATTGTCGAACCTAAACTTATCAACAAAATTTTAGAAGAAAGGGTGATTAGCTTGTCAACTTTTAAGACCAATGATGGCGTAGAGATTTACTATGAGGTACATGGCGAGGGTAAGCCCTTGTTTATGCTGCCGGGCTGGACCTGTACGGTTGGCTTCTGGCAGAAGAATGTGCCGGAGCTGGCAAAGACCTGCAAGGTTATCTGCATGGATATGCGGGGCCACGGGGAGTCGGAGAAGGTGCTGCGCAGCCACCGGATTTCGCGTTATGCCATGGATGTGAAGAACCTGCTGGATTATCTGGATGTGAAGGACGTGACGGTCCTGGGCTGGTCCATGGGCGCTTCTATCCTTTGGAGTTATATTGAGCTGTTCGGCAATTATAGGCTAAAGGGGCTGGTCTGCGTGGACCAGGCGCCGCTGCAGTATACCGGGCCGGACTGGGCCTGGGGGCAGAAGGGCTGCTATGATGTGGAGATGTTTATCCGCCTGTGCTACGACATTAAGTATAATCCCCGAGGCGCGGCGGAGGGTCTGGCTCACGCCTGCCTGCATCACGAGCCTTCGGCGGCGGAGGTAAAGTATATTGCGGACGAGATCTCCAAGTGTCCGCCTTACGTGCGTATTGAGATTATGCGGGACCATACCAACCTGGATTGGCGGGACTTTATCCCGCAGATTAAGCTGCCGGCGCTGGTGTGCGTGGCCCGTCACAGCAACGTGTTCCCCAACGAGGGCAGCGCCTGGGTGGGCGAGCATATTCCCGGGGCCAAGGTGGAGTATTTCGAGCATTCGGGGCATATGTTGTTCTGGGAGGAGCCGGAGAAGTTTAATAAGCTGATCGCCGGTTTCGTACAGGAGGTTAATCGTTAAGCCAGGGTATTAATAGGGCGGCTGGGATAATTTCTCAGTCGCCTTTTGGTTTGGGCGTATGAATGACGTTCAAAGCATCGCGGTAACTATATGCATATTGTTAAGCCGTATCTGCATATATTTTTTAAGTTTATATGCAGATAATCACTGAAGAGAGGGCAATTATTTGGTTGGGGGAGTAAGTGTCAGGGGTCTTGTTTGCTAAATTTACTTTGCTTATTTTCCTCGCTTCATGACGGTGAGGGGGACCATCTTAAGCGGGTTTGCGTCTTAAAAAACGTTTAGCATAATCTTATTCTTAGACAGCAGGCAAAATTGAGTATACTAGATAAAATTTATCCTGTCAAGGACTTTTTTTCGCCTTTTAATTTTTTCAGAAATATTGTGCAATATCGGTTTCGCTGAATCCGGCTGTGGTACTTAGTTACGTACTACAAGTTTATACGTTAAAGTTTTTAAGCTCTAACCAAAAGCCAGGCTTACTAAAGCATTTTAATTTGCTTTAGTAAGCCTGGCTTTATTAACAGACGTCGTACAAGCTTTTACGGTTTTATGTTTTAAGCGAGTGCGAAGAAGCTGTTAAGTTTTTCCCCGGATACCACTACGTACAAGGTGTAAGGTTTCAGCCCCGTAATTTACTACATGGTGGTATTTACGGTTTTAGCAATTTATAGTTACGTGGGTTAAGGTTTTAGGGTTTTACCTGGTACTAAGTTTATATTTACAAGTACTTATTGCTTTAGTACTAGGTTTTTCTGTTACTACGTAGTAGTATATATATAATAATATAATATATACTACTTGAGGGAAAGAACCGCGCCAAAATGTTTAAAAAAACTGGTCAAAAAAAATTGGTCAAAAAAATTTTGATTTGGCGGTATTAATAGTGAGGGGGTAAACCATCGTACTTCCTCCAGACAAAAAAATTTTCAAAACCAGGTTGAATTTTTCAAAATGTGTCGATGTTAATAGTGACGGGGTAAATATTTCGGTGACTGAAACCGGCCGCCGAAAAATATTTTTTGACAAAAGTGGGGGGATTTTACGGTATATGGGTAGGGGCGGAAGTGGGGGTTAAAAAATATTTTTGGAGAACGATGGGACTTTTTGTCGATTACATAGTTAGAGGGGTAAATATGGGTCAAGGGTTTTTCGGGTTCTTTGTCGAATTTAATTTTAGCTAAACAGCAATTAGCCAGTGGGGCAAAAAAGATCTGCCGGGTAAGGCGGCAAGGGGAGGTTTAACATGTCTGACACTAAAGTAACTTTGACCAGGACGGTGACGGAGGAGAATTTGGCGGTGAACGTGGGCAGCGGTAGTCTGCGGGTGCTGGCGACGCCCTGGGTGGCGGCCTGGTTTGAAAATGCGGCTATGACGCTGGCTGCGGCCTATCTGGAGCCTGGCTCCACTACGGTGGGGTGCAGTATTACGGTAAATCATACCGCGCCTTCGCGGCTGGGGGCACAGGTTACGGTGACGGCGGAGCTGGTGCAGCATACCGGCCGGTTGTTTGATTTTGTCCTTACGACGGCGGATGGCACGGGCGAGATCGCCACGGGGGTGCATCAGAGGGCCGCGGTGTACGCTGAGCGGTTTCAGCAGAAGGCGGACGCCAGGAAGTAAGGCCGCCAGGTTACTTAGCCAGGTTTAAAAAATTGGCCAGCATCTGGGGGCCGTCCGGGGTCATGATGGACTCCGGGTGGAACTGGACCCCGTAGACCGGGTAGCTTTGGTGCTGGACGGCCATGACTTCGCCGTCCTCCGCCCGGGCGATAACCTTAAGCTCCGCCGGAAGCGTGTCTTCGACGACGGAGAGGGAATGGTAGCGGGCCACCGGGGTAGTCTCGGGGCAGCCTTTAAACAGGGGGCTGGCGGTATCCAGCTTTGCGGTGGACTGTTTGCCGTGCATCAGGTGCTTGGCGTAGGACACGGTGGCGCCGTAGACCAGACAGATGGCCTGATGGCCCAGGCAGACGCCCAGGATGGGGATGGACGGGCCCAGGACCTTGATGACCTCCGGGCAGACGCCGGAGTCCTCGGGCCGCCCCGGGCCGGGGGAGATGATGATGGCCTGAGGGGCTAAGGCTCTGATTTCCTCCGTGGTCAGGGCATCGTTGCGGATAACATTGATGTCGGGGTTCAGGGTGCCGGCTAACTGATATAAATTATAAGAAAAACTATCGTAATTATCGATTAAAAGAATCATTCTGCCACCTCCTGGGCCAGTTGCAGCGCTTTAACCACGGCAGCGGCCTTATTTATGCACTCCTGGTTTTCGGTTTCGGGAACCGAGTCGGCCACGATGCCGGCCCCGCTGCGGATAAAGACCTTGCCGTTCTTCTTGTAGGCCAGGCGGATGGCGATGCATGTATCCAGGTTGCCGGTAAAGTCCAGGTAGCCGATGGCGCCTCCGTAAATGCCGCGCTTGTTGTTCTCCAGGTCGTTGATCAGCTGGCAGGCCTTGATCTTGGGGGCGCCGGACAGGGTGCCGGCGGGCAGGATGGCATCGACCGCGTCCAGGGCGGTTTTATCGCTGCGGATTTCTCCCCGGACCGTGGAGCCGATATGCATCACGTGGGAGAAGCGTTCGATGCAGTGGTATTTTTCTACGGTTACGCTGCCGAATTGGCTGATCTTGCCCAGGTCGTTGCGTCCCAGGTCCACCAGCATGTTGTGCTCGGCCAGCTCCTTCGGGTCGCCCAGCAGCTCTTGCTCCAGCTTTTGGTCTTCCTCCTCGGTGCGTCCCCGGGGTCTGGTGCCGGCCAGGGGGAAGGTGTGCAGGACCCCGTTTTCCAGTTTGACCAGGGTCTCGGGGGAGGCCCCGGCGACTTCCAGGTCCGAACTGGAGAAGTAGAACATGTAGGGCGAGGGGTTTAAGGTGCGCAGGACGCGGTAGGTGTTGAGCAGGGTGCCCTCGTATTTCGCTTCCAGGCGGTTGGACAGGACAATCTGAAAGATGTCGCCCTCCTTGATGTGCTCCTTGGCCTTTCTGATCATCTCACAGTAGGTGTTTTTATCGAACAGGGGCGTGATAGCTGATTTCAGCCTGCCCGGCTGGTCCTTCTGGGGCTGGCCCCGGCGGATGAGCTCGGCCATCTGTTTTAACTCCAGCTGGGCCCGGTTGTATTCGGTGGCGTAGTTCTTCAGGGAGATATTGACGATGAGCACCATCTTCTGCCGGAAGTTGTCGAAGGCGATGACCTTGTCAAACAGCATCAGGTCCACGTCCTTGAAGCCTTCCGTATCCTCGGCGTCCAGCCGGAGGGAAGGTTCGGCGTACTTTAAATAATCATAGGAGAAGTAGCCGACCAGGCCGCCGGTAAAGGTGGGCAGGCCCGGGAAGCGGGCGCTTTTGTGCTCGTCCAGAATCTGCTTTAAGACCTGGCCGGGATGGCTGGCGGCAAAGGACAGGTCGCCCACCTTCATCTGACCGTTGCTGCAGGTAATCTCCAGCTTCGGGTCGTAGCCCAGGAAGGTATAGCGGCCCCACTTTTCGTGGCCGGAAACTGATTCCAGCAGATAGCAGTGCTCGGAGACGTTCTTTAAAATCCGCAGCACCTCGATGGGGGTCTTCACGTCAGCTAAAATCTCCAGGCTGACGGGGGCGGTCTTATATGCTCCCGACAGGGCCGCGGCCTTAATTTCTTCCAGCGTAGGTTTAAACATAACAGCCTCTCTTTCCGTCTGTCGGGCCATAAAAAAATCCCTGACAGAACATTAAAATTCTGTCAAGGACGAATAGCTATAATCCGCGGTGCCACCTTGATTTGCGGCACTAAGCCGCACGCTTGGCAGGATACTGACATATCCCCGGCAACTGACGTATGCCCTCACGTTGCAGGATAATTTCACGGCCGGACCGGCCGCAATTTCACTGCACCCTCAGCGGTCCATTTGATGACTTGTTTTCCGTCTGACTCTCAGCAGCGCAGACTTTCTGTAGGAGCATCATCACCGTTATCTCCGCTTCAACGGTTTTAATCATATGTGATTTTAGTGCATTTTAACACCAGCCGGGACTTTTGTCAAGTCAGGTTTTGCTGAGCGGCGGCTCGGCGAACCGGTACGGGGACCCGAAATTTAATTTTTGTTTTAATTTTCTGCGTTCCCGGCTTGACACTAAACTCAAAGTCAGATAGAATAATTAAGTACGCAGCAGCGGTTTTTGCTTAAGCGCATGCGCGGGTGTGGCGGAACGGCAGACGCATCAGCCTTAGGAGCTGACGCCGCAAGGCATGCAGGTTCAAGTCCTGTCACCCGCACCAAGCAGACTAGAAGCGCCCTACCGGGTTTTCCGGCAGGGCGCTTTTTTGATGCCATTTTTCAATTTGACTACCTTTTGACAGACTTGGTTTTTGAAAGTGGTAATAGACGCAATTAAATTTAATCGTCCACATAAGTCCATTCTTTTTCATTTATATTTGTGGCCTTCTTTCCTGTATTTTATAACAATACCTATAATAAGAAAACTATAGTTTGAAAAATATTTCCGGCCGCCAGCGTGCGGCTATTTTATTTGATACTAAAGCATATAAAATAAAAACCGTACTACATTTACTGTAGTACGGCTTTTTTCGGTTTAAGGATTAGGTGGGGTGACATTCCCACATCACCTAATTGAGCCTTGCGGCTCTCCGGTGGCGGCTGCCTGTTCCGCCCTCAAATCCTTCCCTGTACTTACAGTATAAAGTATTTATAAAGTTTTGTCAAACTGGTTTGAGAGTACCAGCTGTTATAAAGTTCTGCACTCTCTTTGCATTAAGGACGTATAAGGAACGTGCATAATAAACACCGTTGGTAGATACTCTGACTGCGACCTTAACATATTCGTTGTTAGTCAAAAATAATTTAACGTATTCAATTGAGTCATCTTTCTTATTTATAGCTACATAATCCGGGTTATATAGAATATCTGTGATATATGCTCCATATTTTAAATAATCTTTTAAATGTTGATTTTTCATATGAGTTATATTGCTTTGGCCAAGATAAATAGGCGTACCTGGTGCAATATTCAGATTCAATGTTGTAATAACATTTTGGGAAAACACTCCGATTTTACTAAGCATATCTCTATCCTTTATACGATATTTAGCCTGCAAACTTTCACTTCACAACCTTAAATTCAGCCTATGTCAGTTGTCGGCGCGCGGCTATCTTTCCTTCGGTAATTCTTAAAGCATATTTTCTTTTGGTTGCAACATTTTCCCTGGTTTTGATGTTTTTATGTTCCAAAAATATATTTAATCATAGCCTATTTGTAGAATAAAATCAACAAATATAAGTCTACATCTACAAAAAATAGAACATAACCTTTCATGAAAGAAGGTATTGGTATAGATCCTCTAAATATGAAGACACTAAGATAATTACAAGAGGAATGTTGCAATTTTCCTCTATCCTTGTTATAATATAAAAGCTTTCTAACTTCATACATAACCCACTAGAGGAGCTTTCGCTGAGAAACCTTAACTGGTTGACTCTCAAGACCTGATCCGGATAATACCGGCGTAGGGAAGTGGTACTTGTTATAACGCTCAGGCGGCCCAGGGGCCTTCGGGGCGGCGGTTAAACCGCTAAAGCGGTGGACCGGGGCGCTGGCCCGGATGTTTTAAGCTTAAGCAGCTTGAATGCGCCGGCAGTTTAAAAACAGGTACGAGGTATGGCAACATGGCGGCTCTTCTTAATCGAAGGGCCGTTTTTTATTGCCGTTTTAAGGCCGGGAGCCGACGGCAGGGTAAAATTTTTTAAACAGGGTAAAGCACCAAGGGCGCGGCGGCGCACCCTGATTTCGAGAGGAGAGATTTTAATGACCACGCAGATGCAGTTAGCCCGTCAGGGCAAGGTAACGGACGCCATGAAGCAGGTGGCGGAAAAAGAACATTTAGAGGCGGAGACCATCAGAGAGCGGGTGGCTAAGGGCACCATAGCCATCTGCTGCAACATCAACCATAAGAACCTGGTGCCGGCTGGGGTCGGCGAAGGCCTGTCGGTTAAGGTCAACGCCAATATTGGCACCTCCAGCGCCTTCCCCGACCCGGAGCCGGAGCTGGCCAAGTTGAAGGCGGCCATCGACGCCGGGGCGGATGCGGTGATGGATTTGTCCACCGGGGACAACATTGACGCTTCCCGCCGGGCTATTTTAGCCCATAGTCCTGTCATGGTAGGCACGGTGCCCATTTACCAGGCCACGGTGGAGACCATCAAAGCCCGGGGCGCGGTGGTGAAGATGACCAAGGAGGAGCTCTTTGGGGCCATCGCCAAGCAGGCAAAGGACGGGGCCGACTTTTTAACTATCCACTGCGGCATCAACCGGCAGGTCTTAAAGCAGCTCACCGAGGAAGGCCGGGTCATGGACGTGGTCAGCCGGGGCGGCAGCTTCATCACCGGCTGGATGCTTCACAACGAAAAAGAGAATCCTCTTTATGAATATTTTGACGAGATCCTGGATATCTGCGAGCAGTACGACGTGACCATCAGCTTAGGCGACGGCCTGCGTCCCGGCTGCCTGGCCGACGCTACCGATAGGGCCCAGATTCAGGAGCTGCTCAATATCGGGGAGTTGACCCAGAGGGCCTGGGCGCGGGGCGTGCAGGTGATGTGCGAAGGTCCGGGCCATGTGCCTTACAACCAGATCGAGACCAACATGAAGCTGCAAAAGAGCCTCTGCCACGGGGCGCCTTTTTACGTCTTGGGGCCCCTGGTGACGGATGTGGCGCCGGGCTACGATCATATTACCAGCGCCATCGGCGGCACCCTGGCCGCGGTCAGCGGAGCAGACTTCCTGTGCTACGTGACCCCAGCGGAGCATCTGGGTCTGCCGGACCTGGCGGATGTGAGAGAAGGGGTCATCGCCACCAAGATTGCCGCTCATGCGGCGGATATCGCTAAGGGACTGCCTCAGGCCTGGGCCTGGGATTTAAAGATGGCCCAGGCCAGAAAGAAGCTGGACTGGCCGGCTCAGCTCTCTTTGGCCCTGGACCCGGTCAAGGCTAAGGCTTACCGCCGGAGCAAGAACAAGGAAGGCGAGGAAGCCTGCTCCATGTGCGGGGAATACTGCGCGGTGAAGATCGTCAATGAATATCTGCACAAAAAAGAACAGCAATAAGACTCTAAACCCCCTTCTTAAGTAGAAACTTTTTCGCCGGAAGGTTCAGCAGAATATTGCGAATTTTTAACACTTCCGTGAAATGTAGACAATTTAACGTCAATTGTGATAAATATCATTAAAAATTGTAACAGTTGATAAAAAAAGTTTATCGCTGACCTGTTGCGATATAAATAAAAATAAGTTATACTTAAGATGTCAACAAAATGACTGGTTATATGTTTATAATATTATATGAAAGAAGGGGACATTAATGACAAAATTTAAGACCATGGACGGCAATGAGGCGGCTGCGTATACTTCGTATGCATTTACCGATGTTGCCGCGATTTACCCCATTACGCCTTCTTCACCTATGGCTGAGCACGTAGATGAGTGGGCCGTACAAGGTAAAAAGAACCTGTTTGGCCAAACTGTTAAGTTAATGGAAATGCAATCCGAGGCTGGCGCTGCCGGTGCGGTACACGGCTCTCTGGCTGCAGGCGCTCTGACGACGACCTACACCGCTTCTCAGGGCCTTCTTCTGATGATTCCTAATATGTACAAGATTTCCGGCGAACTGCTGCCGGGCGTTTTCCATGTATCCGCCCGTGCGCTGGCTACCAGCTCCCTGAACATTTTCGGCGATCACCAGGACGTTATGGCTTGCCGTCAGACCGGCTTTGCAATGCTGGCCGAGGGCAGCGTACAGGAAGTTATGGACTTAGGCGGCGTGGCTCATTTAGCTGCTATTAAGACCAGAGTTCCGTTCCTGAATTTCTTTGATGGTTTCCGTACTTCTCACGAAATCCAGAAGGTAGAAGTCATGGATTATGACAACTACGCTAAACTGGTTGACTGGGACGCTATTAAGGAATTCCGTCAACGCGGTTTGAACCCTGATAACCCTGTTATCCGCGGTACCGCTCAGAATCCTGATATTTACTTCCAGACCCGTGAAGCTGTTAACCCGTTCTATGATAAGGTTCCTGCAGTAGTTGAGGAATACATGAACGAGATCAGCAAGATTACCGGTCGTAACTATGGTCTGTTTAATTACTACGGCGCTCCTGACGCTACCGAAGTTATTATTACCATGGGCTCCTCCGTGGAGGCCTGTGTAACTACGGCTGAGAAATTGAACGCTGAAGGCAAGAAGGTCGGCGTGGTAGCCGTTCATCTGTATCGTCCGTTCTGCGTTGACCACCTCTTGGCTGCTATTCCTGCTACGGCTACGAAGATTGCGGTCCTGGACCGTACTAAAGAGCCCGGCAGCTTAGGCGAGCCTTTGTATCTGGATGTTTGCAACGCTTTCTACAACAGCGACCGGAAACCGGTTATCGTTGGCGGCCGTTACGGCTTAGGTTCCAAGGATATTACCCCGACCGAAGTTGTTGCTATCTACAAGAACCTGGAAGCTGCTGAGCCTAAGAACGGCTTTACCGTTTCCATTAACGATGATGTTACCGGTCACAGCCTGCCTCTGGGCGAGACCATCGGCGTTACTCCTGCCGGCACCACCGCCTGCAAGTTCTGGGGCCTGGGCTCCGACGGCACCGTTGGCGCTAACAAGAGTGCCATCAAGATCATCGGCGACCATACCGATATGTACGCTCAGGGCTACTTCCACTACGACTCCAAGAAGTCCGGTGGTATCACCGTATCCCATCTGCGTTTCGGCAAAGAGCCTATCCGTCAGCCTTACCTCATCGTACACGCTGACTATGTAGCCGTACACAATCAATCTTATGTTGATAAGTACGATGTTACCACCGGCCTGAAGAAGGGCGGCATCTTCCTTCTGAACTGCAACTGGTCCAAGGAAGACGTGGGCAGCCATCTGCCCGGCAACATTAAACGTTACCTGGCTAAGAACGACATTAAGTTCTACATCATCGATGCCGTGAAGATTGCTCAGTCCATCGGTTTGGGCGGCCGCATCAACATGATCATGCAGTCCGCTTTCTTCAAACTGGCTAACATTATTCCGGTTGAAGATGCGGTTAAATACCTGAAACAGGCCGTAGTTACCTCTTATGGCAAGAAGGGCCAGAAGGTAGTCGACATGAACAATGCCGCTATCGACCAGGGCGTCGGCGCTATTGTCGCTGTTCCGGTTCCGGCTGAATGGGCCAATGCCGAGGGCGACAACAAGCCTGCTAAGACCGGCAATGCTTTCGCTGATGACATCATGGTTCCCATGAATCGTCTGGAAGGCGACAGCCTGCCTGTAAGTACCTTCAAAGGTATGGAAGACGGCACCTTCCCCTCCGGCACCGCTGCTTTTGAAAAACGCGGTATCGCTATCAACGTTCCTGAATGGGATGTTACCAAGTGTATCCAGTGCAACCAGTGCGCCTTTGTTTGCCCGCACGCTGCTATCCGTCCTATCCTGATGACCGAAGCTGAAGCAGCTAAGCTGCCTAACGGTTACGGCGCCAAGGATGCTACCGGTATCAAGGGCAGCAAGTTCACCATGGCGATTTCGCCTCTGGACTGCCAGGGCTGCGGCAGCTGCGCTAACATCTGCCCGGTTAAGGCTCTGACCATGAAACCGCTGGCTACTCAGCTGGATAAGGACGCTGTTTGGTCCTATGCTCTGAAGGAAGTTACCCCGAAGGCTAACCCGATGAACAAGTTCTCTGTTAAGGGCAGCCAGTTCGAACAGCCTCTGTTTGAGTACTCCGGTGCTTGCGCAGGCTGCGGCGAGACTCCTTATGCTAAACTGATTACCCAATTGTTCGGCGACCGCATGATGATTGCCAACGCTACGGGCTGCTCCTCTATCTGGGGCGCTTCCGCACCGTCCATGCCTTACACCAAGAACCATGAAGGCCACGGCCCGGCTTGGGCTAACAGCCTGTTCGAGGATGCGGCTGAGTACGGCTTGGGCATGTTCCTGGGCGTTGATCAGTCCCGTGACCGGGTTAAGGCTTTGATTGAAGAAGCTTTGGCTGCCGGCGTAGGCGCTGATTTGAAGGCTGCTATGGAAGACTGGATTGCCAAGATGAATGTCAGCGACGGCACCCGCGAGCGTGCGGCTAAGTTGGCTGAAGCTCTGGCTAAGGAAGCTAAGGGCAACAAGACTCTGGAAACCCTCTTAGACCTCAAACAATTCTTTGTTAAACGTTCTCACTGGATCTTCGGCGGCGACGGCTGGGGCTATGATATTGGCTACGGCGGCGTCGACCATGTACTGGCCAGCGGCAAGAACGTCAACATCATGATCTTCGATACCGAAGTTTACTCCAACACGGGCGGACAATCCTCCAAGTCTACTCCTACCGCGGCTGTGGCTCAGTTCGCTGCCGGCGGCAAGAGGACCAAGAAGAAAGATATCGGCCGCATGGCTATGAGCTATGGTTACATCTACGTAGCCCAGGTTTCCATGGGTGCGGATAAGAACCAGGTTGTTAAGGCTCTGCAGGAAGCTGAAGCTTACGATGGACCGTCTCTGGTTATCGCTTACGCTCCTTGTATCAACCACGGCCTGAAAGCCGGCATGGGCAAGAGCCAGCTGGAAGAGAAGGCTGCTGTTGATTGCGGTTACTGGGCTAACTACCGTTTCAACCCGGATAAGGTTGAAAAGGGCGAGAATCCGTTCACGCTGGATTCCAAGGAGCCTACCGGCAACTTCAAAGACTTCTTGATGGGCGAAGTTCGTTACGCCTCCTTGAAGAAGGTAATGCCTGACCTGGCCGAAGCTCTGTACGCTAAGACCGAGAAGGACGCTACCGAGCGTTTGGCTGCTTACAAGAAGCTTGCTTCTGAATAAGCGTTTAAAGTTTAGCTCTTTACCCGGCTCCCAGCCTGATGCCTTGCAGGCGGGTGGTCCTGAACCTGAATGCCTTGCAGGTGACTTGGGCTGGTCGGGCAGGATGCTTAAAACTTCATAAGTAGTTTAAAAGGACCGTTCTTCGGAACGGTCCTTTTTTGATGGTCAAAGTGACTGGTGCCGGTGTGTAAGGTGATGCACTGGTCCGGACCTACGTACGTTTTAGATAATTTACTTATTTTAAGCTAATAATTTTTAACAAGTTTTTTTGAACTAAGAACGACGGTATCTTATTTGATGCAGCCGTTCATTTTTTTGTCACATTTTGCTAAAAAACTGTAATAATATTTACAGTAGAAATTTATTTAGGCCATTTAAATAACATTTCGCGCTAGAAATCCTAAATCTGTGCCTTAGCCTGTTGCCAAAATACCAAAATATGCTAAAATTAATCAGACTAGTACCATGGGACCTTAGTAACTATTACTCAAGCTAAGCCCTTATTTAATTTGGTAAAGCAGAAAATAAAACATCAGTGGAATAGTATTTTACAGGAGGAAGACTATGAGCAAATCTAAACAAAGAGAAAGACTGGAGAAAAGATTAGCCTTAGGCATGGCCTTTATGAACGGGGTCAATACCTTTGCGCCTCAGGCGCTGCTCTTTGCACGCCCGGACCAGGTGCTGGGGCGTCAGGAGAACCTGCCGGATTTAAACCGGGGCCCGGTGGCCCTGCGGGTAAGCGCGGCGGCAGAGCGCAAACCTTACTCCTGTGCCAATCTGCAAAGCCTGGCTTATAGCGCTATGAGCGCGGTGGACGCACTGGCTTTTGGCCGGGCGGAGGCCTATACTACAACTGTAGGTGCCGGCCAGACTGTAAGCGGCGAAACGGTGACGGGACCAACAGCTCCTTATTGGCAAGGTGGGACCCAATATATTTTTAGCGGCGGTACTGCGACTAATTATACGCTCACTAGTTATGGTGTGCAGTATGTTAGCAGCGGTGGTGTTGCGCAGAATGGTACTATTAATTCGGGCTATCAACTGGTTTATGGCAAAGCTAATGTTATTGAAATTAAGGATGATGGCACCCAGACTGTGTATGCCGGCGGGTATGGATCTGTAGGAACAATTAATGCCCCTACCGGCGGTCAGTTGGTGGCTGGCGGCGGCAGCGGTGATGTCAATATTTTACAATCCGGCTGGCAGGCCGTGTCAGGTAATGGTACCGTCAGCACTATGAACGGCGGGTTGCAGCAGGTAGAATTTGGTTCTGGCACGGTCAATTTAATGAATGATGGTGTACAGTTGCTCTTTAACGATGGCACCGGTACTATCAAAGACCTGAAAAATGGGGGTCAGACTATCGGCGGTACTCAATATGGGGTGTTCAGCACCAAGGGCACCGGCATCGTGGAGCAAATGTCCGGAGGTTATCAAAATATCGTTTATGGCCAGGGGACAGTAATAACCATGTCTAACGGCTACCAGAGTATTTCCAGCGGGACTACCGGTTTGGTAACCACCATGAGTAGCGGCGGGCAAACTATCGCTGACGCGGCCCTAGGCTCTGTTACCACTATGTCAAATGGCTATCAGAGTATTCAGGCAGGCGGTACCGGCACCATCGAAACCATGAATTCCGGTAAACAAACTATTTATGGTACCGGTATCATCAGTTCCTTAAATGGCGGTACCCAAAGAATTAAAAGCGGCGGCACCTCTAAGAATACCACCGTTAACGGCGGAACTACGGTCAGCGTCGGCAGCACCACTTTTTGGGGCGGTACCCAGCAGCTTTCTGCTGGCGGCACTTTAGTGTCGAATACCCTGGCCGGCGGCACGCAGATTATTGGTGCAGGCGCCAGCCTGACGGCTGATGCCTCCGGGGCAGCCCTGGCTACTCAGGCGGCGGTGCTGGATAACGGCACCCAGATTCTCTCGGGTTCAACCGGCAGCGCGGCCACTGCTACAGGTTTTATCTTAAGCAGCGGAACGAAGGCCGGAGAACAAAGAGTAAGCGGTGTCCAAATTGTCAGCGCTTACGGTGTAGCGTCAGGTACAGAGATTGATGCGGGCGGAACCCAGGTGGTCAGCAGCGGCGGTACCAGCGACCGGGCGTTTTTAAATGCGGGCGGCCTGTTGGATATTTATAAAGATGCAGCTATTACCAGTGCAGCCTTTAATGGCGGTACTGAAATTGTTAACGCCGGGGCCGGTGTTATGGATCAACGATTGAATTATGGCACCATTATCCTTCGGGGTAGCAAGGATACGAGCGGCACGGTTACCAGTGCTGCTGCAATTAATACTACTGTAGGCAGTGCTGCAGCAGGCAGCGTGGGCACTTTGGTCGTAAGCGCCTATGGCATAGCGAGCGGCACGGTTGTTAATGAGGGAGGCGTGGAAAATATCAGTTCCGGCGGAACCGAGCAGGGCGCTGACTTAAAAGGCGGCACGCAGACCATCTACGATGGCGGCAGCGGCAACGTGGCAACTCTGTATTCGGGCTGGCAGGAGGTTAGCGGCGGTACGGGTACGGTTACGAACATGAGCGGCGGCACGCAGTCTATTGATAGTTTTGGCACGGGTAGTATCACTACCATGGGCTACCGAATCACCGGCACAAATAACCGTGTTAGTGCTTTTGGCGGCACCCAGGTTATCAGCAGCGGCGGCACAGGTACTATTGTTTCTATGCTGGGCGGGACCCAGTTTATTTCGGGCGGAGTGGCAGTTTCGACTACGCTTGAGGGCGGAACGCAGGTCATAGAAGCTGGCGGTACGGCGGTTTCAACTACGCTTAGCAACTTTTTATTTCCTCTAGGAAACGGCCGGGCTCAGCTTATTGGCGGCACCCAGGTGGTCAGCAGCGGCGGCACCAGTGACCATCTATCCTTAGCCTATGGCGGGGTGCTGGATTTATACAGCGGGTATACGTTAACTAATTTTAATACCGCTGTAAACGGTGCTTTGAACGGTGGCACGGAAATCTTAAACGCCGGTCTGGGCGTTTCCGGTGCGACGATTGAAGACGGCAAAATATACTTGCGGGGCAGTAAGGGTTCGGACGGCACGGTCTCTTTAGCTACGGCTTATAATACGACGGTGGGACTTTACGGGGTCTTGGTGGTAAGTAATTATGCCAGCGCCAGCGGCATCACTATAAATTCGCAAGGGCTTCAGCTCATCGATTCTGGTGGGACCAGTGACCAAACCACTATAAATTCCAGCGGCTATCAGGAGGTTCTTAGCGGCGCAGTGCTTGGCAGCAGTACCGATTCTAACGGTGTGACCACCTTAAACGTTGATTTTGCCGGCGGTATGCAGATAATAGCAGGGGGTACGGTGGGATATGCTGTGCTTGATGACGGTGTTCAGACTGTTTATGGCGGCGTTGGAAACGGCAGCACGATTATTGGTAAGGCTGAGCATACTACGATTAACGGCGGCCAACAGATTATCTCTGGATATGGCCTGGGGCAGGCAGATGTGCTGAGCAAAGGCACGCAAACGGTATCTTCCGGCGGCAGCGGCAGCATAACTGCCATGAGTGGGGGCCGGCAGAATATTTTTGCAAACGGCAGCGGCAGCATCACTAACCTGATTAGCGGTACGCAAAATGTTTTTAACGCGGGTCAGGGCAGCATAGGGACGATGAACGGTGGTGCAGCAGGCGGTATGATGATTGGCGGCATGCAAGATGTCTATGCCGGCGGCACGGGTAAGATAGATACTATCAGCGGTGGTCTGCAAAGGCTTAACGGCAAGGGCGTCGTTAGCGCCGGTACCATTTTAACTCAGGGCGTGCAAAATGTTTCTAGCGGCGGAACGGGGCAGGTGGATAATCTAAACGGAGGTCAGCAATATGTTTTTTCAGGTGGAGTGGGTTCGGTCCGCAATCTAAATAGCGGCACCCAGAATATTTTGTCTGGGGCGATGGGCAGCGTGACTAATTTAAGCGGCGGCACCCAGATTATTTTGTCTGGGGCGACGGGCAGCGTGACTAATTTAAGCGGCGGCACCCAGGAGATTTCCTCTGGGGCGACGGGCAACGTGACTAATTTAAGCGGCGGTACCCAGCATATGTTGGTTGGAGCGACGGGCAGCGTGACTAATCTAAGCGGCGGCACCCAGATTATTTATGACAAGGCCGTCGGTACCATTGACACCATGGAGACCACGGTTATTTTGGACAGCAATGGTAAGGTCATCGGATACGGCGGCGAGCAGGATATTTACGGCGGCGGTACTGGTATTATTAATATTTTGAGCAGGGGCTTCCAAATGGTAGGTGTGGGAGGTACGGGCACGGTTACGGCCATGCTGGGCGGACAACAGGATGTGTTGGGCAGGGTCGTTTCTACTACGGTTAGCGGTGGTGCGCAAGTCTTACTCAATCGGGCTGTCGTCGAGAAAAACGTTCTCGCCGGAGGAACGCAGTATGTGTATGGTGCCAGCCTGACGGCTGATGCCAGGGATGCGGCTGAGCTGACTGCGCAGGCGGCCTTGCTTGATAACGGTATACAGGTTGTGATAAACGGGGGAACTGTTGCTGGTTTTATCCTCTCCAGCGGTACCTTGAACGGTAAAGCTACCAGCGGCGTACAAATTGTCCGCGCGTACGGCGCGGCGGTAAGTACCGAGATTGCTGCGGGCGGCACTCAGATTATTCGCTCAGGCGGAACTATCTCCAGCAATACCTTGGCCGGAGGTACCCAGATTATCGATTATGGTGCCAGCCTGACGGCGGATGCTTCCGGGGCGGCGCTTGCGACCCAGGCGGCGGTTATTGCTAACGGCACGCAGATTATCCAAGGGCAAGTGAACCAAAACAACATATATATGGCTTCCGCCACGGGCTTTATCCTCTCCAGCGGCACGGTGAATGATACAGCTACCAGCGGTCTGCAAATTGTCAGCGTTTACGGTGTGGCGGTAAGTACGGAGATTGATGCGGGCGGCACCCAGATTATCAGTTCGGGCGGCACGGCTAGCGCGAACACTATCAACGGCGGAGCGCAAACCATTAGTGCGGGCGGTATGGCCAGCGCCACCACCATCAACGCCCAAGGCGTGCAAAACATTTCTAGCGGCGGCACGGCCAGCGCCACCACCATCAACGCCCAAGGCGTGCAAAATATTTCTAGCGGCGGCACGGCCAAGGACACCATCATCAATAACCAGGGTACGCAAAATATCTTAAGCAGCGGTTTGGCTGATGGCGTAACCATTAATGCTGGTGGTACCCAGAACCTGCAAAGCGGCGGCACTGCTTTTAATGTGCAGGTGGCGCAAAATGCTATTCAAAATGTCGAAAGTGGCGCGCAGAACAGTAGCGGCACCGTAGCTGGCAGTCAAACGGTTAATAGCGGCGGTATTGATACATATACCACGATTAAAAAAGACGGAAATCAAACAGTTCAGGCCGGTGGTACCGCCCTTGCCACTCAGGTTCAGGCCGGTGGCAGTCAACTGGTCAGCGGCACTAGTGCCTATGTGAGCGGCGTGCAGCTGGCAGGCGGACAAACCGTTGTCAGCGGCGGTATGGCTGAAGCCACTCAAATTCAAAACGGCGGTATCGAAACCTTAAGTAAGGGCGGAACAGGCCTTGATACTCAGATTAATACCGGCGGTACCCAGAATGTCAACGATGGCGGTTCATCGGAGCAGGCAGTTATCAGCGGTACCCAGGAAGTTCAGGCTGGAGGCAGTGTTACCAATTATAGCGTGGCTAAGGGCGGTCTGCAAACCGTTAGTGCCGGCGCTATGCTTTCGGGTGGCACAGCCAATGTGGTTGCTGGTCAGCAAGAGGTATACGGCAGTGTGGAAAACGTTATCTTGGACCAAGGTACTCAAACTATCCATAATGGCGGCCTAGGCAAGCTGTCTGTCATGAAAGCAGATTCCCTCCAGAATATTTCTCTTGGTGGTACTGGTGATATTAGTACGATGAGCGGAGGTACCCAGCTTGTTTCCAGCGGCGCTACTGGTACTATCAGTGCCATGAGCGGCGGGACCCAATCTATTGAAAATGGGGCCCTGGGGACGGTGTTAGCTTTAGAAAACGGCACCCAAACCATTGCTGCCGGCGGTACGGCCCAAAACACCACCTTGAGCGGCGGCACCCAGATTATCAGTTCGGGCGGCACTATCTCCCGCAATACCTTGGCCGGCGGTACCCAGATTATCGGATCTGGTGCCAGCCTGACGGCTGATGCCCGTGACGCGGCGCTGGCGACTCAGGCGGCGGTTATTGCTAACGGCACGCAGATTGTGAACGGCGGTACGGCTGAGGGCTTTATCCTCTCCAGCGGCACCGTGAATGGTAAAGCTGTCAGCGGGGTGCAAATTGTCAGCGCTTACGGCGTGGCCGTAAGTACGGAGATTGATGCGGGCGGCACCCAGATTATCAGTTCGGGCGGTTTGGCCAGCGCGAACACTATTAACGGAGGCGCGCAAACCATTAGTGCGGGCGGAACGGCTGAGGCCACTACCATCAACGCCCGAGGCGTACAGAACGTAGATGCAGCCGGGCAGGCTACCTCGACCGCGGTTAATGAGGGCGGTACGCAAAATGTTTCGAGCGGCGGCAGTTCTCTTACGGCAACTCTTAAAAACGGCGGCGTGCAGAACGTGGCCAGCGGGGCGCTGAGTCAGCAGAACCTTATCAGCGGCGGCACTCAGAACGTGGCCGCAGGCGGTACCAGCCAGGTGGAGGCCTTGAATGGCGGTGCGGTGAACCTGGATGCCAACGCTAAGACGGATATTACCACCATGACTAGCGGCAGCGTGAACTTAGGCTCCAGCGCCCAGGCACAGATTAACACCATGAGTGGCGGCGACCTGCAGTTAGCAGGAAACAGTACCGTCAGGCTGGGCGATGGTTCTAACAAGGAGACCCATAGTTTTAACGCCGGCGTGGTTACGGCCGACGGCGGCAGTATCGTGCTGGGAACCGGCTCGGGGGATAACGCCAGCGCCGCGGGCAACGTGCTGAACATCGGCACCTTAAACGGCAGTGCCAACTTTGTGGTGAACACGGACGCAGCCCGTGGCAACAGCGACAAGATTAATATTGCCGCGGCCGCTAACAGCACGGCTAATACGCTTAAGGTAAACTACGATCCCTATTACACCACGGCAGATAAGAGCGGCAGCTTAAGCGGTCTGACTAATATTATTACGGCTCCGGCCGCGGTTAAGTTTACGGCGCTGGCGACGGATTGGGGCGCTGTGCAGCTTACTCCGGCTTTGAAGCAGAACCCGGACGGCAGCTGGGATTTGGCGGCCGTCACCGAGGCAGCGGTGACCGGTGCTTCGGAGAACACTCTGACCGCAGCTGACAGCCATCAGGTCATCGATGACCTGTGGTTTGACACGGTGAACAGCCTGAGCAAGCGCTTAGGCGATTTGCGGGTAAGCCAGCTGAGCTTGGCGGGCAACCCGGCGTCTAGTACTGCGCCCTCTGTGGTCAAGCTGGCCGAAGACGGCGTCTGGGCCCGCTACATGCGCGCCACGACCAGATCCGGTCGGGGCCGCAAGGCTGAACTAAGCGGCAACCTTTTACAGGTGGGCTATGATAAAGCCTTCGCGGTCAAGAACGGTACCAGCTACGTAGGTATTGCGGTAGACCATCTTAACGGCAGCTCTGAGTACGAAAACGGCAGCGGCAAGGCCAAGGGAACCAGCGTAGCCTTGTACCACACCTGGCTGGGCAGCAAGGGCCACTACTACGATGTGGTACTGCGGCAGGGCCACTTTAGTAACGATTACGCCTTGACGGATTTGTCGGGTACCTACAGCAGCGCCGATTACGGCGTGAACGCCACCACTTTGTCGGCGGAGTACGGCTACCGCAAGAATCTGGCTAAGGGAGGCTGGTTTGAGCCTCAGGCGGAAATTATTTACGGCCATTTGAGCAGTGCCGACTACACCACCAGCAAAGACTGGCCGGTGCATGTGGACGGGGTCAACCACTTCTTCACCCGCTTCGGGTTTGGTTTGGGACGGACCACCGCCCTCGGCAGCTATTACTTCAAGGCCAGCTACTACCACGATTTCGGCGGAGCGGCGGGCAGCGTCACCTTTGCGGATTACCGCTATGACCGTACGGCCCTGCGGGACTGGGTCGAGCTCTCCTTAGGCGGCGAGGCGAAGCTGTCCAAAGCGGCCAGCCTCTACGGCGAAGTGACCAAGTACCTGGGCGACCGGACCAACAATCTGAACCTTAACGCCGGTATCCGGTGGATCTTCTAAGCAAGTAAAAAAACAACCGGCCGGGACCGCTGCGTCCTGGCTGGGCCCCGGCGCCTTCGGGTTTCCTCTTGAATAAAGCCCCCTTTTCTGATACAATATCTTTGTTAAACTTTTGTTAAATTTTTGTTAGGGGACCCCGGCGGGGGAATTTATTAAAAAAAGAGGAAAAACTATGTTTCTTTATATCTGTACCGCCTTAGGCGGACTGGCGATGTTCCTGTACGGCATGCAGCTCATGGGCGAAGGCCTCCAGAAGGCCGCCGGCGATAAGCTGCAGAAGATTTTGGCGAAGTTAACCGGGGTCGTTGTGGTAGGCGTGTTCCTGGGCGCGGTGGTTACGGCCATCCTGCAGTCCAGCAGTGCCACCACGGTTATGACGGTCAGCCTGGTTAACGCGGGCCTGATGACCTTAAAGCAGGCTTTCGGCATCGTCATGGGCGCCAACATCGGCACCACCATCACCGCCCAGCTCATCGCTTTTAAGCTCACTGACTATGTAACTTTAATCCTGTTCATCGGCTTTCTGGTGCAGGCTTTTGCCACCCGCAGCAAGGTCAGGTATACCGGCCAGGTCCTTTTGGGCTTTGGTATTTTAATGCTGGGCATGAACCTGATGACCTCGGCGGCGGAGCCTCTGCACAACTATCCCGGTTTTGTGGCCGTGATCGCCCGGTTTAAGGACCAGCCGCTGTTAGGGGTTGTCGTGGGTACCTGCATGACCATGGTGGTCCAGTCTTCGGCGGCTACCATCGGTATCCTGATGGCTATGGCCGGTCAGGGCATCATCCCGCTGGAAGGGGCCATCCCGGTACTCTTCGGCGATAACATCGGCACCTGCATCACGGCGGTGCTGGCGGCAGCCCGGGCCAATACCACGGCTAAGAAGGTGGCCTTGTCCCATGTGCTCTTCAATTTAATCGGCTGCATCATCTTCCTGGTCTTTTTAGGATACTTTACCCAGCTGGTGCGGGCGGTTTCCCCGGCCGATGATATTGGCCGGCAGATTGCCAACGCCCACTCGGCTTTTAATATCCTTAATACTTTGATTTTTATCCCTCTGGCCGGGCCCTTCATTAAATTAGTAGAAAAACTCCTGCCGGAGCGGGGGGAAATCATCTCCCAGAAGCCGGTCTACCTGGACGATAACATGCTGGCTACGCCTTCCCTGGCCCTGGCCCTGGCAGTTAAAGAAGTGGTCCGGATGGGGCAGACGGCCCGTCAGAACGTGGCTACCGCCATGGAAGCCATCGATACTTATGATGAGGCGAAGCTTAAATACGTCTTTGAGCATGAACCGGTGGTGGACAGCCTGGAAGAAGCCATTACCGTGTACCTGACCAAGATTTCGGAGACCAACCTCAGCGATGAGCTGTCCCGACGTCATACGGGTCTGCTCCACGCCTGCTACGACATCGAGCGGGTGGGGGACCATGCGGAGACTCTGGCTAAGAGGGCCAGGACCATGCATGAGGATGCCATCAGCTTCTCCCCTCAGGCGAAAGAAGAGCTTAAGGAGCTGTGCCAGAAGGTGCTGGACGCAGTGGACACTACCCTGGATGCCTTAATGGCTGATGACAAGGAGCTGGCTCACACTGCCGTAGATAAATGCCGTTTGGTGAAGGCGGGCCAGAAGCAGATGCGCAAGAGCCACATAATCCGCTTAAACGAGAAGCAGTGCACGCCTCAGGCCGGTTTTACCCTTTTAGAGCTGCTGTTAAACTTAAAGCGGATTTCGGACCATTCCAAGAACATTGCCCAATTAATAGAAGGAACTTTCTAAATAAAGTCAGCGGGAAAATCCTGGGGCAGGGGTTTGGCCTTGCAGGTGTTTTGTGCTGACAAGGGTTTTTTAAAACTAAAGGGCTATTTCTTGAAAATCCCCTTGACAAGAGTTAGCCTATCCGTTATAATAAAACACGTCGTTAAACCATGCGGAAATAGCTCAGTGGTAGAGCACAACCTTGCCAAGGTTGGGGTCGCGAGTTCGAGCCTCGTTTTCCGCTCCATTAAAAGTTAAGCCCGGTGCCTTTGCATCGGGCTTTTTTGTCTGGTTTATAACTTAAAATCCTGGATGACCCGGTCGATGGTCTTGTTGACGAATTCGGGGCTGATAAACCTGGTACATTCAAATTCCTGGTCCGTGCCGCCGTGCTTGGGACAGCTGGCGAAGTCGCCGTATTTATGTTCGGTGCGGGTATCGTTGCAGCAGCTGTTGCAGCAGTGGAAATGCTGAACCCGGTAGGGCGTAAAGAACTCGGTGCCGGGAGCGGTGTAGCCCACAATCATGATGACCGGTTTGCCTACGCCCCAGGCCAGCCAGGACAGGCCGCTGGTCAGGCCGATGAAAAAGTCGGCGTAGTACAGTAAGTCAATCCTTTCCTGCAGGGGGCAATCCCCGGTAAAGTCTTCGGTACCGTAGGGAATGGAGTTGCCATGTATGCCGGAGATGGTGATCCGGTCCCGGTCGATGCACAGTACCCGGTAACCCAGCTTCTTTAAATATTCGACGGTGCTTAGCCAGCCGTAGGCATTGTTCCAGTACTTGCACTGAGCGGTGGCCTGGGTGGCGATGCAGACATATTTTTCTTTGATTTGGCGGGGCCTGCCGGAGGGAGTCAGCTTAACCCGTTTTTCTCCCGGTTCTACCCCTAAGAGATAGGCCGCATGGTTCTGCAGACCTACGATCCTCCAGTCCAGGGGCTGCAGGTCACGGTTGTCCCAGGGGGAGAACAGGCCTACGTAATAGCTGGCATATAAATTATCGGGCCGGGTTTCCGTTTCGACGAAGGTAACCTCCGGATAATTGGGAGCCAGGATAGAAGAGAATTTGGGGTTCATGGCGCAAAACAGCTTGCAGCCGTGCTTCTTGCGGAACTCTTCGGCATAGGGAAACCAGGCCAGCACGTCCCCCATGGCGGTATCAGGAAATTTCATCAGGATATTTTTATCCTTGGCGTTATAGTCATGTTCAAAGATGAGCTTGTAGTTATCCTTGCCGTCCACGGTCTCTTTTTGCAAAACTTCCAGGCGGAACTGCACAAAATAACGTTTAGTGCTGGTAACGATGGTACCGTTAGCCGCTGCGTCGTACAGGCAGATTTCGGCGGCCTTATCAATCAGGCGTACCCGGTAATCCCCTTGGGGTACCTGCACCCGGGCTCCCAGGTTAAAATCAAAGGTTAAACCTTCCACGCCGGTGGGTAAAAGGATGGGCGGAGGATTAAAGGTCATATAGGGTTTAATGCCAGGGTTAAGCTGGGCTCCCTTGGCAGCAGGCTGAGCCTGGCTTTGGTGTTGCTCCTGATCAGGCATGGGTGGTACCTCCTTTAGGCTGCTTAGCGGCTGTTTTTGCTTCAGCGTTTTTTTGGCGCTCTTGTCGTTTTTGAGCGGCTATTACCGCCCGGGGATTGAGATGATAATCTTCCATTAAACGGTGGATGTTCTGGATGACCTGGCCGGCGCTGATGAAGCGGGTGCATTCAAACTCCCGGGGAGAGTTTTCATGGCGGGGGCACCAGGAAAAATTGCTGTGGACGAATTCTTCGCTGCTGTCGGTCCAGCAGCCGTTGCAGACATGATAATTAATAACCCGGTACGGGGTATAAAACTCATTAACGGGAATGGTAAAGCCGCTGATCATAATAACGGGGATACCTACGCCCCAGGCTAGCCAGGATAGTCCGCTGGAGAGTCCGATGAAAAAGTCGGCATGGGAGAGCAGGTCTACCCGTTCCTGCAGGGGGCGGGCTCCGGTAAAATCTTCGGCCCCGTAAGGAATCAGATTCCAGTGGCGGCCGCTGCCGTGACATTTTTCTTTGTCGATGCACAGCACCCGGTAGCCCCGCTGTTTTAAATAAGCCACGGTTTCCAGCCAGCCGGCCGGGTTGTTCCAGTATTTGGCCTGACTGGTGGCCTGGGCGGCGATGCACACGTAGGGTGCCTTAACTTCCGGCGCTTGGCCGGAAGGGGTCAGGATGGGGCGCTTTTCTACCGCATCCAGGCCCAGCAGATAAGGAATATTTTTTTGCAGGCCCACGATTCTAAAGTCTACCGGCTGATGGAACCGGTCCGTGGCCGGGAAGAAGATGCCCATATAATAGGTAGCATAACAATCATCGGGCTGGGTATCCGGCTTGATAAACTTTAGTTCCGGATAAGCCGGTTTAAGCAGGCCGGCAATTTCTTCGCTCATGGAACAATACACCTGACAGCCGTGCTTTTTTTGAAACTCCCGGGCGTAAGGGAACCAGGCCATGATGTCGCCCAGGGTCCCTACCGGATATTTAATATGTACATTTTTACCTTTTAAATCTAAATCGTGGTCATAAATCAGGTAGCCGTCCTTGTACAGTTCCACCCGGAAATTAACGTAGTATTTTTTGGTACTGGTGGCGATGGCACCGGAAATGGGTGCGTCATATAAGATCGTGCTGGTATCTTTATCGATAAAGCGCACGTGGTAATTGCCCTCCGGTACCTGGATACGTACGCCGTAGTTAAAATCCAGTTTGACGCCGGGGATGGAGGTAGTTAAGTTGATGGGACCGGGATTAAACTGAACAAAACTGCGTTTAGGCGGTTCGGTTTTGGCGCTGAGCTGCTGATTGCCCGGTATTTGCGCTTGTGAGTTTAAGCCGGTCGTTGTATTTGGTTTAGCCTGGGGATCAGGCTGAATGTTGGTGGTTTTTTCCATAAGGCGCCCCCTTTACAAAGATAATATTATTATAGCATAAAGCGCTTGTAGAGGCTATATAATAGGAAGAAAATAGAAGCAGGCAGGGGCGGCCAAAAGGTAGGCGCTCCCGGGGGAAAGCAGGAGGGCCCGGATTAAAATTACTAAACTGGCTTCCTTTAATATCCTCTTGTCAAGTTGCCGGCCTTGTGGTAAAATAGTACAGTATCATAAAAATGGGTGCAGAATGAGTGCCCCTAATACTAGTTATTTCGGCAAGATTTAATATATTTAAGGGAGGATTTTTTTGATGAACGTCAATGTTACCAGAGAAGGAAATGAAGCCACCTTGAAGATTACCGTTCCGGCGGTAGAGGTCAACAAGGCTTTTAAACAGGCTGTGACCAAGATTGCTAACCAGGTTAATATTCCGGGCTTCCGTAAAGGTAAGGCTCCGCGCAATATTATAGAGATGCATTACGGTAAGGATTCGGTTAAGCAGGAAGCTTTCGAAATTGCCGCTTCCAAAGCTTATAACGATGCTCTGGAACAGGAAAAGCTGATTCCGGTGGACGAGCCCAAGCTGCAGGAAGGTTACACCTTTGAAGAAGATAAGGATATGGAACTGAGCCTGAAGACCACGTTAAGACCGGAACCGGAACTGGGCGCCTACAAAGAGCTCCATGTAGATAAGAAAGAAGTTAAGGTTGCCGATGAGGATGTAGATAAAGCGGTAGATGAGCTGCGCGGCCGTCATGCTAAGATGGTAGCTGCTCCCGCGGATGCGGTTATCGAAAAGGGCGATTTCGCCATTATCGATTTTGCCGGCACAGTCGGCGGCGAGCCCTTTAAGGGCGGCGAAGGCAAGGGCTATCCTCTGGAGGTTGGCTCCGGTTCCTTTATCCCCGGTTTCGAGGATCAGCTGATCGGTTTGAAGAAGGGTGATTCCACCGACGTAGACGTTACTTTCCCGGAAGATTATTTCGTGAAGGAACTGGCCGGCAAGGAAGCCGTTTTCAAAGTTAATATTCAGGAAGTTAAGCATAAAGAGCTCCCCGAGCTCACTGATGAGTACGTAGCCGCTAACAGCGATGTGAAGACGGTAGCCGACCTGAAGGCCGAGTATCGCAAGCACATGGAGATGAGCGCCGAGGCTGAAACCAAGGCTGCTTATGAAAAAGACCTGGTAGATGAAGCGGTTAAGAATGCCAAGATGGATGTTCCGGCCGTGATGATCGAGCGCCGGATCGACCAGATGATTGAAGAGATGAAGTTAAGCCTGGAAAGCCGTAAGATGAACCTGGACATGTACATGCAGTACACCGGCCAGGACAAGGCTAAGCTCCGTGAAGCACAGCGTGCCCGTGCTGAGGAGAGCGTACGTACCGACCTGGTGCTGGACGCTATTGCCAAGGCAGAGGAGATCAAGGTGGATATGTCCGACGTGGATGCCGAGATCAAGGCTATTGCCGATCAGCACGGCGCCAAGGTGGACGATGTTAAGCATATTATCCAGAGCAACGGCAACATGGGTTTGCTGCTTGGTAACATCTTACGCCGCAAAGCTGCGCATGTGATTATCGACAGTGCAAAATAATAAAGTAAGCGGCAGGGGCACGCTTGTCCTGCCGCTTTTTCTGTCCTTTGGGGATTGGAGGGAACCAAGATGAATTATGTACCGATTGTCGTAGAACAAAATAGCCGCGGGGAGCGCTCTTATGATATTTTTTCCCGTCTGTTGAAAGACCGGATTATCTTTTTGACCGGGGAGATTGACGATAACACGTCGAACCTGGTTATCGCCCAGCTGCTGTTTTTAGAGTCCGAGAACCCGGACAAGGATATCCATCTGTATATCAACAGTCCGGGGGGCAGCGTTTCGGCCGGCATGGCTATTTACGACACCATGCAGTATATTAAGCCGGACGTATCTACTATCTGCGTAGGCATGGCGGCCAGCATGGCTTCCATTTTGCTGATGGCCGGCGCCAAGGGCAAACGTTTTGCCCTGCCTTACTCACGGGTGATGATTCATCAGCCCCTGGGCGGGTTCCAGGGCCAGGCTTCGGATATCGATATCCATGCCCGGGAAATCCTGCGGGTGCGGGAGGATATGTACGACGTGATGGCTAAGCACACCGGCCAGAGCCGGGAAAAGATCGCGGCCGATACCAACCGGGATAACTACCTGACCAGCACGGAAGCCAAGGAGTACGGTATTATCGACCAGGTGATTGAGCGCAAGCCGGAAGCCGCCAAATAAGGGGCGAATCATCTGGCAGTTAAAAGTGCGGAGCTGAGGTAAGGCCGGGCCGCATAACTAATAAAGCTAAAGGTCATTTTTAGATAAGGCCTTACGCCGTCTGGCTCAGGTCAGGCGGAGTTTAACCAGAGCCATAAGATTGGAAACAAGGAGTTTATCATGAAATTTACTGATGGCAACGACGATGGTATTGTTTGTTCTTTCTGCGGTAAGCGCGAGGACCAGGTCAAACGTCTTTTGGCCGGCCGCAACGGTTATATCTGCGATGAATGCATCGCCCTTTGCAACGAGGTGCTGCGGGAAGACTTCCAGCAGGGTGAGAAGGAACAGGTAGCCGTAGAAGAGCTGCCGAAGCCCAAAGAGATCAAAGGTATCCTGGATGAGTATGTAATCGGTCAGGATGAGGCGAAGAAGACCTTATCCGTGGCGGTTTACAATCATTATAAACGGATTAATTATGAGATGCAGAATGAAGAAGAGGCGGATGTGGAGCTGCAAAAGTCCAACATCCTGATGCTGGGGCCCACGGGCAGCGGCAAGACCCTCTTGGCCCAGACCCTGGCCCGTATCCTGAAGGTGCCTTTTGCCATTGCGGATGCGACGACCCTGACTGAGGCCGGCTACGTAGGCGAGGATGTAGAAAATATCCTGCTGAAGCTGATTCAAAATGCCGATTACGATATTGAGCGGGCCCAGCGGGGCATCGTCTATATCGATGAGATTGATAAGATCGCCCGCAAGAGCGAGAATATGTCCATTACCCGGGATGTGTCCGGAGAAGGCGTGCAGCAGGCTCTGCTGAAGATCCTGGAGGGCACGGTAGCCAGCGTTCCGCCTCAGGGCGGGCGTAAGCACCCCCATCAGGAGTTTTTGCAGATTGACACGACCAATATTCTCTTCATCTGCGGCGGCGCTTTTGCCGGTCTGGATAATATCATCAAGAGCCGGGTGTCGGAGAAGAACCTGGGCTTTGGCGCGGATATTAAGCGCAAGGATGAGCGTCAGCCCGGCGAGATCCTCAAGAAGGTTATGCCGGAGGACCTGATGAAGTTTGGCCTGATTCCGGAGTTTGCTGGTCGTCTGCCGGTGGTGGTAACTTTGGATTCCCTGAATAAGGAAGCCTTGGTCCGCATCCTCAAGGAGCCGAAGAACGCCCTGGTTAAACAGTACCAGTCCTTCCTGAAGATGGACAACGTGGAGCTGACCTTTGAAGACGGCGCCCTGGAGGCTATCGCCGATGAGGCGCTGCGCCGGGAAACCGGTGCCCGGGGTCTGCGCGCCATTATTGAAGGCGTGATGCGTAATGTGATGTATGAGGTGCCCTCTCGGGAAGACGTGGTTAAATGCGTGGTGACCGAGCAGGCGGTGCGTCAGCATACCGAGCCGGAAATGGTGGTTGCTTAATTTTAGATTTCTCAAGGGAAAGGGCCAACAACCTTTCCCTTTTTTGGCGTGTTAGGGGCGGGCTAAAAAACCTGTACCTGCCCGCGGGATAAAACAGGTGCTGGTAATGTGGCACCTGAGAACAGGACCGGCCGGAAGCGGCTGGGGTCCTTAACTTGAAAGGCCGGCTGCTTGAGGCACCGGCTGATTTATGGAGGTAACGGCCTTGGAATTTAACGATATAAAGAAATTACCAGTCTTGCCGTTGCGTGGTATCATTGTGTTTCCAGGGATGATCGTGAACCTGGACGTGGGCCGGCAGAAGTCTATGAACGCGGTCAGCGTGGCTATGACCGTGGGCAAGAGAATCTTACTGACGACCCAGAAGACGGCCCAGGTGGCGGAACCGGTTTTTGATGATTTATACAACTACGGTGTGGTAGCGGAGATTAAACAGATGCTGAAGCTGCCGGGAGGCACCCTGCGTATCCTGGTGGAGGGACTGCAGCGGGCCCATGTGCTGCGCTACAGCGAGGTCCGGGTTTCCGATGGTTTTTGGGAAGCGGACTATGAGATTATGGAACCCGTCCGTATTCAGGATGACCGGGAAGAAGTGGAGGCCCTGCGCCGGCTTTTGATCGAGACCTTTGAAAAATGGGTTCTGACCGGCAAGAAGGTCAACGCCGAGGTGCTTTTGACCTTTAAGGATAATCCCCATAGCGGGCTGGTGGCCGATATGATCGCCGGCTTTCTGGATATCAATGTGGCGGATAAGGAAAAGCTCCTGGAGACCAATGTGATTAAGGACCGGATGAAGCTTTTATACGGTAACTTGTGTCAGGAGCTGGAGATCGCCAACCTGGAGAAGAACATCACCCAGCAGGTGCATCAGCAGATTGAGAAGAACCAGAAGGAATATTATCTGCGGGAGCAGATGAAGGTTATTTCCAAGGAGCTGGGCGAGGACGATGAGAAACAGCAGGAAGTAGACGAGTATAAGGAAAAGATGAAGGAGCTGAAGCTGCCTGCCGAGGTAGTGGAGGGCCTGAATAAAGAGCTGGACCGTTTGTATAAGATGCCGCCCATGATGGCGGAGAGCGCCGTGATCCGCAACTATCTGGACGTGGTGCTGGATCTGCCCTGGGGTAAGTTCGAGAAGGACAATTTTGAGATTAAGCATGCGGCCAAGATCCTGGATAAGGACCACTACGGTCTGGTGAAGGTGAAGGAGCGCATCCTGGAGTATTTGGCGGTGCGCCAGTTGACCAAGAGCAATAAGGGACCGATCCTTTGTCTGGTGGGACCTCCCGGCGTGGGCAAGACTTCCCTGGCTCACAGCGTGGCGGAGGCCATGAACCGTAAGTTTACGAAAGTATCCCTGGGCGGTATCCGGGACGAGGCCGAGATTCGCGGTCATCGCCGGACCTATATCGGCGCCATGCCGGGGCGCATCATTCACGGTATGAGCAAGGTGGGCTGCATGAACCCGGTCTTCCTCTTAGATGAGGTGGATAAGATGGCCAGCGATTTTCGCGGCGACCCGGCTTCGGCTCTCCTGGAGGTGCTGGACCCGGAGCAGAATAACCTGTTCAGCGATCATTTCATCGAGTTCCCCTTTGACTTGTCCAGCGTGTTCTGGATTGTGACCGCCAATACCATGGAAACTATCCCGGCCCCGCTGCTGGACCGGCTGGAGGTTATCCAGCTGTCCAGCTACACGGAGGACGAGAAGTATAAGATTGCCGAGCTGCACCTGCTGCCTAAGGAGCGGGAGGCCAACGGCTTAAACGAGACGACCTTGCAGCTGACCCCCGGCGCTATCCGGGAGGTTATCCGGGGCTATACCCGGGAGGCCGGCGTGCGCAACCTGGAGCGGAAGCTGGCTACCGTCTGCCGCAAAGTGGCCTATAAGATGGTGACCAAGAAGGAAGGGGCGGCCAAGGTGACCGCCAAGAATTTGACGGATTACCTGGGGCCGGTTATTTTCCTGGAGTCAGATCTGAAGGCCCGGGCCGAGGTGGGTATCTGCACCGGCCTGGCCTGGACCAGCGTCGGCGGCGAGCTGCTTAAGGTAGAGGTGCTGGCCACCAAGGGCAAGGGCAACCTGACCCTGACCGGACAGCTTGGCGATGTGATGAAGGAATCGGCTAAGGCCGGCTATACCTTTATCCGTTCCCGGGCCGAGGCCTTGAAGCTGCCGGAGAAGTTTTACGAGGAGACGGATATCCATATCCATCTGCCGGAAGGCGCTATCCCCAAGGATGGTCCTTCCGCCGGTATTACCATGGTTACGGCTATGGTGTCGGCGCTGACGGGCCGCCGGGTTAAGGCGGATCTGGCCATGACCGGGGAGATTACCCTGTCCGGCCGGGTGCTGCCGGTGGGCGGCATTAAGGAAAAGATGCTGGCGGCGCACCGCTACGGCGTGAAGACCATTCTCATGCCGGAGCGCAACCTGCAGGATTTGGAAGAGCTGCCCAGGAAGGTCCGGGACGAGATGCATTTTATTCCCGTGACCCATATGGACGAAGTGTTGAAATTGGCGTTGGAAGATAAACAGGCGGAAGCTAACGCCTGATAATTTATACCAGCTGTGCTGGTGAGGCGGAGCAGCAGCGGCGTGTACTTAAACTGCCGCGGCCGGGGCGTGTACAGGTGCCGACCGCACCTGATAAATTCGAAAGGAACGGCAACATGGAAAAATTTGATGTGGCGATTATTGGCGGCGGTCCGGCGGCTATTTTTGCCGCGTATGAGTTTACCGAAAAATATCCCCAGCTTAAGGTGGTCATCCTGGAAGAAGGTCACCCGGTGACCAGAAGGATTTGTCCTATTTCGGCCGGTAAGACCACCGAATGCCTGCGCTGCAAGCCCTGCGCCATCATGCGCGGCTTTGGCGGGGCGGGCGCTTTCTCCGACGGTAAGTTTAACTTTACCACAGAGTTCGGCGGCTGGCTGACGGATTATCTGCCCCAGAAGACCATCATGGAACTGATTGATTACGTGGATGAGCTTAACTGCCGCCACGGTGCCCCCGGTGAGTATTTCAGCACCAAGGGCTGCAGCATCGACCGGCTGGCTTTGGGTCATGATCTGCATCTTTTGCATGCCAAGGTCCGTCATCTGGGCACGGAGAACAATTTAAAAATCATGGAGTCCATCTACCGTTATCTGACGGAGAAGATTGATATCCGCTGTGATACCAAGGTGGAGAGCTTTGCTAAAGAGGGAGACCGTTTTAAAATCAGGGCCGGCGGACAGGACCTGGAGAGCAAGTATCTGATCGCTGCTCCCGGGCGGGCCGGGGCCGAATGGTTCGAGAAGCAGTGCAAGGACCTGGGCATGAACTTTACCAACAACCAGGTGGATGTAGGCGTGCGGGTGGAGGTACCGGCGGCGGTGTTCAAGCACATCACCGACGAGGTGTATGAGGCCAAGCTGGTGTACCGGAGCAAGCAGTACAACGACCTGGTCCGGACCTTTTGCATGAATCCTTACGGCTACGTGGTGGCCGAGAATACCGACGGCATCGTGACCGTGAACGGTCACAGTTTTGCGGACCCGGCGCTGCAGAGCGAGAATACCAATTTCGCCCTGCTGGTCAGCAATACCTTTACCGAACCTTTTAATGAGCCTTTGCAGTACGGCAAGCGCATCGCCTCCTTCTCTAATATGCTGGGCGGCGGCGTGCTCCTGCAGCGCTTCGGCGATTTGATCAAGGGCCGCCGTACTAACGAGCGCCGTTTGAAGAAGAGCTTTACCCATCCAACTTTGCAGGCGACTCCGGGCGATTTGAGCCTGGTTCTGCCTAAGCGGCAGCTGGATGATATTATTGAGATGATTTACGCCCTGGACAAGGTGGCACCCGGCATGGCCAATGATGATACCTTGCTCTACGGGGTGGAAGTGAAATTCTACAGCGCCCGGCTGGAGCTGGACGGGATGCTGGAAACGAAGATTCCGAACCTGTTTGCGGTAGGAGACGGCGCCGGGATTACCCGGGGGCTGTCCCAGGCCAGCGCCAGCGGCGTGTATGTGGCCCGGCAGATTGGGGCCCGGGAAAGTAGTCCGAGGTGTGAGGCATGAGTAATTGGGATATCTTGAAAGCCGATTTTGTGACCTCGGCGGTGCGGGCGGAGCAGTATCCCCAGCCGGCGCTGCCGGAGGTGGCTTTTATCGGCCGTTCTAACGTAGGGAAGTCTTCTTTGCTGAATTCCCTGACCCGCCGGAAGAATCTGGCCCGGGTCAGCTCTACCCCCGGCAAGACCCAGACCCTGAATTATTACCGTCTGGAGGCCCGCCGTCAAAGTCAGACCCACGAGGACCGGGCCGGCTTTTACGTGGTGGATCTGCCCGGTTACGGCTTTGCCCGTAAGGGGCAGGCTAACAAGGATGCCTGGTCCGGCTTTATGTCCAAGTATCTGTCGGAGAGTGAACGTCTCCAGCTGGTCTGCCAGCTGATCGATATCCGGCATAAGCCCCAGGACAGCGATGTTGCCTGCTACCAGTGGCTGCTGGAGAATCAGCTGAACGTGCTTTTGATCCTGACCAAGGCCGATAAATTGTCCCGCAGCGGCGCGGCGGCGGCGGTGGCCTTGTTCAAGCGGGAGCTGGGACTGGCTGAAGATCATATCCTGAGCTATGCTTCGACCCAGCAGGAACAGCGGCCGGAGCTGATTCAAAGGATCATGGGCTTTTTGATGGGCGGCGGCACTAAGATTGTGGCGGCAGATAAGTGAAAGATACCTGCTGCGCCAGCTAATCTTAAAGGTTTAGCTTCTGAACGGGCCCTTTAAAAATTATCTGCCAGGGTTAGTCTTGGAAAAGTAAAGTTTAAGCAAGACTAAGGGTTAAATAATTTAAACTAAATTAACAGGATTAGAGAATTCAGGTGTTATTTTGAGGGGATTGGTTTTTAAACGCAGCGCTTTATTTATCGCCGCGGCCGGGGTGGGCTACCTGCTCCAGCTGGGGAAGATTCCTATTCCTTACATGCTGGGCGGGATTATCGCCATGGCGGCGGCCAAGGCCTTTGTCGCCTCCGATTTGTTCTGGCCCCGTTCCTGGCGGATGCTGGCCTTATGCGTGGCCGGTTACGGCATCGGCCGCAATTTTACCATGGATACCTGGGCCCGGCTTCTGGATCAGACCGTAGGCGTTTTTGCTGCGACTTTTATCTCCCTGGCTTTGTCAGTGCTGATCGCCATCTGGACCCACCGGCATACCTTCGCTAATCTTTTGAGCTGCGTCATGGGCATCCTGCCGGGCGGGCTGACCCAGATGATGCTGATGAGCGAGGAGGATACCCGGTCCGACGCTAACGTGGTGGTGGTGGCCCAGACCTTGCGGATGTTCGGGGTGGTCATGTTTGTGCCCTTTTTAGTGGTACATATGCTGGGGGCCGAGGTGCTGCCGGCAGAAGAGGTGGCTAAGACGGCAGCGGCCGGCGGGCTGTCCTGGCTGTGGCTGTTTCCCGTTTGCGGTTTAGGTTCCTGGGCAGCCCTGCGGCTGCATGTGCCTACGGCGACCCTGATCGGGCCCATTATCGCCGCGGCGGCTTTTTCCTGCGCGGCGGGCACTCTGCAGACCGTGCCGGTCTTTTTGATGAGCATCGCGCAAATCAACATCGGCCTTTATATGGGGGCCATGTTAGATAAGGATAAGCTGCTGCGTACTAAATCCCTGCTGCCCTACGTCCTGGGCGGTACGGCGGTGATGATCGGCTCCAGCGTGCTGGTGGCCCAGGTCCTGGCGAAGCATTATCAGTTTTCCCTGGTGGCGGCTTTTCTGGGCATGGCGCCAGGGGGTATCGCCGAGATGTGCCTGGCCGGGATGAGCATGGGTGAGGATGTGTCCATGATCCTGACCTACCAGATCGTCCGGGTGATGATACTGAACCTGACCGTGCCTTATGCTATCAAGTGGTATTTTGATAAAGATTATCAAGGGTAAAATAATAGCTTGACATCCTTAATAGGAACTATTATAATTAAACTGCCGAAAAAATCTTCTAGTTGATGTGTGTAAAAAAAAGAAACGCGCCTTTGGACGGGCGCGTTTCTTTTTTTTTTCAAAACGGTAATCAAGGTCGGCAGCGTTGTTGCCCCTTACGTTTACTCGGTCGATGTACAAACGGTACTATCTCCCTCGTAAGCCTCGGGGCGCCTAGCTGCCGCCTCTTGCTAACCGTTTTGGGATGTAATCAAGGTCGGCAGCGTTGTTGCCCCTTGCGTTATATTTTAAAAATCGTGGTGCAACTCGCTGACCGGGTTAATATGCACCATACAATGCTTAACCTCGGGGAAGTTATTCTCGATGGCCAGGTGGATGTTCTCGGCGATGCGGTGAGACTCCAGCAGGGTCAGGTCATCAGCGGCGCTGACTTCCACGTCTACGAAGATGCGGTCGCCGAACAACCGGGTCTGCAGCCGGTCGATATGAGCCACCCCGGCTTCCTTCTCAATCATGGTTTTCATCTTGTCCGACTCGGCACTATTGCAGCTCCGGTCCACCATCTTGTCGATGGCGCTTTTGAAGATGTTGTAGGCGGAGTAGATGATTAAGAGGCTGATGACGATACTGGCTACCGGATCCAGGATCGGGTAGCCGAAGCGGGCACCTACTACGCCGATAAGGCTGCCCACAGAGCTGATGGCATCGCTGCGGTTATGCCAGGCGTCGGCCATGATGGCGTCCGAATTTATTTCCAAAGCGATGTAACGGGTGTACCAGAACATGGCTTCCTTAGCCGCGATGGAGATGACGGCGGCGATAAGCGGCATCAGGGTTGGCACCATCAGGCCTTCCCCGCCGTTTAAGATATGGCGGATACCGTCCAGGCCGATGCCCAGCCCGGTTAAGACCAGGATGGTGGCCAGGATGATGGAGGCCACGCATTCCATCCGTTCGTGGCCGTAGGGATGTTCTTTATCCTCCGCCCGGGCGGCAACCTTGACTCCGCCGATGACGATGAGGGTGGCAAAAACATCGGAGGCGCTGTGAATGGCATCTGAAATCATGGCGGCCGAATGACCCAGGACGCCGGCGGCCAGTTTGCCGAGGGAAAGCAGGATGTTGATCATGATGTTGCAGAGGGACACCCTGATGGCGATGCTTTCCCTATTATTTTCTATTTCCATAAGTTATGCTCCTTAAAATCCAGCTGTTAAGGCGGTCTGGACGGTTAAGATCAGTCCGGGCCCCTTCTTTTTAACATTAAAGAAAATGATAAGGCCAAAGGGTGAACTTGTCAAGAGCCAACTTGACAAGTTTCTGGGAGAATGATAAACTATAATTGAAGTTAGCCTAGGCTTACTCAATGGAAGGGAAACGGAGAAAGTATATGAAGACACTGAATGATGTACCGGTAGGTGGTAAGGCCCGGATTGCCAAAGTTTTGGCGGTCGGGGCCCTGAAACGCCGTATTGTGGATATGGGGCTCACCAAGGGCACGCTGGTGGAAGTGCGCCGGGTGGCTCCCTTGGGCGATCCTTTGGAGATTACCCTGCGTAACTACAACTTGTCCATCCGCAAGGCGGACGCCAAGAATATCGTAGTGGAAGAGGATGCCGGCCATGAATAAAATTTTAGCTTTGATAGGCAACCCCAACTGCGGCAAGACCACCTTGTTCAACACCCTGACGGGCAGCAACCAGTACGTAGGCAACTGGCCGGGCGTGACGGTGGAGCGTAAGATCGGCAAGCTGATGAATTATGAAGGCTTTGATGTTATGGACCTGCCGGGGGTCTACTCCCTTTCACCTTATACCCCGGAAGAGGTCATCACCCGGGACTATCTGCTGGAGAATCATCCGGGGGCGGTCATCAATATCCTGGATGCCTCCAATCTGGAACGCAATTTGTACCTGACCAGCCAGATCCTGGAACAGGGCTACCCTATGGTGCTGGCTCTGAACATGATGGATCTGGTCCATAAGAACGGGGACGATTTGGACACGGAGGCCCTGGGCGACATGCTGGGCTGTCATGCCATCGAGATTACCGCCTCCAAAGGCATTGGCATCGAGAAGCTGCTGGACGTGGCTATTCATGCTTCTGATGGTCATGTGCGGTTAAAACCGATTATTTACAGCAAGATGATTGAGACTACCTTAAAGCGGATTGATGAGATCTGCATGCTGCCGGAGGAGCACGATAAACGCTGGCGGCTGGTCAAAATTTTCGAACGTGATCCCCACGAGCTGTCGAAGCTGACCATTGTGCCGGCGCTGAAGGAGAAGCTGGAGGCTTTGATCCAGTACTGCGAGCAGGTGGAGGGGGACGATTCGGAGAGCCTCATCGCCGCCGGGCGCTATGCCGGGGTGGAGAAGATTTTGTCCCAGTGCTACCACCGGGGCAATAAGGACCAGACCATGGCCGTTTCTGACCGGATTGATAAGGTCCTGACCAACCGGGTTTTGGGCCTGCCTTTCTTTTTAGGCATCATGTGGCTTATGTATTATGTGTGCGTCAGTACGGTGGGCGCGTTTACCACCGACGGGATGCAGGCCATGTTCAAAGCGCTGGCCGAAGCCTTAAGCGCCGCTATGACGGCGGCCGGGGTCTCCGAGGTGCTGATCGGTCTGATTTGTGACGGTATTATCGGCGGGGTAGGTTCGGTTTTGTCCTTCGTGCCCCAGATTTTTATGTTGTTCTTCTTCTTATCCTTCCTGGAAGACTGCGGCTATATGTCCCGGGTGGCTTTCTTGATGGACCGGATTTTCCGCAGTTTCGGCTTGTCGGGCCGCAGCTTTATCCCCATGCTGATCGGTACCGGCTGCAGCGTGCCGGCCATCATGTGCGCCCGCACCATTGAGAATGACCGGGACCGGAAGCTGACCATCATGCTGACTCCCTTTATTCCCTGCAACGCCAAGCTGCCGCTGTTTGCTCTCTTCGCGGCGGCCCTGTTTCCTGAAAACAGCTGGATCGGGCCTTCCATGTACCTGTTCGGTATCGTGATGGTCATCGCCTCGGGGCTGGTCTTGAAGCATACCCGCCTGTTTAAGGGCGAGGCGGCCAACTTCGTTATGGAGATGCCCAGCTACCACTGGCCCAAGGCGAAGTCCATGTGGCAGCATACCTGGGAGCGGGCCAAGGGCTTCATCATCAAGGCGGGCACGATTATCTTCGCGGCCAGCGCCGTGATGTGGGTGCTGCAGAACTTTAGCAGCGGCCTGGTCATGGTGAAGCCGGAGGAAAGTATGATGGCGGATATCGGCCGCTTCATCGCCCCGGTCTTTATCCCCCTGGGCTTTGGTACCTGGCAGACGGCTTTTGCGGCCATCGCCGGTTTCATCGCCAAGGAAGTTACGGTTTCGACCTTCGGCATCTTAGCCGGCGTGTCGGATACGGAAGCCGGTGCCAGCGAGATGATCAAAGTGGTGCAGACCATGTTTACCCCGGCCAGCGGATATGCTTTTATGGTGTTTATCCTGCTGGCGTCTCCCTGTATTGCCGCCGTGGCTACCATCAAACGGGAGATGGACAGCTGGAAGTGGACCCTGGGCGCCCTGTGCTATCAGACGGGCTTGGCTTATGTGATCGCCCTGGTTATTTACCAGGTGGGGAGCCGGCTGTAGCATTAGAGCCTGGTAATTAGCCTGATACTGTAAAAATTAAAAGATAATATAATAGGAAGCTTATTGTTAAAACGGAATAAAATGTGCTAAAATATGATTAATAATAATTGTATTTTGGCACTTTTATTTTTAAAGAAAAAGTCTTGGAAAAGTTAGAGCGGGGCGGCGATAAGATGATGAATCAGGCTGCGGAGAATCAAACGGAGCAGGTGCTCATAAGTAAAAAAGAGCTGGAGGAGCTGCTGGCGGCCCGGGAAAATTTAAAGGAGACCAAGCAGGCCCTTACGAAGCAGCTAAATAAGGCGGAACACGCCCTGGCGGAAGAGCGGCTGAGGATGCGGGCCTTGCGGGGCAACGCTCTGGCGGTTTCCTGTTTCAGTGTAAAACGGGATCAAAATATCGAGATTAATAATGATGCGAAGATTAGTTATACCGAGACTTTAGAGGACAACCCTGTCTTCCGGGAGGCCCTGGCTCTTGACCCCCGTATTGCCGGGCAGGATTCGCAAACCAGGCAGGTGCTGTTGTCGGCGGCCCGGCAGATTCCTGACCCAGTGCGGCGGCGGGACTTTATTTTGAACTTTAGTCATTTCGGGATGCTGGATAATTACGAGGCCGGGAAAAAGGAGTTTTTTTTGGAGTACCGACGCCAGACGGGAAAAGGTCTTTTGTGGGTCCGGACCCGGGCTAATCTGCTGCCGGACCCGGAAACGGGGGACCTGTTAGCCTTTTTCTATACCACCGATATTAACGATGAGAAAATCAGACAAGAGGTCATGACCAGGCTCCTGAACATTAATTTTGAGACGGCTTCCTTCCTGGATTTGCAGACTAAGATGGTTTACGGCATCGATATCCGGGAGGAGGCGAAACAGCCCATCCCCTCCCTGGAGAATTTTGCGGTTATGAACCAGAAATATATACCTATTTATGTTTATCCGGAGGATCAGGAGTTTTGCCGGCGGGAGTTTGACCTGGAACATATTTTATATCATTTAAAACAAAACTCCCTTTATACTATAAACTATCGCTTAAAAGAGGAACATTCGGTAAAACATTTTCGCCGGGTGGCCATGCAGGTCTTTTACCTGAATGAGGAGCGCCGCTATCTGGTGTTCGGCCGGATGGATGTGACGGAGCAGTACGAGAAGGATGCTGCCGGCAAGAGGGCGCTGGAGGAGGCGGCGGCTAAGGCGGAGCGGGCCAATGCGGCTAAGTCGGATTTTTTGGCTAGGATGAGCCACGATATCCGGACCCCCTTGAACGGTATCCTGGGGATGACGGAGTTGGCTTTGGAAGAGCCGGTTTCGCCTGCGGTGGAGGATTATTTGCGCAAGGTTCGGGAAAGCGGCGTGTTTTTACTTTCCCTGGTCAACGATATTTTGGACATGAGCAAGGTGGAAAGCGGCAAGATGGAGCTGCACCCGGAGCATTACAGCTACGAAGAGCTGGAGAAATACCTTAAGGCTGTGATCAACCCTCTGTGTGATGCCAAACAAATCGAGTTTAAGGTTATCAATGGCTTTACTAAATATACGGTGCTGGCGGATAAGCTGCGGCTGAACCAGATTTTGTTCAATCTGCTCTCCAACGCGGTGAAGTTTTCGCCCCGGGGCGGAACGGTGGAGCTGGAATTTGCCCATCATCAGATAAATGATAGTCACCTGGAGCTGGATATCCTGATCCGGGACCACGGCATCGGTATGAGTGAAGCGTTTCAAAAGCGGCTGTTCCAGCCCTTTGAACAGGAAACTACGAATCGAAGTGCAGGCCGGCAGGGCTCGGGGCTGGGCCTGGCCATCGTCAAGAATCTGGTGGAGCTGATGGGGGGAACGGTTCAGCTCCGGAGTACTAAGGGCCTGGGCACGGAAGTTAAGCTGCACCTGTCTTTTCCCATCGTGCCGGAGGTACCGCTGCAGGAAGAAGCGCAGCCGGCGCCCCTGGAGGTTGATTTTACCGGCCGCCGCATCATGGTGGTGGAAGACAATGCCATTAACGCCGAGATCGTCCTGCGCCTGCTGCAGAAAAAAGGGGCGGCGGTAGTGGTGGCGGTGGATGGGGCCAATGCGGTGAAGCAGTACGCCGAGGCGGAGCAGTACTTTTTCGACCTGGTGCTGATGGACGTGCAGATGCCGGTCATGGACGGGTTGGAAGCCACCCGCAGGATTAGGGGCCTGTGGCGTCCGGATGCCAAGACCGTGCCTATCGTAGCCATGACGGCTAATGCCTTTGCCGAAGATGTGGCGTCCTGCAAGGCCGCCGGCATGAACGCCCACGTGGCTAAGCCTATTGATATCCAAAGCTTTTTTGCTACTGTGGGGTCGCAGCTGAACCGCAAAAATTTATCTTGACAAGCGGCCGGTAAATTGATAAACTATTTATCGTACAACTTTAAAGTTAACGGCTGGGAACGGAAGGAGTACAAGGCAGGCGGCCCTAAGAGAGGATGCGTAAGGTGAGAGGCATCCGGGCAGGCGCTTTGGAAGGTAGTCCGGGAGCCGGGAAGCTGAAAAAGCGGCTGGGAGTTAATTGGTAAAGGCAGGAACCTGAAAAAGCGCCCTGGGGCGAAGGTCAGGCACTGCGGCCCGGCAGCTGGTAGGTTTCTCCGTGGTGCGCGTTAAGCATATGAGAGCTTCGGTTCGTCAGCCCTGTGTGGCTCACGAGCCAGATGAACTGCCTGGAAGGTAGGTTTTTGGTAACAACGCGAGTAAGTTGCTGCTAAGAACCTATATAATAGGAAGATAATTTGGCCAATCCGGAGAAGATAGGTGGTACCGCGAGTTAATTCGCCCTGTTACAATTGTAGCAGGGCTTTTTTATTGGGTTTGGAGGAAGAACCTGATAGAACATCACAATTTAGTTTGGAGGAGCGTAAAATGGCAACTGAAGAAATCAATATCCCGAAAGTCTACGACCCGGCGTCGGTAGAGAAGAAATGGTATAAGTTCTGGGAGGAGCATAAGTATTTTCATGCGGAGCCGAGACCCGGCGCTAAACCTTTTACCATCGTCATCCCGCCTCCAAACATTACCGGTCAGCTGCATATGGGCCATGCCCTGGACAACACCCTGCAGGATATTTTAATCCGCTGGCACCGCATGATGGGGGACAACACCCTCTGGATGCCGGGCTACGACCATGCCGGTCTGGCCACCCAGATCAAGGTGGAGGAAGAGATTAAGAAGAACGAGGGCAAGACCCGCTACGATTTGGGCCGGGATGAGTTCTTAAAACGCGTCTGGGAGTGGAAAGAGCAGTACAGCGACCGGATCATCAATCAGCTGAAATGCCTGGGCATCTCCTGCGATTGGGACCGGACCCGCTTTACCCTGGATGAAGGCTGTTCCAAGGCGGTCCGGGAAGTCTTCGTTTCTTTATACGAGAAGGGCTTGATCTACCGGGGCACCCGCATCACCAACTGGTGCGTCCACTGCAACACCGCTCTGTCCGACATTGAGGTGGAGCATAAGGACGACCCGGGTCATTTATGGTATATTAAATATCCTCTGGCGGAGGATAAGGACCAGTTCCTGACCATCGCCACCACCCGTCCGGAGACTATCCCCGGTGATACGGCCATCGCCGTGAACCCCAAGGATGAGCGCTACGGCAAATTAGTGGGCAAGATGGCTATCCTGCCGGTCAACGGCCGAAAGATCCCCATCATCGCCGATGATTACGTGGACTTGGAGTTTGGTACCGGCGCCGTGAAGATTACTCCGGCCCATGACCCCAACGACTATGAGATGGGTATCCGCCAGCACCTGGAGAATATTATCGTTATCGGCCCGGACGGTCTGATGACCAAGGATGCCGGCAAGTATGAAGGTCAGACCCGGGAAGAGTGCCGGGATAATATTATTAAGGATTTGGACGGGATGGGGCTCTTAGTTAAGATTGAAGAGTGCCCTCACTCCGTAGGTCACTGCCAGCGCTGCGGCAATCCTATCGAAGCCCTGGTTTCCACCCAGTGGTTCGTGAAGATGGGACCTTTGGTTAAGGCCGCCGAGGACTGCGTAAAGGACGGCCGGACCCAGTTCGTGCCGGAGCGGTTTACCAAGAACTACCTGGGCTGGATGGAGAACATGCACGACTGGTGCATCAGCCGCCAGATCTGGTGGGGCCACCGGATCCCGGTTTGGTACTGTGACGACTGCGGCGCCGAGATTGCTTCCCGGACCGATTTGACTAAATGCCCCAAGTGCGGCGGCAAGGTCCATCAGGACGAGGATGCGCTGGACACCTGGTTTTCCAGTGCCCTGTGGCCCTTCTCTGTTATGGGCTGGCCGGAGCAAACCGATTTGTTAAAGCAGTTCTATCCTACCAGCGTGCTGGTAACCGGCTACGATATTATCTTCTTCTGGGTAGCCCGGATGCTCATCATGGGCATGGAGTTCATGAAGGACGTGCCTTTTGACCGGGTCTTCATTCACGGTCTGGTCAGAGATGAACAGGGCCGTAAGATGAGTAAGTCCTTAGGCAACGGCATCGATCCTTTGGACGTGATTAACAAATACGGCTGCGATACCCTGCGCTTCATGCTGATCACCGGCAATACCCCGGGCAACGACATGCGGTTCTACTGGAACCGGGTAGAGGCTACCCGCAACTTTGCCAATAAGATCTGGAACGCTTCCCGCTTCGCCCTGATGAACATGGACGGCTACGACAAAAATGCTGCCTTGGCGCCCTACACCCTGGCGGATAGATGGATCTTGTCCCGGATGCAGAACGTGGCGGCGGAAGTAACCGGTCTTTTGGACCGCTTTGAATTAGGCGAGGCCGGCCGCAACATTTATGACTTTATCTGGAGCGAGATTTGCGACTGGTACATCGAGATCGCCAAGCCCCGCCTCTACGGCAAGGAAACTCCTGAGGCCAGGGCTACCGCCCAGCATGTGCTGGTAACGGTTTTGACCGGCGCTTTGAAGCTGTTGCACCCCTACATGCCTTTCATCACCGAAGAAATTTATCAGGCTCTGCCCCATGACTGTGAGAGCATCATGATCAGCGCCTGGCCTAAGGCTGATGAGAACCTTATCGATAAGGATGCCGAGACGGCCATGAACGCCATCATGGAAGCCATCAAGTCTATCCGTAACATGAGGGCTGAGGTTAACGCCGATCCCCATAAGAAGGTTAAGGCTATCCTGCTGGTGGCACCGGAGCTGATCGAGGTTATTAAGGCCAACGCCAACTACATCGAGTATCTGGGCGTGGTGGAAGGTCTGGATATCCTGCCGGCCGGCAGCGATAAACCCAAGAACGCCATGGCGGCCGTTAATACCGGGGTGGAAGTTTATCTGCCCCTGTCCGGGCTCATTGATGTGGAACTGGAAACCCAGCGGCTGAATAAAGAACTGGCCGGGCTGGAAAAGGACCTGCAGCGCTCCAGCGGCAAGCTGAAGAATAAAGGCTTTTTGGCCAAGGCTCCGGCGGAGGTTATTGCCAAGGAGCAGGCCAAGGTGGAAGAAGGCAGCGGCAAGATCAAGGCTATCCAGGAGCGCCTGGCTTACCTGAAGACGCTGTAAAGCAGGCGGAAGTTTAAGAGCTGAAAGCCTGAAAGATTGAAAGTTGAAAGCTAAAAGCTAAAAGCTAAAAACTAAAAGCTAAAAGCGAAAAGCGAAAAGCGAAAAGCTAAAAGCTAAAAGCTGATAACTTAAAAGTCGTAAAATAGGGGAAAGTCTTACTTAAATTAAATAGTAAATCGCCAAAACAGATAGATGGACTGCTTAAACCGGCCTCTATCTGTTTTTGCCATCAAATTGCACTTTAAGGTCTTTGGGCCGGAGCTATCGGCCGATAAAGGTAAAAACGAAGTTTTGGCGAAATATACTAATAATCTTAGCCCTGCATGCTCTTAGCAGGTGCCAGATAAATACAGGAGGCAGATTGTGATGAAAAGAAAATATAGCCGGGGACTGATAGGGGTGCTGGTATGTTGGTTGATGATGACTGGTACGGTTCTGGCGGCTTCTTCCGGGAGGCAGAGTTTGCCGGCCAGGCCAGGTCGGCTGCCGGCTGAGAAGACGGCGGTAGTTAATCAGGTTGGTACTGCCAATCAAAAAGAGAGTCTAAATGCAGAGCCTGATTATAAGCAGCCGGAGAGCTGGGCCTATCAGGACCGGCTGAAGGTCAAACCGGCGGATGTGTTTTTGGTGGCGCCGGCGGTTTTTCGGGGAGAAAATGGTGAACTGAACCTGTCTTTGGACAACGAAAATATCAAGAAGAAATTTGTGGGCGCCATAAATATGGAAAAGGGTATTTATACCCCTGTCTGTGCCTTGTATGCGCCCTACTACCGGCAGGCCAGCCTGACCGCCTATGTGTCCGAGGACAAGGATAAGGCTTTGAACCTGGCCTATCAGGATGTGAGCCGGTCCTTTAAATATTTTCTGCAGCACCGGGACGGCAGCCGGCCGCTGGTGCTGGCAGGTTTTTCCCAGGGGGCGGATATGTGTGTGCGCCTTTTGAAGGAGTATGGCCGGACCGGAGCGGTAAAACATCATCTGGTAGCTGCTTATGTGCTGGGCTACGGGATAACTGAGGCCGATTTAAAACAAATGCCGGGCCAGAAGATGGCTAAGGATGAGCGGGATACGGGCGTTATTGTCAGCTTTAACAGCGAGGCTCCGTCCGTAGGTTCTTCCATGCTGGTGCCTAAGGGTACCAAAGTTTTTGGCATTAATCCCCTTAACTGGAAAACCAGCAGCGCGGTCGCCGATAAACGGCTGAACCTGGGCGCCTGCTTTACTAACTATACGGGACAGATAGTGCGGGAAGTGCCGCATTTATGCGGAGCCTATCTGGACCAGAACCGCGGCACCCTGAAGGTGACCGATATTACCCCGGAGCAGTATCCCCCGATTTTGCCCTTGTTCTCCAGCGGGGTTTATCATCTGTATGATTATCAGTTCTTTTATAAGAATTTGCAGAAGAACGTGCGCACCCGGGTGCACAGTTTCCTGGGCGAGGCGGAGGAAGCGTCTTGAAAGAGGGGCCAGAGGCAGATTTGAGCTAAAACCTGGTTAAGTTGAGCCAAGAGGTTTAAAGCATAGCAGTTGTGCCAGGGACCACGTAAACTGGCGCTTAGTCAGAGTAAGTTTTACTTAAAGTTGGAGGTTTACCTGAGGAGGTTGGGAAATTGAGTAAAAAGATTATCGTTTTCACATCCAGTGCCCGCAAGAAGGGCAACAGCAATGCCATGGCGGAGGCCTTTATTACGGCGGCGGAGGTGCAAGGGCATAGGGTGATCAGGATAGATACGGCTGACCTGATGGTTAAGCCCTGTTTGGGCTGCAAGCAGTGTTTTTCTAAAGGGCAGGCCTGCGTGGTTCAGGATGATTTTAATAAGATTGCGCCGGAGGTGGAAACCGCCGACGGGGTGGTGTTTGTCCTGCCCCTCTACTGGTATGCTTTACCGGCTGCCCTTAAGGCGGTGCTGGATAAATTTTATGCCTTTTATATCAGCCACCGGGGCGTGGGCGGGAAAGAATGCGCCCTGATTGCTTGCTGCGAGGAACTGGATGCTACCGCCATGTCCGGGGTGAAGTTTGCATACCGTAAATCAGCGGAGCTGCTGGAATGGGAATCGGTAGGCGAAGTACTGGTGCCGGGCGTGGATGTCCTGGGCGATATAAAAAAGACGGACGGGGAAGCACAGGCGGCGGCTTTGGCGAAAAAGTTCTGAGCCGCTGCACGGCTGGGTGGAATTTTACCGACTTTGGCGAAGCTGGCAAAAAGTTCTGAGCAAAACGCGGCCGGGCATTTTATTAACCAGGCGCGGTGAGGCGCCTCTTGAACATTAAACGTGACAGATTAAAAAGAACTAACGGTTGGGAAACCGGGGGAGGCAGGCAGATGAGGGCTAAATTTAGCAGAGCTTTGGGTCAGCTGGCGGTCTGCAGTTTCTTACTCCTTAGTGCCATTTTACCGGCTGCCTGTACGAAGGCAGCGCCTGAGCCTGTTTTAGAGGGAGGGACGCCGCTGGCGGCAGGTTTTGTCCCTTCCAGGCTGCAGCTGCTGGACCAAAAGATTAACGCTGATATTGAAGCCGGTTTTCCAGGGGCGGTGCTCTGCCTGGTTAAGGATGGTCAGGTGGTCAAGACCACCGCCTACGGCTGGCAGAAAAAATATAACGAATCCCGGCTTCTGCCCCAGGAACAGTGGCAGCCTATGACCACGGATACCATGTTTGACCTGGCTTCCAATACCAAGATGTATGCTACCAACCTGGCGCTGATGAAGCTGACGGATGAGGGGAAGCTCAGCCCGGATGATCTGGTCTGCCGCTATCTGCCGGAATTTACCGGGGACGGGCGGGAGCAAATCCGGCTGCGGGATTTGTTGACCCACAGCGCCGGTTTTGCTCCCAGCCCTCATTTTTACCGGGCGGATGGAACCAGAATTTATACGCTGAACCGGGACGAGACCAGCCGGCGGCTCTGCACTCTGCCGCTGGTCTATCCGACCGGGACGAAGTACAGCTATAGCGACACGGATTTCCTGCTCCTGGGCCTGGTGGTGGAGAGTGTAACCGGGCAAAGACTGGATGCCTACGTGGAGCAGCAGATTTATCAGCCCTTAGGGCTGACCCATACTCTGTTTAATCCTTTGGAGAAGGGCTTTAAACCGGATGATTTTGCGGCGGGAGAGTTAAACGGCAACACCAGAGGCGGGCAGGTCTCGTTTCCCGGCATTCGCACCGGTACGGTGCAGGGGGAGGTCCACGATGAAACCGCCTTTTATCTTATGGGCGGCGTGGCCGGACATGCGGGGCTCTTTTCCCGGGCAGGGGATTTGGCCGTCCTGACCCAGCTTTTATTAAACGGCGGCAGCTACGGGCATTATAAGTTATGCCGCCCGGAGACCCTGCAGCTTTTTCTCACCCCCGGCCGGCTGAATCCTGCTCTGGCCCTGGGCTGGTACAAGGGCGGCTCCAGGGACTACGAGAGTTGGTTCGGGCCTTATGCCGGTAAGGAGGCTTTCGGCCATACCGGCTGGACCGGTACTTTCATCTGCGTGAATCCCAGCCGCCAGCTGGCGGTTATCTGGCTGACCAACCGGACTCATGCTCCGGTAGCTGCCGGGCAGATTAATTCCTTTGCCTTTGATAAACTATTCATACGCAAATACGGGCATATCATGCAGCTGGTGTATGAGGCTCTGGCTGGTGAACCTGCATCTCCGGCTGAATCTGGGAAATGATTTTCTAGTTGAAATGGGGAAGAAGATATTGATAAGATGCTTGTCCGGGAAGCTCGCTTTCTTGCGACAAGCATCTTTTTTAGGAAATTTTTTAGTACACTTTAGAAAAATTTGTGCCTGTAATTTTTAAACTGCGTTAACTTAACATTAATTACATAAGTTATAATAATTACGAATATATGCTAAACTAAGATTAAACATTATAATTAAGTTAGAAGGGTTGTACGATAGAAGAACGGTCAGATAAAATAGCTGCATCGGGGATATTATAGCAGCTGCTATATAATAGGAAGAGATTGCGTGATAAAATAAGGAGGTAGGGCGATGCGTCTGCGGACCAAGCTGATTCTTTTGGTAAGCTCTATTTTAATAGTTTCCCTGGCTATCATGTATTTCCTGATGAGCTCCATCGCTATGCAGAACGTGCGGGCCGAGCTGTCCAGCCGGGCCAAAGGGATTGCGGCTGCGGTGGCCATCATGCCGGATGTGGGCGAAAACATGGCTCTGGCTAAGGATCATCAGTTCATTCAGGATTATGCGGAGAAAATCCGTCAGGAAGCCGGGGCGGATTATATCGTGGTCTTTGATATGGAAGGCCTGCGTTTGTCCCACCCGAATACAGCTATTATTGGACAGCATGTGTTGGGCGGGGACGAAAAACGTTCCCTGCAGGGTGAAACTTATATTTCTGAGGCCGAAGGAACGCTGGGTACGGCTATCCGGGCCTTTCACCCGGTGTATTATAAGGAAAGACAGGTGGGAGCCGTACTCACCGGTATTTCCCTGACTAAGGCGGAGCAGGTGGTGGCTGAGCGTAACCAGCGGGTGCTTTGGCTCATTTTGATTGTGTTTGCCTGCGGGCTGGGGGTAACGGTGCTGGTGGCCCAGGGCATCAAGGAAACTCTCTTAGGTATGGAGCCGAAGACCATCTCCCGGCTGACGGTGGAACGTAACATGGTGATTCAGTCCGTGCGGGAGGGTGTGGTGGTGGTGGATAAGACCGGCAAGATCCTGGTAGTAAACGGGGAGGCCCAAAGAATTTTTGAACAGGCCGGGATCAAGGGCAATATCATCGGCCAGGATTCGGAACAGGTTATTCCCAACACCCGGATGCTGGATATTGTGAAATCCGGCAAGACTGAGCTGGACCAGGAGCAGCGCCTGCATGCCCTGTATATTTTGACCAACCGGGTCCCTTTGCGGGTGGACGGGGAGATTATCGGCGCTTTGGCTACGTTCCGGGATCTGGCGGAGGTGCGGCAGCTGGCGGAGGAGCTCACCGGGGTTAAGCGCTATGTGGAAGCCCTGCGGGTCCAGGCCCACGAGTTTCGCAACAAACTGCACGTGATCAACGGTCTGATCCTGAACCAAAGGTACGCCGATCTTTCGGCCTACGTCCAGCGTCTGGCCCTGACCGAGCAGAATGAGGTTAAGTGGGTGAATAAGCATGTGCAGGATCCGGTCCTGGCGGCTTTTTTGCAAAGTAAGCTGAGCCGCAGCCGGGAGCTGGCGGTGCATCTGCTCCTGGATGAGTACATGGATATACCGGAGGCGGGCAGCGGCGAGTATCAGAATGATTTAATCACGGTCATCGGTAATTTGGTAGATAATGCCATTGACGCGGTCAGCGAGTCGGAAAGAAAGATTGTGGAGCTTCTGGTGCGGGAAGAGGATGGGGAATGGCTGATCCAGGTCCGGGACAGCGGCTGCGGGGTGGCTGCTGATAAGCTGGAGAAGATTTTTGATTTAGGCTTTTCTACCAAGGGCGAGAACCGGGGCTTTGGTTTATACCTGGTGGGTAAGGTTATTGAGAAATATAACGGTACGGTCAGGGTGACGGCGAATAAGCCGCAGGGCGTGATTTTTACTTTGCGTCTGTACCCGGGGGAGGCAGGGGAACATGATTAAAGTGCTGATTGTGGAAGATGACCCCATGGTGACAGAAATTAATAAAGTTTATTTACTGAAGGTACCTGGTTTTACCCTGACCGGGATGGTGAGCAACGGGGAGGAGGCCCTGCAGTTTTTAAAGAAGCATGCCGCCAAGGTGGACTTAATCCTTTTGGATGTGTTCATGCCCAAGCTGGATGGCCTGGCCTTCCTGAAGCTGCTCAAGCAGACCTATCCTTTGATCGGTATCATCATGGTGACAGCGGCTCAGTCTTCTAAAAATATTAAACTGGCTTTATCCCAGGGGGCGGTGGATTACATCATCAAGCCCTTTACCTTCGAGCGGATGTCCACTGCGCTCCTTAATTACCGTAACCGGCAGCAGATTTTGAATGCCTGTGATTCTATGGAACAGACGGTGCTGGATAAGCAGATCTTTGGTCAGAGCAATGCGGCCGAGCCGGAGCTGCCCAAGGGCGTGGAGAAACAGACCCTGGCCCTGGTGCGGGAAACCGCCTCCAGGCAGACCAAACCTTTCAGTACCCAGGAGCTGTCCGAGGAGGTAGGGATTTCCCGCATCTCCCTGCGCAAGTACCTCTCTTTCCTGGAAGACTCAGGGGTGCTGCAGAGCGAGCTTTTGTACCGTTCCAAGGGGCGGCCGCTTCAGATGTACCATTATGTTAAAAAATAAGACTACGTGAAATCCCGTAGATAAAAATAGGTGTGGTTTCAGACCTCCGCGGTAAAAAACGGAGGTCTTTTTTAGTCTCAGCTTACGAAAGTTACATAATGGTAACATAAACTAGAAATTATTTCCTTTCGGTTTCAGGCATGCTATACTCCAAACCAGCAAAACTGATACGGGGCCGGCAGGACCGGTATCGTACTTCAGTAATAAGGTGTGCTTAAAACGAAAGGGGCAAAAAAATGGAATCCACAGAAAAGACGTTACCGTTAACGCAGCAGTCGCCTAGCATTGGAGGTCTGGGCAGCATCATGGTTGGTAATCTGACCCTCCCGATTTATCTGATCGTAGCCGTATTAATCCTACTGGCGGCCGTGCTGGGCAAGCTGCCGGCCGATATGATCGGCGGGCTGGCCATTATGATGACCCTGGGTATGCTGCTGGGAGACCTGGGTTTGAAGCTGCCCATCCTGAAGGATGTAGGCGGCCCCGCTATCCTCTCTATTTTCGTTCCTTCCTGTATGTTGTTCTACGGTTTATTAAATCCTGATTCGGTCAAAGCCATTACCGTTTTCATGAAGACCGCTAATTTCCTGTACTTATATATCTCCTGCCTGGTAGTGGGAAGTATCCTGGGCATGGTCCGGGAGGTCCTTTTCCAGGGGGCCATCCGCATGTTCGTACCGCTGATCGTCGGCACCGTAGTAGCGGCCGGCCTTGGCACTCTGGTGGGAACGGTCTGCGGTCTGGGTACCCATCATACTTTCTTCTACATCGTCATTCCCATTATTTCCGGCGGCGTGGGCGAAGGTATCCTGCCCTTGTCGGTAGCCTATTCGGAAATCATGAACGCCTCGCCGGAGAAATTCATCTCCACCCTGGTTCCCGCCGCCATGCTGGGCAACGTTTTTGCCATCATGACCGCCGGCTACCTGAAAAAGCTGGGCGAGCGTAAACCGCAGCTGACCGGCAACGGCACCCTGGTTAAATCCAAGGATACCCTGGATATGTCCAATCCTCAGGCCAGCCTGGGCAAGATTGACTTTAAGCTGATGGGCGCAGGGCTCATCATGGCCTGCACCTTCTATATCGCCGGACGGGTTTTGAATATGATTATCCCCATTCCGGCTCCCATTATCATGATCCTCTCTGCGGCCCTTATCAAGATTGCCGGCATCATGCCGAAATATATCGAGCAGGGTGCCTTCCAGCTCTATAAATTCGTAGCAGCTAACCTGACCTGGCCTCTTCTGGTAGGCATCGGCGTACTTTATACTCCCTGGCAGGATGTGATTGCGGCCATCACCCCGGCTTATGTTCTCACCGTGTTCGCCACGGTTATGGGTATGATCGGCTCCGGTTTCGTAGTAGGAAAGTTCATGAACATGTACCCCATCGAAGCAGCCATCGTGACGGCCTGCCACAGCGGCCTGGGCGGCACCGGCGATGTAGCCATCCTGTCCTCGGCCAACCGCATGGAATTGATGCCTTTCGCCCAGATCGCCACCCGTATCGGCGGCGCCTGCATGGTCGTTACCGCGGCTATCTTGATGAGGGTGCTGCTGTAAGAGCAGCTTATGTAATATCAGTAAAATCGGTACCTTATAACTAAAATCGGTACCTTATAACTAACTAAAATTTGTATCATACAAATAAAATAAGAGCCCGTTAAGGGCACCAAGGAGCAAAAAAATGACTTTACGCGACGAAGCAATTAAGATGCATCTGGAACACAACGGTAAATTAGAAGTGCACTGCAAGGTACCCTTGAAGAACGGCCACGACCTGTCCGTGGCTTATACCCCCGGCGTAGCGGAGCCCTGCAAGGATATTAAGGAAAAAAAGGAACTGTCCTTTGAGTACACCTGCCGGGGCAACATGGTAGCCATCTGCAGCGACGGTACCAGGGTCCTGGGCCTGGGCGATATCGGCCCGGAAGCAGCTATGCCGGTGATGGAAGGCAAGGCCGTGCTCTTTAAAAACTTTGGCGACGTGGATGCGGTACCGGTTTGCATCGACACCAAGGACCCGGATAAGTTTATCGAGATCGTCCGGGCTCTGCAGCCTTCCTTCTCCGGTATCAACCTGGAGGATATTTCTTCCCCCAAATGCTATGATATTGAAGACAAGCTTAAAGAAATCTGCGACATCCCCGTGTTCCATGACGACCAGCACGGCACGGCCATCGCCTGCCTGAGCGCGGTGTTAGGCGCCCTGCGTCTGGTTAAAAAGGATATTAAGATGGCCAAGGTGGTTGTGAACGGCTGCGGCGCCGCCGGCAGCGCTATCGGGCGGCTTTTGGTCAGCATGGGGGCGGTAGACGTGACCATGGTGGACCGGGATGGCACCTTATATGAAGGCTGTAAGTGGTCCCGGCCGTTAGACCGGATTCAGCAGAACCTGGCCAAGGTGACTAATAAGACGAAACAGCAAGGAAATTTGGCCCAGGCGGTTAAGGACGCAGATGTGCTTATCGGCGTTTCTGCTCCTCATATCTTTACCAAAGAAATCGTGCAGAGCATGGCTAAGGACGCCATCGTCTTCGGCATGGCCAATCCGGTGCCGGAGATTGCCTATCCTGATGCCAAAGCCTGGGGGGTGAAGGTGGCCGGGACCGGCCGCAGCGACAGCCCCAACCAGGTGAACAACGTGAACGTGTTCCCGGGCCTCTTCCGCGGCGCTATCGATGTACGGGCCCGGGAGATTAACGAAGCTATGAAGGTGGCGGCGGCTTATGCTATCGCCAACCTGATTGATGCTAAGGACCTGCGGGAAGATTATGTGGTTCCCGATGCCTTTGACAAGCGGGTGGCTCCGGCGGTAGCCGCGGCGGTGGCTAAGGCGGCCATCGATACGGGCGTGGCCAGAAAGCCGGTGGACCCGGAGATTGTACGGGCTAATACGGCCAAGCGGTTAGCCGACCGGTAAGAAACTGTTGGTAGGGCCTGCTGGTTTTAGCAAGGGCTGCAAGCCTGCTTACCTTTTTCAACCGGTATGGTACTAAGCAGGAAGGGCCGGGAGGCGGCCTGAGCAAATCAGGATGTTTACAGGCTGACTTAAGGATAGTTTAATGGTGCTAATTTCAAACCCAGTGTCGGGGTTAGATGCTGGGTTTGAAGCTTTCTCAGCGGCCAGGTCTGAGATACCGGGTTCCGGCAGCCCGGTCTGAGACATCAGACCCCAGGGGAAACTCCGGGTTAGGGCTTCCAAGGCCAGGCCTCAGGGACCGTGCAAAAATCAACTCCGGCGGGTGCTATTTTGTTGGCAGTTGTGGTATAATAGAGCATAATAAGCAGAGCTGCAATATTTTAAGCCGCTGGTTTTGAACCAGGCTGTGCAGGTGTACAGATTATCTGGCTCTGCCGCCATCATAGTCCTAGAGGGGTTAAACATGAAAAGCAATGATTCTTCCTTACAAAAACTGACTTATCAGGAGGCACTTACGTACCTGGACCGGTTAGGTCATTTCGGCATCCATCTGGGCATGGAGCGGATTAAGGCGCTGCTGGCCTGTCTGGATCACCCGGAGCGGGAGGTTAAGACCATTCACGTTACCGGAACCAACGGCAAGGGCAGCGTGGCTTCCCTGACGGCGGAGATGTTGTTGGCCGCCGGTCTGCGGGTGGGGAAGTTTACCTCGCCTCATCTGATTAAATATAATGAAAGAATTACCGTTAATGATCAGGACATCAGCGACGATGACCTGGCGGAGGCGGTGGCGGTGACGGCCGCGGCGGCCCGGGCGGTGGTGGGCCGGGGTGAATGCGAGCAGCCGACCCAGTTTGAGATTCTGACGGCGGCGGCTTTCTGGTATTTTGCCAGACAGAAGCTGGATTACGCGGTCATCGAGGTGGGGCTGGGCGGCCTGTGGGATTCAACCAACGTGATTATCCCCGTGGTTTCGGTTATTACCAATATCGCTTTGGAACATACGGACAGACTGGGTACTACCCTGGAAGCTATCGCGGAACAAAAGGCCGGCATCATCAAGCCCGGGGTACCGGTGGTAACCGGCGCGGAAGGAGCGGCCTTAGGGCCGATTAAAGCGATCAGCGCAGCTAATCGGAGCCGGCTTTATATCTACCGGCAGGATTTTACCGGTCGGGAGCTGGAGAGCTCCATGGCGGAGCAGACCCTGCAGGTAAAGATTAAGGGCGGGGAAGAAGCGGAGATGGGGACTGCTTTTGAGAAGACGGTTACGGCCGATACCCGGACCGAGCCGCGGCGGGCGGATTATGCTTCTATTTATAAGATTCACCTGGCCGGCAAGCACCAGGTCATGAATACCGCTCTGGCGGTGATGACGGTTAAACTGGTGGCGGAGCAGGACGGGCGCATTACCGAAGCGGCCCTCCATGAAGGAGCAGCCCGGACCAGTTGGCCCGGCCGGCTGGAGCTGATCAGTGCCCATCCCCGGGTAATCCTGGACGGGGCCCATAACCCTAACGGCGCTGCGGCGCTTAGGGAAGCGCTGGATAAGTATTATCCCGGGCAGAAGGTCTATTTCGTCTTCGGGATGATGGCGGATAAGGATATGGCGCAGGTGATTAAGCTGCTCATCCGGCCAGAGGATAAAGTTTATGCCTTGCGGGCCGATAGCGGTCCCAGAGCGGCGGAGGCGGACCAGCTGGTGCAGCTGATCGGTTCTAATGCTGAAGCCTGCCCGGAGGTAGCAGCTGCTTATACTAAGGCTTTGGCGGCGGCAGGTCCGGAGGGACTGGTTTGTGTCTGCGGTTCCTTGTATTTGGTCGGAACTTTTAAAACCTGGCGGCAGCAGGAGCAAGCAGCGGCAGACGGTAAAAACCGCGTTTAAGCGAGAAGGCGGCCAGCTTTCCTGCACGGGGAGGAAGCCATGTGGTTAAAGTTTACGCGGCCTAAGGCCGCTTTCATGCAAAAACTGTTGCTGGGGCTGGCGGTCATCGTGGTCCTGCACCAGAACGCTACCCAGGTCTATCTGATGCTGGGCGTGGTCGTGGGGGCCTTTACCTGCTGGCAGCAGCGGCGGCAAAAAATGGACCATCTGCACCGGCCCGCCGTTTTACCCAGGAATCTTCAGCTGGTGCTCTGGCTGCTTTTAGCAGTCAGCTATTTATCCCTTCACGGGGTGGATCAGCTCTGGGCCTGCGGCTTTAATTATTTTTACGTGGTAGGTCAGTATGTGGCGGTAGTCTGGCTGTTTTCCAGGTTTGGCGGTCCTTTTGCCGCAGGCGGACAGGCAGAAGATGGGGACCTGGGCGAAGAGAGGGCCGGCGGTCAACCGGCTTCTGGCACCGCAGCGGCTAATCAGCCTGCAGCTTCTGCAGGTAGGCCTTCTAAAGAAGAACCCTTTCCCCTGAAACTGCTCAAGGTGATGGCGGTGATGGGGCTGGTAGTAATTGTCCTGGGGCTGGTACAGAATATCTTAAAGGTGGCCCCCACGGATGACTGGATTGATACGGATGCCAACCCGCTTTTAAAGACCAGGGTCTATTCCACCTGGGAGAACCCCAATATCCTGGCCGGGTACCTGTGTATGCTGGGCGCCTATCTGATGGGCTTTATCAGTACGACCGGCTCCAAACGGGAACGGTGGTATCTGCTGGCGTATCTGCTGGCGGATCTGCTCTGCCTGGTATATACTTATTCCCGTGGCTTCTGGATTGCCATGGCCTGCGAGCTCATCTTGTTCGTGGTCTGCTTTTACCGTAGGGGGATTTATTACCTGCTGGGAGCGGGAGCGGTGGGGGCACTATTGGCCGGACCGGCCGTCTGGCAGAGGCTCAGCACCCTGACCTCGGTGCATGATACTTCGGCGGAGCTAAGGCTGGCTTATCTGGAAATTGCCGCTAATATTATTAAAGAACATCCCTGGGGCATCGGCTGGTATAATTATCAGTTCGTCTTTCCTCAGTACGATTATTTTTTTAAGGATCCTAACGTGATCATGTACCACTGCCATAATTTATTTTTAAATATTACGGCCGAGCTGGGCGTGCAGGGACTGGTTTTGTTTTTAGCCTTGATTTTAATCTTAGCCAGGCTGGCCTGGAAACTGCATAAACAGGGACGACGTCCCTGGCTGCAGGGGATGGGCCGCGGATATCTTTTGATGCTCACGGGAATCATGATAAGCGGACTGGGAGACCATGTGTTTTTTAATGTCCGGTTAGGGGTGCTGTTTTGGATGCTTTCCATTTTAATACCGATTAGTATTAAATATGACGAATATTGTTAGACCATATTCTTTGAGCAGACTCATTTGCCCTCAATTAGTAATTTTCTTAAATTTGAGGGGAAATCTTGTATACAATATACTTTACAGACCAAGCTAGAAAAGTTATAATAAAAAGAAGATAATTTTATTATTCTTAATAGTCAGATTATTTGTTGCGGACGTCAACCGTAGGCGGCCGGACATGACCGGGTAGGGGGGACAGGCATGAAGCTTCGAGAAGTGGTAACGGCTCTGGACGCAGAAATCCTCAGCGGAGAAGAGTTTTTGGAACGCGAAGTGGAAACTTGTTGCGGCTCCGACCTGATGAGCGATGTGCTGGCTTTTACCAAGCATAATACGCTTTTATGTACCGGACTCACCAACCTGCAGGTCATCCGGACGGCGGATATGACTGATTTAAGCGGCATTGTGCTGGTCAGAGGCAAGCGGGTGGCGCTTAATTTTTTGCAGGAAGCCGAATCTCAAGGTCTGCCGGTTCTGACTACTAAGCATACTATGTTTGAAGCTTGCGGCATCTTGTGGGAAAAAGGGCTGCGGGGCTGCTCAGGGCTAAAGCCGGGCTGAATCACTGTAAGCAGCTTAAAGACCGCGGAGGGCCGTTAATGGCGTTAGGGTTTCTAACCGCACTAACACTGCTAATAGCGTCAACGGCCGCTAATATCATTAAAACGAGGGAACAGGTATGACAGAAGCTAAATCTGTTAAGATGAATTTTGAGGTTCCCGGCCAGAACTTTGACCGGGCCGGTGAGGCGTCAGCCAAACTAAAGAAGATGCTGCAGCATATCGGGATTCCCGCTGCGGCTATCCGGCGTATCGCCATCGGTACTTACGAGGGCGAGATTAATTTAATCATACACGCCGGCGGCGGCAAGGTGGAAGCCGAGATTTTCCCCGACCACACCGTGGTCGTCATCAGCGATACAGGCCCCGGCATAGCCGATGTAAAACAGGCCATGCAGGAAGGCTGGTCCACCGCCTCGGAAGAGGCCAGGGCCATGGGTTTTGGGGCCGGCATGGGCCTGCCCAATATGATGAATTGTTCCGATAAGTTTGATATTCACTCCCATTTGGGGGAAGGTACCACCATCACAATGAATTTTGACTATTAACGCCGGGACCGGCGGAGCGGCAGACTTGCCTCCGGCGGATCCTGGCTGATAGATTGACACAAGGGGGTGTGGCGATGGCGGATCAGTATTTGCATTCGGTAAGGATCTTGCGGGATGTCTGCCACGGTTGCACCAATTGTTTAAAGAGCTGTCCTACGGAAGCTATCCGGGTAAGAAACGGCAAGGCCATGATCCTGCCCAGCCGCTGCATCGACTGCGGCACCTGCATCAGGCGCTGCACTTATCATGCGGCCACGGCCGGCAGCGATAATATGGAAATGCTGAAGCAGTACAAGTACAATATCGTGCTGGCGGCGCCTTCCCTGTACGCCCAGTTCCCGGAAAAGATCAGCGCCGGGGTCATCTGGCAGAGCCTGCATGACCTGGGGTTTGACGAGATTTTTGATGTAGGACTGGCCAGCGAGTACATCGCTATGGAGATTGCCGATTATGTGAAAAACTATACCGGCAAGCGTAAACCGTTGATCTCAGCCACCTGCCCCGCGGTGCTGCGCCTCATCCAGGTGAAGTTCCCGGAGCTGATTAAACAGATTGTGCCCATCCTGCCTCCGGCCGAGGCGGCGGCTATTTATATTAAGTCCAAGGCCGCCCGGGAGCATAAGTTAGCCAAGGCGGACATCGGGGTCTGGTTTATCGCCCCCTGCCCTTCCAAAGGGGCTAACATCCGCCAGCCGGTAGATGTGATTCATCCGGAGATTGACGGGTATTTCAGCGTCAAGGAGATTTATACCCGGATTATGAAGAACATGAGTAATCTGGGCAGCGGCAAGCGCAACGTGACCACCGGTTCTTCCTACGGGATGTGCTGGGGCAGCGCAGGCGGTGAGATTGCTTCCGCCGGCCTGGTCAACGCTATCTCGGTTAACGGGATTGAGGAGGCTTACGAGGCTCTGGAGCAGATCTCCATGAACAAGATGCCGACTCTGGATTATCTGGAGTGCAACGCCTGTCAGGGCGGCTGCATCGGCGGACCGATGGTGGCGGAAAATAAGTTTGTGGCCGAAAGCAACCTGAAGCGGCGTATTGCCGTGATGCGGGAACACGAACCGGCCGACCGGGAGGAAACCATGCTGGCATCCATGGTCTGCAAGGGGTTCCCCCTTTCCCAGGATTATACTATCCCCATCAAACCGCGTCCTATGATGCAGCTTGATGATGATATAATTGAAGCCATGAAGAAATTCGAGCAGATGGAGGATGTGCTCCAATCCCTGCCGGGACTGGACTGCGGCGCCTGCGGCGCTCCCAGTTGTCAGTGCCTGGCGGAGGATATCGTTCAGGGCCGGGCCCACGATATGGACTGTATCTATAAGCTGCGGGGCCAGGTAAGAAAACTGGCTTATGGCATGATTGAACTGTCCAAGCAGATTCCCCTGACCTCCGGGCCGGAGGAGAATTTAAGCGGACCAGATGAGAAGGAGGTGTTGCCTGGTGCTGGTAAGTGACATTGTTAAGGCTTTAGACCTAACCCCGGTAGTGCAAGGTGTTTCCCTGGAGGCTGAGGTTAACGGGGGGTTTGCCTCCGATATGCTCAGCATCGTCATGGGAGAAGGCGCTCCCGGTCAGGTGTGGGTCACCATGCAGGGCCATCATAACGTGGTAGCGGTAGCTTCCCTGATCGGCCTGTCCGCCGTTATCGTGGCGGGAGGATCGGCGGTAGAACCTGATACCATCGCCAAAGCGGAGCAGAACAAGGTGGTCATCCTGACCACGGAGCTGCCCAGCTTTACAGTCATAGGTAAGCTCTACGAGCTGGGAGTTGGTAAGTAATCATGCAGACGGTCATCGCGGATTTTCATGTTCACAGTCTTTTATCCCCCTGTGCGGAGATTGAGATGACCCCCCATTACATTATGATGCAGGCCGCCGCGGTGGGGGTAAACGTGGTAGCTATTACGGATCATAATTCCTCCGGCAATCTGCCGGCGGCCATCAGGGCCTCAGAAAAATACGGCATCAAGGTTTTCCCCGGGATGGAAGTAGAGTGCCGGGAAGAAGCCCATATCGTGGTGCTGTTTGATAAGATGAGGCAGCTGGCGGCCTGGCAGAAGATTGTGGACGGGGTGATTAGCGGGCTGGACAATAAGCCGGAGAAGTTTGGCGCCCAGTTCGTGGTGGATGATGATGACAATCTGATCCGGGAAGAAACCCGGATGCTCCTGGGGCCTCTGAAGATGGGGGCGGAAGAAGTGGTACGCCAGGTCAACGCGCTGGGCGGGATGTGCTTTGCCGCTCACGTGGATAAAAAGGCGTACAGCCTCTTAACCAACCTGGGTTTTTTACCGCCGGACATGGGTTTTGCCGCGGCGGAGATTTCCAGGAACAATCTGCAGGAGCTGCAAGAAAACAAGTTGAAGCGCCTGGTGGGAAACCTGCCTTACGTAACTGATTCTGATGCCCATATGCTCCGGGACTTTATGGAAGGTCCCAAGAATGAGGTTACGGTGGAGGAGTTAACCCTGGCGGAACTAAGGCTGGCCCTGGCCGGTAAGGAAGGCCGCAGGTGGCAGCCGGGAGTCTACGCTCCCAAACTTAACTAAGGTTTTTCTGATTTTTATATATACCTATATTTTACAAAGGAGTGATCTTGATGTCAGAAGTAAACGAAACCTGTTTCGGTACTGAACAGGCCAAAATCAATGCCATTCTGGAAAAATACCAAGGCCAGAAGGGTACCCTGATCCCTATCCTGCAGGATGTACAGGCACTGTACAATTACCTGCCGAGAGAGGCTCTGATTTACGTTGCGGCGAAAACCGGCGTGCCTATCTCCAACATTTACGGGGTGGTTACCTTCTACTCCCAGTTCCATCTGAACCCCAGAGGAAGAAACATCATCCGGGTCTGCCAGGGCACGGCCTGCCATGTACGTGGCGGCAAACATATCCTGGAAGAGGTGGAGAAACAGTTAGGGGTTAAAGCCGGACATACCACCGATGATCTGCGGTTTACCCTGGAAACCATCGCCTGCCTGGGTGCTTGCGGTATGGCTCCGGTTATGCAGATTAACGACGATACCCATGGACGTTTGACCACCGACGATGTAGCCGGTATCCTGGCCAGATACAAATAATGAAAGAGTTATCTCTTAATATTCTGGACTTGGCGCAGAACGGTATTACGGCCGGTGCGCATCAGATTGATATCGAGATCAATGAAAATGAGAACGGTTATTTTATCTTTCGCATTAAGGATGACGGTTGCGGTATGAGCGAAGAAATGGTTAAAAAAGTTCGCGATCCTTTCGTGACCACCCGCACTACCCGCAAGGTAGGGATGGGCATCTCGCTGGTAGATATGATGACGGCTCAATGTGGCGGATATCTGAAGATCAAGTCTCAGGTAGGGAAAGGTACGCTGCTGGAAGCGGCTTTCGACAAGGACAACATCGACCGGCCTCCGCTGGGTGATATTGCCACGACCATGAAGGTGATGCTCCTGGGGGCGCCTAAGCTAGATTATACCTTTACTTATAAAGTCGGAGAGCAGGGGTTTGGCTTTGATACCAGACAAATGCGGCAGGAGTTAGGAGACCTGGCCGACTTTACCAATCCGGATATCCTGGCCTGGGTGGAGAGTTATATCCATCAGGGTATGAAAGACCTGAACGCTCAGGGATAATATTTAACCTGACCGGGACTTTTTTGTTACCGGCTGGTTTTTCAGGGTTACAAGACTTATAAACTTAGCAGGAAGGGTGAAACATATGAAAACAGTTGCAGATTTAAAAGCTTTGCGGGAAAAACTTCAAAGCGGCATGCAGGTCAGAAATCATGAAGGCACCACCATTATTGTCGGTATGGGGACCTGCGGTATTGCCGCCGGTGCCAGGGAAGTAATGAGCGCTATCCTGGATGAGTTATCCGCCAGGAAGATGCAGAATGTACATGTGGAGCAGACCGGTTGCATCGGGATGTGCGAGAAAGAAGTGCTGGTTGACGTACTGCGCCCCGGCGAAGACCGTATTACCTACGGCAAAGTTACTCCGGCAGATGCCAAGCGCATCGTGGATGAACATGTTATTAACGGCCAGATCATCAAAGATAAGGTCGTAGCCAGGATCGTCAGGAAATAAGATAGTAAAATTGAGTTCACAGCATGGACTTAGGAGGAGAAAATTATGCAAATAAGAGCGCATGTCTTAGTTTGCGGAGGCACTGGTTGTAAAGCTTCCGGTTCTAAGGAGGTTCAAGCTCGTTTTCACGAGGAGTTAAAGGCCAAGGGTCTGGACAATGAAGTAATGGTAGTTGAAACCGGCTGCCACGGCTTCTGTGAAAATGGTCCGCTGGTAATCGTATTCCCGGAAGGTACTTTCTATGTTCGCGTTCAGCCTGATGATGTTAAGGAAATCGTGGAGAACCACCTGTACAAGGGTCGTATCGTTGAGCGCCTGCTGTACAAGGAACCGGTTTCTCAGGAAAGCATTCCTACTTATCAGGAGATTCCTTTCTATAAAAAACAACATCGCCGTGTGTTAGCTAACTGCGGCGCCATCAATCCGGAGAAGATTGAGGAATATATTGCTAAGGACGGTTATGCCGCCCTGGCTAAGGCTCTGACCGAGATGACCCAGCAGCAGGTCATTGACGAAGTTAAGAAATCCGGCCTGAGAGGCCGTGGCGGCGCCGGTTTCCCCACCGGTATGAAATGGCAGTTCTGCCATAATGCCGCCGGCGATAAGAAATATATTATTTGTAACGCCGATGAAGGCGATCCTGGTGCCTTCATGGACCGCTCCGTCCTGGAAGGCGACCCCCATGCAGTTTTGGAAGGCATGGCTATCGGTGCCTATGCTATTGGCGCGGATGAAGCTTATATGTACGTACGTGCCGAGTATCCTCTGGCTATCAAACGCTTAGAGATCGCCATCGCTCAGGCTGAGAAGATGGGCTTGTTAGGCCAGAATATCCTGGGTACCGGCTTTAACCTGACCATTCATATTAAGAAGGGTGCCGGCGCGTTCGTCTGCGGCGAAGAAACTGCCTTGATGGCTTCTATCGAAGGCCGCCGCGGCATGCCTCGTCCCCGTCCTCCGTTCCCCGCTAACAGCGGTCTGTGGGAAAAACCCACCAACAATAACAACGTTGAAACCTGGGCTAACGTACCTCTGATCCTGCGCAACGGTGCCGACTGGTTCCGCAGCGTTGGTACCGAGAAGTCTCCTGGTACGAAAGTCTTCGCCCTGACCGGCAAGATCAATCATACCGGTTTGGCCGAGGTTCCTATGGGAATTACCATGCGCGAGATCATTTATGATATCGGCGGCGGCGTTCCCAACGGCAAGAAGTTTAAGGCCGTGCAGATCGGCGGACCTTCCGGCGGCTGTCTGCCTGAAGCTTTGCTGGATACCCCGGTTACCTATGAGTCCCTGCCTCAGGTAGGCGCGATGATGGGTTCCGGCGGTCTGGTTGTCATGGATGAGACCACCTGTATGGTCGATGTGGCTAAGTTCTTCCTGAACTTCACCCAGTCCGAGTCCTGCGGCAAATGCACGCCCTGCCGTGAAGGTACCAAGCGTATGCTGGAGATCCTGACCAAGATTACCGAAGGTACCGGCAGCGAATCCGACCTGGAGCTGCTGACCGATTTGTGCAATAACGTAAAGATTTCTGCTCTGTGCGGTCTGGGCCAGACGGCTCCTAACCCCATCCTGAGCACTATGCGTTATTTCCGGGATGAGTATGAAGCTCATATTAAGGAAAAACGCTGCCCGGCTGGCGCCTGCACGAAACTGGCCAACTATTTCATCACCGAGGCCTGCAAGGGCTGCGGCCTGTGTGCCCGGAACTGCCCGGTTCACGCTATCAGCGGCAAGGTCAAGGAACGTCATGTGGTTGACACCAAGATCTGCATCAAGTGCGGTACTTGCATGAGCAGCTGCCCGTTCAAGGCCATTAAAAAGGTTTAAGGGGGATAAGATAATTATGGATACAGTTTCCTTGACTATTAACGGCGTAAAAGTGACTGCGCCCATGGGTTCTACCATTTTGGAAGCAGCCCGCAGCGCCGGCATTTACATTCCGACTTTGTGTTATCATCCTGACCTGGTGCCGGAAGGCGCCTGCCGTCTGTGCCTGGTTGAGGCCAGTGGTGCCAGAGGTCTGGTTGCTTCTTGTTGCTATCCTGTTTCCGACGGCATGTCCGTGCAGACCAATACCGAAAAGGTAAGAGCGGCCCGCCGTATGGTTATGGAGCTTTTATTAGCCAGCCATCCGAAAGATTGCCTGGCCTGCCAGAAGAGCGGCGACTGCGAACTGCAGGAAATCGCTGCTGACCTGGGTGTGCGTACCCGCCGGTTTGATGGCGGCGAGATGAAGGCCCATACGATGGATGATTCTAACCCCTGCCTGGTCCGCGATCAGGAAAAATGCATCCTGTGCGGCCGCTGCATCCGGGTTTGCCGTGATGTACAGGGTATGAACGTTTACAGCTTTATTAAACGTGGTTTCCATGCCATGGTTTCGCCGGCCTTTGAGCAGGATCTGTCCAAGGTAGCCTGCTCCTTCTGCGGCCAGTGCGCCAGCCTCTGCCCCACCGCTGCTATTCGTGAGAAAGACGATACCGAGAAAGTTTGGGAGGCCATTCATGATTCTAAGAAAATCGTGGTCTGCCAGGTTGCTCCTTCCGTCCGCGTAGCTTTAGGTGAAGAAATGGGCCAGGCTCCCGGCAGCATCGTTACCGGTAAGATGGTGGCCGGTCTGAAGGCTATGGGTTTTGATAAGGTCTTTGATACCAACTTCAGCGCTGATTTGACCATCATGGAAGAAGGTCACGAGTTTGTTCATCGTCTGAAGAACAACGGCGTGCTGCCTATGGTTACTTCCTGCAGCCCCGGCTGGGTTAATATGTGCGAGCTGAAATACCCGGATCTGCTGCCTCATCTGTCCACCGCTAAGTCCCCGCAAGGAATGTTCGGCGCGGTTATTAAGACTTACTGGGCGGAGAAGGCTAACGTTAACCCCGGCGATATCGTCAGCGTTTCCGTCATGCCCTGTATCGCCAAGAAGGCGGAGTGCGTTCGTCCGCAGCTGCGTGATTCCGGCTTCCAGGATGTAGATATCGTTATCACCACCCGTGAGCTGGGCCGTATGCTTCGTGAAGACGGCATTAAGTTCGACCAGCTGCCTGAAGCTGAGTTTGATTCTCCGCTGGGTATCGGCACCGGCGCCGGCGCTATTTTCGGCACCACCGGCGGTGTAATGGAAGCTGCTCTGCGTACGGTGGCTGATGTGGTTACCGGCGAAGACTTGAAGGATATCGACTATACGGCCGTCCGCGGTCTGGATCAGACCAAGGAAGCTAAGGTCAACGTAGCCGGTACTGAGGTTAAGATTGCGGTCTGCAACTCTCTGGGCAGTGCTCAGAAGATGATGGATAAGGTAAGAGCCGGCACGGCTGATTACCACTTCATCGAGATCATGGCCTGTCCCGGCGGCTGCATCGGCGGCGGCGGTCAGCCTATCCCCACCAGCATGGCCATTAAGGCTAAACGTATGGAGGCTCTGTACAAGATTGATGGCATGAGCACCCTGCGTAAATCCCATGATAATCCGGAAATCAAGACCTTGTACAAGGAATTCCTGGGCGAGCCTCTGGGTGAGAGGGCCCATCGTCTCCTGCATACCCATTACGGCAAACAGGACAGAGAAGAGTTCTGCGACAAGTAAGTGGTTTGCGGCAAATAAGCACTTTGTAGTAACTAAGCAGTTTGAAGTAAGTAAGCAGTTTAGTTGTTGAGCCGGGCGGCTGCTCTCCCTTGAAGGGGAAGCGGCTGCCTGGGCGGCAGAGGCTAAACAGATAAATGCATATGGTACCTTCTGTGTCCGCAAACGGCGCGGAAGGTACCCTTTTTTAGAAGGTTAGATTTCTGAAAATATCCTTTTGAGAAAGCAGAAAGAGCCTTTAACGTTCTGCCTTGCCTTGAGACGATAACCGGTTCTTTTAACGGCCGTTAGTTTTTGAAGCAGGGTGTATTAATTGCGCTGGGGTTAACTTTTAATTTGGTTATAGTTTTTTGTGATATTGGCCGCGGGCCGATAAAAAAAAATTATGGATGGCCATAAGGTGGATAAAAGTTGGGAATTATACTTTTACAGCCCGAAATGTTATAATACGGGTGCAAGGCTTGTTTATCTATTTTGGGGGAATGCGGCTTGTCCAAACCGCATTTTTCGGAAGATTCATTCACACATCATGATAACTCATTAAGGAGGATTTTAGAATGGCAAATGAAACTCTGAAAGCGGGATTTGAGAAGTACATGGCCGAAGCTGACGCTAAATGTGCTAAATTCCCTGAACGTGCAAACCTGGAACCTAACAGACTTTACACTCCGTTAGATCTGGAAGGTTTTGATTATGAAAAAGACCTGGGCTTCCCGGGTGAATATCCTTATACTCGCGGTGTACAGCCCACCATGTATCGTGGTCGTTTCTGGACCATGCGTATGTATGCCGGTTTCTCCACGGCGGAAGAATCCAACAAACGTTACCGCTATCTGTTAGCTAACGGCGGCAGCGGTTTGTCCTGCGCTTTTGACCTGCCCACCCAGATTGGTTATGATTCCACCGATCCCATGGCGGAAGGTGAAGTTGGTAAGGTCGGCGTAGCCATCGATTCTCTGGCTGATATGGAAATCCTGTTCAACGGCATCGCCCTGGACAAGGTTTCTACCTCTATGACCATTAACGCTCCGGCGGCGGTCCTCCTGTGCATGTACATCGCCGTGGCTGAGAAGCAGGGCGTTCCGGCTAATAAGCTGCGCGGCACCATTCAGAACGATATCCTGAAAGAGTATGCGGCCCGCGGCACTTATATTTTCCCGCCGAAACCCTCTATGCGTTTAATCACCAATATTTTTGAATACTGCTCCAAGAACGTACCCCTGTGGAATACCATTTCCATTTCCGGTTACCATATCCGTGAAGCCGGCTCTACGGCTGCTCAGGAAATCGCCTTTACCATTGCCGACGGCATCGCTTATGTAGAAGCCGCTATTAAAGCCGGCATGGACGTGGACGATTTCGCCGGCCGCCTGTCCTTCTTCTGGAACGCTCACAACAATGTTTTGGAAGAGGTGGCTAAGTATCGTGCTTCCCGCCGTATCTGGGCCCGCATCATGAAGGACCGTTTCCATGCTAAGAAATCTAAATCCATGATGCTCCGGTTCCACACTCAGACCGCCGGCTCCATGCTGACGGCTCAGCAGCCTAACAACAACATCGTCAGGGTAGCTCTGCAGACGGCTGCCGCTGTTATGGGCGGTACCCAGTCCCTGCATACCAACTCCAAGGACGAGGCTCTGGCTCTGCCGACTACCGAGTCCGTGACCATCGCTCTGCGCACCCAGCAGATCGTGGCCTATGAATCCGGCCTGGCTGACACCATCGATCCTCTGGGCGGCTCCTACTATGTAGAGGCTCTGACCAGCAAGATTGAGAAGGAAGCCATGGAATACATCAAGAAGATTGACGAACTGGGCGGAGCTCCGGAAGCTATTTCCAAGGGCTATATCCAGAAAGAGATTCAGGACAGTGCTTATAAATGGCAGATGGATGTAGAAAAGGGCAATAAGGTCATCGTCGGCGTCAACAAGTTTACTCAGGAAGAAGAACCTCCGAAGAACCTGCTGCGGGTTGATGGCAGCGTAGGTAAGCTCCAGGCTGAGAAGATTGCCAAGCTCAAAGCTTCCCGCGACAATGCCAAGGTAGCCGAGACTCTGGCCGCTCTCAAGACGGCTTGCGGCGAGCCGGAATCCACCAACCTCATTCCTTTCATTCTGGAATGTGTACGTGCTTATGCCACCGAAGGCGAAATCTGCGGCGTAATGCGTGAGGTATTTGGCGAATACAAATCCCACGTAGCTTTATAAGCCGCAGCTTCAAGAACATCAGCATTTTCAGCGCAGCCGGCCGCCTCAAGGCCGGCTAGAAGAGAATTTAGGAGGAAGAATAAATGGCAAATGTTAAAGTATTAGTAGCAAAACCAGGACTGGACGGTCATGACCGCGGCGCCAAGGTAGTAGCCCGCGCCCTGCGTGATGCCGGTTTTGAAGTAATTTATACGGGCATTCGTCTGACCCCGGAGCAAATCGCTGAAGCCGCTTTGCAGGATGATGTGGACGTAGTAGCCTTAAGCCTCTTGTCCGGTGCCCATAACACTTTATTCCCCAAGGTAGTAGAGCTTTTGAAACAAAAAGGCATGGACAACGTGCTGGTTATTGGCGGCGGAGTTATCCCTGAAGCAGATATCCCGGGCCTTAAGGCTGCCGGCGTGAAGGCTGTTTTCACCCCCGGTACCCCGACCGGCAAGGTAGTTGAGTTTATTAACGAGAACGTGAAGAAATAAGCTGACAACAGTAAAGGTTGCAGGCCGGCGCGTTCGGCCTGCAGTCTCTTTATAAGCATATTAAAGTTAATCAAAGCGGGAAGGCGGTGGAACATTAAAGCATGAATATAGTGGAAGATTTACTGAATCATTCCCGTTTAGCCCTGACTAAGGGTATCACGGCGGTGGAAAACGAATATGACAATGCCGTGGAGATTATGACCAGAATTTATCCTCACACCGGTCATGCCTATGTTATCGGTATCACCGGACCTCCTGGTGCAGGCAAGAGTACCCTGACCGACGGTATCGCCAAAGAATACCGGAAGCGGGGCAAGACGGTGGGTATTGTGGCGGTAGACCCGACCAGTCCTTTTTCCGGCGGCGCCATCTTAGGCGACCGGATCCGGATGATGGACCTGATGGGCGACACTGGCATCTTTATCCGCTCCATGGCCACCAGGGGTAGTTTAGGCGGCCTCTCTCAGAAGGCGGGCGATGCCGTTAAATTAATGGACGCGTTCGGCATGGACGTGATTATCGTCGAGACCGTAGGCGTAGGCCAGTCCGAAGTAGATATCGTCAAGACGGCGGATACCACCATGGTGGTGGTTATTCCCGGTATGGGCGATGATATCCAGGCTATTAAGGCCGGTATTTTGGAAATCGGCGATTTGATTACCATTAATAAGGCGGACCGGGATGGAACGGAAAAGCTGAACATCGAGATGGAAATGATGCTGGAGTTAAACCAGGCAGAGGTAAAATGGCGTCCTCCCATCAACCAGACGGTGGCCAGCAAGGGCGAGGGCATCCAGCAGGTGGTGGAGTCCATCGAAGCCCACCGCAAGTACCTGGAAGAATCCGGGCAGCTGGCGGTTAAAAGACGTAAACGTATCCATTCGGAAGTCACGGACATGATCAATACCCGGGTCAACCGGTACATTGAGAAAAAGATTGTTAAGACTCAGGAATTTGATACAACTATCGAACAATTGCAAAAGCACGAGACAAATCCTTATTCGGTAGTTGACGAAATAGTTCAAAACGTGCTAAAGTAATAACGTTATGAATTTTTGCTGAATTCCTGGAACCAGGCAGCGGGCCTTAAAAATTTAGAACCGCTTCCCAGGCCGTAAACAGACCTATCTAATAAAAAAATAGGCTGTGATAAAATTATTGAATGAAGGATTGCTTTTTTACGTGATATAATACTAAGGAGGAAAAAACTGTGAAATGCATTTGTGTTGATCACATCGGTATTGCTTGTCAGAATCTGGAAGAAGCCACGAAGTTCTATACGGAGGTCCTGGGCCTGAAGGTTACCGGCGAAGAGCCGGTGCCGGAACAGGGAGTCAAGACAGTTTTCATTCCCTGCGGCGAGACCATGTTTGAACTTTTGGTGGATATTACGGAGAACAACGACGGCCCCATCGGCAAGTATATTGCTAAGAAAGGCCCCGGCATCCAGCATGTAGCTCTGCGGGTAGATGACGTAGAGGAAGCTATTAAGGAAGTTGAAGCTAAGGGCGGCCGGATGATCGATAAGGCTCCCAGAGGCGGCGCCGGCGGCATGGATATTGCTTTCGTGCATCCGAAATCTGCCGGTATCCTCTTAGAATTATGCGCTCCGCATAAAGCATGATTAACCAAGTAAACATATATATGGAGGTGTAGAACTTGTCTACTCAAGCAAAGATTGATAAAATGCTGCAAAAGTCCGAGGTTATCCTGGCGGCTGGCGGTGAAAAACGTATCGCCAAGCAACATGCAACCGGCAAGATGACTGCCCGCGAAAGAATTAACGCCTTATTGGACGAAGGTTCTTTTGTAGAGCTGGATCGTTTCGTTAAGCACCGCTGCACCAATTTCGGCCAGGCCGGCAAAGAGCTGCCGGGCGAAGGTGTAACCACCGGTTACGGTACCATTGACGGACGCCTGGTTTATGTGTTCGCTCAGGACTTCACCGTAGAAGGCGGTTCCTTGGGTGAGATGCATGCCAACAAGATTGTTAAATGCCAGGAAATGGCTCTGAAGATGGGCGCACCCGTCATCGGCCTCAACGATTCCGGCGGAGCTCGTATTCAGGAAGGTATTGACGCATTGGGCGGTTTTGGTAAGATCTTCTTCCAGAACACTATCGCTTCCGGCGTTATCCCTCAGATTGCCGCTATCATGGGTCCTTCGGCCGGCGGTGCTGTTTACAGCCCGGCGCTGATGGATTTCATTTACATGGTTAAGAATACTTCCGAGATGTTCATCACCGGTCCGGCTGTTGTCAAGGCCGTTACCGGCGAAGAAGTAACCAAGGCTCAGCTGGGCGGCGCCATGACTCATAACGAGAAATCCGGCGTAGCTCATTTCGCCGCGGAAGATGATTCCGACTGCCTGCAGCAGATCCGTTATCTCTTAAGCTTCCTGCCCTCTAACAACATGGAAGGCGCACCCGTGGTTGAAACCGGTGACGACCCCATGCGTATTGATGAGGCTCTGAACCATCTGATCCCCGACAACAGCAATGCCGCTTACGATATGTATGATGTTATTAAAGCTATCGTAGATAACGGCGAGTTTTACGAGAATCAGAAATATTTTGCTACCAACATCATCACCTGCTTCGCCCGTATGGACGGACAGACCATCGGTATCATCGCCAACCAGCCTAAGGTAATGGCCGGCTGCCTGGATATCAATGCTTCGGATAAATCTTCCCGCTTTATCCGTTTCTGTGATGCTTTTAATATTCCTTTGCTGAACCTGGTTGATGTTCCCGGCTTCCTGCCCGGAACCCATCAGGAATACGGCGGCATTATCCGCCACGGCGCCAAGATGCTGTATGCCTACAGCGAAGCTACGGTGCCTAAGATTACGATGGTTACCCGCAAAGCTTACGGTGGTTCCTACCTGGCTATGTGCTCCAAGGAATTGGGCGCAGATCAGGTTATTGCCTGGCCTTCTTCCGAGATCGCCGTCATGGGACCTGCCGGTGCTGCCAACATCATCTTCAAGAAGGATGAACCTGAATTGAAGAAGCAGCACACCCAAGAATACGTTGATGCCTTTGCCACCCCCTATATTGCGGCAGAGCGTGGCATGGTTGATATGATTATTGAGCCGAAGAACTCCCGCCCGGTTATTATTAATGCTCTGCAGATGCTGCAGTCCAAGCGTGAGTCTCGTCCGGCCAAGCGTCATGGCAACATTCCGTTGTAATAACGGCTGTTGAGCTGACCAGCTTCGCTGTGTCATGAAAAATAAAATATTGGAGGTGAATTGAATGGGCTCTACTGTTACGAATCCCTGGTTAATTTCTGTAATTAATATGGTTATCGTGTTTGGCGTATTGACAGTACTGGGTTGTGTCATGGTAGCAATCAGATTAATTGATCCTACCCAGAAAAAAAAAATAGAGCATAAGCCTGAAGCCGCTCTGGCTAAAAGACCGGCGGCTAAGGCTGTAGCTGCTCCGGCTGGCGCGCCGAAGGATGGCGAGCTGATTGCCGTTCTGGCAGCTGCTCTGGAAGCCTACAACGGTTCCGGTGAGAATATTGCGGTTATCGCAGCAGCTCTGGCTGCCTATACCGGTTCTAAAGTTGATGTTGCTCACCTGAAGATTAAAGGCTCCAAGACCTGGACCATCAATGCCAGGGCTGAAGCGGTGAATGTGGGCCGCGAATGTTTCTAAGCTATTTTTTGCAAAATAGGTATTATTATTAACTGGCCCGGTTCGCGACTTTAGTCGTGGAGGCCCCAAGTACGTCTGTACTAAATTTAAGGAGGATTTTACGATGAAAAAGTATACCATTACCGTTAACGGCACTGCTTACAATGTTGAAGTTGAAGAGACCGGTTATGCACCTTCTGCTCCTGTAGCTGCTCCGGCTGCTGCTGCTCCTGTCGCTGCTCCCGCTCCTGTCGCTGCACCTGCTCCCAAGGCTGCTCCCGCTCCTGTCGCTGCACCTGCTCCTAAGGCTGTTGCCGCTGACGCTGTTACCGTTAAGGCTCCGATGCCTGGTAAGATTCTGGATGTTAAGGTTAAAGCTGGCGATTCCGTTAAAGCCGGCGATATCCTGTTGATCCTGGAAGCTATGAAGATGCAGAACGAAATCATGGCCGGTGAAGACGGTGTGATTTCCGATGTTTGCGTAACCAACGGCCAGACCGTTAACACGGGCGATGTAATGATCGTTATGTAATTTCAGTCAGTCAAAGGATTATTTTCAGGACCGTTAATCCGGAAGATAAGCCTTATTGTCGGGGTTCACTAACCCTAAATTTAAAAACGGGTCCGTTAAACCCGTTCTTAGCGACTTTAAACTCTCCACAATTTAATAGTCACATCTATGCTAATCTGGCCCGGCGTCAAGGCCGTAACCTCGATGCCGGGCCGGGTAAACTTGGAAGTAGGGATGTCCGTAAACATCCCTTATTTGTTATAACGACTTGGAGGTAAAACATGGATGCTCTTGTAGTTGCACTGGCCTCAGTTTGGACGGACAGCGGCTTTGCCGCCTTAGTTTCCGGCAATCTGATTATGATCTTAGTAGGTCTTATTTTGCTGTACCTGGCGCTGGTTAAGGGTTTTGAACCCTTGCTCCTGGCTAATATTGCTTTTGGTTGTCTTTTAGCTAATATTCCTAAAACTGGTTTTGAAACTGATCCCGGGGTAATGCAGGTTATCCTCTACGGGGTGAATAATGAAATTTTCCCGCCCTTAATCTTTTTAGGCGTGGGCGCCATGACGGACTTCGGTCCCCTGATCGCTAACCCTAAAACCCTGCTCTTAGGCGCTGCCGCCCAGATTGGCGTCTTCGTATCTTTACTGGGAGCTATGGTGGTGGGTTTTACCCTGCCCCAGGCTTGTGCAATCGGTATAATCGGCGGTGCCGATGGTCCTACGTCCATTTATCTGGCAGCCAAGATGGCTCCGGAGCTTTTGGGAGCTATCGCGGTAGCCGCTTACTCTTATATGTCTCTGGTACCTTTGATCCAGCCTCCTATCATGAAGCTTTTTACCAGTAAGGAGAGCCGCCGGATCAAGATGGACCAGTTGCGCCCTGTAACTAAATTCGAGCGCGTCGTTTTTCCTATTGTCTGCACCTTGTTCATTTCTTTACTGCTTCCCTCAGTCACGTCCCTGATCGGGATGTTGATGCTGGGCAACCTGTATAAGGAAGCCGGCTGTCTGGACCGTTTGAACGATACGGCTCAGAATGCCCTCATGAATATTGTCACCATCATGCTGGCGGTAGGTACCGGCCTGACTATGAAGGCGGATAAGTTCCTGACCTTCCAGACCATTGAAATTATCATCCTGGGCCTGATCGCCTTTATCGGCGGTACGGCCGGCGGGGTTATTTTCGGACGGATTATGAGCTGGGCGGATGGCGGCAAGACCAATCCTTTGATTGGTTCGGCCGGTGTTTCCGCTGTGCCTATGGCTGCCAGGGTTTCTCAGGTAGTCGGACAGAAGGCTAATCCTTCCAACTTCCTGCTCATGCATGCCATGGGTCCGAATGTGGCCGGGGTTATCGGTACGGCGGTGGCAGCCGGAACGATGCTGGCTATGGTTGGCAGTAAATAAGTTATGAAGTAAGTAAACGGCTATAAGGGCGCTGCTACGTTGTGGTTACCGTGCTTGTTTCAGGTGATGTCTCTTGGGGATAACGCCGGCGGGCCGGGTAATATTTCGCAGCCGCAAACTTATAGCTGTTTTTAGTTACTTGGGTTTGCTTCAATATTGTTAGCACATTAAGTATGGGAGGTACTGTTAATGTCACAAGGGCTTCTTTGTCTGATCCTCTTGCTGGTCATTTCCATCTTGTTTGTCACGGAGCTGATCCCCCTGGCGGTGACTGCCCTGGGGGGTGCGATAGCCTGTGCCGTTTTGGGTCTGGTACCGCTGGCTGAGGTCTTTAATGGCCTGGCGGAACCGACGGTGATTCTCTTTGCCGCCATGTCGGTCATAGGATCTTCTATTTTTTATACCGGTTTGGCCCAGCGTATGGCCGAGTTTATGATCCGCGGCTTCGGAAAGTCAGAAAATGCTATGATCATCGGGGTCATGGTGACCGGTGCCTTGTTATCTTCCATCCTGTCTAATACGATCACAACCGCCTGCCTTTTGCCGGTGGTTCTGGGCATTTGTGCCGATAAGGGCCTGCCTGCCTCCCGGCAGCTGATGCCTTTGGCCTTTGCCTGTGGGCTGGGCGGCGTGATTACCGTGGTGGGTACTCCGCCTAATATTATTGCTAACGGGGCCTTAGTTGCTACCGGGTTCCGGGATACCTTTAACTTCTTTGAATTTGCCAAGATCGGCCTGCCTCTGACCGGGGCCGGCATCCTTTATATGGTGCTGATCGGCAAGCGTTTTTTGCCTCAGCGGGAGCTGCCTACGGATTTAAAATTAACCCGGGCGGTGGAGATTACTACTTCTGATCCGAAAAAGATCTTTATCTGTGCCTTTATCACTCTCATGGTGCTGCTGGGCATTGGCGGACGCAAGTGGCTGGCTCTGCACGGCATTGTTCTGCACGGGGCGTTTACGGCGGAGATCGTGGCGGTGGCAGGGGCCATGCTTTGCGTTTTGACCGGCTGCCTGACTGAAAAACAGGCTTATGAAGGTATTGACTGGGTCAGCGTCCTCGTGTACGCCGGCATGTCTACCATAGCTACGGCGGTAGAGACCAGCGGCGCCGGAAGGATCCTGGCCGGTTGGATCCTGGAAGTGACCGGTCCCACTACTTCTCCCTATATCGTTACCGGGGTGTTATTTATCCTCACCTGCCTTTTGACCCAGGTGACCAGTAATACGGCTACGGCTGCCTTGATGTGTCCGGCCGGGATTGCAGTGGCTAAGGCGCTGCAGGCTGATCCCCGGGCGGCGGTGATGGCCATCGCGGTGGCCTCGTCCTGCGCCTTTGCTTCTCCGGTAGGTACGCCGCCTAATAATTTAGTGCGGGGTCCCGGCGGGTATAAGGTCCTGGACTTTTTGAAAACGGGCAGCGGTTTATGCCTGGTGTCTTTCCTGGTGACCATGCTGGTCATTCAGCAGGTTTGGCCGTTTTTCCCGGGTCGGTAGACCTTAAGGGCTGTCAGCGGCAGCAGGTAGCTGCCGCTGACAGCTTTATTATTTCGTTTGGCTTTGGTGCAACTGTCTAACGGCTTCCCTTCGGCACTTGAGAAAATTTTGCATATTCTTTTCCGGTTAACGCTATCTTTTGGTGGTAAAATTTGATATAATATACAGGCATATAAATAGGTTGGAGGCAGTATCTTGAAAGAAATTTATCGGGAAAAATCTACGGTGGGCGGCGGTAATCTGACCATAGCTTATTCGGTGCTGGCGGTGATTATCTTTTCCTTCCTGTACGACGGGTACAATCTGGTGCAAAGTGGTCATTTTACCCTGTTGACCATGGGACTGAACATCGTCTGGCTTTGCATGTGGGTCTGGATGGTGCAGTTTAAGTACGAGTATATCCTGCGGGAAAAAGAGTTTGAATGTGTGACTTATTTCCTGGGTCTGGAGCGCCATTATGTGGTGGACCTGACCCAGACGGAAAGCTTCTCTTCAAAATATGAGCGCAAGTTCTTTCGCAAGACCAGGATTGGCGAGTATATTCACCGGTACAGCATGGTGGACCCTAATCCCAGGCGCATCCTGACCTTTCATAAAGGCAAGGGGCTGGCGGCGGTGCTGTTTTGCGGTAGTGACCGGATGATCCGGGAACTAAGGCAGCTATTGCCGGATAAATATTTAGGCTTTTAAGGAGCAGGAGAGTACCACCTGTTAGTCAAAGGGCGGTCTGATTTCAGTTTTTAAGGAGTAAGTGATGGCAGATTTTAACGGACTGGTGCTGAGCACCAGAGGTGAACGGGCTCAGGTGAAGGTGGATCAGGAGAGGTCACGGCTGAAGAATCAGCGCAGCGTGGTGGACTGCTGGAACCCTATCGCCGCTAAAAGCGGGCAGCTGGTGGAGGTAGAGTATCAGCAGCTGGACGAGAGAAAAGCCAAGCTGATTACCTATCTGATGCCGGTAGGGGGACTTTTAGCCGGCTTGGCCTTTGGCCGGGCGATAAATAATTATTTTCACTGGGAACAGGACCTGGCGGTGATTGTGGTCAGCGGTTTGTTGTGGCTGGGCGTGGCTTTGAACTACGTGCATGTTTTCCGGCGGGATGCGATGCATCATGGTTCCCAGCCGGTGATTACCGCCATTGAGGAAGCCAGCTACGTGATTGATATGAAGGATGACTGAAGGCCGGCGGCTGCTGTTATTTGGCCAAAGCTGCCAAAGCTGCCAAAGCTTCCGGTGCTTGCAGGAAGTTTTCCGGATTAATATGGATTTTAGGTGGAAAGGTGGATGAAGGCGGTGCAACTTATCTTAGCTTCTAAATCGCCCCGGCGGCTCGCGTTATTAAAACAGATCGGCTGGGAGGCAGAGGTTCAGACCGGTTTCTTTCCGGAAGCCACTGATTTGGTTAAACTGGCAGACCGGCTTCATCATGAGCCGGATGCCGAGCTGGCTAAATTCGCCGAAAAGGATGGCAGCTGGGGCCCGGCGGCCCTGACGGTCTTTAACGCCCGGGGCAAATGCCTGGCGGTGGGCGTGGACCGGGTTATCGCCCGGGCGGATAAGCCGGAGCTGCCGGATTGGCCCATCCTGGGGGCAGACACCGTGGTAGCCCTGGGGCAGGTTATCCTGGGGAAGCCTAAAGACGGGGCTGATGCCCTGAGGATGCTGCTGCAGCTTTCCGGGCACTGGCATGAGGTCATAACCGGTTTTGCCATCTCCAATCAGGGTAAGGTCACCCTGGGGGTAGAACGTACCAGGGTCCATTACCGGAAGCTGAGTCTGGCGGAAATTACCGCTTATGTTAATACCGGCGAACCGCTGGATAAGGCCGGTGCCTATGGTATCCAGGGCCGGGGCGCGATTTTTATCGATAGGATCGAAGGATCTTACAGTAACGTGGTAGGCTTGCCCCTTACCCGTATATATCAAATTTTGGCTAACAAAGGAGAGGTTTGAGTTGACCCTGTACACAATTAAAGAACTCAGTCCTGAGGACAGACCCCGCGAGAAGTTATATGAGCTGGGCGCGGAGGTCCTAAGTAATTCGGAGCTTTTGGCTATTTTAATCCGAACCGGAACCAGGGAGCGGTCAGCTCTGCGGATAGCCGAAGAGATGACCCGGGACAACGGCCTGTACAAGGAGATTGCCAAATGCCGCCGGGTACAGGAGCTCAGTAAGATCAAGGGTATTGGCAGAGTGAAGGCGGCCACGATTTTAGCAGCGCTGGAATTAGGCCGGCGGGTAGCTTGCGCATCAGCTGTTGAGTCAGAGCATATCTCTTCTCCAGGAGAAGGTGCTCAGTATCTCATGGGCAGGCTAAGAAACGAGACCCACGAGCGGTTCCTGGTGTTACTGCTTAATACCAAGAACCGGCTCATTAAGATGGAACAGATTTCCGAAGGCTCTTTGACCTGCAGCGTGGTTCATCCCCGGGAAGTTTTCGCCCCGGCGGTGTTGTCCCATGCGGCGTCCATCTTAGTGGCTCATAATCATCCTTCCGGGGACCCCCGTCCCAGCGAGGAGGATCAAAACCTGACCCGGGTGCTGGTGGAAACCGGTAATATCATGGGTATTCCGGTGCTGGACCATCTGGTTATCGGCGATGGCCGGTATTATAGTTTTAAGGAGCACGGTAAGTTGTAAAAGTGCCTTTTAATTTTTTTGATGAGGTGACAAATATGTTTGAGGTGTTTAAGAATCTTTCGCATGATTTAGGTATAGACTTAGGTACGGCCAATACGCTGGTACACTGCAAGGGCCGGGGCATCATTATCCGGGAACCCTCCGTGGTGGCGGTGAACATGGAAAGTAAGGATGTTCTGGCTATCGGCGCGGAAGCTAAGCAGATGATCGGCCGTACGCCGGGCAACATCGTGGCCATTAGGCCCATGAAGGACGGCGTGATTGCTGACTTCGATATTACCCAGTCCATGCTGAAATATTTTATCAAGAAGGCTATCGGCAACCATTCCTTTATCCGTCCCCGGATCGTGGTCGGGGTGCCTTCCGGGGTTACCGAGGTGGAGAAGCGGGCGGTTATCGACGCAACCATCCAGGCCGGCGCCCGGGAAGCCTATCTGATTGAGGAACCGATGGCAGCGGCTATTGGGGCGGGTCTGCCCGTACAGGACGCTACCGGCAGCATGGTAGTAGATATCGGCGGCGGTACCTGTGAGGTTGCGGTCATTTCTTTAGGCGGCGTGGTAGTTTCTAAATCCATCCGCACCGGCGGCGATGCTATCGATGACGCCATCGTCCGTTATATCCGCAAGACTTTCAGCCTCTTGATCGGCGAGCGGACGGCGGAGTCTATCAAGATTGAGCTGGGCACAGCCATGTTCGTGGATAAGCCTCATACTATGGAGATTCGGGGCCGGGATCTGGTCAGCGGCCTGCCTAAAAATATGGAGATTAACGCCAATCAGGTCTGCAGCGGCATTTCGGAGCCCATCGCCAATATCGTGGATTCGGTCCGCAACACCCTGGAGCGTACTCCGCCGGAGCTGGCGGCAGATATTATCGACCGGGGCATCGTGATGACCGGCGGCAGCTCTCTCTTGCGCAATCTGGACCGGCTGCTCTGCAAGGAAACCGGGATGCCGGTGTACGTCAGCGACGAGGCTCTGGCCTGTGTGGCCCTGGGTACGGGTATCGCTGTAGAGAATATTGATGTTTATAAGACCGGCTTCATGGCTTCTAACAGCCGTTTGTAAGCCGTAAGGCATAAGTGCGATGAAGAAGAACGGTTTTATTGTTTTGCTGGCGGTGCTGGCAGCCATGGCTTGTATGGCCCTGGCGGTGCAGCAGCGTATGCGCTTCCCCCTGGTGGACCGGGTGGTGGTGACGGTGGTGGAGCCCTTTAACCGGCTGGCGCTGGCCATGCACGACCAACTGGTCAGCCTGAAAGAGGACAGCCGCACCAAGGCCTCCCTGCAGGAGGAAAATGAAAAGCTGCACAAAGAGCTGGAAGGGCTGCGCAACCTGGAGTATCGTCTGGAAAACCTGGAGGCGGAGAATGCCCTGCTCAATCAGATGGTGGGTTATAAACAGCAGCATAAGGGGCAGAAGCTTCTGCCGGCCAGGATTATCGGTACCGGCCTGGGCGATCTCCACGATGCTTATCTGGTAGATAAGGGTGCTCAAGACGGGGTCAAGCAGGATATGCTGATCGTGGCCGGGGAAGGCCTGGCCGGGGTGGTGGAGGAAGTTTATCCCACCTCCTGCCGGATGCTGCTCTTATCCAGCGCCCGGATGCGGATGGGTGCCCGGGTGACCCGGGCTGCTTCCCGTACGGTGGGGGTGGTGACCGGCAGCAGTCTGCCGGATGCGGCGCTGAAGATGGAATATTTGCCCCGGGAAGCCGATATTAAGGAAGGGGACACCATCATCACCAGCGGTTTTGGCGGTAAATATCCGGCGGGTATCTACATCGGCCGGGTAACTAAGATTCAGTTTGACAGCGCCGGTCTTTTGAAGTTAGCTTTGATTGAAGCGGCGTCTAAGTTAGATAGTTTAGAGAAGGTTTATGTGGTTCTAGAGGTACAGGAAGGTTTGCAGACTGAACCTGCCGCTGCCGCCGGTAAAACCGGCGCCGGGGCGGGTGGAGCTGCCGTAGATGGGCAGGCTGGGCCTGCAGCGGCGGCAAGACAGGCGGGACCGGCGGCTGTACCGGCGGTTCCGCAGGCTTCAGATGCCGGGAAGGAGGCGCAACCATGAGGTGGTGGGCGTGGCCAGTCCTGGCATTCCTGCTTTTTATCCTGCAGGGTACCGGTATGGGTACTTTTAGCGGCAAGCTTTTGTTTGACCTGCCTTTGTTATTCATTTATAATTTCGCCATGCTGCGGGGACCTAAGGAAGGGCTGACCTCCGGGCTGGTGCTGGGACTTATCCAGGACCTCTTGTCCGGGCAGATTTTTGGCTTTCACGCCTTGACCCATGCCTTGTGCGGTTATTATTGCGGCAGCGTGAAGGAGTTGGTCTTTCGCAACAACTATCCCTATCATCTGGCCATCATGTTTTTTATCAGTTTGCTGGTGCGCCTGTTCTTCCTGGTGCCTTTGTTCGTTATGAACGGGTCCTTTACGGATCTCTGGGCCGGGTACCTGCTTTCCAGCCTGTCCTATTGTGTGGGCAACAGTCTTCTGGTAGTGCCCCTGGGCATGGTCATGGTCTTAATCGAACGCTGGATTGAGGCGGGAGATATTACGTATTAGGAGTATTTAATGCTTAATCAACGTTTTGCCACGCGTCTAAAAATGATGCTCTTGGCCGCCGCGGTCATCTTTTTGGTGCTTTTGTCCCGGCTGGCTTATCTGCAGTTATATAAAGGGGATTATTACGGCAAGCAGGCCGACGGCAACCGGTTGCGCAGTACGCGTATCCTGGCGCCTCGGGGGCTGATCCTGGATAAGGACGGCAAACCGCTGGTGAATAACTTTGCCGGGTATACCATCTGTCTGCAGCCGCACCTGGAGTACAAGGATGAGACTCTGGCGCTGATAGGGCGTCTGTTGAACCTGAATCCGCAGGAGATACGCCGGCGGCTGAAGCTGGCGGTGAATACCTATGAGCCGGTGCGGGTTAAGAGTAATCTTTCGGCCGGCGAGATTACCAGTATCGAGGAATACCGGCAGCAGATTCCCGGCGTGATGCTGGAGCTGCAGCCGGAGCGTAAATACCTGTACAATGAGCTGGCGGTGCATGTGCTGGGCTATACCGGCGAGGTCAGCGAATACGAGCTGGAACATGGGCTGTTTAAGGGCGTCCAGATTGGGGCCATCGTGGGCAAGGGTGGCCTGGAACAGCAGTTTGACAGCGTCCTTAGGGGTACGGACGGACAGCGTAACGAAGAAGTGGATGTCCGGGGTAAGGTGGTTAAGCAGTTGGAAAACATCGAGCCCAAGACCGGACATTCCCTGGTCCTGACCATTGACTCCCGCCTGCAAAAGACGCTGGAGCGGGCGGTAGATACTCACCTGGCGGAGCTGCGTGCTTCCGGGGCGGCACCTAACGCTTTCGGGGCTTCCGTGGTAGCCATGGATCCCCGGACCGGGGCTATCCGGGCCATGGTATCCAGGCCGGCCTTTAATCCTAATTTGTTTATTCACGGCATCTCTTCCAAGGATTGGAAGGTGATTAACGAGAATCCGTTCCATCCGATGACTAATAAAGCTATCAGCGGCGAGTATCCGGCCGGTTCCACCTTTAAGGTGGTGACCGGTACGGCGGCGCTGGACCTGCATAAGGTTGATCCTAACGAATTGATCCTGGACCCGGGCTATCACTGGGCGGTTCCCAGCATGGGCAACGCCGGCGGCGAGGTCCTGGGACTGCTGGACTTTCAGAGCGGTTTTGCCGCCAGCGATAACGTGTACTTTTATGAGCTGGGGCGCCGCACCGGCATTGATAACCTGGATGATTATGCTCATCGTTACGGCTTCGGCAGCGTGACGGGACTGGGCCTGGCGGAAGAAGCGTCCGGGCTGGTGCCGTCGCCGGCGCTGAAGAAAAAGCTCTATCAAGGTGAGGAGGGCGAATGGACCCTGGGCGATACCTTTAACGTTTCTATCGGTCAGGGCATGGTGCTGATCACGCCTATCCAACTGGCCCAGATGCTTTCTATCGTGGCGGAGAACGGGGTAAAACATCAGCCTTACCTGGTGGAGAAGATTTTAAATTATGACGGCAGCGTAGCCGGGGTACCGGAACGTAAGCCGGCGGAGAAGGTTTCTGTTTCTGACGAAACCTTTAAGCTGATCCGTCAGGGCCTGGAAGCAGTTACCCAGGCCGGCGGTACGGCTTCGTACTTTTCCAGCCTGCCGGTGGCGGTAGGCGGCAAGACCGGTACGGCGGAGAATCCTCACGGCAAGGACCACGGGCTCTTTATCGCCTATGCGCCGGCGGATAACCCGGAACTGGTTATCGTCTGCGTAGTAGAGCAGGGGAGCTTTGGCAGCACCTCGGCCGGTCCCATCGTCTATAAGGGGCTGGAGGAATATTTGAAAGAACGGGCCGGCCTCCCGGAAACGGTAGGTCCGGAGACCCCTAAACAAGAGGAAGGTAAATAGTGAAGGCCGGGAGAAGCGTTTGGAAAGCTGGCTTTTGCCTGTTAGAGGCCGAAAGGTCTGTTCTTGCAGTCTAAGATAGAGGAAGGAAAGTAAGTTATGCATCGTTATTTACGTAATCTGGACTGGATCCTGGTGGGGGCGGTTTTCCTCCTGATGGCCATCGGGCTGGTCTTAATCGCCAGCGCCACCCACAGCTACGCTCAGTCTACCGGCCAAATGGTACATGTGCAGCGCCAGGCTTTGTTCATGTTGGTGGATGTTATCCTGGTGGGACTGAGCCTGCGGGTGGATTACCGGTCTTTAAAGCAGGTGGCGGTGCCTTTATATGTGGTGACGGTGGTTTTACTGCTGGCGGTGCTGCTGTTCGGTGTGACCCTGCTGGGGGCTCAACGGTGGCTGAAGCTTGGTCCTTTGGCCTTTCAGCCCAGCGAGTTTACCAAGGGTTTCATGCTGATCGGCCTGGCGGCTTATCTGGATAATATTTCCTACAGCCTGAACAACTTTACCGATTATCTGAAACCTATCTTCGTAGTGCTGGTGCCCTTTCTGCTGGTTATGAAACAGCCGGACCTGGGCACGGCCCTGGTTTTTCTGGCTTTTAGCTTTTCGATGTTCCTGGCCTGCGGTTTTAAAATGAAGTGGACCTTGCTCAGCACTCTGGGGGGAGCCCTTTCACTGCCGCTGATCTGGGAGTTTTTGCATGAATACCAGCGCAACCGGATCCGGGTCTTCTTAAATCCGGAGCTGGATCCTTTCGGAGCCGGTTACCACGTTATTCAGTCCAAGATTGCCATCGGCAGCGGCCTGCTTTTGGGCAAAGGCTGGCTGCAGGGTACCCAGAGCCAGTTAAACTTCCTGCCGGAGAACCATACGGATTTTATCTTCGCGGTGGCGGGGGAGGAATTTGGATTTGCCGGGTGCTTTTTAATCTTGCTGCTTTATCTGGTCATTATCTGGCGGGGTCTGTCCATTGCCTTAAACGCGGAGGATGATTTTGGCACCCTGCTGGCGGTGGGCATTACGGGGATGTTTCTGTTCCAGGTGCTGGTCAATGTGGGGATGACCATCGGCATCATGCCGGTGACGGGCATTCCTCTGCCCTTCTTAAGTTACGGGGTCAGCTCTTTGACCACCAACATGCTCCTGACAGGTATTTTGCTGAATATTAATATGCAAAGGCAGCAGTTGCAGTTTTAGTTATATGCTATAATATAAGTAGAGAGTTTTTTAGAGGTAGCAAAGGAGGCGCTCACCATGAATAAGGAATTGACCCTGGACATGCTGGCCGGCGTGGAGAAGCCCGCCCGTTATACCGGCGGGGAGTTTGGCAGCATCGTCAAAGAGGAAGCGGATGTGCGTATCGCTTTGGCCTTTCCTGATGTGTACGAAGTAGGGATGAGTTATTTAGGTTATAAGATTCTCTATCATCTGGTGAATAAGATGGAAGGGATAGCGGCGGAACGGGTCTATGCACCCTGGATCGACCTGGAGCAGAAGATGCGCAGCCGGCAGGTGGTGCTGACCACCCTGGAAACCAAGCGGGCTTTAAGCGAAATGGATCTGGTGGGCTTTACCCTCCAGTATGAGCTTTCTTATACGAATATTTTAAATATGCTGGATCTGGGCGGGGTTACGGTGAAGAGCGCCCAGCGCCGGGAAGAGGAGCCCTTTGTTATCTTAGGGGGGCCCTGTATCTATAACATGGAGCCTTTGGCGGATTTCTGCGACCTGGCCCTTATCGGCGAGGGGGAAGAAGCCCTGCCGGAGATTCTGACCTGCTACCGTCAGTGGAAAGAGGCGGGCCGCCTGGGCGGACGCCGGGGCTTCTTGGAGCAGGCGGTAAAGATTAAGGGCGTGTATGTGCCTTCCTTCTATGAGGCCGGCTATAATCCTGACGGCACCTTGCAGGAGACGAAGCCGGTTTACGCCGGAGCGCCGGTCCTGGTGGAAAAACGGGTGGTGCAGGATATGGATACGGTGGATTTTCCCACCGCACCTATCGTGCCCTTTGAAGAAATTATCCACGACCGGATCATGCTGGAGGTCTTCCGGGGCTGTACCCGGGGCTGCCGTTTTTGCAACGCCGGTATGATTTATCGCCCGGTGCGGGAGAGAAAGCCGGCGGTTTTAGAAAAACTGGCCCGGCAGCTGGTGGATAATACCGGCTATAACGAGATCTCCCTGGTTTCTTTAAGTACGGCGGATTACTGCTGCTTGAACAGCCTGCTGGATAATATGATCCTGCAGTTTAAGGACGAGCGGGTCAGTGTCTCCCTGCCCAGCCTGCGTATCGACAGCTTCAGCGTGGATGTGGCCAAGAAGGTGCAGGCGGTGCGCAAGAGCGGTCTGACCTTTGCCCCGGAAGCCGGCAGCCAGAGGATGCGGGACGTTATCAACAAGGGCGTGAACGAGGAGAACCTGATGGAAGCGGTCAGCGGGGCTTTTGCCAACGGCTGGCGCAAGGTCAAGCTGTACTTTATGATCGGCCTGCCGGGTGAAACCGACGAGGATGTGGTGGCTATCGCCAGTCTGGCCAGGAAGGTGCTGGCCCAGTATAAAAAAATTACCGGCAAGGGCGGCGCCGAGGTCACGGTAAGCGTTTCCTCCTTCGTGCCCAAGCCTTACACCGCTTTTCAGTGGGTGCCTCAGAACAGCCTGGAGGAGCTGCACAAAAAGCAGATGCTCTTAAAGGATAATCTGAAGGTTAAAGGCATCAAGTATCAGTATCATGAGGATCATGTCAGCATCATCGAGGGCGTTTTTGCCCGGGGCGACCGGCGCCTGGGCGCGGCTTTATACTATGCCTGGCAGCATGGGGAACGTTTCGACGGCTGGCAGGACTGCTTTAACTTTGATTTATGGCAGGAGGCCTTTAAGGCGGCCGGCGTGCAGCCGGAGTTCTTTGCCGCCCGGGAGCGGGGCGAGGAGGAACGCTTCCCCTGGGAGCATTTGTCCTGCGGCGTGAACCGGGCCTTCTTATGGCGGGAGTACCAGCGTTCCAAGGTGGGACAGCTGACCCCGGACTGCCGGTTTAACGCCTGCACCGGCTGCGGCGTGTGCCAGAACCTGGACGTTAAGATTATCGAATGGGAGGATGAGGCCTGATGAAGCTGAGACTCCAGATTACTAAGGACCGGGAGATTCGTTTTATCTCCCATTTGGAATATTTGCGGACCATCGAGCGGGCTATCCGCCGGGCGAAACTGCCGGTGGCTTACAGTGAGGGCTTTAATCCCCATATGAAATTTTCCCTGGCTTCGGCTTTGGGGGTAGGGGTGGTCAGCTATGCCGAGTTTGTGGAAATCGTCATGGCGGAACCGGTGGACCCCATGGAAGCGGCGTCCCGTTTAATCAAGGCTCTGCCCCGGGGTATCCGGGTGGTCGGGGTGGATGCGGTGGATAACAGCGCACCGGCCCTCATGAGCGTGGCCGGCGGAGCGGAGTACTGGGTGACCATTCCCTATCAGGCGGACTGTCAGGCGGCCATTAAGGCCTTTAACGAGACCGAGAAGCTGACCTATGCCAAGCCGGCACCTAAGAGCGCGGCCAAGGTGAAGGAAATCAACGTGAAGTTTTATATTCCTCACGTGGACGCGGTGCAGACGGGAGGTTTCCTCAAGCTGCGCTTCCATTGCCGGATTACGGCTCAAGGCAGCATGAAGGCGGTGGATCTGCTTAACACCCTGAACCAGTATTATCACCTGGGTCTGCCGGTGGAGCTGGCGGATATTGAGCGCCGGGATCTGTACCGGGTGGATGACATGGGGAACATGTGGCCCATGCTGGACAGTATTTATACGAAAGAGTAGGTTAAGGAGCGGCTATGGCTCTGAAAATTATCGTCAGCGCTACCAAGGAAGAGACCAGGATGGCGCTGGTGGAAGAAGACAGGTTAATAGAGTACCTGGTGGAGCGGGAGACCGGCAGCCATCTGGTAGGCAGCATCTTTTTGGGCCGGGTGGCCAACGTGGCCCCGGGTATTCAGGCGGTGTTTGTGGATATCGGCCTGAAGCAGAACGCCTTTTTGTATGTGGGCGAGGCCAAGGATTTGACGGAAGGGGCCAGCGTGCTGGTACAGATCGTGAAGGACGCCCGGGGAACCAAGGGACCCACGGCCAGCCGGGAGATTACCCTGGCGGGGCGCTATGTGGTGCTGTTGCCTAAGGCTAATTATGTGGGTGTTTCCCACAAGCTTAGTTCCGGGGAACAGCGGGACCATCTGTACGAGCTGGGCAAAAAGGTCTGCCCCAAGGGCATGGGCCTGGTGGTGCGGACCGTGGCCGGTGACGTGACCGATGAGGCGGTGGTGGAGGACATTCACAACCTGACCGCCCAGTGGCGGGTCCTGGAAGCCCGCCGCAAGGTTTCCAAGGCCCCGGCTTTTTTGCACCGGGAACTGGATTTGGCCGTGCGCATCGTGCGGGACTACTTCAATAAAGAGACTAAGGAACTTCTGGTGGATAACCGGGAGACCTATAACCGGATCCTGGATCTGTTAGGCGAGCTGCCCGGGGAAACCCTGGCCAAGGTGAAGCTGTACGAAGGCGGCGAAGATATCTTTCGCGCCTGCGGTTTAGGGGATGCCATAGATTCTATCTCCGACCGGCGGGTGGACCTGCCTTGCGGCGGCTATCTGGTAATCGACAAGACCGAGGCCATGACCGTGATTGATGTGAACAGCGGCAGCAACAGCGGCAAGACCAGCCTGGAGGAGACCAGCCTGGAAACCAACCGGGAAGCGGCGGTGGAGATTGCCCATCAGCTCCGGCTGAGGGATATCGGCGGCATCATCGTGGCGGATTTTATCGATATGCACACCGAGGACCATAAAGAGGAAATCCTGCAGCTGCTGACAGAGTCCTTTCAGGGCGACAAGATGCGGCCCAAGGTGCAGGATATCACGGTGCTGAACCTGGTGGAGATTACCCGTAAAAAGTCCCGGCAGAACCTGGCCTCGGTGCTGTACACGCCCTGTCCCACCTGCCAGGGCAGCGGGATGGTGCAGGCCCCGGAAACTATCGCGGTGGAGATTAAAAGAAGGCTGCGGGGCCTTTTAAAGAAACAGGGCAGCGCCAAGGATATCTTGCTGGTGGCTCACCCTCTCCTGGCGGAGTATTTAAAGACCAGCCAGCTGCACGCCTGGGGCCGGGAGCTGTCCTGCAGCCTGAAGGTGGAGGCGGACCCGTCCCTGCACGTGGAAGCCTTTATGATTTTGGATAATAGTTAAATAACTTGACAAGCCCCAAGCTTTATGTTAAACTACCTAAGTATGGACAGAAATGTCCGTCCCCAACCGCACGAGCAGGTTCCGTAAATCCCGCCGGTTAAGGAGCTTTTACCAGTTCCGGACCGGATCAGGGTACCGTAATCGGCGAGTCTATCATAAGGGAGGTGCAATAGATGTACGCAATTATTAAAACCGGCGGCAAACAGTACAAGGTAAGCGAAGGCGACGTTCTGCAAGTTGAGAAACTGGACGCTGAGAAAGACGCAGAAGTTGTATTTGATGAAGTCCTGGCAGTAGTAAACGGCGACGAAGTACGCGTGGGCAAACCCAACGTAGAAGGCGCTAAGGTTACCGCTACCGTGGTTGAGCATGGCAAAGGCGAGAAGATTCTGGTCTTCAAGTATCATGCTAAGGTTAACAGACGTAAACGTCAGGGCCATCGTCAGCCTTTCACGTCTGTGAAGATCGCTTCTATCAACGCTTAAGCGCATGATTAAGATTGACCTTTATAAGAATGCCCGGGGGCAGATAGGCTCTTACAGGGTGCGAGGTCACGCAGGCGACGGGCCTGCCGGCCAAAGCATAGTATGTGCCTGGGTCTCGGCGGTAACGCAGATGACGCTCCTTGGGCTGGAAGAAGAGCTCCATTATCCTCTTAAGTATCGAACTGAGGAGGATGAGGGTCTTTTGGAGGTTTCTCTGAAAGGGGAGCCCGACGAAAAAACGCAGGTGCTGACCGGCAGCATGGAAATGGTGCTGCAGCAGCTGCAAGAGCAATATCCAGAGTATGTTCAATTAAACGAACATCGGAGGTGAAAGTAATGTTTAAGATTATCCTGCAATTACATGCACATAAAAAAGGTACCGGTTCTTCCCATAACGGTCGTGATTCTAACGCCCAGCGCCTGGGCACCAAGGCTCATGACGGCAAGGTAGTTACCGCCGGCAGCATCATCGTGCGTCAGCGCGGTACCCGTTTCGTTCCCGGTTTGAACGTAGGCTTAGGCAAGGACTACACCATTTTCGCCAAGATTGACGGCACGGTTAAGTTCGAGCGCAAGGGCCGCGATGATCGTCAGATCAGCGTTTATCCCGTGAAGGCCGAAGAAGAAAAGGCTATGTAATTTAGCTTTAAGAAGCAGCAAAGAACCAGGATTTTGGTCCTGGTTCTTTTTTTGTGCTTTTATCCTATGTGTTCACTGTTTACCCTGTTTATTATATAATAAATTATATGTGAAGTTCTCTGGTTAAGAATTAGGGAAAACGGTAAACTACCAAAGTAGAAAGGGTAACGCTTAAGAAAACAAGTCGCGGTTCGGAAAAAATGACGGGAGATGGTAAGGATGTTTCGTAAAATGCGCCTGGCAATGGGGCTGATCCTGGTTATCTGTGTTGCCATGTGGACCAGCAACTATCAACCTATTGAGGCTGAGACGACTTCGCCCTATGATTGGAGCGATTAGAAATGATATTTCGCCGCCACGCTGATAATCTCCTTGTGAGTATGAGGCGAAGCCTCGCCCCGGAGTTCCGCCTGGCCGGTCCATCTGCCGCCTAAGCTGCCGTGGACGTTTACACTGTAAGTGACGAAATTGCGGTCGTTGTCGCCGCGAATGGTGAAGTTGTGGTTATCACCGGCAAAGGTGCCGTTTAATTCCGGATTCACGCCGCTGATTACTCTCTTGTAACCTACACTGCCGCCGAAGCCGCCGTTCTTGTCATAAGCCCGTTTAAACTCCAGGCCGATTTCGCCCCGGGTGGAATTATAAGAGCCGCTCTCCAGGTTTTGGGCGAAGAGGCTGTTGCCGGTTTCGCTATAGGCGTCCTGGTTAGTATGAGTGTAGCTTACCTTGCCGTAAGGAGTCAGCTGCCAGGTTTTAGCCTTGGTGGAGGGAATCAGGTACTTAGCTTTGGCTTCCACGTCCCAGACCTTAGCCTGGTAGTCGCTGTTTAATTTGGCGCCCAGCACCTCCCGGTCCAGGTCATATTTGTTGTGGCCGTAAGTCATGAGCCCCTGGTAGTCCCAGTTGCCGTTCTTGTGGTCCACATAGGCGCCTACCCGCCAGTCATGGCTGTCGCCGCTCATATTATCCGTAGAATAGTTTGTCACGCCGTAGCTGAAGAGCCCGCCCACCCGGGTGGTTAAGTTCAGGGCGTGGTCGTAGCCCACGGCCCCGCCGAAACTATGGTTCTTCAGGTCATCGTTATAATTGTAGGTTTCAAAGCCTTTGAAAAGCTTAAACCAGAGGTTGTTGCTTGAGTCTAAGGTTACGGGGGTGGTAGTGCGCATCACAGAGTCGCCGTATTCGACGGCTGCGGCCTTAGTCGCCGCCTTTTTACTACCGGTCAGATGGGGCAATTTAACCTCCGCCTCTGCCAGACCGTTAAAATCCACCGCATCCAAACGGCTGTACACCGTCTCGCTGGTCAAATGACTCAAGGGGCTCTGCTGCAAAAGCTGGGCCCGGCCCTCGCTGGTCACCTGCTTGGAGAACTTACGGGCAGTGCTCTCGTCCTGATAGGCCAGAGCATTCAGACTCCGGGCCTTGGTAGAACCAGGATCAGCCGCACCGGCCGCCAGCATATAATGGTTCAAGGCTGCGCCCACGCTGTTCTCCGAAGGCGTCATGCCAGGCAAGTTCCCCAGGGCGGTGGTCTGGCTGGCGGTAAAGTAAGCGTTGGTGCCGTCTACGATTCCTGCCAGCTTCAGGTAAGGCAGAGGCTGTTGCTCCACGGTTACATTCCCCGTGATGCCGCCCTGACTGGTTAAATAGTTGTACTTATGGTTAACCAGGGGTAGGGTGCTGCTGCCGGTCAGGTTCAACCTGCTTCCGGTCAGGGTGCTGCTGCCGCTGACGTCCAGCTGGCTATTGGACGTACCGTTCACCGCAATCTGCACCGTACCGGTGGAGGTAAAATCACCTTTCACAATCAAGGTACCCAGCGAAGTAGTCGAGGCTGTACCGGCAGCGGTACTATTAGTTCCCGCCCCCTGGGTACCTGCCGCCGTGGCGAGCAGGTTCTGGGCATCAATGCTCAGGCCCGGTACCAAGGTGCCGTTATTAGTTAAGTTGCCGTTAATGGTGCCAGTACCGGTAAAGATGCCGCCATCAGCCACCGTCACCGGGCTCTGCAGGCTGCCGGTAAGAGCAAAGCTGCCGGCCTTCACACTGGTGGCTCCGGTATAGGTATTAGTCCCGGTGAGCGCCAGCATCCCGCTGCCGGTCTTGATGACCTGACCCTCACCGCTGATCTCGCCGCCGTAGACCGAATCCGTCAGGCCGCGGGTCAGGTCGACGGTCATATTGGAGAGGGTATAACGGGGAACTCCTGTCGCTGTCGTCGTGCCATCGGTCGCCGTCTTCACCGGATGCAGCAGGTCCGTGGTATACAGTTCATCCTTCCTGCCCAGATAAACCTTGCTGCCGCCAGCGCCGCCATCGTTTAAAGAAACCACGGTAAAGTCGCCGCCGTTGGCCTGGCTGGAGTATTTGTTCAGGGCATAAAGGGTAGCAGCCAGATAAGCGGTGGTGCCGCCCCAGTTCTCATAGATGTCATGCATATCCACCCAACGGCCGGCAGAGGCATCGTAAGCAAAACTGGTACCGGCGGCTACGGCGGACCTGGGATTATAGTTTAACAAGATAATGTAAGTTTTATCTTTTTCCCCGGTCATCGTAACCGTAACCAAATAGTTCTGTCCTTCAGGCAGATAGACAAATTTGTTTAAATCCACGGTACGATAGCCGCGATATTTGGCGGTTCCATCTGCGCCAAAAGTACCACTCTGGGTATAGATGGTAGTCGTGTTGTCCGGGGTATCCCCCTTCAGACTGATGTCAAGCTTATAGCTCATACTGTCATCCGTTACGGTAAAGCCGATAGCTTTGAGCAGCTGACTGGCACCGCTGGTCAATCTATTGGCAATTTTACAACCGCCGGTGGGCCGCAAAAAAGGGTGAAAATCTGCTGAAGCGTTAGCTGCTCCCAAGGCCGCAGAATTAACTGTTGTGTAGCGCCCCCAGTCTGTTTCTGCCCTAAAAGATGCATCCGAAAAGGCATTGGCATCATCATAAGAGAGATAATAGTAACCCTTGTCGCCGATGGAGCCTCCTTTAGAATCTCCTGTTCCCCAGCTGTTGCGCACCAGCCAGGCCCCCGTATGCACCTTGCCGCTGGTATCGGTAATGGTATAGGCGTCATCCCAGCCAATCACAACTACTCCATGGTTGGTATAACTAACCGTAGAAGTGTAGAAATCCTGCTCTTTGACGGATTCAGTTAAAGAAGCATTTATACTAATGTTCAAGCATCCTTCATTTTGCAAGAACTGTTTATAATAGGCTATCCGGTCCCTCAAATGGGTCTGGTTAAACAAATCATCTGTAAGGTAAAAGTCATGGAGAGCGGTACCCCGGCCGCTCAGGCTTGCCCCTTGCATATCAGGACTCGTATTAGGAGTTAGATCATAAGGGCATTCACTATTGTAAGCAACGCCGTAACGCACCAGAACATTGGAAGAATTCAGGCTGTTGCCGCCTTGCTCAAAAACATCATAAACCGTAGTTATGGCAGTGTTAGAAAATTGAACATAACCGTCACCACCGCCGTTTACAGGAGCTGCGTAGGTCAACCAGGCCAGGTAACGCTCGCTGAGCCTGTCAACCGGGCCAAGACCGGCTTTTTGCAGCTGCTGATTCAGGCTGGTTTCCAGACTGGCGATGGAGGCAAAGGCCCAGCAGGTATTGTATATCCCCTGGTCGCGGATAGCTGGAATGATGCTGGTGGTGACACTGCTGGTGCGGTCGGTGGGATTCGTCAGGCGCAGGTCATAATAAGCTGGCAAATCAGCCGCATAGACCGGCCAAGTGCCGGATAATAAGCTAAGCCCGATCAAGGCAGATAAAAGCTTCGTTTTTTTCATCATCCTATCCTCTCTTGTGGTGTAATTAACTAAATTTTTAACCAGACTGGCGGTTAAAAAAATTTTTATTAATAAATTATACCATACTTAACTGATACAGTTAACCGGAAAAATTGTTCCCGGGGTATAAATGTGTTATTTAAGGATAACCTGGCTGATTTTATCGCTAAGGCTAAAGCGGCGGACGGGTTTATCTTCGGTTCCCCGGTGTACTACGGGAACGCTTCCGGGTCCATCACTACGAGTTTTATCAGGTAAAACAAAAGCTGGCAGAGTAGATGCCTACGAGCTTTATCAGGTAAAACAAAAATCCCTGCCCGGTCAGGGGCAGGGAAAAGCTGTGCAACGGTTATTGCTTCGTGAAATAACCTTCCTCGTACAAAGGTAAGGTTTTGCTTAACGTCAACGCTTTAGGGCGCTGGCGTTTTTTTATTAAGAGGTTTATTTTTCTTCCAGGGGCTCGAACATATCCAGATTTTCTAAGGCCGGCAGCAGTTTGGTCACGCCGCAGGTAAAGAAAATGATGCGGATGACTTCAAAGACTTCGTCCAGGGTGGCGCCGTTTTTCAGGGCTAGCTGGGCGTGGACCTTCATGGTGGTAGTGGTGCCGGTGGCCATGCCTACGGCCATGACGATCAGCTCCCGGTATTTGCGGGGGATGCTGGTGTCTTTCTGGTTGCAGTTAAGGTACTGCTGCAAAAAAGCATTAAGCAGGTTCGGGTCGTTGCCCATGACCCGGTGGGAGGCCATGACGCTGCCGCCCCGGGCTTTTTTTAATTCTTCCAGGATTTTATAAGAACGTGCCAGTTTCTCCGTATCTGTTTGCTGCATGGTTAATCATCCTTTCCCTATTGAAATTACGCAAGGTAGTGGTTTAGTAAAAAATGACTCTGGTTTAAAATAACTTAAGGTTACGGTTATCTCTTTCGTCCAGGAGGTTACGGTTATCTCTTTCGTCCAGGAGGCTACGGTTATGTCTTTCGTTCAGGGGCTCTTCATCCGCCGCCCTTCTGCTTCATATGAAGCAGAGGTTTCTGTAGGGCCGTTTAAGCTCTGCTCACCGGCTGTACTTCTGCTGCAGGTACTCCCGGGCCGCGGCGGGGAAGAGGGCGTAAGTGAGCACGTCTTCCTCCGTGCGGGCGAGGCCGGCGCAGGACTGACGGGCCGCTGCTAAACCGGGGGCCAGCCTGGCTCCGGGGCGGCGGGTGTCGGGAGAGGCGCCTTTTAAGGCTTTTTTCCGCAGCTCAGGATTAATCTGTCCCGGCGGGTTGCCGTACATGCCCTTGCAGTAATCACACATCTCTTTGGACAGCATGCTGTAACGCCTGCCGGTGAGGACGTTAACGGTGGCCTGGGCTCCGCAAATCTGGCTGGAGGGGGTGGCCAGCGGCGGGTAGCCCATATCGGCCCTCACCCGGGTGACTTCTTCCATGACCTGAGGCAGCTTGTCATACACGTTCATGGCCCTAAGCTGCCGCTCCAGGTTGGTGAGCATGCCGCCGGGAACCTGATGCTCCAGGCAGGCTACGTCCACTCCCACCATTTTGGTGGCATATTCGGCGTATTTGGTCCGCAGGGCCTGGAAATCGGCATTAATAGACTTAAACTGCTTTAAATCTATCTGCGGGTCCCGGCTGGTGCCCCGAAGGGCGGCTATAAAGCTTTCCAGGGGAGGCTGTCCCGGACCCAGGGCCATTGAGGATACGCACACATCCACTCCGTCTACTCCGGCCCGGATGGCTTCCCAGTAGGCCATCTCCGCCATACCGCCTACGCAGTGGCAGTGGAGATGGACCGGGATTTTTAAAGCGGCTTTTAAAGCCGAGATCAGTTCAAAGGAGACCTTGGGGGTCATCAGGCCCGCCATATCCTCCACGTGCATGGACTTAACGCCCATCTGCTCCTGCTCCAGGGCGTTCTGGACGAAAGAGTCAATGGTATGAAAGGGGCTGAGGTTGTACTGGAGGGAACCTTCAATGATTTTGCCGGCCTTCTGCACGGCCCTGAAGGCGGTCTCGCAGTTGCGCAGGTCCTGAAGGGCGTCAAAGATTAAAAAAATATCGATGCCCGCTTCGGCAGCCCGGGCCACGAAGGCTTCCACCACATCGTCGGGGTAGGCCTGGTAGCCCACCAGGTTTTGGGCCCGCAGCACCATTTTCAGGGGGGTCTTGGTCACATACTTCTTAAAGGTGCGGACCCTTTCCCAAGGGTCGTCCTTAAGGAAACGGACGGCTACGTCGAAGGTGGCGCCGCCCCACATTTCCAGACAGTCGTAACCTACGTTGTCCATGCGGGTAAGCAGGGGGACCATCTCGGCGGTGGTCAGGCGGGTGGCAAAAAGAGATTGTTGTCCATCTCTAAACTCCACTCCGTTAAATTTTAAGGGTTTAGGGGAGGCGAAATAAGAGGGGCAGGTAGTAGTTGACATAAGCTTCACATCCTTTGCTAAAAATCAGAGCTGCTGGTGAGCCGCAGCTTTTAAGAGGTCTTAAAAGATTTAGCGGCGGCGTTAGGATAAAATAAAATTAAACTTTAGTAAAACGTTAAACTAAATCGTTGTATCAATAATACTCAAAACTTGCCGCTTTGTCAAGTACCTGGGTAAATAAATCTTCTAAAAGAATAGGGAATAGAAAAAGAACCGCCTTAGGCCCGCAAATCTAGCGGGATAAGACGGTTCTTGGCTTAAAATGGTTTAGGTTTGGCGGTTCGGAAACATACGCCTGAGTAATTCCTGTAGCGGAAGGACCTTAGATATTTGCTGCGGCAAAGTTGAATCTTACAAGGAAAAACTGTCCCGCAAAACCACTTTAGGTTCCTGGGAGGTATGCAGGGCGGTACTGGAACTGCCTTTTAAAAGACTGATCAAGATGGAGATGGCCTCCCGGGCGATAGACTCGGTGGGCATCTCAATGACGCTGAGGGAGGGGATGGAGTAGCGGCTGTGTTCTTCACTTAAAAGGGAGACTGCCAAAAGCTCCACGTCTCCGGGTACCTGAAGATGGTTATTGTGGAAGGTGTAGAGGGCGCCCAGGGCCATGGATTCAGATTCCAGGAAAATGGCCTGAGGGTGGTTCTTCAGTTGACAGAAGCGCTCGGCGGCCTCAACCCCGCCGGTGATGGTGTTGGTGGTTCGCAGGATATTTTCTTCACTAATGTGGATACCCAGCTTGGTGCAAGCTTCCCTAAAGGCCCTGGTACGTATGCCGGTGGCCACGTAGGGCTGGTCGGAGGCGAAAAGGGACACTTCCCGGTAGCCTTTCTGATAGAAGAGGCTGGCGGCCTGTTTGCCGATGGCGGCTGAATCCACCTGGACGGTGGAATATTTTTCTGAGCTGCGGTTGATCAGCACTACCGGAATCTGCGGGGTCAAGGTTTCCAGGTATTGTAAATCCTTTTCCGAGGCGGCGCCGATGATACAGCCGTTATAACTGTTGCGGATGATGGCCGAGGCGCTCTTCTCCAGCTTGTCGTTCTCGTAGGCCTGGATGATCAATTCACAGTCAAAGTTGCGGGCGTTCAGTTCCTTTTGAATGTAGGTAATAAAAGAAGCCATGATGTTCGTGCGGTAATCGGCCGGCCAGTAAAAGGCCAGGGCCGGTTTTTTTACATCGCTGAACCGGAGGCGCCGGGCGCTCAGGTTGGGCTGGTAGCCTAAGTCCTGCATGGCGGCCTGGACCTTTTCCCGGGTGCTGTCCGGGATGCGCCTTTCCCCGGCTTTGCCGTTGATGACGATGGAAACCGTGGTAACCGAGACGCCGGCTCTGGCGGCGACATCTTTAATAGTAGCCATATAATCACATTCTTTCTGCAGCCAGCATAACTAAAACGCTGGTGATAGTTTAGTTTAATTTTAGCAAAATTTTAGTATAACTTAAACTAATACTACGCAAGAACGCAGCTGTTGTCAAGAAGTTTTTCGGCGGGGAAGGGAATTTTGGCGGTTAGCCGTCTGCCGGGCCGGTTTGGCCTTGGCAGGGCTGCCTGTAAAGTGGCGGCAATTTTAAGAAAATTGGTAAAGTATAACGATAAACTATTGACAAAGCTAAAACGATGTACTAAAATACAAATCAAGCAAAAACGATTTACTAATACGTTATAGCAAATTGTCAACCAAAGTTAGCCTTAGAAAAAACAACCCAACAATACCAAAAAAAACTCCAACAGAAAAAGCAGCCCGTACCAGCCTCCAGGCGGTTTCGTCGAAAGAGGCGGCGGGCCAGTTAAGTTAACGAAAGGTGGATGTACAAATGACTATGATGAAGAAAGCCATGGATGGAAACGAAGCAGCAGCCTATGCCTCCTATGCGTTTACGGAAGTAGCGGCGATTTACCCGATTACCCCGTCCTCCCCGATGGCGGAGGCCGTGGATAAATGGGCTGCGGCCGGCAAGAAGAACATTTTCGGTCACCCGGTCAAGTTAGTGGAGATGCAGTCGGAGTGCGGAGCGGTTTCCGCCATGCACGGCGCATTGGATGCGGGCTGTTTGGCAGCCTCCTATACCGCCTCCCAGGGCTTGATGCTGATGATCCCTACCATGTACCGCATCGCCGGGCAGTTAAAACCCGGCGTTATCCATGTGGCCTCCCGTAACGTTGCCACCCATGCGATCTCCATCTCGGCGGAGCAGTCCGACGTGATGGCCTGCCGCCAGACCGGCTTTGCCCTGCTGGCCTCCTCCAGCGTGCAAGAGGCTATGGATCTGGGGGCGGTCGCTCATTTAGCCGCTATTAAAGGCCAGGTTCCCTTCCTCCACTTCTTCGACGGTTTTAGAACCTCCCACGAGATTCAGAACGTGGAGTGCCTGGATTATAAGGACCTGGCCGGGCTGGTGGATCAGGAAGCTCTGGCTAAGTTCCGTCAGAACGCCCTGAACCCCGAACATCCGGTGCTGCGCACCACGGGCCAGTACTCCGATACCTACTTCCAGAGCCGGGAAGCCTGCAACACCTACTATGAGCAGCTGCCGGAGGTGGTAGCTGATTATATGAAGGCCATTAATAAGCTGACCGGTAAGGATTATAAACCCTTTAACTACTACGGCGCTCCCGATGCCCGGTACGTCATCGTCACCATGGGCAGCGCGGCGGGCTGTGTGCAGGAGACGGTGGATTATTTAACAAAACAGGGTGCCAAGGTGGGCTTCATGGAGGTGCATCTGTACCGGCCCTTCTCTGCTAAGTATTTCTTAAGCCAGCTGCCAAAGACGGTCCAGGCTATCACCGTAGGTGACCGGACCAAGGAGCCCGGCGCCGTGGGCGAGCCGCTCTTTGAAGATGTCAGCTCCGTCATCCTGGAAGCCGGTCTTAATCTGAAAGTTTACGCCTGCCGCTACGGCCTGGCCAGCAAGGACTTTACCCCGGCCCAGGTGGTGGCCATGTATGAGAACATGAAGGCCGCCTCTCCCAAGAACCACTATACCATCGGCATTAACGACGATGTGACTCACCTGAGCCTGCCTTACGGGGACGAGATTAACATCGTGCCCGCCGGCACCATCAGCTGCAAGTTCTGGGGCTTAGGCTCCGACGGCACGGTGGGCGCCAACAAGAATACCATCAAGATCATCGGCGACCACACCGATTTAAACGTGCAGGCCTTCTTTGAATACGACGGTAAGAAATCCGGCGGTGTGACCCGCTCCCATCTGCGCTTTGGCCAAGAGCCCATCCGTTCCACCTATTTAGTTAAGAATGCCGATTTCGTAGCCTGCCACAATAAATCCTATTTAGACCGCTACGACATCGTAGGGGACGTGCGGGAAGGTGGCAGCGTCCTCATCACCTGCGACTGGCAGGGGGAGGAACTGGAAAAACACCTGACCCCTCAGTTTAAAAAAGAAGCGGCCCAGAAGAAGATTCATCTGTATACTATCGACTCCACCGCCATCGCGCTGGAGCTGGGGCTGGGCAGCCGGACCAACAGCATCCTGCAGGCCGCCTTCTTCAAAATTACCAAGATTATTCCAATCGACTTGGCTGAGCAATATATGAAGGACGCCATTAAGAAGACTTACGGCCGCAAGGGCGATAAAATCGTCAACATGAACTACGCCGCGGTAGAAAAGGGCCTGCAGCTGGTTAAGGAAGTTCCGGTTCCCGCCGCCTGGGCTCAGATTCAAATCCCGGCCCAGCAGCTGGACGCTAATCTGCCCAAATGGATTAAAAATATCCAGATTCCGGTCAACAAGATGGAAGGGGACCGGATCCCCGTCAGCGAGTTCATGGATGCGCCGGACGGCACCATGCCGGTAGGCACTTCTAAGTATGAGAAGCGGGGTATTGCCGTGAAGGTGCCGGTATGGGACCAGAGCAAATGCATCCAGTGCAACCAGTGTTCCTATGTTTGCCCGCATGCCGCCATCCGTCCTTATCTGTTGACCGAAAAAGAAGCCGCTCAGGCTCCCGCTGGTTTTAAAACTGCGGCGGCCAAGGGCAAGGGCGTGGAGTCCTTCCAGTTCACCCTGCAGAATGCCGTGCTGGACTGCACCGGCTGCGGCAGCTGCGCCAAGGTGTGTCCGGTGCAGGCTCTGACCTTGGAGCCTCTGGACGCCCATCGTCAGGACGAGGCCGGTTTTGAATATGCCCTCGCCCTGCCGGCCAAGAAGAACCCCCTGGGGGTCAGCACCGTCAAGGGCAGTCAGTTCGAGCAGCCCCTGCTGGAATTCCCGGGCGCCTGCCCCGGCTGCGGCGAGACTCCTTATGCCAAACTGTTGACCCAGCTCTACGGCGACAGGATGTACATCGCCACCGCTACCGGCTGCAGCCAGGTGTGGGCTACCAGCTTCCCCTCCTTCCCCTATACGACTAATAAGAAAGGTCAGGGCCCGGCCGTAGCCGGCTCCCTCTTCGAAAATAACGCTGAGTTCGGTCTGGGCATCTACCTGGCCGCTCAGAGACAGAGAACTACTTTATTGGAAGATACCCAAAGCTTAATCGCTCAGACCGCCGACAGCCGCTTAAAAGAAGCGGCCCAGGCCTGGGTGGATGCCTACGACGACAGCGAAGCTTCCAAGGCAGCCGGCGCGGCTTATCAAAAAGCTTTAACTGCCGCTCAGGCGGCCGGCGAAGAAGGGACCCCGGCGGGAAAGGCGGCCGCTGAACTGGTGGCCAGGATTCAGGGCGAGGCCGACCAGCTGGTGAAAAAGTCCATCTGGTTCTTCGGCGGCGACGGCTGGGCCTATGATATCGGTTTCGGCGGTTTGGACCACGTTATCGCCTCCGGGGCGGATGTGAATATTCTGGTCTTTGATACCGAAGTTTACTCCAATACGGGCGGACAGGCTTCCAAAGCTACGCCTACCGGTGCGGTGGCGGAGTTTGCCGCCGCCGGCAAGAAGACGAAAAAGAAAGATTTAGGCTTGATGGCTATGAGCTACGGTGATGTGTACGTGGCCCAGGTAGCCATGGGCGCCAGCCCCGCTCAATTCCTGAAGGCGGTGCAGGAGGCCGAAAGCCATAAGGGTCCGTCCCTCATCATCGCTTACGCGCCCTGTATCAACCACGGTCTGCGCTGCGGCATGAGCGATGTCCAGGGCGAGATCAAACGGGCGGTGGAAGTAGGCTACTGGCAGTTGTACCGGTACAACCCGGCTTTAAGCGCCGCCGGTAAAAATCCCTTCCAGCTGGATTCCAAGGAGCCAACTGGTGATTTTCAGGCCTTCCTAAAAGGCGAGGTGCGCTATTCTTCTCTGGAGCGCAGCTTCCCGGCAGAGGCCGCTAAGCTCTTTGCCCGTACCGAAAAAGAAGCCAAGGACAGATACGCCAGATATAAAGCTTTGGCGCAGGCTTAAGAGGAGGATGACAAGATGAGCACTATGGTGGAGAAACTGATGGGCGGCACGGCCGGTTCCATCGTAACCTTTGCCCCTGACTACGTCCTTTTAAACGACGGGGTGTCCGAGGCGGCGGTCAAGGAGATTAAAGTCGTGGCGGATCCGGCGAAGGTGCTGGTGATTTACGACCATGACGTACCTACCGGCCGCCCCGAGGCGGCGGGAATCCTGCGCCAGAACCTGCGTTTTGCCGGGCAGTTCGGCTGCAAGTATATCCAGGCCCAGGGAATTGGCTATCAGTATTTGTTAAACGAAGTGGTTAAGCCGGGGCAGATTATCATAGGCGGCGGAACCCATGGCGGCATCTTTGGGGCCCAAGGCGCCCTGGGGCTCAACGTGAGCATCCCGGAGCTGGCCCGCTGCGTGGAGACCGGTCGTTACAGCACGGTGGTGCCCCGGACGGTTTATGTAAACCTGACCGGTCTGCTGCCGGAGGGGGTCAGCGTCATGGACGCGGCCTTTACCCTGTTGGCCGGTGCTTTGCAAGAGGTAGAGGGTCAGGCGGTAGAAATTTATGCGCCTCAGCTGGATAAAGCTCAGCAGGCGGTACTGTGCAGCATGGCAGGCCTTACCGGCGCGGCGGCGGTGCTTATGACCGGGGAGCTGCCAGCACCTGCGGTCCTGGCCGCGGCTCCAAATGCTGCTACATCTGCCGCAGCCAAGGGGGCTGGTGCTGAATCCCCGGCTGCCGCTCCCCAGGTTAGGTCGCTGGACCTGAGCCGGGTTAAGCCCATGGTGATGCATCCCTGCGGCGAGCGTAAGGAGCAGGGCACGGCCCGGATTACACCTTTGGCCGAGCTTAAGGGCACCGAGTTTCAAGCCGGCCAGGTCGGCGGCTATACCGGCGGCACCCTTCAGGCGCTGCGCCGGGCGGCAGACTTTTTGGCAGGCAAGAAATTGGCCAGGGGCTTTAGGCTCACCATCTGCCCGGCTACCAGCCGGGACTATCTCCAGGCTTTAGACGAGGGGCTCATCACCAGGTTTATCGATTACGGCGCCCAGATCAGCGCCGCCGGCGACCACAGCGTAGTGGTTCAGGGCGCAGGCGCTATGGGACACGGGGAAAAGCTTTTGACCACCGGCCTGTATACTTTCAGCGGAGCCATGGGCTGCAGCGACGCCCAGGTTTACGCGGCTTCGGTGGAAGCGGTTTTAGCAGCTTCTGTGACGAAGCGGATATAAAGGAGCTACTGATGATGGAGAAAAAATTTAGCGGCAAGATTTGGAAGTTCGGCAACGACATCGACACAGATACCATCATTCCCGGTAAACGGGGTACTATTCCTACTATTGAAGAGATGAAGAAATATGCCTTTGAATTGTTAAAGCCTGAGTTCGGTTCTACCGTTCAGGCCGGCGATATCCTGGTGGCCGGTTCCAACTTCGGCTGCGGCTCCTCCCGGGAGCAGGCGGCTACGGTCTTATCCTATAACGGGGTGCGCTGCATCATCGCCAGAAGCTTCGCCCGCATCTTCTTCCGCAACGCCTTTAACAGCGGCATTATCTTATTACAATGTGACGGCATCCAGGAGGTCTGTGAAGGCGGCGATATCGTCACCGTGGACCTGGAGAACCAGACGGTCAGCGTCAACGGCCGGAGCTTCAAGGTGGGGGCAATCCCTCAGAACCTTTTTAACATCGTGGCCAGCGGCGGCCTTATCGAGGACACCAAGAAACGTTTGGCCCAGGGCCTGGAAAAGCTGCAGATAAAGCCTCTAACCTTGGAACAGTGCCGGAAGCCGGGCTACACCCTGGTCGAAAAGATTCTCAAGAAAAATGCCGGCAAGGAGCACGTGGAGCCTGGCGATATCGTCATCACCAAGCCGGACAGCTTTATGATCCATGACATTTACACCAGTTATCTGGTAGATACCTTTAACAAGATCGGCAATAAAGAAATCGACGACCCCTCCAAGGTGGAGATTGTCTGGGACCACTGCATGCCCACCGCCGTGGCCAAGAACGACTATGACCATTACAACAAGGGCCTGGAGCTGGCCAGTCGGTTTGGCATTACCCGCCTGCATATCGGCCAGGGCATCTGCCACAGCCTTATGCATGAAGAGCGCTACGCCCGTCCCGGCGAGATCGCTACCGCAACCGACAGCCATACGACCACTTACGGCGGTGCCGGCTGCTTCTGCAGCGGCATCGGCACGGCGGAGATGGCGGCGGCCCTCATTACGGGGGAACTTTGGTTCAAGGTGCCCGGCGCCATCAAAATCGTTCTAAACGGGCATCTGCCTAAAGGTGTGCTCTCTAAGGACGTAATTTTGAAAATCTTAGGGGACATTAAAGCTGACGGCGGTCAGTATAAATCCCTGGAGTTCACCGGCCCGGCGGCCCATGAGATGAGCATGATGGCCCGCTTCACCGTGGCTAACATGGCCCTGGAAGCTGGCGCCAAGTGCGGCCTCTTCGAGGTGGATGAGAAGACGGCGGCCTACTACGATATCCCCTTAGAGCAGATTGACTGGGTTAAAGTAGACGAGGATGCTAAATATGAAAAAGTTTTAACCTACGACGTAAGCCGGCTGGAACCACAGCTGTCCTGCCCTCAGGGCGTGGATAACGTCCATCCTCTTTCAGAGGTCCTGGGGACGAAGATGGATGAGGTCTACCTGGGCAGCTGCACTAACGGCAACCTGGAAGATTTGGCCATCGCCGCTAAAATCCTTCAGGGCAGACACGTGGCCCCCGGTTTGCGGTTCATCGTGGTACCGGCTACCAACAAGGTCTTTAAGGAAGCCATCCGGTTAGGCTATATCCAGACTTTCATCAAGGCCGGGGCGGTCATCTCCCATCCCTGCTGCGGGTTATGCTGCGGCATGCCTTACGGGCTCATGACTGACGACGAACGCATCCTGTCCACGGCCAATAGAAACTTTATCGGCCGCCAGGGTACCAAGAAGACCTTAAGTTACCTGTGCAGCCCGGTGGTGGCGGCGGCGACGGCTCTGGCCGGCGTGGTAGCCGATCCCCGTAAACTGCAGTAGGAAGGAGCATTGAAGGTGATTAAAAATTTTGCCGAGCTGAAAGAAAGGCTCAAAAATATGCCCGTTAAGCGCCGGGTGGCGGTGGCTCCCGCTCAGGACCTGCATACCCTTCAGGCGGTGATGCAGGCGGCCCGGGACAAGATGGTGGAACCGGTGCTCATCGGCCGTGAGGCCGAGATTAGAAAAATTTTACAGGAGATAGGCGCGGCAGGCGCCCCGGTGGAGATCATCGAGGAAAAAGACCCGGTTCAGGCCGTGCAGAAGGCGGCGGATTTAGCCCGGGCGGGACAGGTGGACTGCCTTATGAAGGGCCGCATCGAAACCGGTCCCTTTATGAAGGTGCTGGTCAACAAGGAACACGGCATCCGCAAGAACGAAACCATGAGCCTGGTAGCTTTTATGGAGAGCCCCTATTATCACAAGGTCTTCGGTATCACTGACGTGGCTCTTTTGATGTACCCCGACAAGGCGCAGAAAATCGCGGCTTTGAAAAACGCGGCGGCCGCCTTTCACGCCTTAGGAATAGAGCAGCCTAAGGCTGCCATCATCACGGCCATCGAAAAGGTTAATCCTAAGATGCCGGAGACGGTAGAGGCGGCGGAGATCAAGGCCGAGGGCGTGCCCGGCTGCATCATCGAAGGGCCTATCAGCTACGACCTGGCCATGGACGCCGAAGCGGCCCGGATTAAAGGCTATCAGAGCCCGGTAGCCGGCGAGGCGGATATCCTTCTGATGAAGGATATCGTCTGCGGCAACGTGGCCGCTAAGACCATCACGGTCCTGGGTGGCGGGCAGACCGGCGGCGTGGTGCTGGGGGCCCTGGTGCCCATCCTCCTGGTATCCCGGGCGGCCAGCGCCTCCGACAAGTATATGTCCATCGTCATGGCGGCCCTGGTGGGGCGCTGCGTTTAAAACGGACTGCAAATTAAGGTGAGGTTCATAGAAAGGACTACCGATAATGGATAAGATTAAGTTTAACGTCTGCGGCTTATCTGCTAAATATTTCTTCTTGTTTTTCGCCGTGGTCATGATCAGCGTGTACGGCAATTTCATGCCGACGGTTACGGTTTACGGCAACGCGGCCGGCAAGTACGTGGCTACGAACTTTGTGGGCACGGTGGCCTTCTTGATGGCCATCGGCGGGCTTTTGTTCTGGCTGGGCAATACCATCCCCATCGTCAATAATTACCTGGGCGGCGCCTGCCTGCTGCCTTTGATCGGCGCTTCCTGGATGAACTACATGGGCCTGATTCCCAAGGTGCTGGAGAACGGTACCAAGGTGGTCATGAAAGGCGGTTTTCAGGATATGTATATTGCGGCTCTCTTGATCGGCTCCGTGCTGATGATGGACCGCAAGATTATCCTGCAGGCTACGGCCCGTTATCTGCCGGCTATCGTCGGCAGTCAGGTCTGCGCTTTGGGCGCCTGCGTCATCGGCGGCTACCTGATCGGCTTTGGCGGCCCGGAGGGGCTGTTCTACATCGGCGCTCCCTGTATGAGCGGCGGCAGTGCCGGAGCCATTACTACCCTGCCGGTGCTGTATTCTAACCTGGAGGGGAAGGACATGACCTACCTGGCCGGCCAGTTCCTCTGCTACGCTTCCATTGCCAATGTGCTGGCGGTGCTCCTGGGTGCCATCGGCAACGGCATCACCGCTAAGATTCCCGGCATGAACGGCGGCGGCCGCATCCTTATCAGTCAGACGGAAGAGTCCCTGACCGAGGAGAAACGCCCCACTACTTCTTTAAACTATGCCCGTCTGGGCGGCGGCATCTTCATCTGCCTGGCCGTGTATCTGATGGGCGATATCCTGGGCAAGCTGCCCGGCACCCGTATTATCGCCGGTCTGGCCTGGTCCATCATCCTGGCCATTATCGTGAAATGTACCGGTATCGTCAACGACGAGGTCATGGATGATGCGGTTTACGCCATGAGCTTTGCCTTAAAGGCGCTCCTGCCCATGCTGATTGCCGGCATCGGCATCGCTTCTTTGAACTTTAAATCCCTGTCCGAGTACTTTACCCCCGGCATCTTCGCCGTAATCTTCTTCGGGGTCATGGGCGCTTACCTGGGGGCCATGTTCTTTGGCCGCCTGGCGGGGCTGTTCCCCTATGAATGCGGCATTACCGCCGGCCTGTGCTGCTGCAATATCGGCGGCAGCGGCGATATCGCCGTTTTGACGGCCTGCAACCGCATGAACCTTTTAGCCTTCGCTTCAATCTCCACCCGTATCGGCGGGGCGTTGATGATTGTTTGGCTGGGCTTCTTGTATCCGTTGTTGATGAAATAGCTGTGAGGAAATGGTTGTGAGCTAGCGGCAACTGTCTAGCCACTTACCCTGTTAAGGTGGAGAAAACAGCTGTCAGTAAATAGCTGTGAGGAAATAAAGGAGTATGCTATGTGCGCTTATAAAGTTTTTGCCATTAACCCCGGTTCCACTTCTACCAAGATCGCCTTGTTCGAGGGAGAGAAGGAGCTGTTTGCCAAGAACGTGACCCACGACGCGGCCAAATTAAAAGAGTTTAAAGAGATTCACGACCAGCTGCCCTACCGTAAAGGGACCATCTTAGAGGAGCTGGCGGCGGCTCAAATTTCTCTTCAGGGCGTGGATGCCTTTTCGGCCCGGGGCGGCGGTCTGGTCAGTGTCAGGGGCGGGGTGTACAATGTCGGTCCCATCCTGCTCCAGCATGCCACCGAGTGTCATACGGTAAAGCATCCGGCTACCCTGGGGGCCCAGCTGGCCCACCAGTTTGCCGCAGAATACGGCGGCCTGGCTCTGGTGGTTAATCCACCCGATGTGGATGAGCTGCAGGAGGTGGCCCGGCTGACGGGTCTGAAAGGCATTTACCGCCAGAGCGCCATCCATGCCCTGAACCAGAAAGAAATCGCTCTGCGCTATGCTAAGAGCGTGGGTAAAAATTATCAGGACCTGAACCTGATCATCTGCCATATTGGCGGGGGTATCTCGGTGACGGCCCACCACCAGGGCCTGATGATCGACTCTAACGACATCGCCAACGGGGACGGGCCTATGGCCCCCACCCGCTGCGGGGCGCTGGCGGTCCGGGACGTGATTGACCTGTGCTTCTCCGGCAAGTTTACCAAAAAAGAGATGTACGACAAAATGACCAAGACCGGCGGCCTGGCCGACCATCTGGGTACTTCTGACGCCCGGGAGGTGGGCCGGATGATTGCCGCCGGGGATAAGTACGCTCAGCTGGTCTACGACACCATGATCTACCAGATCGGCAAGACGGCGGGCTCCATGGCGGCGGTGCTGCACGGGAAGGTGGACGCGGTGATCCTCACCGGGGGCATTGCCTACGATAAATACGTGGTGGCCGCTCTAAAAGAGATGATCGGCTTCATCGCTCCGGTGGTGGTCAGCGCCGGGGAGTTTGAGATGGAGGCCCTGGCGGCCGGTGCCATCCGGGTCCTCTCCGGACAGGAAAAGGCTCTGGAGTACGACGGCCGGCCGGTATGGGAGGGACTGAAGTTTAATTAGCGATAAGCAGCAGCTTTAACGATAAGTAGTAGTTTTAATGTTAAGCAGCCTTAACTGAACAGCAGTCTTATAAACGGTACTTATCATAATGAATATTTTCTTCCAATTAAACCTGTTGACATTTTCGAATGTTAGCAGGTTTTTTGACGTCTATGTCAAAGTAATATAAAATAATCTCAGGGAAAGGAAGCCCTATCATGGAAATGCTGGACGTGGTTGACGAACAAGGGAATCCCACCGGAGAGGTGGTGACCCGGGAGCTGGCCCACAGGGAAGGTATCCGGCACCGGACCGCCCATGTGTGGATCATCAGGCAAAAGGCCGGGCGCCTGGAGGTGCTGCTGCAAAAGCGCAGCGCCAATAAGGATTCTTACCCCGGGTGCTATGACATCTCCAGCGCCGGGCATATCCCCGCCGGGGCGGATTTTATCCCTTCGGCCCTAAGGGAGTTGCAGGAGGAGCTGGGGGTGACGGCTCAGGCCGAAGCTTTAATTTATTGCGGCCTGCGGCGCCTGCAGTTTCAAAAGACTTTTCACGGGCGTTTATTCAAGGATAAGCAGGTGACGAAGGTTTACGATTTGTGGCTGGACCAGGAGGAGAAAAGGTTCACCTTGCAGAAAGAAGAGGTGGAGGAGGTCCGCTGGTTTGATTTTGAGGACTGCGTGAGCCAGGTGCGGGAGCAGACGCTGCCCAGCTGCATCTATCTGGAGGAGCTGGAGCTGGTGCGGCAGGGGGCGGAGCGCAGCCTGGCGGAACAAGATTTGCAGGTCGGCAAGAAGCACCCTTAAGCCGGCGGTTGTTCCGCAAGCTGCCGCTATGGCGGCAGCCTGTCCCAAACGGTATTTTAACCAAGGTAAAATTAGTTGAGGAGGAGATAAACATGAGCTTAAAATTACAAGGGGCCCAGGAACTTTTTAAATCTTTACCCAGGACGCAGCTGGGCTTTTTCCCCACGCCCTTTTATAAGCTGGAGAACCTGTCGGCTCAGCTGGGGATTAACCTGTATATTAAAAGGGATGATTTTACCGGGATGAACCTGTTTGGCGGCAACAAGGTCCGCAAGCTGGAGTTCCTGCTGGGCCAGGCTAAGGCTCAGGGCTGTGAATATGCTATTACGTACGGCGCCACCCAGTCCAACCACGCCATGGAAACGGCGGCGTCCTGCCGGCGCTGCGGGCTTAAGCCGATTTTATACTTGACGGCGGTGGTGCCGCCGGATGCGAAAGATATCCGGGCCAACCTGCTGCTGGATAAGATTTTAGATGCAGAAATCCAGATCGTGCCTATTGAGGCCGGTGAGGAGGAAGATGACGCGGAGGCCCGTTCCTTTAAAATGGGGGCGGCCCGAGCGGCGGAGTTAAACGCCAGCGGCCACCCCTGCGTGGATATTCCCATGGGCGGGGCCAACCGGACCGGTTCCCTGGGCTTTGCGGCAGGCTTTCTGGAGCTGGCGCAGCAGCTGGAAACCGCCGGCCTTCACGCTGATTATATCTTCCATCCGACCGGTACCGGCGGCACCATGGCCGGCCTGGCGGCGGGACGCAAGTTAGCCGGGTCAGACACCAGGATTGTCTCGGTGGCGGTCAGCCGGAAGGATGAGACTTACGAAGGCAAAGTAGCTAACCTGGCCAATCAGGTGCTGGCGGATTTAGGGTCTCCTCTGCAGGTGGACCCGGAGCGGGACCTGCACCTGGAGCGGGGTTATTATCTGCCCGGCTACGAGCAGCCTAACGAGGAGGCTTCTGCGGCGATTAAGCTTTTGGCTAAGACAGAGGGCCTGTTCGTGGACCCGGTTTATACGGGCAAGGCGCTGGCGGGACTTTTGGGTTACGTAAGAGAGGGCCTGGTGCCCCAGGGCAGCACGGTAGTCTTCTGGCACACGGGCGGGGCCACGGCTTTATTTGCTGAGCAGGCCATTTTAGGCAAGCTGTATTAAAAGACGGGGCAGCTTTGGGCCGGGTTGTATTAAAAAATGGAGCAGCTGTGGGCCGGGCTTCTGAGTTGCCTCAACAACCTGCGTTGCTAAGTAGGATAATAGTTGTCTTAACCATTTAGGTTAATAAGCTAAGGTTGCCTTAGGGAGCAAAAGCAAAGGAGTTTTAGGCAGATGCGGACGCTAATTAAAAACGGATTGTTGATAGATCCGGCTAACCGGATTCAGAGTAAGCTTAACCTGGTACTGGAGGCGGGCAAGGTGGCCGGGGTGACCCGGGAGTGCCCGGAGGCGGACGAGGTAATTGACGCGGCCGGGCAGGTGGTAGCTCCGGGCTTTATTGACCTGCATATGCATGAAGACCCGGTGGGGCCTGACGGCAGGATCGAGTTCGGCATCTTTAAGGCGATGCTGGCCATGGGGGTAACCACCGCGGTAGGCGGCAACTGCGGCATTAATGTTTATGACCCGCTGGCCTACCTGGATTTGGTGGATACCTACGGCGCTCCGGTAAATGTGATGCTTTTGGCCGGACATCAGTATTTCCGGGAGCAGACCGGCGCCCGGGATAAATATGCGGCTATTAAGCCGGAGCAGCTGGTGCTTTTAAAAGAAAGGCTGGCTCAGGCCCTGGCCGGAGGCTGCGTAGGTATTTCTTACGGGCTGCGCTATGTACCGGGAACCGGGCGGGAGGAATTTTTAGCTACGGCCTCCTGCTGCGCTCCGCAAAAACGGCTCATTGCCGCTCATGTGCGAGATGACGCGGAGCAGATTTTCAAGGCGGTGGCCGAGGTGGCGGAGGCCGGGCAGCTTTACCATCTGCCGGTGCAGGTGTCGCATATCGGCAGCATGGGCGGTTTCGGCCAGATGGAGAGAATGCTGGCCCAGGTAGATGCGTACCGGGCCAACGGCTTAGATATTGCCTGTGACTGCTATCCCTATTTTGCTTTTTCGACCAGGATTGGGGCCACGACCTACGATGAAGGCTGGCTGGAACGTTATCACTGTGATTACAGCGCCTGTCAGCTTACTGAAGGCAAGTATAAGGGTCAGCGCTGCACCCCGGAGATCTTTGCCGAGATGCGCCGGGATGATCCTCAGTGCCTGACGGTTTGTTATGTGATGCAGGAGCAGGACATCAGGCTGGCCTTTACCCATCCGAATGTGATGGTAGCCAGTGACGGGCTGCTGGATAAGGGTCAGGGGCATCCCAGGGCGGCGGGGACGTTCCCTCATTTTCTGGCGGAGTTTGTCCGCGGCGGCCGGATCAGCTTGTACGACGGTCTGGCCAAAATGACGGCTCAGCCGGCTCAAAGATTGGGTCTTACCAGTAAGGGACGGCTCAATGCCGGAGCAGATGCGGATCTGGTTATTTTTGACCCGGAGCATCTAAAGGACTGCGCCACCTTTGAAGAGCCTCTTCTGCCGCCGGTAGGAATCTCCCGGGTTTTGCTGGGCGGGCAGACGGCGCTCCGGGACGGGCAACTGCTGAAGCTGGACCTGGGCCGGGCCTTGCGCTGGCAGGGGAACTAACAAGGTTCGGGTTGAGAGTTAAGACCGGCTCTGGAGCCTTGCGCCGGCAGAGGCGCTAAGTATAACCTTTAATTTATAAAATTTTAGCTGCGCACGATTGAAAAATGCTACTCCTTCCATATATGAGGCCCTTATTATAAGTGGATTGTTATTTTACAGTAAAAGGAGCGAGTTTATTATGCAATATGGATTCTGGTCTCTGGTACCGCCTATCCTGACCATTGCTTTAGCGCTGATCACCAAGGATGTTTTTATCTCCCTGCTGATCGGGATTATGACCGGTGCCCTGGTTTTAAACGGGTTTTCCCTGTTTGTAGGTTTAAACAGCGGTTTGTATGCCATTGCCAAGGGCATGAGCGAAAGCAACACCATCATTATCGGTTCGGTGCTGATCACTGCCGCCATCATTCATCTGGCGGAGCGCTCCGGCGGTATTGAGGGCTTTGTCAATATTGTGATCAAGAAGAAAGGCCTGATTAAGAGTAAGCGGGGGGCGAACCTGTTTACCTTCCTCTTAGGCCTGGCGGTCTTTACCTCCGGGACCTTGAGCTGCCTGGTTACCGGTTCGGTAGCGCGCCCGGTTAATGATGCGCTGAAGGTGCCTCACGAAAAAGCCGCTTTTATCGTCCATACTACTTCCACGCCCTGGTGCGTGCTGTTTCCCTTTAGCGGCTGGCTGGCCGCTATGGCCGGGTACCTGGTCAGCGGCGGGGTACCGGAGAATCAGGCGGTCGGCGTGTTGTTTGAATCCATCTTTTTGAACTTTTACTGCATCCTGGCCATCTTGCTGGTACTGTTCCTGGCCTTGACTCAGAAGGACTGGGGTCCCATGGCCCTGGCGGAACAAAGAGCCGCCGCTACCGGCGAACTGGATGAAGCGGGCCACGGCCTGTCGGCAGATGCCACTTCGGTTACTCCGGCCAGCGGTGCCAAGCCCAGGGCGGCCAATCTGTTAATCCCCATCGGGGTTTTAATCCTGGTGATGCTGGTAACCTTAATTGCTACCGGCGACGGGAATATTATGAAGGGCTCCGGCATGAAGGCGCTGCTCTGGGCGGTGGTGGTCAGTCTCTTGACTGCGGCCGGTATGTGCGTGGGGCAGAAGCTGTTCACCATGCAGGAAGTCATTCAGGAAATCTTTGAAGGCATGAAGGGCATGCTGCCTATCGCCTTTGTGTTGTTATTCGGTTTCACCATGGGCAACGTGGTTAAATCCCTGGATACGGGCACCTACCTGGCCAGCATCTTTACCAGCCTGCTCAGCCCGGCGCTGCTTCCGGCCATAACCTTCCTGATTGGTTTGCTGATCTCTTTTGCCACCGGCACCTCCATGGGCACCATGGCGATCGTTGCGGTCATTGCCCTGCCCATGGCCTATTCCATGGGCTCCAATATTCCCCTGGTCGCCGGCGCGGTGTTCGGGGGCAGCATCTTTGGCGATCATGCTTCGCCTATTTCCGATACCACCATCATGAGCTGCTCTACCACCGGCTGCAACATCATCGACCATGTTAAGACCCAGTTCCCCTATGTAGCTGTGATTGCGGCTATTTCCTTTGTCTTATATGTACTGGCGGGTTTTGTGTTGTAAATCTTATAAATTTATTACAATTTTATAAGTGATGTTTTTTCCTCAGCGCTTTTACCTTTACGGGTAGGGGCGCTGGCTTTTTTTACCGGCTCAGAATGATTTTTATGGTTTGGTTTTAAAAAAGTGTTTTACTTTTTTAGGATAAGCAAGACTGATAAAATTCCAGGATGCCGGCCAAAAACTCTTCGTCCGGTGCGAAACCGACCTTTTTGTCAAAAGTATGTGTCTGACCATACTCAGTCAGAACCGCATTGGCCTCCGTCAAGTACTGGCGGGTGTAAGCCCGGGCGGCGGCAAAGCCTTCCAGCGCCGTGACATCAGCGTAAGAACCGAACTTAAATCTTTCTATCAGCCTCATATAGGGCACGAGTAAAGAAAATATACCGCCCGCTATGTCGCTGAAAGCATGACGAAAAAGCCGGGATGGCCGGTTGAAGCCGGATACCGCCGCTACCGCCTGAATCTCCGGGCGCAGCTTGAGCACCGCGCAGACGCAGTAGGCACCCCAACTGTGACCCAGCAGGGTTAGGGGATAGCGACTTAACTCCGGGTCGTTACGTGCGTAGTCGATGACCCGGCTCAGGTCGATAACCCCCTGCTCCAGCCCGGCGCAGTTTTGGCCTTCGCTGTTGTCGGTGCCGGTAGCGTCATAGGTTAAAAACAAAAAACCATGGGCGGTAAAATAAGCCGCCAGCGCCATGTAATAGCAGTGCCCGCCCAGCCCCAGTCCCTGGGAAAAAATGACCACGCCCCGGGGCTCTAGATCTGCCCGGGTATACTTGTAACCGGCCAGCTTCTGCCCCCTGTCCGAACTGAAGGTAAACCGGTCTGCCTGCAGGCTGCGGAAATATATATTGAGAACGGTAATTTATACCCGACCACCAATCTGAATAAGAATATTGCGTATTACAAAAAAATGCTGCAGACCTATGGGGCGCTGCGGGTCAATTATTGGGTAAATGCCAAGGGCGCTTCTGAGACCGAAAGGAAAAGAGTTGCCGTCCTGTCTAACATCTGCGAGACGACCCCGAAACTCATGAATCATGCGGTTACCCTCGTGGGCTGGGATGATGATTATACCATGACTATCGACGGGGTTACCCATAAGGGCGCCTGGCTGATGCGCAACAGCTGGGGCACGGAATATAAAGGGACCCCGGTGGGGGTGGATGGCACCAGTTACTTTAACCGGGAAAGACGGCATCACCTATTACGTTCACGTTTCCGATGAAGATAATAAGAACTTAGCCGCTGGAACCTCGTTTCTCTATGATGCCGCGAAGGGCACCTGGAATGATGTGCAGGTGCTGCTAAATAACACTACGTCGGGGATTCCTTTATACGCCTTAAGTAAATATTCCAAAGAAGCTAACGGCGGTGATTTTACCGTAGTTTCTTTAAACGATAACGGCGCTGGCGGCAGCGAGATTTATTTAGGCAAGAAAGGCGAGCTGTATACCACGGATTTGCTGCATCCGGTGACGACGACAGATGATGGCACGACGATAGCGACAGGGGTTCCCCGTTATACCCTCTCCAATATGACCGTGGAATTAACGAAAGGCTTGACGGATTCAGTCTATGGCGGGGTAATTAGCGGCGAAGGATCTGTGACTAAGACTGGTGACGGCCTGTTAGCGCTATCCGGACTTAATACTTATACCGGGGCAACTTCTGTTAAAGGTGGTTCCCTGGCTCTGACCGGCAGTTTGCAGAGCCCGGTCACCGTGGAGAGCGGCGCTACCTTTACCGGCAAAGGTACTATTAACGGTAATTTGACCAATAGCGGTACTTTGGTACCTGGTCTTACGGCGGAGGCGCAGAACTTGTTTGCTACGGCGGCCGGTCGTACGGGTATGGCTACCACTCCCCAGGTGGAGACCTTGACGGTCAACGGCAATTTTACTTCTAACGGCCAGCTGGTAGTGGCCACCAGCGGTACAACTATCAGCAAGTTGGCGGTCAGCGGCAGCAGCACCTTGACTGGTACAGCTTTGTCGGTGGTAAGCGGCGGTACGGAGCCTCTGATCAACCATATTCCGAAAACCCAATTACCTATTCTATGACAACTTCTACCCCCGTAGCTCTGGACGCCGGCAACAATTTGTGGTTCAAACTGTTCAAGGGCTACGAAACCTATAACTACGCCGATGAACTGAAGAACCATAACTTCGGCGGGGCGGTGGGCTACGACCACGCGCTGAACCTGACCACCAGGGTGGGCGGCTTGTTTAGCTACGGCGTTACCAATTATTCTACCGACAACCTTTCCGGCGACAGTCACGACTGGCGGGTAGGCGCCTATGTGGACCATAAGAACGGCGACTGGGATTACCAGGGCCTTTTGACCTACGGCCACAATAAGTACGACCTGGACCGGGAGGTGCTGGGCGCTAAATTAAACAGTGATTACCAGGCTAAGGTTTGGGATGTGGAAGCGAAGGCTAAGTACCTGATTCCCTCTACCAAGGCTAAGACCTGGCAGTTTACCCCTTACGGCAAACTTAGCTACACCCATACTAACGTTTGGGATGTGGAAGCGAAGGCTAAGTACCTGATTCCCTCTACCAAGGCTAAGACCTGGCAGTTTACCCCTTACGGCAAACTTAGCTACACCCATACTAACCAGGATGCTTATAGCGAAACCGGCAGCAGTGTTTTTGCCCAGAATATCGAGAGTGCTTCTTATAACTCTACCCGGGGTGAAATCGGGTTGGAGTTTAAACGGGCCTATGATAAGCACGGCGGCTTCGGCGGCAGCGTAGGTTATAAGAGGGTGCTCAGCGGCGTGAACCCGGAGCTCAACGGCACCTTCGCCGGGGACGACCACAACTTTACTATCCGCGGCGACAACGACCGTGACTTTCTAACTTACAGCTTAAACGTCCACGGCAGCTTAGGCGGCAAGTGGACCGGCCAGGCGGAGCTCAGGGGCGAGGCCTCCCGGAACACCCACAAAGAAATTATCAGCGTGGCGGCGAAATATAGTTTTTAGTTTAGCAGAGAACCGCTTTTACAGCGCTCGTACCTTAACGGTGGGGGCGCTGGTTTTTTGGTGCGGGCAGCATGTATTAAGATAAATAATTTAGGAATACATTCCTAAAACTCTTGAGTTCCTACAAGATTTAGATTATATTCCTACCAAATACTAGAATTCTCAAACTTTGAATGGTAAAACACTAATGCAAGTAAATGTATTGCAAAATACTACCATATAGGCTATAATCTTTTATAAGGAAGGAGTGATTATAATGCCGCAAGCTAGTGTAAACATTCGTATGGATGCAAATTTAAAAAAGGAATTTGATTTGTTCTGTGATAAAATCGGTCTTTCCACTTCTGCTGCTATTAATATTTTTGCTAAAACGGTCGTTAGACAACAAAGGATTCCTTTCGAATTATCTTTGGAAATTCCCAACGAGGAAACTATGGCTGCTATTAAAGAAGTAGAAAATATGAAGAAATATCCTGAAAGGTATAAAGCTTATAAGAATGTAGATGAAATGTTTAAGGATATTTTAAAATGACCTATACTATTAAAACGACCAGAAAATTTGAAAAAGATTTAAAATTAGCAGTCAAGAGGGGAAAAAAATTAGAGTTATTAAGTGTGGTTATTAAAACTCTCGCTGCAGGCAAAAAGTTAGCGCCAAAATATAAAGACCATATCCTGAACGGTAATTTTGCCGATGTACATGAATGTCATATCCAACCGGACTGGCTTTTGTTGTATGAGATTTATGAAGAAGAGTTGCTCTTATATCTAACTCGTACGGGTTCACATAGCGATTTGTTTTAATCGTAGCTACCGTCTAGAATAAAATTATATACAATGTTTCTCTCACAGCGCTCTTACCTTAACGGGCAGGGGCGTTTTTTGTTGTGTTTGTTTTACATATATAAATTCCTAAAAGGAATTAAGATAAATAAAATACAATAATTTTCTAGAATATTTAGTTTGAGTTAGAATGAGAACGTAAAGTTTTACGCAAGTTAACAGCTAAATAACAAGCTATGTTAAATCCAAATGGAAATACCAGTTAAAAACTAAATGGAAAACCAGGGGCGCCTTGAGCAGCTCCCGGGAGGAGGCAGAACATGGAAGAAAAAGAACTAGCCCTGCATTGGCAGGTTATGTACAACCGTAAACCGGAACTGGCGGAGAAGGTTACCGCCTGGCGTACCCAGCTGACGGAGGATGAAACGATTCCCCGTAAATATAAGGAGCTGATGATGCTGGCCATGGCCTGCGTGATCAGGTACCCGGAGGGTATTAGGACCCATGCGGGTTATGCCCGGGCTAACGGCGCCAGTGTGGAGGAGCTGTATGCGGCGGTGGCGCAGACTATGACCATCGGCGGTATCCCGGCTTACCGGGTGGGCATTAACACTTTGCAGGAGTTATGGTAATAGCTGGTAAGCGGATAATAGCTAAAAGACAGGAAGGTGCAGTTAGCTCTCAAGGCTATAGTGACATTTAGGAGTATCTTGTAGTGGCATTTTACAATTGCTGGACTTAAACGCAGAGAAAGGCGGGGACCAGGGATGGCAAAGGTAGTATTTATCAATGGCGGCGGGCCGAAGGTGCAACAAATTTTTGGGCAGCTGGCGGTTAAAGGTTTGGCCGCACAGTGTCTGGATCAGAGTGCTTCAGATGAAGAAAAAAAGGCGGCGCTGGCGGGGGCGGAGTATCTGGTGCTGCACCCGGCCCAGCTTGACGACGCACTGCTGGCTGCCGCTCCTAAGCTGAAACTGATTCAGCTTCTGACGGCGGGTTACGATAAGATGAACCTGGGCTTATGCCGGGAGCGGCAGATAGCGGTGGCTACCAACGGCGGCGCTAATGCGGCTTCGGTGGCGGAGCACAGTGTGGCGCTGCTTTTAGCTATTTACCGGCGGCTGAAGGACGGAGATGCGGCGGTGCGGGCCGGGGCCTGGCGTAAGCCTATCCAGGAGTTCACGACTTTTGAAATTGCCGGGAAGACCGTCGGGGTGCTGGGGGCCGGCAATATCGGCCGCCGGGCGGCTCAGCTGTATAAGGCCTTCGGGGCCGATATTTTATACTACGACCGGCAGGCTTCGGATTTTATGGAGCAGGAGCTGGGGGCAAAAAAGGCAGAGCTGGAGGAGATTGTGAGCCGGGCGGAGGTGTTATCGGTACATCTGCCCTTATTTGCGGAGACCCGCAATTTGCTGGGGACCAAAGAGTTTGCCCGTATGAAGCCGGAGCTGGTGCTCATCAACACCAGCCGGGCGGAGGTCATTGAGGAAAAGGCACTACTGGCGGCGCTGCGGGAAAAACGCCTGCGGGCCGCCGGGCTGGACGTATTTTATGAGGAGCCGGTGAGGCCGGATAATCCCTTTTTAGGTTTGGAGAATGTTTTGCTGTCGCCCCATGTGGCCGGGCATAGCGCGGAAGGCTGGGAGCGCCGCTGCGCCCTGGCCTGGGAGAATATTAAACGGATGGAGCAGGGGCAGTTGCCGAAGGCTCTGGTAAGAAGTTGATTTTTGCGCTGAGGAAGAAACTGACAGCGTGTTAGCGGCGCTGCGGCCTCCCTCAGCTGGCTAAGCTGGCTAAGTGTCATGGCTCCGCTTTAAGTTTAAACATTCTTAAAAAGCATGGATTTTAATGAAATACAATAATTTTACTGAATATTTAAAATACGGTAGAATGAAGACAACCAAAAGAATCGCAAAGTAAAAAGTTGTAGCATAACTAAGTAAGAACTAAGTAATAATAGAAAAGCAACCAAGTAACACCCAAAATTCACTACTAAATGAGGTGAAATCATGGTCAATAAAAATCCGGTCCGGCTGGCATCAGTCGATTTGCGGGACGGGCAGCAGGCCTGCATCGCCACCCGCATGAAAACGGAGGAGATGCTGCCGGTGCTGCCGGAGCTTGATGCTTTCGGATTTGACTGCCTGGAGGTGTGGGGCGGGGCTACTTTCGACGCCTGTATCCGTTTCGTGGGGGACGACCCTTGGGAAAGGCTCAGGACCATCAAACAGCTTTGCCCTAAGACGCCGCTGCGGATGCTGCTGCGGGGGCAGAACCTTTTAGGCTACAGCCATTATCCTGACGATATTGTGGAGCATTTCGTCACCGCCGCCGCCCAAGACGGCATCGACATCTTTTTAATCTTTGACGGGCTCAACGATATCCGCAACTGCCAGGCGGCGGCTAAAGCGGCCCTTAAGGCGGGCAAGAAGGTGGAAGGCAACATTCAGTTTACCTCCAGCCCGGTGCATACGGTGGAGTCCTTCGTGAAGACGGCGCAAGAATATGTAAATATCGGGGCCACCGCCGTGCATCTGGAAGATATGGGCGGCATGATCAATCCGGTGACGGCGGCGCAGACCGTGGCGGCCATTAAAGAGGCGGTACCGGTCCCGCTGCACTATCACGCCCACTGCACCGGGGGCATGACGGAGATTACCTACTGGGAGGCCATTAAAGCCGGGGCTGACGTGGTGGATGTAGACACCAGCGCCTTTGCCCTGGGCACCGGGCACCCGGCGGCGGAGAGCATGATTGCGGTCCTGGAGCACACGGACCGGGCCACGGGCCTGGATTATACCAAACTGGCGCCCATCACCGCCTACCTGAAAGAGATACGAAAAAAATACGCCCGGTTTGAGTCTAAGCTCAAGGGCGTGGATATTAACGTGGTTAAGCATCAGATACCGGGCGGCATGCGCTCCAACATGGAGTTTCAGCTGGGGCAGATGCAGGCTGCGGATAGGATTGGCGAGGTGCTGGAAGAAGTGGTGCGGGTGCGCAAGGATTTAGGCTATCCGCCCTTAGGCACGCCCTTTTCCCAGATGTGCGGCGCCCAGGCCTGTATGAATGTTATCTCCGGCGGGCGGTATAAAGTTATTCCCAAGGAGATTCGGGCTTACGTGAAGGGTCAGTACGGCAATCCTCCCGGTCCCGTCAGCGAGGAACTGCGGGCCAAGGTGCTCCTCAAAGGGGAGCAGCCCATCATCTGCCGCCCGGCAGATTTGTTAGCGCCGGGATTCGCTAAGGCTCAGCAGGAAAGCGCGGCCTTCGCCAAGACCGAGGAAGATGTTTTGACCTACGCGCTCTTCCCTCAGGTGGGGAAGGAGTTTTTGGAGAAAAAGTACGGCTTGAAATAGAAACCGGTTCAGCTTAGGTGAAGGCAGTTCGAGCGACGGCTTAGACACCGGAGAAGGCGTCTAAACTAATCATTCAGTATAGATGAAGGCCGGGTTAGAATCACGTAAAACTGTTACAAGTGCGAAAATAAATTTTAGAGGAGGAACTTACCTTGTACATGAAAAAATATCCCTGCGTTTATATGAGAGGCGGCACCAGCAAGGCGGTAATTTTCCATAAGGAGGATTTGCCGGCGGATGAGTCCAAGTGGGACGAGATTTTCCTGAAAGTAATGGGCACCCCGGACGTGAAGCAGATTGACGGGATGGGGGGCACCGTTTCCTCTACCAGCAAAATCGCCATCATCTCCAAATCGGCCCGGCCTGACGCCGACGTGGACTATACCTTCCGGCAGGTGGATATTACGGCGCCGACGGTGGGCAAGAACGCTAACTGCGGCAACATCTCTTCCGCGGTAGGGCCTTATGCGGTGGACGAGGGGCTGGTTAAGGTAACCGAGCCGGTGACGGTGGTGCGGGTGTTCAACACCAACACGAAGAAGCTGATTGAGGAGCATGTCAGAGTAAAGGACGGCCATGCCGACGTGTACGGCGAGGCGTCTATCAAGGGCGTGCCCGGCACCGGTTCCCCCATCGATATGTTCTTCCTGAATCCGGGCGGGGCGGCCACCGGCAAACTTTTGCCCACCGGGCATACCAGGGATGTGCTGGAAGTGCCGGACTACGGTCCTATCCAGGTCAGCATCATCGACTGCTCCAACCCGACGGTGTTCATGCGGGCCAGGGATTTGGGTATCAAAGGAACGGAGCTTACTGAGCTGAATGCCAATAAGAAGGTCATGGAGCATATCGAGCGGGTCCGCTGCCTGGCGGCGGAGAAGATGGGTCTGGTGGAGCACTGGGAGGACGCCCGGACTAAATGCACATCTATTCCTAAGGCGGTGTTCGTGTCCGAGCCTCAGGATTACACCGATATGGATAAGAACCTGGTCAAGGCCGCCGACATGGATGTCTGCGTGCGGGCCATCTCCGTGGGGGCGGTGCACAAGGCCTACCCCATCACCGTGACCATCTGCACCGGCGCAGCGGCGCTGCTTAGGGGCAGCATCGTCAACGAAATCGTGCAGCTTAAGCCCGGCCAGCATAAGTTTAACCTGGGCCACTCCAGCGGCGTCACCGATGTGAACATGGAGATGGACGGGGATAAGGTGGTCAAAGGCGGGGTGCTGCGTACGGCCCGGCGCATCATGGATGGCTGCGTGTACGTAAGGGAGTAAGGATGGGTTAAAGCTTCGTCAGAGCATAAGGGTAGCCCTGCTCGTTTTCCTGCAGGGTCTGGATAAAGAGCCGCACCTGGGGCAGTTTACTCTGAGCCTTGCGATAGAAGACGCTGGTGGTGCGGATAAGGGGCGTGCCATCCTGGTAAAACAGGGGCTGAATCATACCTTTAAAGCCCGCCAGGCAGATGGCCGGCAGAATGGACCAGCCCACCCCCGCCTGCACCATCTCCATACAGCTGGCGATGTCGTCAATAAGGATGTTGGTGCTGCGGGTGTCGATATTATTTTCCACGGTCCAGCGGTTCATCTGGTACTGGCTTTCGCTGTCGGTCCGGTGGCAGATGTAGAGCTGAGAACCCAGCTCGGCGATTTGAATCTCCCGGTGGTAGATGAGGCACATAGGCTCAGCAGACAGGGGCAGCAGTCCCTCGTCCCATTTGAAATCGCCCCGGAGGATGGCTACGGCGATCTTGTTGTCCAGCAGCTGGTTGTACAGGTTGCGGCTGTGGCCGGTGACGATGCTGATGTCTACGGCGGGGTAGCGGGTGGTATAAGTTTTTAAGGCGGTGGGCAGGCGGTAGCGGCTGTAGTTGGACGAGGAGCCGATAGCCACGCTGCCGCCGATGACCCCGTTTTCCCGGTTGATGCTCTCCTTAAGTTCCTGCTGCATCTGCAAAAACTTTTGGCAGTAATGGACCAGCTGCTCCCCCTGAGGCGTGAAGGTTACACCTTTCTGGCTGCGCAGGAGCAGCTGACAGCCCAGCTCCGTTTCCAGCCGCTGGACCACCTTGGTCAGGGAAGACTGGGTGATGAAGTTTTGCTGGGCTGAGCGGGTGATGTTCTTGGTCCGGTAAAGATGCAGGAAATATTGACAATCCCGTTCGTTCATAGTAATTCCTTTCGCCGCTGAAGCGGCAATTTGGACGCCGCCGGCCTTCTACACCTGGCCTGTGGTGGTAATGCAAAGCTTTAAGTTAGCAGATTTTTATATTCAATAACATTCCTAAAAATTATGGATTTAATATTATAATAACACATTATGAGAATGAAACCTAGCTGAAAATACAGACAGACTGAAACTAAGAGAGGCTGTTAAATACAGATTGATAAATATTAAGGATGGCGCCGCCTAAGTCAGCGGCAGAAGGGAAATAACCATGATTAAATTATACGACCAGAAAACTTATGTGCTTAACAATAACCGGATTGCGGCGGCCGGGGAGCCGGTAGGAGTTTCCGAAGAGGCGGCCCGGCAGGGGACCCTGACCTGGCAGATTTTGAAGGCTCATAACCAGAGCGGCGACATGCAGAATATGAATATCCGCTTTGACAGCATGGGTGTCTACGACAATACTTACGTGGGCATTCTCCAGACGGCCCGGGCCAGCGGCCTCAAAAAGTTCCCCATTCCCTGCGTGTTCACCAACTGCCACAACTGTCTGAACGCGGTGGGCGGCACCATCAACGCCGACGTGCATAAGTATGCGATTTCCGCCTGCCAGAAATACGGCGGCATCTACGTGCCTCCCCACGAGGCGGTCATTCATCAGTATATGCGCGAGATGATGGTGAACTGCGGCGATATGGCCATCGTGTCCGACAGCCATACCCGCTACGGGGCCATGGGTTCCCTGTCCATCGGCGAAGGCGGTCCCGAATTAGTAAAGACTATGATCGGCAAGGGCTACGCCCTGAAATATCCCCAGGTGGTGGGGGTCTTTTTGAAAAACGCGCCGCAGCCCTGGGTAGGGCCCATGGACGTGGTCTTAAACATTATCGGCCGGGTGTTTAAGAACCGCTTCGTGAAGGATGCGGTGCTGGAGTTCGTAGGCCCAGGCGTGGCCAGCCTGTCCATGGATTACCGCAACGGCATCGACACCATGACCACCGAATCGGCCTGCCTGTCCTCCATCTGGACCACGGACGAGAAGACCCGGGAGTTTTACGCCATTCACGGCCGGGAAGCCGGCTATAAAGAATTACAGCCGGGGGCGGCCGCTTTATATGATAAGCTGATTGAAGTAGATTTGGCTAAGATTGTGCCGGTCATCGCCCTGCCCTTCCACCCCAGCAACGTTTATCCATTGGAAGAGGTCATTAGCGACCCTCAGGCCGCTTTGGCCATTATCGACGCCAACGCCAAAAAGACCTTCGAGAACAATAAGAACGTCCACTGGGACTTAGGCAGCAAGATTAAGGCCGGCAGACTGTACGTGGACCAGGCGGCGGTAGCAGGCTGCTGCGCCGGTTCCTTCGAGAATATTTATACCATCGGCAGGCTGGCCCAAAGCATCAATCGGGGCGTGGGCACCTTCAGCTTTAACATCTACCCCGCCAGCCAGCCCATCATGACGGCTTTGATGGAAACTGGCACCCTGGCTGCCCTGATGAACTACGGCGTGCGGGTGAAAACGGCCTTCTGCGGACCCTGCTTCGGCGCCGGCGACACCCCGGGCAACAACGACTTCTCAATCCGGCACAGTACCCGCAACTTCCCCAACCGGGAAGGCTCCAACCCGGCTACCGGCCAGTTCGCCTGCGTGGGCCTGATGGATTCCCGCAGCATCGCGGCTACCGCCTTTAACGGCGGACGGCTGACCAGCGCTCAGGACGTATGGGAAGATTTCGAGATGCCTAAGTATCATTTCAATAGGGAGATTTATAAAAATACCGTCTATAACGGTTTCGGCAAGGCTAAGCCTGAGGCGGAGCTGGTTTACGGCCCCGATATTAAGGACTGGCCCGCCATGGTTCTCTTGACTGAGAACCTGCTGCTGAAGGTGGCCAGCGTCATTCGGGACGAGGTGACCACCACCGATGAATTGATTCCTTCCGGCGAGACCGCTTCCTACCGGTCCAACCCGGAGAAGATTTCTGAATTTACTTTGATCCGCAAGGACCCGAACTATGTGGGCAACGCCAAGGCGGTCCGTGAGTACGAGCGGGCCCGGTTAGCCCAAGACGGGGCTAAGGCCGGCGAATATTACGCCGTCTTGGCCCAGGCGGGGATTAAGACCCCGGTGGCAGAGCTGGCTCAGACCACCGGCATCGGCAGCGTGCTCTACGCAAAGCGCCCCGGGGACGGCAGCGCCAGGGAATACGCAGCCAGCTGTCAGAAGGTCTTGGGCGGTTTGGCTAATATCTGCATCGAATACGCGACTAAGCGGTATCGTTCTAACTGCGTCAACTGGGGCATTCTGCCTTTTAGCTGTCCGGAGCCGGAAATCAACCTGGCGGTGGGCGAGTATATCTATCTGCCGGGCATCAGAAAACAGGTGGCCGAGGGCGCCACGAAAATTCAGGCCACCGTCATCGGTCTGGAGGGACAGACCCGCACCCTGGAGCTGGAGCTGAAGGGCGTTACGGAAGCAGAGAAGAAGATTCTTTTGGCGGGGAGTTTGATTAATTCGTATCAGGAATGAAAAATTTGCCGGGAGCAAAAGCTGTGAAGAACAAGCAAGAGCAAAACTAATTTAATCTGCCAGGAAGGCAGAATCTATAAGGAGGAACGGACATGGGATTACAGGTTATCGCGCTGCTGTTTTTGGTGGCGGCTATCGCCCTGGGCTTTATCAAAAAGATTAATGTAGGTATCGTGTCGATTGCCTTAGCGTTTGTGCTGGCCATGCTGGGCCATGTGAAGATGAACGTGGTGTTTTCCGGGTTTCCGACCAAGCTGTTTTTAACCCTTTTGGGCACCATGTATTACTTCTGCCTCTTGCAGGAGAACAAGACCCTGGAGCTGCTTTCGAAAAAAATCGTCAGCTGCTTTAGCAAAAAAGCCTTTTTGATGCCCATCGTCATCTACGTGGTATCTTATTTGATGTCCGCCGCCGGTCCTGGTGCCATTTCCGTGCAGTCCGTCATGGTCATCTTCGCGGTGGCCCTGGCGGTGCAGATGGGGGCCCGGGGCAACCCGGCTATCCTGATGGCCATCATGGCCATCTTAGGCGCGGTAGGGGGAACCGCTTCCCCCATCGCCCTGACCGGTATCATCGTCACCGACCTGACGGCCAAGATGAATGTGCCGGGCATCGCCACCCCGGTCTTTTACGGGGTCAGCGTGGTCAATTTCCTGATTGCGGTTTTGTTCTATATTTTTCTGGGAGGCTATAAGATTAAGCTGGACAGCCAGGTTTCCCTGGAGGAGATGCCTCACTTTAATAAAGAGCAGAAAATCTGCCTGGGGTCGCTGGCCGCTCTGGTATTCTTAGTAGTAATCCTGCGCTGGGACGTAGGCCTGACTTCCTTTGCCCTGGCCCTGGTGCTGACCCTGGCTAAGGCGGTGGATGATAAAAAAGCCTTTAAGATGGTGCCCTGGAACGTGCTGCTTCTGGTGTGCGGCGTCAACGTGCTGATGACGGTGACCAGTAAGATTGGCGGCATCAAGCTGCTGGCGGATCTTTTAGCCTCTATGATGAACGGCAGTACGGCGGCGGCTCTCATCGCGGCTACCGGCGGCATCATGTCCTGGTTCAGCTCGGCCAACGGGGTGGTTTTCCCCACCTTGATCCCTACCGTGCCGGATATTGTGAACAATGTGGGGCAGGGTGTGCAAATTGTGGAGATGATTATGGGCATCGTAGCTGCGGCCACCGTAGCGGGGGTCAGCCCCTTGTCCACCGGCGGCAGCCTGATCATGGCCAGCTATTCGGAAGCGGTGAACGCTTCGGTGGATGAGCAGCATTCCCTGTTTTTGAAGCTGTTTTTGCTGTCCTTTACGGCGGTGCTGATCGTGGTTATCTTTGCGCTTATCGGCGGATTTAAGCCTTTTTGCTGAGAAGGAGCAGTTAAGAAATACTTAGCCGGGAGAGTCAGGGGGACCGGCGGCAAGGGCCGGATCCCCTTGGCTTTATAGGCTTAGGGGTATCATTTACAGGTTGCGTATTTCTATTAGTTCTAATAAACTAAAAGTGCGGTTAAGGAGGTAAAGGCATGTTTGCTTACGTAGGTTGTCGTACGACGAAGGAGAGAAACGCTCACGGCAAAGGCCTCAAGGTCTATGAGGTGGCGGCGGGGCGCTGGACGCAAGTCCAATTGGTAGAGAACCTGATTAATCCTTCCTTTCAGTGTCTGGATGAGACCGGCCGTTTTCTTTATACTATTCACGGCGATTACAGCGAGATCAGTTCCTTTGCGGTGGAGGAGGGCACCGGGAAGCTGAGCTATTTGAATACGGTTAGTACCGGCGGCAAGAACCCGGTGCATCTTTCGGTAGATAAGAGCAACCGGTGGGTCTTCGTGGCCAACCTGCAGACCGGCAGCGTGGCGGTTATTCCCCGCCGGGCGGATGGATGTCTGGGGGAGTTAAAGGAGCTTTACCTGCTCCCGGGCCTGAAGGCGGATACTATTTCTCATCCCCATCAGGTCCTGCAGGACCCGTCCCGGCAGTATCTCCTGGTGTCCTGTCAGGGACGCAAGGCCGGGTACGGTCAGGTGGATGTTTTTAAGATTGACAGGGAGGCCGGGACCCTGGAGCGGACCTGTATCGCCAAATCCCGGGAGATTGCCGAGCCCAGGCATATGACTTTTGCCGGCCGGGGCGACCGGGCGTACGGGGTCAACGAAAAGGATTACTCCGTGACCTATTATCAGTTTGACGGGGCCAAAGGGCAGCTTAAGGCTAAGCAGATTGTGCCCACCCTGCCGGATGATTATACCGGCGACGGCTGGGCCAGCGGGATTGCGGCGGCTAAGGACGGGCGTTTTATTTATGTCTCTAACAGAAAGCACGACAGCGTCAGCACTTTTGCCGTGGAGGAGGCTACCGGACGTCTGCAGCTCATCGACTGCGTTAAAACCGGCGGCGTGCAGCCCCGCTTCATCACCCTGACCCCGGACGGGCGTCAGCTGGTGGCGGCCAACGAATTAAGCGATACCTTGAGAATCTTCGACCTGGACCCGGCCAGTGGGAAGATGACCTATAACGGCCTGCAGGTGGAGACCGAGAATCCGGTGTGCGTGGTTTTTAAGGGGTAAGGCGCGTGAGGGGTAATTAAGAAGTGAGTAAGCGCAAAGATAAGTGGTGGAGGAAGTGATTTGCCGCTTCAGATATAAATATAATGAAGAAAAAAATTTAAGCCTGGTGCAAGCGTTTTGCTGCGACCTTATCCCTGCGGGGGTAGGGTCGTTTTTGGCATGCTAGCCGGCAGGAATGATATTAGACAAACAGGGGACTTCAGGCTATAATTAAACTAGGGAATAATATACATTCAAGTCAAGTTTTACCCCCAAGGAGGCTAATTAAATGAACACGACTATTAACGCTATGTTAGACCGGAGGAGCTGCCGCAAGTATCAGGAGAAGATGGTGCCCAAAGAGGTCATGGAGCAGATCATAACCGCCGGGACCTACGCGGCCAGCGGGATGGGCAAGCAGCCCTGTCTGATTATCGCGGTGACGGATAAAAAATTGCGGGATCAGCTCTCGGAGATGAACCGGAAGATCGGCGGCTGGGAGAAAGGGGTGGACCCCTTTTACGGAGCGCCGGTGGTTTTGATTGTCCTGGCGGATAAAAGCCGGCCGACCCATGTTTACGACGGGGCGCTGGTGATGGGCAATCTGATGCTGGCCGCCTCCTCTTTAGGGGTAGGTAGCTGCTGGGTTCACCGGGCCAAGGAAGAGTTTGAGTCCGAGGAAGGCAAAAAGATTCTGGCGGACCTGGGTGTGAAGGGCGAATACGAAGGTATCGGCCATTGTATCCTGGGCTACCGGGCCGGCGAGAAGCAAGCCGCCGCACCGCGCAAAGAGGGCTGGGCCGTTTGGGCGGAGTAAGGTGGGCTGGGCCAGCTAAGCTGCCCGGCTAAACTAAGCAGCGGGCCTACGCCCCAAGCAGGCTAAAAGTTAAATAGGGCCAGCTTGGCTGCTTTGACACTAACAAGTAAGCCCCAAGGTGGTTAGACGCTACCTAAGAGGTAGATTTGCCGTAACTTGGACCTGTGCCCAAGAGGGGAAGGCATGATGAACGCAACTACGGTAAGACTTATAAATGATAAAGGCAGGTCCCGGGCGCTGATGCTGGCGGCCTGGTCGCTTTGGGTCGCCCTGGCGGTGCTGCTGCTCTGGATTCGTCCTGCGGCGGCGCAGACCGTGCGGGTCGGCTACTATATGTTCGATGGTTACCAGATGGAAACGCCGGAAGGGGTCCGCAGCGGCTACGGCTACGACTTTTTGCAGGAGCTGGCCCGTTATACCGGCTGGGACTACGAATACGTAGGCTACGACCTGGGCTGGGCCAAGCTGCAGGAGATGCTGGATGAGGGGCAGATCGATATCCTGACCTCGGCCCGGCGGACCCCGGAGCGGGACGAAAAATATCTCTTCTCGGCCCAGATGGGGACCAGCGCCGGCCTTCTGACCGTCAAAAGCGGCAGTACCAGGATCACCGTGGGGGACTATCAGACCTACCAGGGCATCCGGGTCGGGATGATCAAGGACAGCAGCATTAACGAAAATTTTAAGCGCTTCGCTGCGGAGCGGGGTTTCAGCTATACTCCGGTTTATTACCTGAATGCCGATGAGCTGGGCGCCGCGCTGCAAAAGGGGGAGGCCATTGATGCCGCCTGCACCACGAATTTGCGCCGGGTCAAGAACGAGTGGATTCTGGAGCAGTTTGACGAAGCCTATTTTTATGCCATGATGCGCAAGGACCGAATCCAGCTGCAAAAGCAGATGAATGACGGTATCGCCCAGATGGACCTGTATAGCTCCGGCTGGCGCACGGTCTTGTGGAACCGTTATTATAAGCCTGATCTGGGCCCACAGCTGGCGCTTACTGCCGCGGAGCAGGACTATGTGGCGCAGCAAAAAAGCCTGGGCCGGCCCCTGACCGTGCTCATTAATCCTTCCAATGCGCCCTATTCGTCTTTTGTCAACGGCCGGGCCAACGGGATTATCCCGGACATCTTTAATGAAATTGCCCGCCGCACCGGCCTGGATTTTCGCTATCTGGAGACCGGCAGCCGGGAGGAGTACTTGCAGGCCTGCGAGGAGCAGAAGGCCGATGTGGTGGCCGATGCTACCTATTCCTACGACCGGGCGGAGAAGCTGGGCTACCGGCTGACCATGAACTACCTTAGCTCGCCCATCTCCCGTATCAGCAGCAAGGCGCAGCTGGACGACCTGCAGATTTTGGCGGTGCCCGCCGCCGGCAACGAAGATTTTGAGAACTATCTGCTGGGGCTTTACCCTACGGTGCGGGCGGTGCAATACCCTTCTATGGAAACCTGCATTAAAGCGGTGCTCCGGGGTGATGCCGACGTTACCTACGTTTATCCCTATACGGCGCAAAAGTATCTGGAGGAGAATGAGGGTCGCAGCCTCCGGGCTACTATCCTGCCCCAATACCAGGCGGAGTTTGCCCTGGCAGTGGGCCGGGGGACCGATATCCGGCTGCTGACCACGTTAAATAAGGCCGTGGCCAGCGTCAAGGACAGCTATACGAACCAGGTCATCCTGGAGCAGATGGCGGCCCGGGAGAAGACGGTTTCTCTGTTCTCCTTCCTAAACAGCCATCCCAGCGTTCAGGCGGGACTGCTCTTCCTGCTCTTCCTCCTGGTGCTGGTGGTAGGCATCAGCCTCAACCGGCAGTGGGACCTGCGCCTGATCCGGGCCAAGAACGAGGAACTGCACGCCGCGGTCCAGAAGGCCAACGAAGCCAGCCAAAAAGCTTATGAGGCCAGTCAGAAAGCCACCGAGGCCAGCGAGGCCAAGTCCCGCTTCCTCTCCAGTATGAGTCACGACATGCGCACGCCTCTGAACGGCATCATCGGTTTTACCGGTTTTGCGCTGGAAGAGAGCGACCCGGCCAAGAAGCAGGAGGATCTGCTGAAGATTAAGCAGGCCGGGGACATTCTGCTGGATTTAATCAACAACACCCTGGACATGTCCCGCATCGAAAGCGGCAAATTTACCTTGAACCCGGAGCCGGTCACCTTGCAGGAACTGCTGGAGAAGGTCATCGTGGTCATTGAGGAGGCTGCGGCCAAAAAGCAGCAGCGTTTTGAAACGCAGATAGATTACGGCCGGCCGGGGGAGCGCCTGCTGGCCGATAGGCTTAAGTTGCAGGAACTGGTGCTGAACCTGCTTTCTAACGCCGTGAAGTATACCCAGAAGGGCGGCTGGGTCCGCCTGACGGTAACGCAGGAGACCCGGGAGCGGGCTCTGCCGGAACCTGAGAAACAACCAGCGCCGCCAGTGGGGTCAACTGCAGCGGTGCCATCGGCAGTGCCGCTAACATCATCAGCGTCGCAACCAGCTTCGTCCCAGCCCTCCGGAGCAATTCAGCGCTGCCTGCGGCTGGTGGTGGCCGATAACGGCATCGGCATCAGCCGGGAGTTCTTGCCCCACATTTTCGAGGCCTTTGCCCAGGAGCAGGACCCCAGCCTCAGCGGGGTCAGCGGCACCGGGTTGGGACTCTCCATCGTCAAACGCATCATCGATTTGATGCAGGGGACCATCCAGGTGCAAAGCCAAAAAGGACAGGGCTCGACCTTCACGGTGGTACTGCCCCTGACGGTGGCGGCACCTTGCGCTGCACAGCTGTCTGCTGTCACCACCGCCGCCGAAAACCTGGCCGGGCTCAAGGTGCTGCTCTGCGAGGATAATGAGCTGAACGTGGAGATAGCCACCCGCCTGCTGGAGAGCAGGCAGATGCAGGTGACCGCCGCTCCTGACGGACAGGCGGGACTGGAGGCCTTTGCCGCCTCCGGGCCGGGCGAATTTGCCATCATCCTGATGGATGTGCATATGCCGGTGCTGGACGGTTTGACAGCGACCCAAAAGATACGGCAGCTGCCCCGGGCTGATGCTAAGACCGTGCCCATCGTGGCCCTGACGGCCGATGCCTATGACGAAGACGTGAAACGCTGCCTGGCGGCCGGGATGAACGGGCATATTGCTAAGCCCTTTAACCCGCCCCTGCTGTTTGAAACCCTTACCAGGGTGCTGGCGGGAAAAAGCAGCCAGCCTGGAGGTCCACATGAAGCTGATTAAAAAAGACTCTTTTAAAGTAAATAAGCGCACCCTAACCCTGTTCACCAGCGAAGCGGCCGTTTCCGGTCCCTGCGTCTACGTGACGATGGAGCCGGAAGAGGCGGAGCAGCTGGCGGAGGCGTTGACGGCTATATTAGACCGTCAAGAACGGGCCAGGGCTGTTTCTGCCGGGGCTGGCCAAGAGACAGGACTAAAGGCAGACTTAGAAGCGGACCTAAAGGCAAATCAGGGTCTCTATGCAGCTGAACCTTTGTCCCTGGCCGCCATCGGCGGTGTGGACTGGAATAAGGAACTGTCCCCCTGGCCGGCACCTAAGGCCTTTCGGGGCGGCGAAGATTTTGGCGGCGGCGGGCCGGACTACCTGAGGGAAGTTATCGAAGAGCTTATCCCCGCAGTGGAGCACCGTCTGCCCGCAGCTCCTACCTGCCGGGTTGCGGCGGGCTATTCCCTGGCTGGCCTGTGGGCCCTGTACGCCGGGTATCAAAGCCGGGCCTTTACCAGGATCGTGTGCGCCTCGGCTTCTTTGTGGTACGACGGCTTTTTAGAGTTTTTGCGGACCAGGCGGCCAGAAGTTTTACCGGAACGGGTGTACTTCTCGGTGGGCGATAAAGAAAAAATCACCAAGAACCAGCGCCTGGCTACGGTGGAAGACGCTACCCGGGCGGCGGCCGACTTTCTGGCGTCCCAGGGGGTCACCACCACCTTTGAGCTGAATCCGGGCGGCCATTTCGTGGACGCGGAGAAGCGGCTGGCCCGGGGGATTGAGTGGGTGATGCAGGATAAACAGGACTAATTTCACAACTAAAGAAAAATATTAAAACGCAAATTTTATTACGTTATAAGTAATAAAATTTGCGCTTTTTATATTTACCTGATATACTTAATCCCAAAAGACAAAGAAGAGCGAAATTGTTCCAATGAAATAGTTTTTGACGACACTAAAGTGGCAATAATAGAAATAATCCTGGTCAAGGAGGTGAGTAACCATTATGAGTGAGAAGATGCTGGAATATAAAGGCACGGTAGCCTTTCACCCGGGCTACTATGTGGAAGAAGTAATTGAAGATATGGAGGTAAGGCAGGCGGAGTTTGCCAGGCGGCTGGATGTAAATCCCAAAATTTTAAGCGACCTGGTCAACGGTAAGACCGGTCTTTCCAAGGAAATAGCAGCTAAGTTGGCTCAGATGCTGGGAACTTCGGTGGAGGTCTGGCTGAACTTACAAGCCTCTTACGATGCCCTGGGGGCTAAAAAGGCTAATGCCTGTTTACTGCGGCAGGATATAGATTTACTGACGAAGATTGATGGCAGTTATTTTGTACGTCAAAAATTATTGCCGTCAGCAAAGAATAAGGAAGAGCAGGTTACCTCGTTGCGTCGTTTGCTTAAGGTGTCTAGTTTGCAACTGCTTAGGAAAAAAGAGTTCTTGAATTCCTGTAAAACGGCGGGGCAGGAACGTAGTGAAACTAATATCCTAAATAGTAATATCTGGATTCAGCTGGCTCTAAATGAGGCGGAGAAAGTTAAGTGTTCCACCTTTGATAAAGTTAAGTTGAGAAAAGCTATCGCAGAAATTAAAAGGCTTACTTTGCTGTCGCAAAAGGATGCTTATGCTAAGCTGAGTGAGAGTTTAGCAAATTGTGGTGTCGTCTTGGTCGTTATGCCTTATTTGAAAAATTCAGCTCTTAACGGCGCGGTCAGATGGATGAATGATAAATGCCTGCTGGCCTTAAATGACCGTAATCCATCGGCCGACTATTTCTGGTATACTCTTTTTCATGAGCTTTACCATGTCTTGGCAGAAAAGAAAAATACGCTCTTCGTTGATGCCGCTGAAGATGAGCCCGAGGCTGATGCTTATGAATTAGCGGCAGATACCTTTGCCAGAAGACAGCTGATTTCAGATCATGATTACGCAAAATTTGTTACTGCTTATCCTTGCCCCAGCGATGAAGAGATAGTAGGTTTTGCCGTCAAGGAAGAACTGGCTCCCTTTGTGGTCTACAGCCGCCTTAAACGGGAAGGAAAAATTCCCATTGGCCGCGGACAAAAATATGAAGTTAAATATAGATAGCTTCACGAAATCTAAGCGTAAGAAGCGGCTGGCCCGGGGGATTGAGTGGGTGCTTGGTTTTACCAAGTATGGTTAAACATGATATGGTTTATTCTTAAAAATTAAATGCGGTAAAGCTCTATGGCAGGCGCTTCTTGAACAGCGCCTGTCTATTTTTGCGTCTTACTAAATTGACCAAGACAGAAAATGTCTAACCAGATAAATTAGGACCAGCAGGACTAATTTTTGCATCTTAAGGAAAGTTGTGTCCTAAAAGGTCACATTCCCAGTACAGTGGTCGGCTATAACAATTTTGAATATACTTTTTCTGAAAATAGACATAAGGTGTCTACATTAAAGTAGTATAATATAAATAATTAAAGAATTGGCAAAACAAGCGAAAGTTTGTGACGCAAAGCTATAGGGTCTCTAAAGTGACAGCCAGCTGCAAAAAAAGGGGTACTGGCTATCTGGTCAGTACCTCTTTTATTTTGGGCAAGGAGGTTAGGATGTATGAAATAGAAAGTTCAGCCAAGCACAACCGGGTGCTGGAACTGGGGATACGTTTTCTGGAGGGCGAGCTGATTAACAAGCGGGTTGAGGCGGAGCACTACCAGGTCAATGAACGGTCCATCCAGCGGGACCTGGATGACTTACGGACCTTCTTTGTAGAAAAAGGTCTGCAGGAAGGCACGGATCAGAACATCATTTACGACCGGCTGCAGAAGGGCTACCGCCTGAAGCGGATTAATAAAAAGGATTTGACCAACAGCGAAGCGCTGGCCGTGTGCAAAATCCTCCTGGAGAGCCGGGCTTTTACCAGGACGGAGATGGAAACGGTGCTGGATAAGATTATCCGGGGCTGCGTGCCCAAAAAGAACTTCCAGCAGGTCCAAAATTTAATCAGCAACGAAAAGTTTTACTATATCGAGCCTCAGCATAAGCAGAAGGTTATCGACCGGATGTGGGAAATCGGCCGGGCTATCCAGGAACAGCTGGTGCTGGCGGTAGAGTATGAGCGCCAGGACGGTAGCGTGGTGCAGCGGTTGATTGAGCCGGTGGGCATCATGTTCTCAGAGTTTTACTTTTATCTGACAGCCTTTATCGAGAACATCGACAAAGCGGAGCATTTCAGCAATCAGCAGGACCTGTTCCCCACTATCTACCGGATTGACCGGATCAGGGCCCTGCGCCTTTTGAAGGAGCATTTCGAGCTCCCTTACCGCGATCGTTTTCAGGAGGGTGAGTTCCGCAAGCGGATTCAGTTCATGTACGGCGGGCGCCTTCAGCAGATAAAATTCGAATACAGCGGGCCCTCGCCGGAGGCCGTGCTGGATCGCCTCCCCACCGCCATTGTGACGGCGAAGAAGGGCGGCAGGTATCTCATCAGCGCCGAGGTGTTCGGCAGCGGCATTGAAGCGTGGCTCAGGAGCCAGGGCAGCCTGGTGAAGGTGATGGAGCCGAAAGATTTGGTGGAACGGATGAAGGCAGAGGCGGAGAAATGCAGGGCGATGTATGGAGGGTGAGATTGTCTATTATTTAAATATGAAGGCAATTTTTTACCTATATGGTAATTATTAGTTTTAAAAGATAAATTATTTCTTGTAATAGGAGATAAGAAATGAACTTTTATATATTTTTAACATTAATGGCATTAATTATCATTGGAACTATTATATATTTTATTGTTAGGCGTAAAAGGAATTCTCCTAAGAATGTTACGCAGATTTTTGATAATGGTAATGATAAATTTACAATAATAGGGAAACAGGACAATTTTAATATTACTAAAAATGGTGAGATAGAGTTTTTAGTCAAAAATGGTAAAATTATAGCTTGCCGTGATTTAAGGGTAAGTAAAGAGTTTTTAGTTTATATTAATGGGGAGATGCAGGATGAGCATATTGGACTGGATAAGTAAAAAAGTACAAAACTTCTCAGGAGAAACAGAGCGTAGACAATTTGTAAATGATATAAAATGCGAATTTGAAAAATTTCGTACCGAACTTGTTTGTGAAATACCCGTAATTAACGAAGCGGTAAACAAATTTAATGAAAGAATAATGTCAATCAATAAAATTCGTATGGAACATATTAGTAAACAAATAATAAGATTATCTGATTTTTTGGGGAAATTTGGACATATTAAAAGTATTGGTTATTATAATCCAGAGCATCAGACTGCGATTATTGAAATACCTAAAAGACAATTTGAGAACACCGAAAACTATATAGCAAAGCTAGATTGGTCTAAAGAACAAATTTATGAAAAATCAGTTAAAGATGGGGCTTTTAAAACACGAGAAGAAACTAGAAAACAAAACTTATCTATGCGCGAATGGTTAGATAAATTCAAAGTGGAGACTGCGCATACGTTAGAGCAATTAAAAACATTAAAAATTACTATTAAACAAAATCAACAAATAGCTGATTTATACATTTTTTGCATTACCTTTATTAGTAAATATATTGAGGAAATTATAATACCGGAATTAGATGTGGTGGAAGCATTTTTTCAGGTTGTAAAAATTAAAAACGAGCTAGTAGTAAGAAATAATTTGCAAGAATTTGGCCTTACGGATAGTATTTTTGCAGTAGAAACTTTAAATAATACTCCTTATAAAAAGCATTATTTGTTTGTGAAAAATGTGTTTATGTTTTATATTATTTCATGTAAAATTTATAATACGCCAATATTGACACAATTACTAAGTGAAGATATTAAGGAAACAGATGCTAACTATGAAATTATGAAAAATCATAGGGATGCATTGTTACAACAAAAGGATGCTATTATAAGTAATTTATCTTTTCCTAGAAGTCAGGCGTAATTAAATTTCGCAAAGAACAATTAAAGTAGTTTAATAGTAGATATTAAAGGCATGTTTCATTTCTAATGGAGGATATAAGATGGCTGAGAATATTCAAACGATTATGATTGCTAGAGATAACTTAATAAAAAAAGAGAATGAACTATATATAGCTGCTGCTGAGAATATTAATATGCGCCTACAGGAGCTAGTGCAAGATGATAACTTTGGTAGTATTTTAGTAAGAAATACTGGGAAAGATTTGGCAGGAGAACTGATTAGAAGATATCTAGATTTTGGAGATTATTATATTACTGTTGACCAAGTATACGAACGCTTTGTAAATTTTTCTTATGATAATGAATTAGATCCATTAGCTTCAAATGAAGCAATGAAGAAGACTATATATAATTTTAATGATGCTGAAACGGCAGAATCAATTCAGAATATTAACGAGAGAAGTAAAATGGCACAAGAATATCTATGTGAAGAAAATAGGAAAAAAGATAAATTAGATAAAACTATGAAGAAAAAATATCGTGACAAAAAAATTAATCATAGAAATAATACTTTAACGGATGAGTTAACTGGGGAACAATATAAGGTCGTTGAAGATAAAACTAAAACACAAGGTGAAAATAAATCAGTTGAAAGAGAAAACTCTCAATGTGAAAATGAAAGTAGTAATAATCTTCATGCTGATCATGTCCAATCTCGAGCAGCTGCTATGTATAATTCTAGATACATTGTAAGTGAGGAAGCAAAGCAAGAACTTAAAAAATTTATTAATTCTGATGATAATATGGAACTGATGCATGCGTCAGCAAATACATCTAAGGGAGATGTGCGTATTTGCGAGGTAGATGGAAAACGGATGCCTATGAATGCCAAAGAAATGAAAAGTCGTCAAGATAAGGGGGAAAAAATAGTTGATGTTACCTATAATGCAACTCCAGAGGAAATGACAGAAGCTGTTGTTGCACTATGGGAAAAAGATACTAAAACAGGGAATAAAATAGCAACTCTAAGGAAACATGGATATCTAGATAAAGATGGTAAAGTTAAGCCAGCAGTAAAGAAACGGTTGCTTAGAAAATTTGAAAGGTCACAAAATAAAGAAAGTACGATAATTTTAAAAAATGCTAGTTATAAAAATATAACTAAAGATGCCATAGGAGAAACAAAAAATTCTTTAGGTAAAATTTTGGCAGGCCAGATAATTTATTACTTTGTTCCACCAATAATCTTTGAAACCAAAGCCCTTGTTAAACGTGATGATTTGACACTTGATAAATTTTTTGGGGAATTTAAAAAAGCAGGGAGTAGAATAATTAAATATGTATCATCCAAGTTAAAGAAAATATTACAGAATTTAATGGATAATGCTTTTAGTAAATTTTTAAAGACCTTTTTTGATATTATTATTGAAATGTTGAAAGCTACCATTAAACGATTGATGGAAATAGTTAAGGATGTGGTAATGTCATTAATTAACTGTGGTAAAGTACTATTAGACAAGGAAGCTTCTTCAAGTCAAAAAGCTGATTCTATTACTAAAATACTTGCAACTACAGTAACTACAGTAGTTATACAATTAATTTTTGAGTATTTAGGTAAACAATTTACTTTACCGGGCTTTTTAGTTGATCCTTTGCAAATTATAGTTACAGTTTTAGCGACAAATATTATAATGTTGGTATTGCAGAAATTGGATTTATTTGATGTTAAGTACGGATTATTAGTTTCAAATATTGAAAAAATATTTGATGAAGAAACTAAAATATACCTAAATAATTCATAACCAACATCATCAAATCTTTTAAGTCGCATCTGTTGTCGTTTAAATTGCACTTGTCAAATTCACCCGCCGGGTGAAAAAAACAATAGAAAAAGAGTTCCAAGTTTGCTAAGA